>Ga0209375_1003057_pt1 | contig 11727 bp, 5 predicted proteins | sample GraSoiAngelo_131_FD_185888 | JGI IMG/M metagenome (GOLD analysis project Ga0209375, IMG submission 185888) | Grasslands soil microbial communities from the Angelo Coastal Reserve, California, USA - 14_0929_02_30cm (SPAdes) (version 2) | ecosystem: Environmental > Terrestrial > Soil > Grasslands ... | reverse complement strand
GGCGCTCGAGGCCGCCCCCGAGGAAGAAGTTTGGGTGGAGATCGACAGGTACCGCGACCAGGCCGACAGCATTCGGGTTATCGAAGGCATCGGCAAGGACCCGGAGGCCGGCTCGCTGTTCGGTCGGATCCTCCAACTCGCGGCCCCCGGCGTCCTCTGCCCCCAGGCCAACGCGGAGCGGGTCCAACTTTGACGGGCCACCGGTGACCGATCGCGTCATTCAGACGGTGACACTTGGATGTCCGAGTGTCATCTCCCTTGTTTGAGCAGGTTCGTCGCTGACCAGCGGAAAGCCCGAGCTGACGTATCTCAGTGGTCCGGAGCTGGCGGGGGTACGCGCAAGCGCTTCCCTCCACTCCAAACGGACAGCCGCCCAGAGCGGCTAGACCCATGATGAACACGATTCGAACAGTACGAGCACTCTTCGCGTAAGCTGGAGCGGCCAAGGTCACTGCGCTAGGAACGAGTCCTGTTATCGACCGTGCGGTCGAAACTGATCGCACCCTCACAGTCCAACTGGAGGCTTCGCATGCGAACTTCTTTTCGAGCGCAGGAACGCCTCGACCATCGTCGCGATTCCCGCGAGCGTGATCGCGGCGCCCAGCCAGCTTGTGACTGCCGATCCCCGCTGCATTGCGCCCAGCAGGGTCGTAATTCCGGACGTCGAGAGGGCAACGCCAACATGGGCCAGCCAATTGGGCTTCACACTCCGTGTCTCCACCGTGCCGGCAAGGGGAAGCGTGTTAGGCCAGCCAAATGGGTTTTTGCCTTCAACCCGATGGACGCGAAGATAAGCGCAAGCGGACTGATAGAGAATGCGGAGCCCCGGCAGATCGAGTCCGGCTCCCGCAACGATTTTCATCTTCCGCGAGCCGTCTCTTCCGACAACCAGCATTGATGCATTGGTGGCTCGCGGTCCCGCCTTGACGAACAACTCTCCCACGTCCTTCCAGGCGGTGCTGGCGGTCGTCTTGCGCCCAAAAGTCTTTCGGATGCCCGAATCGTCCGTCTCCCAAACCGTCTCCCGCGAAATAAGGGAGAGCGTCCAAGCAAGCGCGAGGAATGGAAGCAGGAGGAGGATCGTTGCTAGTAGAGGTGGATTCGTGTAGGCCTGGAGATACCCAAACAGCACGGCCCAAAAGAGCATCAGGATGAGAATTCCGACTCGGGCATAGCTGGGTGAGCGGTACACAACGCGGACCACGACAAAGACCGCTCTCGGAAGAGGCCCGCCTTACTTCAATATGGCAGCCACGCGCTCTACAGCCTCGATGACAGTCGGTGGGCCATTTGTCATCGGGAACCGAAATCACGGAACAAATGGAACCCCATTGAGCTTCACGAAAGAAGCAAGATCAGGATCGCACCGCCAATCGCGGCGACGCTGGCGGTGAGGAGAAGTCTACCCGTAAAGGCATGCCCTAGCACGGCCGTATCCACCTTTCGAAACGACGGGAAGCCGAATAAATTGCCAAGCGCACCGCACCACAGGGAAACTCCAATAAACCGAATCCCTGTCCGAGGGTCTGCGCCGCCGAAGGGAAGGACAAAGCTGAAGATGGACCCAAGTCCGAGGAAGACCATCCCTGCGATTGCGAAAGCTGCGCTCACGACGCCCCTTGGAGTGATGAACGGACCCCGACGTACGATCCGCATCTTGGCGACATATTCGTCGAACGGGATCCGGAAGACTTCGCGTTGCCGAGGAAGGAGCCAGTAGAGCACGTACAGAAGCCCGCAGACCTCAATCGCGAGACATTCGGTGAGAACGATTCGAATGATCGTCTCGTTCCAAGAGACGATTAAGACGACAGCCTGAACGGATAGGGTCCCCGGCAACACGACACGTGCGGCTCGCAACAGACGCTCGAGTTTCTCGCCCCGCTCTCGCCAGGTCGGTCGGAGCCGTTCGAGGCGATTCTCCCGTGAGCCCGGCAACGAGGCGGGCAAGTCACCCTCGCACCAAGAATCTTGGGAACCCTGGCGGATGCCCGTTGAGTTCGGCGCGAGACGCGAATTTCAAAACCAACGGAAGGGTGCGAGCCAAGAAAGCCGCGACTTCGAAGGGCTTCGGCCCGTCCACGGGGACCGCATCCGCTGCAGCCACTCCATCTTCTCCCGGTTCAGGAGGAACAGGCCGGCGATCAGGACGATGAACCCGACCGCAGACGCGGGCGGGATCGATACGCTGATTTGGAGTGGTTCCACCAGAGTGGGCCGCGGTTCCGTCGATATGCCTCGGGTCGCATGAATCGGTGGGAGCCGGGCAACAATCAGGGTGAAGGATCGGGTCTGCACGGCCTCCGCATTTCCCGCGACGTCGGTCGCGAAATACTCGAGCTGATGGGTCCCGGTCCACGCGAGGAGGATCGGGCTCGTATACGCCATCCAGGTGCCCGAGTCGATCCGAACTGAGATGAATCGGACGCCGCTCGTCGCGTCCGAGGCGCTCAAGGCCACGCGCAGCGGGGACGCGTACCGTCCGAGCGCATCCGGGAGCTTGTCCGGTGTCAAGGAGGTCGTCGGGGCGATCGTGTCGATTCCGAAGGCCGTCGAGTGGATCGCCCCGTCATGCCCGACGAAATCCGTCCCGTAGCTATCGACCGTGTGCGCGCCGTCCGTGGGGAACGAGAGCGGACCCGTGTAGGTGCTCCATGCACCGCCATCTGACCGGACGTGGATTGCCGAGACACCGGATCCGGCGTCGGATCCGCTCACGGTGACCTGAACGGGAGAGCGGAACCAGTTCTCCAATCCCGGTGTGCCGGAAAGGAGCGCGGAAGAGACCGGACCGGCCGTGTCGACTTTGAAGGTCGCCGAGTGGATCGTCTCGTAATTGCTGGCCGCGTCCGTGGCGAAATACTCGACTGTGTGAACGCCATCCAAGTCCACCGTCACGGGCGCCGTGTACGGCTGCCAGATCCCGTCATCGATCCGATCGTAGATGGCGGCGACGCCGGAACCCGAGTCCGAGGCGTTCAGCGTGACTTGGACGGGAGAGACGAACCATTGTGCCGGACCTGCGATCCCGGACAGGGACGCGGTCGACACCGGCGCGATCATGTCCGGGTTCGGGTCGAAGTAGGGCGCCCAGGACACTCGCGGGACACCGAGGCCCGCGCCGACGGTGCCGTTCGAGGCGGCCGCGAGGAGCCACGTGGAGTAGTTCCAATTGTCCACGACGCCCAGGGCGCCGAAGATCCGGTTCATGTCCCGCGACCAGGGCGCGTCGAGGCTCGGCTCGTTGATCGGGAAGCCCCAAGACGTCTCGAACTCGGAGTCGACCCGGCCGGCCGGGCTGCGCTCCGTGCAGATCGCATACGTGGACCAGGCGGTGTCGTCCACGGCATAGGCGCCGTAGTCCTGGAAGGCGCGGGCGAGGATCTTCGCCGGCTCCGTCTCGAGGCCCATCGCACTCACGTTGATGGACGGAGGGAGCGCAAGGAGGGATCCTTCCCGGAGCGCGGGGACCGTTCCGTTATAGGAGCCGGACGCACCGCTGTCCGCCGTCGTCGCGGGCCAACGGAATCCCCGTGTGAGATTGTCGTAGTAGTAGTCCTCCGCACCGTGGAGGTTCACCTTCATCGCGTGGCGGATGGTGCCTCCTGGTACGAGCTCTCCCAGGCGGATCGTGCCGCCGATCGACGAGAGCATGGAGCCGCCGTGACCTCCGGAGTTGCCGGTCCCGAACAGGCTCTCGTTCTCCTGCGACCACCACATCGTGACGTTTCCGTCTTCAGTGCAACGCGCCATCGGCTGGCCCTGGATCAGCGTGTGGTTGTCGGCGGCCAGGATCGCGGTCGCATAGTTCGGCGTCGAGCCGTCCGGATTGCCGGAGCCCGCGCCGGGGACGACGAAATTGGGCGGGATGGGCGCCGAGAAGAGGACGCCGCCCTGGACGTCGCATCGGCTGCCGCCGCCCCAGGCATCGCCGTTGTAGTAGACCGGTGTGACGGGAGCACCCGGTGTCAGGACGAGGACGTCGACATCCGTGGTCATCCCATAGTCCGTGGGTTTCTTGATGCCGGCGGGGACGTAGACCGCGCTCGCGCCGATCGGGAGATTCCAGATGCTGTTCCTCGAGAAGGGCCACGCATGCGCATTCCGAACGACGTTCGTCGTCGAGGGGGAGTTGGGTTGCACGGCCGCGTCGATGGTCAACGGGAAAGAAGCGCTCCGGTTGCCACTCGTCGAAGGTCCGCCGATCCCGAGGGCCATGGAGCTGAAGACGACGAGCCCGATCAACGCGATCGCAAGGGCGAACGCCCGGCGTCGGCTGCTCGATGCAACGCGCAGCGTCGGGCAAATGCGGGCGGCCCTGTGTGAGGGGATTGGGTCACCGGCGAAAGCGAATTATGATGTTCCTCTGACTCCACATGGTACCGGTTCGGAAAAGGGCGAACCGAGAGAGTTTCCCGAATTTCGGAATGGGTCAATGGACCTAAAACTTACTGTCTCGGAACGGTCACCCGCGTCCAAATGCACACGCGGATGCACCGCGCAATCCGTCCGGCGAATTTCATGCGTTCCTGGACGATCGACGACGTGGTTCGAGATCCAGGAGAACCCCCCGACCCGGCTCGGAAAGTTGAAGGCCCGCGGGTTTCTCCGAGGCGACGGAGGCGAGACTGGCGCGGGCACACACGATCCTGTCGATCCTCGTCCTCCTGTGGTGCTGGGGCACCGCCCTCCTCGTCGCGCTGAATGACATCGACTTCTTCTCTCTCGAAGACCTGCTCGACACCGCCCACCCGCATCACGAGCATATCGTCGTGGCACTCGTCCTCGGTGGGATCGTGGGCTCCGTGGTCCTCTTCCTCTGGGGACGTCGTCCACGAGACGGGACGTGAGGGCGGCGCGGAATCTACTGGTCTGCATTGGAGTCCCGGTCGTCGCTCTCCCAGTCATTCCGCTCCAACTCGTCGCGGTCTGCGTCCCCGCTCTGGCGTCGCGTCCAACGGACGACGAGGTAACTGGCCCAGAGGAGGGCGACCGCGATCAGGGGGAAGAGGAAGGGTACGGCTTGGGACGGAAGGGGGAACGGGAATAGGCCGGACGAAGAGCCGGCGCCCGCAAGTTCGTATGTCGACGGACCGGCTCCCGGGATCGTGAAGGCGAGCGCGCCGCTTGAAGTAGATTGGACCGTCAGGACCTGGGACGAGCCGTCCGCGCCCGATCGCGTGAGCGTGTAGGAGGCGTCCGGGGTGAAGCCGGTGCCTTCGAATGCGACGTCCGAGGCGCTTTGGAGTTCGAACGTCAGTTTCCCGGCCGAGAGACTCGTCACTTGGAGGCGGTCGACCGAGCCGGTCCACGCGTCCTGCAAGGTCTGGCTTTCCTCCGTGCTCGCGGTAGCGAACGCGACGGCGGCCCCGACCGTGGCGGAGACGTTCAGGGTCCGGCCGGACCAGGCGTAGGCGATCCGGGTCGCCGGGCCGGAGGTCTGCAGGACGACGGCGCTCAGGTCCGTCGATCGGATCCCGGACCCGAGGTCGACGACGGTCCCCTGGAACGTGGGCGAGAGGCGGATCCGGCCCATGGCCGAACCCCAGGCCGTCGTGTCGTAGATCGTGCCGGCGGACGAACTGACGCCCGGCAACGAACCGCTGTCGGGAACGTAGATCGCGTAGTCCACGTCGAAGATCGTGTTCGAGAGGATCTGGGCGTTGTCCGATCCCAAGAGGATCCCCCATTGGAACGTGTGAATCACATTTCCGACGACGATCGCCCCGTCGGACTTCTCGCTGATGTCGATTCCATGCGAGGCATCCGCCGCGAGGGTCTTCCGCCCGGGATAATCCATGGACACGAGGTTTCCGGTGATCACGGTGTCCACCGCGCTCGCGGTGACGATGCCTCCCGCGGTCGCGTTCACGACCGTGTTGCGGGTGGCGATGATCCCCGTGGCCCGGCTCGCGTCATCCACGTAGGTGTCGCCCAGGTGGATCCCTCCGGTGTGGAACGTGCCGCTCGTGTACGCGTTCACGTAGTTCCCGGTGACGGTCACATCGTGGACGGCGCGGTCCGTCGCGATGCCGAAGACCCATTCGAAGTTCGCATCCATGGAGACGTAGTTCGCCTCGACATGAATGTCGCTGGATCCGGAGCGGACCGCGATGCCGTACGCATGCTGGGCATTCTCGATGGCGTTGTGCCGGATCGTGATGTGCTGCGTGCTCACGGTGGCCGGCCAGTGGCCGAGTTGGATGCCCTCCCATTGGTTCGTGCCGACGAGGTTCGCGATCCGCACGTTCTCGATGACGACGTAGGCGTCGGTCGATTCGATCCAGAGCATCGCTTGGGTGGTCGCGTACGAATTCCCGTCGATGAACCAGTCACGGATGATGTACGGGTCCGTGGACGTTCCGGTGCCGCTGCGCACTCCGTTCACCGCGGAGAAGCCTCCGTTCGAGGTGATCACAATCGGGCCGCGCGCCTGCAACGTCGAGGGGTCCGTCAGGCCGTAACCGGGGGGCGCTCCCCCTCCCGTGCCCTCCAGGTCGAGGACCAGGACGCCCTGACTTTGCATCGCGCTGAATCCGGACGAATCCTGGATCTCCAGTTTCACCAGGTACGTGCCGGGCGTGGCGAAGGCGTATTGTGCGGTGAGCGTCGAGGAGAAGCTGGTGTCCCAGGTGCCGTCCCCTTCCCAATCCCAGCGGGCCTGGAGGGTCGCGGCGGAATTCGTGTCGGATGAGCTGGAGGCGTCGAACAGGACGGTATCATTCACCTTCGGGACCGTCGGAGAATAGCTGAATCTCGCGGTGGGCCCCGCGGTCGTCACGGTCACGGCGATCGTCGCGGTGTGAACGAGGGTCCCGCTCGTTCCCGTCACCGTGACGGAATAGGAGCCCGCGGTCGAGCCGCCGAAGGTGCATGTGGAAGTTTGAGTCCCGCTGATGCTCGCGGGGGTACAGGACGTCGTCACTCCCGCGGGTATGGAGGCCGTCGTCAGAGAGACCGCCCCGCTGAAGCCGCCGCTCGATTGCAGCGTCACGGACGAGGTCCCGCTTAGCCCGGTCGCAAACGAGACGCTCGACGGGCTCGCGGAGATCCCGAAGTCCGGTCCGCCCGCGGTGAAGAACTCGACTGGGGACGCCGCGCCGACGTCGCCCTGCCCGACATTCCCTCCGCCCCAAACGTCCTCGAGGAGTTTGAGCAGGGAGTAGTGATTGTACGAGACACTGGACTTGTACGCCGTCTTCGTGGCAGGTCCGCTGAATCCCGCGTAGATCAAGGGCGGGTTCGCATAGCCTTCGTCGTACATGATGAACAGGGCGGCCTTCTTCCCGGCCATTGCGGAGAGGAGTCCGGGCACCCAACTCTGTAGCCATGCGTCGCCGCTCGAGACGGAGTTGTCGTGCATGTTGTGATTGTCCGTCGGCGTGAGCCAGATGAAGTTTGTTCCTGCATTGAGGGCCGCGGTGACCTCGGTCGGTCCGCCCGAAACCAGGTTCGCGCACCGCGCCGAGTTCCCGGTGATTGTCGTGTACGACAGGAAGGGATAGTGATCCTCACCGCGAGGAGGCGAGAGACCGCAACCGGATCCACCCGCACTTTCCGCGAACGCCTTCCAGGTGTGACCGGAGTTCTCGATCACGTCGACGATCGTCGGATGGTTGAGGTTCGGATGATTGCCGTCGCCGGAGACGCCGAACGTACTTCCACCGATCACGGCGATGTAGTTCGGCTGGGATGGGTTCGTGATGCTCTGCCAGTGCTGGGAGAACGCGTACTGGTCCGCGAGCTGGGTCATGTAGGTGGCTGGGCCGTAGATGTCCGCCAGATCGTGGTTCTCCATCAACACGACGACGAACTGGTCGAAGTTGCCCGTGGCCTCCGGAGACAAGTGCCCCGGCCTTGCGATCGTCACGGGAGCGGCGATCGGAACGAGGCCCGATCCGAGCAGCGCCACGACGACGAGTAGGATCGCGGTCAGAGCGGCGCCGAGGGCTCGCCTCATGCCGGCCCTACCGTGGGTTCGGAGAGAACGTCAATGAATGCGACCGGGGGCGGATGCGGGCAACCCGAGGGGGGAATCAGGGCACCAGCGAAGGGAACGTCTCCCGACCTGGGTCGCGGCTATATCCGGACTCGGAGCCGGCTATCGAAAGTGGTTGCTGCAATGCGGAACAGGTTCGTCGGCGGGAGCGGAAACGAACGGAGAATTCGACGGAAACCGGGAGGGGCTACAGATCGTACGACTCGCTTCCTTCCTCGACCTCGGCTTCCAATTCCTGCCTCCGGTTCCGAGGCTCCTGGCGAGGCCGCGGGTGCCGGCGGTGACCGCGACCGATCAGGACGAAGCTCACGGCGGCGAGGACCACGATGAACAAGGCGAGGGGCCACGAGACCCCGAAGGGGAGATCCGGGAGGGACAGGGAGGAGGATTCGACGTCAAACGTTCCCGAGGTGGTCGACTCGCGGCCCGCGTTGTCGACCGCCTTCACCCAGACCTGGTGGGGACCGTTGGACAAGTGGAGGGTGGTGCTCGTTGCGGTGCCGACGGATAGGAACGGCCCGCCATCGATGCTGACCTCCTGCTTGGCGATCCCCGAGGCGTCGTCGGAGGCCGTCCACGAGATCGTCACATCCGATTGCGTGACGCGCCCGCTCGGCGAGGGCGCCCCGAGGGTCGGTGCCTTGAGATCAACTCGGACCGAGGTCGACTTCATCGACTCGATGTGTCCCGCGTCATCGATGGATTGCCAATTCAAGGTGTGGTCGCCCCCTTGGACGACGAAGGGACCGGCATAGGTAGTCCAGGGACCGGAGTCGAGGCTGTACAGGGTGACCATGGAAGATCCCGACGGACTCGTCGCGCTCATCGTGACGTTCACCGCGGACATGTGCCATCCGCTCGGGCTGACAGCACCGTCGACCGCGACGGAGGTGGTCGGAGCATCGGGCGTCCCGGCGCTTCCTGAGGCGGCGACGGAGACTGTGTGGGTCACGGTGCCGGTGAGACCGCCTGCGTCATGGACTTCCAAGCGGATAGAATAGCTGCCCGCCGAGGGGTATGCATGGGTCGCGCTCAACGTCGTTGACAGTGTCGTATCCCAGACGGCGTTGTCTTCCCAGTCCCAACGGGCCTGGAGCGCGCCGTTCGACGAGGTCGAACTCGACCCGTCGAAGGAGATCGCCGTGTTCACGTCGGGCGACGCAGGGTTGAAGGAGAATCGCGCGACGGGGACGCCCGGAGGTGGCGGAGGAGGTGGAGGAGGCGGGGGTGGGGGCGTACCGGCGACGATGGACTGAGCCACGACCGGACTCGTCGACGCGAGATATCCCGTCGTGCCCGCGTACTGCGACCGGATGTATTCCGTGTGCGACGACGGCCCGTGGAAGATCATGTCCGCACCGTACGTGCCGTCGGATAAGGTCGTGAAATGGCCGATCTGGGACTCGGGACCCCAGGTCACACTGTCCCAGGACCACTCGAGTGCGACGGTCGCGGAAGGAATTCCGGCTCCGTTCGAATCCGTCAGCCGTCCGCTCACATGGACGGTGCCCTCCGTGATGGACGGGTTCGGATTGGTCCCGAGGGTTAGGGTTGTAGCGTTGCCTGACGGAGGCGGTGGAGGCGGAGGGGGAGGTGGCGGCGGAGGTGGAGGCGGCCCGCCGGACCCCGTGAAGAACTCGAGCGGAGACGGCGCATTCACGTCGCCCTGTCCGAGGTTTCCGCCGCCCCACTCGTCCTCGATGAGTTTGATGAGGGAATAGTGATTGTACGACGCCGTCGATTTGTATGCGGGCTTCGCGCTCGTTCCACTGAACCCGGCGTAGATCAACGGCGGGTTCGCGTAGCCCTCGTCGTACATGATGAAGAGGGCGGCCTTCTTCCCCGCCATCGCCGAGAGGAGCCCGGGCACCCAACTCTGGAGCCAGGAATCTCCGCTCGAGACGGAGTTGTCGTGCATGTTGTGATTGTCCGTCGGCGTGAGCCAGATGAAGCTCGTTCCCGCGTTCAGGGCCGCGACGACCTGAGTCGGTCCTCCCGAAACCAGGTTCGCGCATCGCGCCGAATTGCCGGTGATCGTTGTATACGATAGGAATGGGAAGTGATCCTCACCGCGAGGCGGCGAGAGACCGCAACCGGATCCTCCCGCGCTTTCCGCGAACGCCTTCCAGGTGTGACCGGAGTTCTCGATCACGTCGACGATCGTCGGGTGATTCAGGTTCGGATGATTGCCGTCCCCGCCGACGCCGAAGAGGCTTCCTCCGATGATGCCGATGTAATTCGGTTGCGACGGGTTCGTGAGGCTCTGCCAGTGCTGGGAGAAAGCGTACTGGTCCGCCAATTGCGTCATGTAGGGAGCGGGCCCGTAGATGTCCGACAGGTCGTGGTTCTCCATGAGGACGACGACGAATTGATCGAAATTATTGGTAGCTTGAGGGAACACGGGTCGGGAGCCGGACGAATCGCCGGGCGTAAGGATCGGGAGGAGGGCCCAGGCTGAGAACACGAGGACGACCAAGAGGAGGGTTGCGATCAGGGTCGGGGGCGGGTGCGGTCGCGCCGAAGAACGAATTGAGAGCACCAACGTCGGAACGGCTCCGTACCTGAGCGGCCGCTATATCCGGACTCGGACCCGGCTATCGCAAGTGGTTGCTGCAATGCGGAACACCGCCGTCGGAGTCGGAAATTTCGTGTTCCAGAATTCGAAATCGCCACGACATCGCAGCGGACAAAAGGCGACGACGAGTCGGCGGTTCTCCGGAGGGGAGCGGACCTAGAGATCCGACGTGTCGTCCTCTGCCTCGTACTCCTCGTCCGAGTACCGCTCGGGCCGCTCCCTTCGACGGCGACGACGGCGGAGCATGAGGGCGCTGACCAGGAGGAGCATGAGGGCCATCGCGGGGAAGTACAGGGGAATCGCCTGGAGAAGACCGGGGAACACGACGCCCGAAGACTCGACGCGGAAGTCCGTCTCCGTCGTCGACTCATGTCCCGCGTTGTCGATCGCCCGCACCTGGGCCTTGTGCGCGCCGTTCGACATCTGCCGCACGACGCTCGTGTTCATGCCGACCGACAGGAACGGTCCGCCATCGGTGCTCAACTCGTATCGCGCGATCCCCGAGGCGGAGTCGGATCCGGTCCACGCGATCGTGACCGTGGGGTTCGTGACGGAACCGATCGGCGAGGAGACGCCGACGACCGGGTTCGTGAGGTCGATCCCGATCTCGGTTGATCGCATCGCTTCGACGTATCCTGCGCTATCGAGGGACTGGTAGGTGACCGTGTGGCGGCCCTCAGGGAGGGTGAACGTCGCGCCGTAGGTCCCCCACGCCCCGCCGTCGATGCTGTACGCGATCGAGATCGTGCCGCCGCTCGGGCTCGTCGCCTGGAGCGTCACGGCGACGGAGGAGATGTACCAGCCGTTCGCGCCCAACGTTCCGGCCAGGTTCAACGTCGTGACCGGTGGTGAGCTCAAGGATCTCGAGATCCGGACGATGGACGACTGGGCGGCTTCCACGTTTCCCGCGACGTCCGTGGCCGCGTAGTCGATCGTGTGCTGCCCGTTGCCGCTCAGGAGGAACGTGGTCGTATACGGGCGCCACGCGCCGCCGTCAAGGCGATATTGCACACCTTGCACGCCACTCCCGACGTCGGTCGCGGTCAGGGTGATGTTCGCGGAGCCCACGTACGATCCGTCCGGTGCCGGGGTGCCTCGGACCTGGGCCGATGTGACCGGCTTCGATGTGTCGATGTTCGCGCTTACGGTCCGG
>Ga0209375_1003054_pt1 | contig 11729 bp, 14 predicted proteins | sample GraSoiAngelo_131_FD_185888 | JGI IMG/M metagenome (GOLD analysis project Ga0209375, IMG submission 185888) | Grasslands soil microbial communities from the Angelo Coastal Reserve, California, USA - 14_0929_02_30cm (SPAdes) (version 2) | ecosystem: Environmental > Terrestrial > Soil > Grasslands ... | reverse complement strand
CGTCATCAGCAACAACGGCGGCTGGACCGCCGATGCGCCGTGGTCGCGACCGCTGCCGAAGCCCGGGCGCAACCTCGGCTATACCCGCTACGATCGGCTGGCCGTGGATCTCGGCGCGCACGGCGAGTTCGTCGAAAAGCCGCACGAGATCAGGCCGGCGCTCGAGCGCGCCTTCGCCTCCGGCAAGCCGGCGGTGGTCAACGTCATCACCGACCACAAGGCGCGCGCGCAAACGGTCCGCTTCTCGGCGTACTCGACGTAACCGGCGCCGCTGCAGACGCCTCGGCCGTTCGGGATGCCGGGTCAGTACGACGCGAGCGGGGTCGATCTCTCCCTGATCCGCGCCAACATGCGTGTCACGCCCACCGAGCGCGCCCGGCGCGCCGAGCGCGCCCGGCGAGCCGCGCTCCGAGTTCAGAAGATTGGACGAATCGGCCGAACAAAGCCCGCTTGAGCGTTTCTGCGCTCTGCTGGCCGATCACGGCGTGGAGTTCGACGTCGACCTCTGCTATCGCCGCACATCCGACAATCTCGAGCGCCTCGCCACGGCGCTGGCGACGCTCGATCTCACCTTGCGCGGGGCACCACCCGACCTGAAATTCCGATTGGATGCAGCGGGAGTTGCTCCCTCGGACAGACGTCGTCTCCATCGGTGGTCGGCCGACGCGTGTCATCGGACTCGACGACCTCATCCGGATCAAGCGCTATATTGGCCGGCCAAAAAACCGCGAGTCACTGCTCCACCTCGAGGCCATCAAGCGCCTGCGGGAGCAGGAAGGGCTGCGCTGAGCCGAAACCTACAAGCTATAGGGGCCGACGAACATCGAGCCGTCCGGGCCCCGCTCTAAGCGATAATTGCTCGATGCACGTCGTCGTCGGCTCGATGTTCATCGCACTCGGCGCCACGTGCATCGGCTATCTCTGGGCGGGCGGCCCGCCCTTCGAGCGTGAGCCACCGCTCTTCGTCCTCGGCGTCTCGCTGATTTTCCTGAGCGCTGGCCTCGCCGGACGCCTCCGCGCGCCGGCGCTGCTGGCGCGCGCCGGCGTCGGTGCAGGACTCGTCGGAATCGCGTGGACCGCCACACGCTATCTCGCGGGCATCGAGATCGAGTCCGCCGACACGCTGATGCAGAGTCTCTATCTGGCGGGCATTGCGCTCGGCACGGCCGGCATCGTCGCGCTGTTCCTGCTCATCCAGCGGATCGACCCCGCGCGGCCCCTCAAGCTCCGGTTCGCCGACGTCGTGCCGGTGGCCGGCGTCGCCGTGGCGGTCGCAGTCGGCGTGCTCTGGCTCATCGCCGACGACGCGCGGCTACGCCCCTGCCGTCAGGGCAACGACGCCTCGTGCGACGAGATCGCCACCCGGCTCATCGAGGTCGTCGAGCGCGCGCCGGCCAGGCCGCCGACGCGCTCGGAGGAGAGTGCCGCACGCGTGCTCGAGGCGCATGCCTGCCGCCGCGACTCTGGTCAGTGCGCGCTGCGACGCTACGCGCTCGGCACCGTCGCGCTGCGGGCCGGCCGCTTCGACACCGCGCGCGAGGCCTTCATGCGCGCGTGCGAGGAGGATCGCAGCTGGTGCGCGCGGGCGCTGCAGGCGCGGGCGCTGCCGTGGACGCCGGACGAGCGCGCTCGCCTCGAGCGCCCTTAGACCGCCGCCGCGGGCCGCCATGAGCCCTGACGCCCTGCGCAGCTACGACGAACTGATCGCCGAGGTGCGTCGGCTCTGCGCGGAGCGGCGTACCGGCACGCTGTTCATCGCCACCGCGAACAACGAAGCCGGCCACATTGCGCTGCGCGACGGCCTCGTGGTCGCGGCGCGCTTCCGGCGCACCACCGGCCTCGAGGCCGCGCACAGTCTGCGCAAGATCACCAGAGCGCGCTTCAGCTTCACACCGGACTTCGTCGAGGCGACGGATTCCTCAGCGTCGGAAGTCGGGATCCTGTCCGTGCTGACGCGCGCCGACGCAACCTGATACCCTGTCCGCCCAGGGAGGCCAAGCGATGGCCGAGCGCGCGCTGACCGGCATGCGGATCCTCGATCTCACGCAGTTCGAAGCGGGCACCACCTGCACGCAGTTTCTCGGCTGGCTCGGCGCCGACGTCATCAAGATCGAGCCGCCGGGCGGTGAGCAGTCGCGGCGCAACCGGCCCGAGGTGCCGGGGCTCGACGCGATGTTCTTCCTCGTCTTCAACGCCAACAAGCGCAGCGTGACCATCGATCTCAAAAACCCCGAGGGCCGCGCGCTGTTTCTGCGGATGGTCGAGCGCGCGGACGTCGTCGTCGAGAACTTCGCGCCCGGCCTGATGGAGCGGCTGGGCCTCGACTACGAGCGGCTGCGCGCGACGAATCCGCGCATCATCGTGGCGCGCATCAAGGGCTTCGGCCTGTCCGGTCCGTATGCCGAGTACAAGAGCTTCGACATGATCGCGCAGGCCACGGGCGGCGTCATGAGCGTCACCGGCTTCGCGGATCGCGAGCCCGTGCGGTGCGGCGCCGCCATCGGCGACACCGGCACCGGCGTGCACACGGCCGCCGCCATCATGGCCGCCTACATCCAGCGGCAGCGCACGGGCCAGGGCCAGCTGATCGAGGTCGCGATGCAGGAAGTCATCGCCAACTTCCTGCGTGGCCGCTTCGTCGATCACTATCGCGACGGCAAGCCGAGCGAGCGTCGCGGGAATGGCCTCGTCGGCGGCGTCCCCGGCGCCGCCTATCCGTGCGCGCCCGGCGGTCCGAACGACTACGCCTACATCTACGTGCAGACGATGAACACCGACATGTGGCGCGACTTCGCCACGGCCATCGGCCGCGAAGACCTGTTGACCGATCCGCGCTGCAAGGACGCGGCGGCGCGCTGGGAGCATCGCGACGCGGTGAACGAGATCATCTCGGCGTGGACGCGCGCGCGCACGAAGCACGAGGTGATGGCCACGCTCGGCAAGGCGGGCGTGCCCTGTGGCGCCGTGCTCGACACGGGCGAGGTGCTCGACGACCCGCATCTGAACGCGCGGGGCCAGATCCACACCATCGAGCACGCGACGCGTGGCCGGCTGCGTCTGCCCGGCTGTCCCGTTCACCTGTCGGCGTCCGAGGCGCCGACGACGCCGCCGCCGCTCGCGGGCGAGCACACCGACGACGTGCTGCGTGAGGTGCTGGGCCTCGCGGCCGACGAGCTGGCCAAGCTGCGCGCGCAGCGCGTGCTCGGCTGAGGGCGCTCAGCCGAGCGCGACGCAGCCGACGCGCGGCAGGCCCTTGAGCGCCAGCTCCCAACCCGTGCCGGCGTCGCGCGAGCGGTAGAGGCGGCCATCGGCGGTCCCGAACACGACGAGCCGCCCCGCGGCGGCCAGGCACGCGGTGTCGATGTTCTCGTCGAACCACTGCGGCAGGCCGGCTCGACAGCGCTCGAAGCGTGGGTCGCCGTCGAGGGACGCGCGATAGATCGCGGAGCGGCGCCCGCGGAATCCGGTGGCGGCCGAGACCAGCACGTGATCGCCAGCGACGGCCACCGCGCGGCAGTAGTGGGCGTGCAAGCCGGCCGTCACGAAACTCCACGAGTCACCGCCATTCCGGCTGATCGCGAAGCCTTCGGCGGAGGCGACGACGACGATCTTCGGCTCGCGCGGATGCGCAGTGACCTGGTGAACGTCCTGCTCGATGTCGATCGTCGGTGTCCACGACGTTCCGCCGTCGCGCGAGCGCGCCACACCGCCGACGTGGACGTTGACGTGAATGGCGCCGTCACGCGCCACCGCGATCGAGCGAACGTCCGCGGGATCGCCCCACGGCGTGTACCAGCCCTCACGACCCTCGACCGTCTCGAACGCCTCGATGCGCGCGACGCCGGCATCGGTGACACGCAGCAGGTGCGCCTGCTCGGTGCCGACCAGCAGCCCGTCACGTGCCGGGGCCAGGCACGTCGCGCGCGGCCCCTCGAGCGCGGCGCGCCGGCGCCACGCGCGCTCTCGCAGCTCCCACAGCGAAGACCCGGCGATGATCGCCCACGCGGCGTCGGCGTCGATCGCCAGCGCGGTGACGGCGTGCCCGGCGAAGGTCTCCACCTCGCGCGAGGTCTCGCCCTCGAGCGTCCAGAGCCCGGCGGCGGTGCCGATGAAAATTCTCCGACTCATGTCTGATGATACTCTCGGGCGCCACGACATCATGAAGACCGACCTGCTGTTGATGCCGATGAGCGCGCGCTGGGTCGACATGCGCGCGGCCGCGCTGGCCGCGGAGGCGGCCCGCTTCGACGGCATCTGGACGTGGGATCACCTGCGCGATCCCGACGAACGCGACGGCCCCGGCGTGCCCGAGGCGTGGACGGTGCTGACGGCGCTCGCGGAGGTCACCAGGCGCGTCGCGCTCGGCCCGCTCGTACTCAACGTCGCCAATCGCGTGCCCGGCGTGCTCGCCAGCATGGCGGCGACGCTGCAGGCCGTCTCCGGCGGGCGATTGCTGCTCGGCCTCGGCGCGGGCGGCAATCGACGCACGCCGTACGCGGCGGAGCAGGCGGCCATCGGTCAGCACGTCGACCCCGACGCTGTCCGCGCGCAGCGCGTGGTCGACGCGATCACGCTGATGCGGCGGCTGTGGAGCGGCGAAGCCGGCTTCCTTCGGCCCGATCCGCCGCCGCCGATCATCGTGGGCGGCTTCGGTCCGCGCATGGCGGCGATCGCCGGCCGTCACGGCGACGGCTTCAACACGCAGGCGCTGCATCCCAAGCTCGGCGACCTGCTGCGACGCGCGCGTGACGAGCATGCGGCATCGGGCCGCGAGGCGTTGGGATTCATCGCGACCGTCTTCGCGGGGCTGGACGACGGCTGGCTCAGGCCCGACTCGCCGGCGCGAAACCGGCTCGTCCAGAGCGGCGTCGAGCGGCTGATCCTGCTCGTCGCGCCGCCGTTCGATGCCGGCGAGATCCGCGCGGCGGGACGGCTACTGGGCGCGGCGCGCTAACGCGCGGCGAGCGCGTACGCCTCGTCGATGAGGCGCACGACGGGCACGAGCTCGTGCACGCTGACCGGCGGCGGCGCACCGCGGCGCCAGTGCTCGAGGATGTCGCGCACGCAGTCGGGATAGAGCGCGGCGGGTCGCTCCCTGGAGATCTCCTCGCCGTCGCGGGAGATCAGTCGCAGCGTGTCGTCGTGATGCAAAATCAGGATCGCGTCACGTCCGGCGATCTTCCACTCGCCATCGCTGCCGGCGTACGGCACCGTGTTGCCGACCTCGATGGTGCCGAGCACGCCGATGCTCGAGCGCAGCAACACCGACGCGTAATCCTCCACGCGCTGGCCGTGCACCCGCGCGCTGAGCTGCGCGCCGGTGACGCGCGCCGGCTCACCCGTCAGATGCAGGAAGAGATCGATGCCGTGCGAGCCCAGGTTGCGCAGGCAGCCGCCGCCGGCGAGGGCGGGATCGAGCATCCATGGCGAATTCCACGCCGGATAGCGCGCCGACGTCGGGCGATTGAGCCTGAAGTACAGATGCGAGAGCGGACCGAAGCGGCCCTCGTCGAGCATGCGACGGGCGCGAGCGACGAACGGCTGATAGCGCTGCGACAGCGGTACCGCGACGAACGCCTGTGTGGCCGCCGCGCGCGCCGCGATCGCCTCCACCTCCGCGGCGCGCACGCCCATCGGCTTTTCCATCATGAAGGGATAGCCGTGGTCGAGCAGGTACTGCGCCGTCTCCGCCATGCGCGCGTGCGCGCCGAGCGCGACCACGAAATCCGGTCGCGTCTTCTCGAGCATCGCGCGGTAATCGGTGAACACCGGGGGGGCGCCGACCGCCGCCGCGCGCTCGGCGACGACCACGGCGTCGGGATCGTGCAGTCCGACGAGCTGGACGTCGTCCATGCCCGCCAGCAGACGCAGGTAGGCGGCGTCGTAGAGCGAGTGCCAGTGGCTGACCTCGATGGCGGCGACGCGGATCTTCGCCGGCACTACGCGCCGGTTTCCCGCATCAGAGCCGCGTACCGGTCGAGAACGGGCAGCACCTCGTCGGCCTTCGCCGGCGGCACGCTGAACACGACGCGCGCCACGCCGGCGTCGCGATAGCGCGCGACGAGGTCACGGTCCTCCGGCACGCCGAAGATCGTGATCGGCAGCGTCGCGGGGTCGCGCCCGGCCTCGAGCGCGAGCTTGCGAAAGTCCGGCAGCAGGCCGAGCACGTCGCCGTACGCCGGCCGTCGCGCGTGCGGCACCCAGCCGTCGCCGAACTCGATGGCGCGACGCGCGCCGTACGGAAAGGCGCCGCCCACGATCACCGGCGGATGCGGCTTCTGCACGGGCTTGGGCCACGTCATCATCGGCGGGAAATCGACGAACGCGCCGTGGTATTCGGGCTTCGATTTCGTCCAGATCGTCTTCATCGCCTCCACACGCTCGCGCATCAGCGCGAAGCGCGACTTGAAATCGGTGCCGTGGTCGGCCATCTCTTCGGCGTTCCAGCCGGCGCCGACGCCGAACAGGACGCGGCCGCTGGAGATCTGGTCGAGGCTGGCCACCTGCTTCGCGGTCTGGATCGGATCGCGCTGCACGACCAGGCACACGCCGGTGGCCACGCGCAGGCGCCGCGTCGCGCTGGCGGCGGCGGCCAGCGTGACGAACGGATCCATGACGTCGTAGTACTTCTTCGGCAGCTCGCCGCCCTGGGGAAACGGCGTGCGGCGCGAGAGCGGGATGTGCGAGTGCTCCGGCGCCCAGAGCGACTCGAAGCCGCGCGCTTCGAGCGCGACGCCGAGCTCGGTCGGGCTGATCGAGTAGTCGGTGAAGAAGATCGCGGCGCCGAAATCCATCCTGCTCCTCCTCAATCGACGAGCGGCACGATGGCGTACACGCGCGGCCGATCACCGACGACGCGCGTGACGTGGCCGCGGCCGGTCAGGTCTTCCGCGAGCACGACGTCCCCCGCCTCGACACGCACGATCGTGCCGTCGCCCACCTCGATCTCGGCCGTGCCGGACAGCGAGATCGAGTACTGCCGGCGCGGCGCGCAGTGCCAGTCGAGCGCGTACCCCGGCGGCGCCACGCGGAACGCGATGCCGGCGGCCGCCTGCATCGGCGTGCCCTCGCCGTGCGCGCCCTCCACGTCGCGGAACGGCTTCATCGTCAGCGGCAGCTCGGCGACGTGCGACTCGCCATCCGCGCCACTATATACGCGCCACATCTTCGCCATGGGCTCGTCCGGACTCGCATGATAGGGCAAGATGCCGGCCATGGCGCGGCTGAACGTCGGCGTGCTGGGACTGAGCCACGATCACGTCTGGGGCAACCTGGCCGCGCTGCGCGCCGGAGATCACGGCCGTCTCGTCGCGGCCGCCGAGCCCGATTCGCGCCTGCGCGAGCGGCTTCGCAGCCTCGACGGCGGCGTCGCCGTGCACGAGTCGTTCGATGCGCTGCTCGAGCGTCGCGATCTCGACGCTGTCTTCGTGTTCTCGGACAACCGCGCGTCGGCCGAGCTCGGCGCTCGCGCGCTCGGCCGCGGGCTGCCGGTGATGCTCGAAAAACCCATGGCCGCCGACCTGTCGGGCGCCCGCGCGCTGCTGAGGTCGGCGCGCGCCGCGAATGCCCTTCTGATGATCAACTGGCCCACCGCGTGGCGACCGGCATTGCGCCATGGCCTGACGCTCGCCGGCGACGGCGCCGTCGGCGCGCCGATCCAGCTGAGCCATCGTGGCGGCCACGCGGGACCGCGCGAGTTCGGCTGCTCGCCGCAGTTCTGCGAGTGGCTCTACGACCCGCGACGAAACGGCGGCGGCGCGCTGGTCGATTACTGCGGCTACGGCGCGGTGCTCTGTCGGCTCCTGCTCGGCCGGCCGCACGCGGTCACGGCGGTGACGCCGCCGCCGCGCAAGCCGGGCCTTGCGGCCGACGACAACGCGGTCGTCGTGCTGTCGTATCCGAGCGCGCTGGGGCTGCTCGAAGCCAGCTGGACGCAGATCGGCGGCGAGCCCGCGTTCGCCATGATCGTCTACGGCGAGCGCGGAACACTGATCGTGCACCAGCCGCGCGCACCCCGCGAGGGCGAGCGCGCCGGCGCCGGCCGCGTGCAGCTGGTCACACCCGACGATAGTCGCTTCGTCGAGCCCCCACCGCTCCCCGCGGATGAGCGCGACGGCCCGACGCATTTTCTCGCGTGTGTGAGCAGCGGCCGCGCCGTAACGGACTTCTGCTCAGGGGGCGTCGGCTGTGACGTCCAGGAGATCCTCGAGGCCGGGTTACGAGCGAGCGCGACGGGTCGGCAGGTGGAGCTGCCCCCGTCCGGCGGGTGATCGCGGACACCACCAGCCAAGTCCCCGTTGTGCCGCGGCATTCAGTTTGGTGTGAACGCCGCCAGCTTCGCCACGGCGCGCTGGGCGAGTCGAGTGTGCGACGGGTCGGCAGGTCGAGCTGCCCCCGTCCGGCGGGTGATCGCGGACACCAGCAGCCAAGTCCCCATTGTGCCGCGGTCGAGCACCGCCACACGCACGCCCCGGCGCGCCAGATGGTACGCCGCGCTCGCTCCGAAGGCGCCCGAGCCAACGACGACGACGTCGGCGGAGCGGATCATGCGGGATAGGTGAGGAGACCGGCCGCGCGCGCGGCCCGTCGCAGCCGCCCATCGAATGACGCCATGGACAGCGCGCGGCCCGATGCTGCGAGCGCGAGATGCAGCGCGTCGGCGGCTCGGAGAGGAATCTCCGTAAGGCTCAAGAGGAACTGCTCAGCCCGACGGTGAACGGCCCGGGTTAGCTCGACGCGCTGATAGCCTCCGCCGTCGAGGCGTTCGAGGATCGAGTGTTGCATCCGGCGCGCAGCCTCCAGCGTGCCGGTGCCTTGACGCAGCCGACGAGCGAGAGCCGATGTCACTTCGGTCACGACAAGGTCAGACACGAGGACGTCTTCTCGTCTCGCCACCACACGGTTGAAGTCATCGCTCCCAGGCTCTGAGACATACAACTTCAAGAGAGCGCTGGTGTCGCAGTACAGCGGACCGGGCAGCGCTATCCGATACGCGGCGCGCTGCTCGCGGAGGAGCCCCGCGCGCCGCCTAGACGCGATCTTCGCGGTCCTCGTCGATCGTCGCAGAGAGGGGAGGATCGAAGACCGGCATGCTCCGCCTGAACGCCGCGAGATCCGGAACGCCCTTTCCGCGGGGACGTTCAAGCGGCACGAGCTTGGCGACGGGACGGCCGTGCTCTGTGATCACGATTTCTCGCCCCTTTTTGACCTCGTCGAGAAGCGCGGACAGATTCTGGCGGGCCTCGCGAACGCCGGCGGTACGCATGACTGGAGTGTGCTACATGTAGCACACTCCAGTCAATCGACTACTTACCGCCGAGCGCCCGATAAGCCTGCGCGGCGGCGTCGCGGATGGAGGGCTGCTCGCTCGGCGATTTCATCAAGACCTGCAGTGTCGGCAGTGCCTGCGGATCGCGTTGCGCGGTCAGGTACTGGATTGCGCGCAGTCGAAATCCCGGCTCGACGTCGGCGGCCATGACCTGACGCATGAACGGCAGGGAGCGCTCGTCGTTGAGCGAGCTGAGCGCGCGAAACGCCATCTCGCGTCCGCGTCCGTCGGCGGCCGACTCGTTGAAGATCTGCGCGAGCCCGTTCACGCCCAGCGGCCGTCCGGCTTCGGCCAGGCCATAGGCGGCGCTGAGACGGACGAAGCGATCGTCGGCGCCGTTGAGCAGGATGTGCTCCATGACGGGCAGCGAGTCCGGCGTCTGCAGCTGGCGCAATCCGGCGGCGGCGGCCCGGCGCAGGAGCAGATCGTCGTCCCTCTCGATGATGTCCTTCAGCAGCGGCAACGACTGCGGCACCTGCAGGCTTCCCAGCAGCCGCGCGGCCGCGCGGCGCTCATCGCTGTCGCCGCCCGCCGCCAGCACCTGCATCAGCGCCTTGCCCGCGACCTCGCCCATCCCGCGCAGCTCGTCGACCAGCTCGCGCGCGCGCTGCCAGCGCTCGCGGCCCTCGCCGCGCGTCGCCTCGAGATAGCGATAGAAGCGGTCGAGCGCCGTTTCGAGCGTCGGCGGTGGACCCGACGGCGCGCCGCGCGCGAAGGCCGGTGGCGTCGCGGCGTGCGCGCGCAGGTCCTGCAGCATGCGCTCTTCCCGCGCCGGCGCGGTGGTCAGCGTGCCGTCCACGCGCGCGGCGGCGCGGCGCGCCGCGGACGTAGCCGGCGGCGGGGACGCCGGCTCCCCGGCAATCTCCTCGCGTGCGTGCAGCCGGGCTTGGAGCGTCGTGACTTGCTGCCGCAGCGCCTCGGCGTCGCGGTTGGCCTCACGCGATGCGGGCGTCTTGCCGGTGACACCGGCCATCGCCCAGCCCGCCGCGAAAGCGGCGACGACGGCGAGCGGCCAGCGCAGGCGCCTCATGGTCGAGCATGATACCCTGCGCGCCGTCAAGGAGGGACCCGTCATGACCACGCGCAGAGAGTTCCTCGAAACGTCCGCCGGCGCGCTGGCCGGTCTCGCGTTCGTGGGTTGCGATCTGCTCGCCGCGCGGCCCGCGCGAGCCCAGGGCCGCCGTCGCGAGACGATGGTGGGCGGCAAGCGCGTGAAGGTCATCGACGTGCACGCGCACTGCGCGGTCGCCGAGGCGATGGCGCTGGTGGGAATGAAGCTAGGCGACCCGACACCGGCCACGCGGCCGGAGCTCAACATGATCACCAGCGTGTCGGGCCGGCTGCGCGCCATGGACGAGCAGGGCATCGACATGGAAGCGCTCAGCATCAATCCCTATTGGTACAAGGCCGAGCGCGACCTCGCGAAGCAGATCTGCCAGATCCAGAACGAGAAGCTCGCGGCGGCGTGCGCGGCCAATCCCGACCGGTTCGTCGCCTACGCGACGGTGCCGCTGCAGCATCCCGAGCTTGCCGCCGAGCTGCTCGAAGAGGGCGTGAAGAAGCACGGGCTCCGCGGCGCGGCCATCGGCGGCAGCGTCAACGGCGAGGAGATCAGCGACCCGAAGTTCCACCCATTCTGGGCGAAGGCCGAGTCGCTCGGCGTGCTCGTGTTCATTCATCCGCAAGGCACGGGCGTGGCCTCCGAGATCTCCAATCGCTTCAAGGGCAACGGCTTCCTCGACAACGTGATCGGCAATCCGCTCGAGACGACGATCGCGCTCTCGCACCTGATCTTCGACGGCACGCTCGACAAATTTCCCGGCGTGAAAATCTGCGGCGCGCACGGCGGCGGCTACCTGCCCTCGTATCCGGCGCGTTCGGACATCGGCTGCAGCACCCAGCCGCTGCGCTGCCCCGGCGGGCCGCACGGCGCCATCAAGAAGAAGCCGACCGAATACCTGAAGCAGATGTACTACGACACGATGGTGTTCTCGCCGGAAGGCGTGCGCCACCTCGCCGCCGAGGTCGGCGCGAGCCAGCTCGTGATCGGCACCGACTATCCCTACCCGTGGACCACGACCGCCGTCGAGGTCGTCATGGGAGCGCCGGGCCTGAGCGACGCCGACCGCGCCGCCATTCTCGGCGGCACGGCGGCGAAGCTGCTCGGAATCAAGACGTAGCGGTCGGCTGCGGCATCGTCGGCGTGCCGACGAGCGTGGTGCGGCGCATGTCGCGCGGCTCGAGCGCGGGGAAGGGCCGCGCGCGGTGCATGGTGCGGCGGTTGTCCCACATGACGAGGTCGCCGACACGCCAGGTGTGCGCGTAGACGAACTGCCGCTGCGTTGCGTGCTCGACGAGGTCGCGGAGAAACGCGCGCGCCTCGGGCACCGGCCAGCCGACG
>Ga0209375_1003053_pt1 | contig 11734 bp, 11 predicted proteins | sample GraSoiAngelo_131_FD_185888 | JGI IMG/M metagenome (GOLD analysis project Ga0209375, IMG submission 185888) | Grasslands soil microbial communities from the Angelo Coastal Reserve, California, USA - 14_0929_02_30cm (SPAdes) (version 2) | ecosystem: Environmental > Terrestrial > Soil > Grasslands ... | reverse complement strand
GGGCCCGCTTCGAGTTGCTGTGCTCCCCACAGCGCGCGGAAACGTACGCGCCACCAGCCCCGCACGGACTATAACGGCAAAGGCAACGTCTTTGTGCGGCTTTGCAGAAAACTTTTCAGCTCCTAGGGCCTGTCGCGTGTCGCCCGCGGCCGCCTTGGTCGATACTTCGATGTGCGAATGGGCCCGTAGCCGCTTCGCGGCTCCAGACCCGTCGTCGCGACGCCGCGTGAGCAAGCTCCCGCGCGTCGCTCCTAGGGCCTGTAGCTCAGTGGTAGAGCGGCGGACTCATAATCTGCTGGTCCCAGGTTCGATCCCTGGCGGGCCCACCGTGGAGGACGCCAATCTCCGTCACCCTCGCCGATGTCGAGCGCGCTCGCGAGATCGTCACCCCGCTCCTCCATCGCACACCACTCTTTTCGAGCAGATCTCTGTCCGAGCGCATAGGGACGGCCGCGTATCTCAAGGCCGAGAATTTCCAGCGCACCGGCTCGTTCAAGCCCCGCGGCGCGGTCTACGCGGTCTCGAAACTGTCGAGCGAGCAGCGCAACAGCGGAATCGTGACGATGAGCGCTGGAAATGCGGCCCAAGCCATCGCCTTCGCGGCCCGTACCGCGGGCGTTCCGGTTACGGTCGCGATGCCGCAGACCGCCCCCCAGGCGAAGGTCGACGCGACGCGCGGCTACGGGGCGGAAATCGTGTTCGCCCCGGATATGACCAAGCTGATCGCCCTCGTGGAGGAGCTCCAAAAACGCTCGGGCGCGTACTTCCTCCATCCGTATGACGACGCGGCGATGATCGCGGGCCACGGAACCGCCGCGCTCGAGATCCTCGACGACCTGCCCGATGCGGACGTCTTCGTGGTCGGCGTAGGCGGCGGTGGGCTCATCGCGGGAATCGCGGCCGCTGTCGCGGCACGGCGGCCCGGCGCGCGCGTCGTTGGCGTCGAACCCACTGGCGCGGCGGCGATGAGACGCGCGCTCGATACCGGGAAACCGGTACGCCTCGAGCGTATCGACACGATCGCCGACGGCCTGGCGGCTCCGATCGCGGGGACCATTCCACTCGAGATCATTCGGCGGCTCGTCGCGGACGTTGTGGTGATCGACGATGACCTCATATCGGAGGGCATGCGTTTCCTGGCGCAGCGCGCCAAGCTCGTCGCCGAACCGGCGGGCGCAGCGGCGACCGGGGCACTATTGGCCGGAAAGATCGCGCTGCGGCCAGGCGAGCGCGTCGTCTCCATCGTGTCCGGAGGAAACGTCGACCTCGCGCGGATGGCGCAGCTTTTCGGAGGGTGAGGCTGATCCTGTACGCGGACGGCGCCGCCCGCGGCAATCCCGGCCCGGCGGGCGCCGGAGCCGTCCTGTACGACGAGAAGGGAAAGCTCGTGGCGGAGCTGGCCCGTCCGCTCGGCAAAGCGACCAACAACGTCGCCGAGTACAGCGCCTTGATCCTCGGGCTCGAGGAGGCGAAGCGCCGCGGAGCCGTAGCAGTCGACGTGCGGATGGACTCGCTCCTCGTGGTACAGCAGATGCGCGGGCTGTGGCGCGTCAAGCACCCGGGTCTCGTTCCACTCGCACTTCGTGCCGGCGCCCTTCTCGCCTCCTTTCAGGCGCGTGAGATCCGGCACATTCCGCGCGAGGAGAACTTCGCCGCAGACGAGCTCTCAAACCGCGCGATCGACGAAGGCGAGATCACCTCGTGAGCCAGGATCCGCTGACCGCGTTCGTCTCGCGGAGCCTTCGTGCCGACGTGAGTGGCGTACGTAGCGAGCTCGTTGCGAAGAACGCACTGATCGAGGTCGAGCGCATTCGGTTCAGCCAGGACGGTGTGGAGCGCTCTCTTGCGTTGAAGCGCGTTCCGCACGATGACTCGCTCGAGGTGCAGCTCTTGCCGTTCCTCTCGCGCAAAACGGACCGCGTACCGCGCGTTCTCGCGCGCGGTGTTCCTCCGCAAGCCGTGCCGGCATGGCCGTGGGTCATGACCGAGGATTTTCTCGACACGACGAGCGCATGTCACGAGGACGCCCGCGCGATCGTCTTGACGAAAGTCGCGATCGAGCGGGCGGTCGCGACGGATGGCCCGGCGCTCAAGGCGCTCGGCGTGAAGACCCTCACACCAGTTGAGCTTGTCGAACGCGCGCTCGAACGTGCGGCGACGGATCGTCCGGTGGATGCCGAGGCTCGTGCGGCGGCCACGCTGCTTTCGCGTCTCCCGACCGTCCTCTGCCATGGCGAGCTCGCGTGCACCCATGCACGGCTCACTGCACGGGGGGTGATCCTTATGGAATGGCGCCGCGCGTACTTGGGCTGCGGCTTGTTGGATATCGCGCAGCTCACCGAGGATGTCCGTCGTTTCACGGGTGAGGACCCCGAAGACCGGCTCTTCGGCTATTACGGCGAACTCACGGGAAGCACAGTGACTAAGGACGAGGCGCGAGCAAGTCGGCTCGTGAGCCAAATGAAGCGAACTGCGAACAAGTAGTGAAATCCGCCCGCCGAAGGCGCGCGATCGAGGGAGAAAAGCTAGAATTACCCTGCCGAGCAGGCCCGACGGTCGCGTCGGCGCAAGCCGCCGAGGAAAGTCCGGACTCCACAGGGCAAGGTAAGGGGTAACGCCCCTCCGCCGCGAGGCGAGGCCAGCGCCACAGTGACGAACCCGCGCAAGCGGGGTGAAACGGGCAAGCGCTACCTGGAGCAAGGCCGCGTAAGGGGACTATGGCGTCGCCCGCGCCGTCCCCGGGTAGGCCGCTAGAGGCGGAGGGTGACTTCCGCTCGAGAGGGATGGCCGTCCTCGACAGAATCCGTGCTTATAGGCCTGCTCGGCCTCGTCATCCGAAGGGCGCGGCCGGCCGTATAGACCGTGGACCCCTAAGGAGGACTGGAATATGCGCGTATTTGCTGGCATCGCGGCCGCGGCGATCCTAGCCGCTGCCTGCGGCGGACCTGCCGCCGTATCGACCCCGACCCCGACAGCCTCGCCGACCCCGACGCCGGTGCCGACGGTGGCGAACGTCTTTAAAGCGGAGCTCAAGTCGTCGAACGAAGTCCCGGCGATCACCGATGCGGAGGCGGGCTGCGCCGGCACCGCGACCGTCACCTTGAATCCCACATCGGTGAAGTTCGATGTCACGATCACCGGTTGTCCCGCGACGACCGTGATCAACATCGGTCACATCCACGAGGGCGCCGCAGGCGTCAACGGAGGTGTGAAGATCAGCACAGGTCTCGCGGCCGGTGACCTCACTCTCACCGGCGGCGGCGTCACGTTCTCGAGGACGGCCACCCCCGCCGGCCCACCGGCGTGGGATGCCGCGCTGATCACGGCGATCATGGCGAACCCCGCGGGCTACTACGTCAACTTCCACTCCGGCGTGCACGGCGGTGGAGTGATCCGAGGACAACTCACCAAGGCGTAACGCGAATTTTCCTCACCGCAGCAGAGGGACGCCCCCATACCGCTGGGGGCGTCCTTCGTTGGCCGAGCGACCATTCAGCCGGGCGGACGTCCGTGGCATGGTGCTTGCGTGCTTCCTCATCGAGAGCCTACGGAAGGAGGTAACCACGGATGCTCTGGACGATCATCCTCATCCTGCTGATCCTTTGGGCCCTCGGCGGAGTCCTCGCCCTCGGCCCGTTGATTCACATCCTCTTGGTCATCGCGCTCATCGTGCTGCTCGTGCAGCTGATCTCAGGCCGCAGAGTCGCTCTGTAACCGAAACACGCGCACGCTCGTCGTGAGTGGCTTTTGTCATTGACGCGACGAGCGTGCGCTTGGTATCGTCCCATCGCCACGCCGCGGGCGTGGACATCACGAAAGGAAGTGGCGCAGTGCTGAGCTTCATTCCGAATCGCACCGTCCCCGGCGCGCTCGCCGGTCGTCGGCGCAGCCTGCCCACTTACCGGATGGCCTAGAACCAAGTTTTTCTCGCGAGGCCGCTCGGACCGTGGGCAGAGACCCACGGTCTTTTGTTTTGTTTGAAGTAGGTGAAGAGAGATGGCCATCCAACTACGCGAACGAATACGAGTCGAAAAGAAGACCGCCGCCCTGGCCGCATGCGCGGTCAGCAAGGCGTTCCGTCCCACGCGCGTCGTGCCCGGTGGCGGCGTGACCGTGCGCGCCGTGGATTGCGTCAGCCTTTCGGTCTGGCGAGGTGAGATCTACGGCCTGCTCGGCGCGAACGGCTCCGGGAAGTCGACACTCATCCGGCTCTTCTCGACACTGCTCACCCCCGACGAGGGGACGGTGAGCATCTTCGGGCTGGACATCGACCGCGACGAGCTCGCGGTGAAGCGTCTCATCAACCGCGTGTCGGTGGAGGCGTCGTTCTTCAAGAAGCTTTCGGCGATGGAGAACCTCGTCTACGCGGGCCGCCTGTACGGCGTCCCGCCCGATGAGTCCCGTTCGAAGGTCGTCTCGATCCTCCGCCGACTCGGCATCGAGGACGCTCGAATGAAGGAGCCGCTCGAGAAGCTCTCGCGCGGAATGCAGCAGAAGGTCGCGATCGCTCGTGCATTCCTCACGACGCCGATGCTGCTCCTCCTCGACGAGCCGACGACCGGTCTCGACATCAGGAGCAAGCGCGAGGTGCAGACGTTCGTCCGCGATCTGCGCGACGAGCACGACGCGACCATCCTGCTCACCACGCACGACCTCGACGAGGCCGCGAGGCTCGCGGATCGCATCGGGATCCTGCACCAGGGGCGCCTCGTCGCCGAGGGGACCCCGGAGGAGCTCGCGGCGCGGCACGGAGGCGGAACGCTCGAGGACGTATTCATGACGCTCACCGGGCGCCGACTCGACGACGCCGACGCGACCGACGCTGAGCGGCCGACGTGATCGCCAACGCCGGCGCTCAGCTCGGGCTTGCGTACGCGTTCGTCGAGCGCGAGATCGCGCTCTCCAAGCGCTACTGGGCATGGGAGATCGTCTGGCTCGTCTACGGGATCGTGACGAGCCTCTCGGTCGCGTACATCGGCCTCGCCGCTCCGACGATCGCCGGCGGATCGAGCGACCCGGCCGTCGTATCACGCCTGGTGCTGTACCTGCTCGTCGGAACGATCACCTGGCGGTTCCTGGGACTGATCTTCGAGCAGATGGCGGAGACGATCGCGTGGGAGCGCTGGGAAGGCACGATCGAGTACACGTTCATGGCGCCGGTCCCGCGCGTCACGCACCTGCTCGGTATGTGCGGGGCCACACTCGTCCGCGCGCTCGGATTCAGCGTCGCGATCCTCGCCGCGGTCGCGCTTTTCGTGCCGGTCGATCTCTCCCACGCGAACGTCCCAGCCGCGATCGTGCTCCTCCTCGTCGGGGCGGTCGCGTTCGTGGGACTCGCGATCGCGTCCGCGGTCTTCCCGCTCCTCTGGACCGAGAAGGGTCTCCAGATGGCGTACATCGTCCAGGCGGTCGTGCTCCTCGTGTCCGGTGTGTACTACCCGACCACGATCCTGCCCGGCTGGATGCAGATCCTGTCGTTCATCTCGCCGGCGACGTATGTCATCCGCGGCATGCGCGACGCGCTCCTCGACGGCGCGGATCTCGCGGCGGTCTGGCCGAACCTCTGGCCGGCGCTGCTCGTTGGCGCGATCTCGATCCCGCTCGGCATGCGCGTATTTCTCTGGGCGGAGCGGCATGCTAAGCGCACCGGCCGCCTCAAGAGGAGCGGCTGATGGGCGACACACTGACAAAGACCGACTTCGCGTTTTCGCCAGCGATCACCGACGATGCTGCCTTCGCTGCGGACGTCGACACAGCGGTGCGCCCGTCCTCGCCGCGCGACCCGATGGTCTATCAGTACTGGTGGTCGCACCCGGACGAGAACTGGGTCATCAACCGATTCATCGTGAGCCGCGGTGGGCGGCGTGTCGGTCACGCGAGTTCGGAGCACGCGCGATGGGAGGTGCAACCCGAGCGCTACGGCACCGTCGGAGGAGAGCTGCTTCCGATGGAGCGGACGCAGACGACCCTGGGCGCCCTGTTCGAGGCGATGGAGAAGCGCGTCGTCGCCGATGGAGCGCGGGTGCTCGGTGTGTATGCCTATGAAAACGACCCCCTTCGGATCGCCGCGATCGAGGCGCGCGGCTACAAGGAAGATCGCCGCAGTCGCCGCTGGGAGCTGGACCTCGTAGCCAATCGCGAGAAGCTCCTCGCGATGGCCGAGATCTCGCGCGAACGAATGCGGAGGGAAGGCGTGCGGATCCTCACCCTTGCGCAGGATGACGATCCGAGCGTTATCGAGAAGGTGTGGCGGCTTTCCGAGGAGGCGGGCGACGACGTCCCGACGACCGAGCCGCGAGTGCCGGAGGAAATGGCGGCCTACGCCCGATGGGTGAACGCGCCTGAGATCCACCGCGATCGGTTCTGGCTGGCGCGGTTAGGAGAAGGGGTGGTCGGCCTTTCCGTGCTCGGTTATCCGCCAGTCCGCGGCGTCGTTGGTACCGAGTGGACCGCGACGGCGCGCTCGGTCCGCGGACGGGGGGTCGCTCGCGCCCTCAAGTGTGAGACCGTGGCACAGGCGATAGCGCTGGGCGTCGACCGCGTGCGCACGGGAAACGATGCGGCAAACGATCCGATCCTGCACATCAACGAAACCATGGGCTACCAGCTCATCCCCGGAGGCATCCACTACCTCCGTCCGGTTTGATTCCCTAACCTAGAAGACGTGCCGTTTCCACCTACGCCGCGCACCGCACGCGACACCGTCGTCGATGACGTGCACGGCGTGAAGATCGCCGATCCGTATCGCTGGCTCGAGGCGGACACGTCCAAACGCGTTGGCGACTGGACCGACGAGCAGAACGAGCGCACCCGCGCGGTCCTTGACGCGCTGCCACAGCGTGCGGGTGTCGCGCGTCGCCTGCGGGAGCTTCTCGGGGTCGGGCTGCTCTCCACGCCCCGGCCGATCGGCGGCCGCATCTTCCACACGCGCCGGGAGGGGGAGCAGAAGCAATCCATCCTCTACGTCCGCGACTCGATCGGCGCGCCGGATCGCGCTCTCGTTGATCCGAACGCGCTCGATCCGGCGGGCCTGACCACGCTCGACTGGTACTACCCCTCGCACGACGCGCGGTACGTCGCCTACGGACTCTCGCGTGGCGGCGACGAGATGTCGACGCTGCACGTCATCGAGACGGCGACGGAGAAGGAGCTTCCGGACCGCATCCCGCACACGCAATGGGGCTCCGTTGCCTGGGTAGAGGGCGGCTTTTATTACACCGTCTTTCCAGTGCCTGGATCGGTCCCGCCGGGCGACGAGAACTACTACGTCCGCGTTCGCCATCACCGCCTCGGAGACGACCCAGCGAACGACGCGCTCGTCTTCGGCGAAGGTCGACCGAAGGAGGAGATTCAATTCGTCGCGGCATCCCCGGACGGGCGCTGGGTACTCATCACCGCGTTCGAGGGCTGGGCGCGGAACGACGTGTATCTGGTCGATCGCAGACATCTGGAGCGAGGCCTGACGACGGTGCTCGAGGCGAAGGACGCGCTCGCCGAAGGCTTCGTCCAGGGCGACCGTGTTTGGCTCCGCACGAACCTGGACGCTCCGAACTATCGGGTGATCTCCGTCGCCGCCGAGTCGCCGGATGCCTCGCGGTGGGAGACGGTCATCCCAGAAGGCAAGGACGTCATCGAAAGCTTCGACCGCACCCGCGATCGAGTCGCCGTCCTTCGTCTCCATCGCGCGACGGCGCGGATCGCGACGTACGACCTCCAGGGAAGGGACGAGCGCGAGGTCCCGTTGCCGTCGCTCGGCGCCGTCGAGACGGTCGAGGGTGACCACGACGGCGACCTCATCGGCTACACGTTCCAGTCGTTCACGCAACCGCTGATCGCGTTCGTCGCCGACGCGCGCGCGGGTAGGGCAAACGAGATCGTCCGGCTTCGTATGCCGGAGCGTCTCGACGTCGCGAGCATCGCGGTCGAGCAGACGACCTACCCGTCGAAGGACGGCACCGAGGTCACGATGTTCCTCGTCCACCGAAAGGATGTGGCTCCAACGGGTCAGGTCCCCACGCTCCTCTCGGGGTACGGCGGCTTCAACATCTCGCGTGTTCCCGCCTACGCGGCCGGCGTCGCCGCCTGGGTGGAGGCGGGCGGACTCTTCGCGTTGCCGAACCTGCGCGGCGGCGGCGAGTACGGCGAGACCTGGCACCGCGCCGGGATGCTCGGCAAGAAGCAGAACGTATTCGACGACTTTCACGCCGCCGCCGAAGCGCTCATCGCGCGCGGCTGGACCACACCGAAGCGCCTTGCAGTCTCTGGCGGCTCGAACGGAGGCCTCCTCGTCGGCGCAGCTCTAACGCAGCGGCCGGAGCTCTTCGCCGCGGTCTGCTGCGCGGTGCCGCTGCTCGACATGCTCCGCTATCAGAACTTCCGCATCGCCCGCATCTGGATCGCCGAGTACGGCTCCTCCGAGGATCCCCGGCAAGCGGAGTGGCTTCGCAAGTACTCGCCGTACCACAACACGCGCGCCGGTGTGCGCTATCCGCCGGTGCTGTTCACGACCGCGGAGGGGGACAGCCGCGTCGACCCGATGCACGCCCGAAAGATGGCCGCGCTCCTGCAGGCGCAAAGCGAGGACCCCGAGTCCCTGGTCCTCTTGCGGGTCGACCGCGATGCCGGTCATGGAATCGGCAAGCCGCTCGATAAGCAGGTGGACGATCTCGCCGACCAGTACGCGTTCCTCGCCTGGCGTACGGGTCTCTCGTTGGTGGGACCGGGTATGCTCGGGCGAGAGTGAACATCCTGAGATTCCTCCGCGACCAGGCGAAGGAATACAAATGCAGCGTCTGCGGAGCCAATCACTCGGGCTCCGACATCCGCGTGCTTGGCAAGCTCGAGTCCGCGTGGATCGTGCGCGTCACCTGCGCAAAGTGCCAGACCGCGTTCAAGCTCCTCGTCGTCGTCGACGAGCAGCGCGCGGCTGTGAGCCCGGTCAAAGAAGAGCCCGAACGCCCGCGCCGGCCGGCCGTCAGCGCCGACGAGGTCATCGATGCCCACGAGTTCCTCGAGACCTATCAGGGTGACGTGCGGACACTCTTCGCTCGCCGTGACAAGGTGAAGACCGAGCCCGACCGCTCCTAATGGCGAAGAACGCGCTCATAACCGGCTGGGGTTTCTATGCGCCTTCACGCGTGATGACCAACGCCGAGCTCGAGCGGATCGTGGACACGTCCGACGAGTGGATCACGTCTCGCACGGGGATCAAGGAGCGACGCATCGCGTCGGACGAGGAAACGAACTCCTTCATGTCCGCGCGCGCGGCGCGCGCCGCTCTCGAGAAAGCCCATCTCCGCGCCCAGGACGTGCAACTGGTGGTCGTGGGCACGTGTTCTCCCGATTACCTCTTTCCGGCGACCGCGTGCCTCGTCCAGACCGAGATCGGCGCGACCCGGGCGGGTGCGTTCGACGTGGAAGCGGCCTGCACGAGCTTCATCACCGCGCTCGCGATCGCGCGGGGAATGATCGTCTCGGGCGCCATCCAGAACGCGCTCGTGATCGGGGCGGAACGGCTATCGCGCCTCCTCAACTGGAAAGATCGGACCACGTGCGTGCTCTTCGGAGATGGCGCGGGCGCAGTTGTTCTCGAGGCCTCCAACGCCTCGGTCGGGATCGAATCGACCGTGCTGCACGGCGACGGCTCGAAGGGCGAGATGCTGATGGTCCAGGCCGGGGCATCGAAGCGCCCGGCATCGGCCGAGACGATCGAGCGCGGCCAGCACTTCATCACGATGGCGGGTGGCGAAGTATTCAAGCTTGCCGTGAAGTCGATGGCCGATGCCGCCGAGGAGGCCATCGCCGAGGCGGGGCTCACGCTCGACGACATCGACATCCTCATCCCGCATCAGGCCAACGTCCGGATCATCGACGGGGTCGCGAAGCGCCTGCGCTTCCCACCCGAGAAGGTCTTCGTGAACATCCAGCGCTACGGCAACACGTCGGCGGCCTCGATCCCGATCGCGCTCTGCGAAGCCGAGTCGACGGGGCGCCTCCGCAGAGGAGACAAAGTTCTGTTGGTCGCTTTCGGCGGCGGCTTCACCTGGGGTGCTTCGGTCCTCGAGTGGTTCGGCGCCCACGACGGCGTCCGACCTCTCTCGCCGTTCGAGCGCGCCGGCCGCGCACTCGAGGATGTCGTCGAGAGGGTTCGCCCGACCTAACGCCGAACTCCGCACGCACGGCCGCGACGACGCGGCCTCAGTCGAACCTAAACGCGTCCCACGCGATGCTGTCCCAGGCCACGCTGTCCCACGCGATGCTGTCCCACGCGATGCTGTCCCAGGCGATGCTGTCCCACGCGATGCTGTCCCACGCGATGCTGTCCCAGTCGTAGTTATCCCACGCGATGCTGTCCCAGGCGATGCTGTCCCAGCTGGAGCTATCCCAGGCGATGCTGTCCCAGGCGACGCTGTCCCAACTGGCGGATCCCCAAGCCAGTCCGGCGAGTGTCTGATTCTTCCAGACAAGCGGCGATCCATAGAGCACTCGGAACATCGCCCGCGCGAAGGTGTCGGCCGGCCGGAGCCCCCGGTTCGCCAGGCGCGTCACCAGGGTGGTCCCGGTCGCACCGGTTCCGCCACTCGCCTGGGCCTGCACGGCGCCAAGCGCGTCGAGCAGACCTGTGCCGCCCGCCGCGGGATCGGGCAGCGCCATACCGCTGTCCTGCCCGAACGGCTGCGTCGTACCCACGACGATCGCTTTGACCTGATCCGGGCTCAGGTTCGGCTGCGCCTGGAGCAAGAGCGCGACGGCGCCGGCAACGACGGGTGTCGCCATAGACGTTCCGCTCAGCCGAAGGTAGGTCGACCCGTTATGCGCCACCACGACGTGGTCCGGGAAGAGCGAGTCAAGGGCGCTCCCCTGAACGCGGATCGAGACGATCCGGCGGCCAGGCGCGAGCAGGTCGGGCTTGGCGTTCGAGTCGGCCGTGCCCCATGACGAGAAGGGCGCGAGCGTGTCGTCACGCGGCGTGACCGTCCCGTGATCGTCGGCAGCGCCGACGGTGATGACGTAGGGGTCGATGCCCGGAGAGGCGACGGTGTCACGGCCGGGTCCGCTGTTCCCCGCGGCCGCCACGACGACGAGGCCACGCCGCCACGCGATCTCGACGGCGGCCGACATCGGATCGGTGCGGTACGACGTCGGAGTCGGCGCGCCGAACGAGAGATTGATGACGCGGATGTTGTATGCGACGCGGTGGGCCAGGACCCACTCGATCCCGCGAACGACCGAGGAGATCCTGCCGCTGCCGGTGCTGCTCAGTACGCGGACATCGACGATGTTGGCCTCAGGAGCGATGCCGACGAATTCGCCGGCGGAACGCGTGCCGTTTCCCGCGATGATTCCCGCGACGTGTGTGCCGTGCCCGCCCGGGTCGGCCACGGAGCGTTGATCTGCAAAGTTGACCGACGCGAGGATGCGGCTCGCCGGGGTCACCAGGTCCGGATCGGCTGCGACGCCTGAGTCGAGGACTGCGACCGTGACGCCCCGTCCGGTCGTTCCTTGCGACCACAGCTGGTCGGCTTTCACTTCGCGCGGATAGACCGCCGCTGCCGCACCTGGGTCGGGACTTGCGGTGCTGGTCTCGGTGACGGGCGGCGTGGCGCTCGGGCTCGGAGGGGGTTGGGTGGTCGGAGACGGGGTGGGAGCTGCGGTTGGAACGGGGGTGGGCACGGGTGTCGGCGCAGGCGTAGCCGGCGTCGGCGTGGGGGTTGGGGTTGGTGTCGGCGACGGT
>Ga0209375_1003051_pt1 | contig 11739 bp, 10 predicted proteins | sample GraSoiAngelo_131_FD_185888 | JGI IMG/M metagenome (GOLD analysis project Ga0209375, IMG submission 185888) | Grasslands soil microbial communities from the Angelo Coastal Reserve, California, USA - 14_0929_02_30cm (SPAdes) (version 2) | ecosystem: Environmental > Terrestrial > Soil > Grasslands ... | reverse complement strand
AGATATCGTCCCCGCGGCAGCGCGGGATCCGCATCGACGTAACCGGACTTGCCGTGGAAAGCTCCGACCCGGTCGCGCGTCTTGTGGACGTGACCGGTCGCCTTCGGGTGATCGGCGACTCCTTGGATCTGCAACTCGCACGGGTCCGGCTGCCGGGGTCGGCGCTGCGCGACGCGCGCGGCCTGATCAGCTGGCCGCGCGACACCATACTGTTCGACCTTCGCGTGCGCGCCGAGTCCGCCACCCTCGGAGACTTTCGGTTCATCGATCGGCGGTTCGGGGGGATCCCAGGTGCCGGTGTGGTCGCCGGTGACATTCGGGTGCGGTCCCACGGCACGCGCGTGCTCGAGGTGGGTCTCGACTCCATGCGGCTGGCCTATGGGGGCGGCGGTGTCACCGGCAGCCTCACCGCGTTCAGCGCCCCGGACTCGGGACTCGTGGCGCTGCGGGACGCCGACCTGGAGGCGAAGAACTTCGACCTCGAGTTCGCCCGACCGTTTCTCGACACGCTGCCGTTCGCCGGACGACTGAGCGGGCACACGACCGCTACCGGACCGCTCGGCGCGCTCATGCTCGCGACCGATTGGTCGTTCCGCGACTCGCTGGTCGCGGGATGGCCCGAAAGCCAGGTGCGCGGCACGGGGCAGGTGAGCCTTGGCGGGGGCGGGGGCGGTCTGCGATTCGAATCGTTCGGGATCGAGTCGTCGAGCCTGGATCTGGGCACCGTTGCCCGCCTCGCGCCCGCCGTGCGCCTCCACGGCAGACTCGCAGCAGCGGGCACGCTGAGCGGACCCCTCACGAATGCGGAATTCAGGGGAACACTGTGGCACCAGGACGGCGATCGGCCGGTCAGCACCGTGACCGGAAGCATGCGTCTCGACACGCGCTCCGAGATGCTGGGGATCTATGCCGACGTGCAGGCCGACTCGCTGTGGTTCGATGGGCTCCGGGGGAGCTTTCCGACCCTGCCGCTCCACGGTGCCGTGTTCGGTCCGGTGAAGCTCGCCGGCCCGCTGTCGGCGCTCGAAACCCACGTTGACCTGCACTCGAGCGGCGGCGAGGTGCGGGGCGACGGCACCTTGCTGCTCGATCTGCCGCATTACGGCGCCAGGGGCCTGAACGTCGTCGCTCGCGACGTGGATCTCGCGCGGTGGCTCGGCGGCGGGGCCAGGGTCCCGCCCTCCCGCCTGACCTTCACGTTGCGCGGCGACGTGGCGGGCGACAGCGCGGTCCCACCCGTGGGAACCGTGCACGCATTGCTCGAGCCCTCGCAGCTCGCCGGCGCGAGCCTCGATTCGGGAGCGGTCAGCGTGCGATTCGCCGATCGCCGACTGTACGTGGACTCGCTGCGCGTGACCCTGGCCGGTCTGGTCACGACCGGGGCGGGATCGCTGGGCTGGAGCCGCGACTCCCGGGGGCTGCTGGCGCTCGATTTGGACGCGGACAGCCTGGGTACGATCGACCCGCTCGTCGCCTGGCTCGCCAGCGGGGGAGGGGGTGGAGGGGGTGGGTCCGCGGGTGACGCGTCGGACGATCCCGCGGACGGGAAGGCCACGCCGCTCGCGGGCACTGCGCGGGTAGCACTGCGGCTGGACGGGTCGCTCGATTCGCTGGGGCTCGAGGCGCGCGCCAGCGTCGAGCGGCTCGCGTGGCGCGACTGGCGCCTCCCCGCCGGGCGGGCCAGGCTCGCCTGGGGGCCGACGGTCGCGCTGGAGGCGACCCTCGATTCGGTGGCCCACGGCGCGGTAGGCTTTTCCGGCGTCGTCGCCAGCGCCCGGGGGAATCCCGATTCGCTCACCTGGCAGGTGCGCTCGCGCATCGGCGACGCGGGCGCCTTTCTCGCCGGCGGGCGCTTCGCGCGGCGAACGGAGCCGGGAAGCCGCTCACTGGCGATCGGGCTCGACTCGCTGGGAGTGCAGGTTCCGGGAGACGTGTGGATCCTGGACCAGCCGACCGAGCTGACGGTGACCGACTCGGCCGCCACGGTGAGTCGGTTCGCGCTTCATAGCGTCTATGGATCGGGCAAGCTCCTGCTCGAGGGCGCCCTGCCGACGCGCGGGCGGGCCGATGCGCATCTCCAGGTCGAGGCGTTTCCGTTCGCGGGATTGTATGCACTGCTACAGCAGGACACCGCGGGGGCCGGCGGCATGGTCACGGTGGCGGCGGGACTCTCCGGCACCCGCGCGAGCCCGGTGTCCAGCGGTTCGTTCTCGCTGTCGAACGTCACGATCGGCGGGTTCCGCGCGCCGTTCGTCGACGGCACGTTCGACTACCACGGTCAGCGCCTCCATGGCGCGCTGCACCTGTGGCGCTCGGGGCAGCAGATTCTCGATGTGGAGGTGCACCTGCCGCTCGATCTCGCGCTCACGCCCGTGCCGCACCGGCAGCTGCCCGACACGCTCTCCGTCGGGGCCCGGGCCGACAGCGTCGACCTCTCTGTCCTCGAAGCCCTCACGCCCGCGGTGCGGGAGGTGACGGGGGTGTTCTCGGCGGACCTGGGGATAGCGGGAACCTGGGACGCTCCGCGCCTGCGAGGCGACCTGCAGGTGGCGAACGCGGCGGCCACGATCCCTGAACTGAACGTGCGGTACACAGACGTGAACGGACATCTCACGCTCTCGGGCGACACGATCGCGATCCAATCTCTGTCGAGCCGCAGCGAGCGGGGCCGGGCCGATTTCACGGGGTTCATGCGATTGGAGCGGCTGACGCATCCGGTGCTCGACCTGCAAATCGCGGCCGATCAGTTCAAGGCGCTGGACTTGAAGAACAACGTGGCGATCACGGCCAGCGGACGGCTGTCGCTCAAGGGGCCCGTGTTCGGCGCCAAGTTGAGCGGGCACGCCACGGTGACGTCGGGCGTGCTGTATTTCGCGGACCTGGTGCAGAAGCGCATCGTGAACCTCGACGAGCTGGCGGACACCTCGCTCGCCGCCCTGATCGCCCAGCAGCGGCTCGGCCCCGAATTCAAGAACGTGTTCCTCGACAGCCTGCGGATCGATGGTCTTGACCTCGAGATGGGCAGCGACGTGTGGCTTCGCTCGAACGAAGCCAACATTCAACTGGCCGGCTCGGCGCACCTCACCAAACAGGGGAACCTCTACCTCGTGAGCGGCACGCTGCAGGCGACGCGCGGCACCTACCGGCTCAAGATCGGGCCGGTGACACGCGAGTTCATCGTGAAACAGGGGACGGTGCGGTACTTCGGCACGCCCGATCAAGACGCGGCGCTCGACATCCGGGGGACGCACGTGGTCCATCCCGTTCCCAGCCGCGGCCAGCCCGCACCGCCGGACGTCACCGTCGTGGCGCACATCGGTGGAACGCTGCTGATCCCCAAAGTCACGCTCGAGGGGGACAAGATCGACCTGCCGCAGGCCGAGTTCATCTCCTACCTGCTATTCGGCAAGAGCAGCGTCGAATTGGGCGGCGAGCAGGGATCTATTGCCGACCAACGTGCCCTGGTGCAGAGCGCCCTCGCGGTCCTGTCCGGGGAAATCGAGCAGACGATCGTATCGGGCGGGATTCCGGTGGATTACGTCGAGATCCGACCAGGAACGGGCGAGGAGGGCGGGCCGCTCATCGGTAACCTGCAGCTTGCCGTCGGCCGCCAGATCGGGCCGAAGACATTTCTGGTCGTGAACGCCGGGTTCTGCGAGGGACGGACCATCGCCCGCGGCTCGCTCGGGCTGTCGCTGCAATTCCGGATCAGCGCGGAATGGCGCACGGAGGCGAGCTTCCAGCCGGTGCAGACGTGCTCGGACGCGGCGGCGAGCGAGACGTACGGGAGCACGGTGCCGCGGCAGGTGGGGTTCGACCTCTTCTGGGAGAAGCGCTACTAGATGGCGCGCGCGCTGCTGATCGCTAATCCGGCCGCCGCGCGGACCGACGCGCGGGCCGTCACCGCCGTCCGGGACACGTTGCGGCGCGGCGGCTGGTCCGTCGAAGTGCTCGCCACGGGGCAGCCAGGCGACGCCCGCCGGTTCGCCCGCGAGGCGCGAGACGCCGGGTTCGATGCGTTCGTGTGCTACGGGGGAGACGGCACGGCGATGGAGATCGCCGCCGGCGCGGTGGGGAGCGGCATTCCGCTCGGACTCGTGCCGGGGGGCACGGGCAACCTGTTGGCCGGGAATCTGCGATTGCCACGCGACCCGGCCGCGGCCGCGCGCGTGATCCTCCGCGGCCGCGCGAGCCCGATCGATCTCGGCGTCGTGGAGCGCCAGAACGAACCGCATTACTTCGCCGTGTGCAGCGGCACGGGATTCGACGCCCGCCTCATGGCTGGCACGGGGGCGGCCGAAAAGCGGCGCTGGAAGATGGCGGCGTACGTCATGCGCGCCGTGGCCGCCCTGCCCAGCGTCACGAGTCCGCTGCACCGTGTGACCGTGGATGGGGTGGCGCACGACTTGCCCGCTGCGATGGTGCTGGTCGCGAATTGCGGCGAGCTGATCCCGCCGTTCCTGCGGCTGCGCGACGACATTGCGCCGGACGACGGCTGGTTGGACGTATTGGTGCTGCGGGCCGAGGGCGTGCTGCAGAGCTTGAGCGCGTTCGTCGAGCTGGCGCTCCGCCGGTCGAATGGCGCACGGCGACTGTGGTTCGCCCGCGGCCGCGTGGTGCACGTCGCAGCGCTCGAAGGCCCGCCGCGGCCGATCCAGCTCGACGGCGAATTGTGGGGCGACACGCCGTTCGAGGCGCGCCTGGTGCCCGCGGCTTTGCCCGTCATCGTGGATCCCGAGACCGCGCCGCTGGGCGCGCCGCGCCGTGGCTGACAGCGTCCTGCTCATCGATGACGACAGCGACGTGCTGCGCGCCGTCGGCGACTACTTCGACCGCATCGGCTACGAGGTCGCTCGCGCGGACGCAGCGGAGCCGGGCTTCGAGGCGTTCGAGCGCATGCGCCCGACCGTCGTCATCCTCGATCTCCATCTCCCAGACCTTGACGGGCTCGAGCTACTCGAGCGGCTCCGCGCGCAGGGGGGGTCGGTCATCCTGCTCACGGGCCACGGGGACATCGCCACCGCGGTCCGCGCGATGCAACTCGGCGCCGAGCATTTCCTCACGAAACCGGTGGACCTGAACCACCTGGCCGCGGCCACGGCCCGCGTGTGCGATAAGGTCCGACTCGCGCGCCAGAACACGCTGCTACGTCAGCGCGACCACGCGCACGGAGGGCTCGAATCCCTCGGCACATCGCCCCTGATCCGTGAGCTCGGCCGGCAGGTGGAACTGCTCGCCGCGAGCGAGCGCTCCACTGTGCTCCTCACCGGCGAGAGCGGGACCGGCAAAGGCTGGGTGGCGCGAGCGATTCATCAACTGTCACCACGCGCCGGCGGCCCGTTCGTCCAGGTCAACTCGGGGGGGCGGTCGGCCACGTTTCTCGAATCGGAGCTATTCGGGCACGAGCCCGGCGCGTTCGCCGACGCGAAGGAGCGGCGACAGGGACTGGTCGAGCTGGCCGATCGGGGGACGATCTTTCTCGACGAGATCGGGGAGCTGGCCCCCGAGCTTCAGCCCAAGGTGCTCAAGTTGCTCGAGGCCGGGTCGTTTCGGCGCCTGGGCGGCGCGCGTGAGATCACGGTAGACGTGCGCCTCGTGGCCGCGACCAACCGGGATCTGGCGGCCGAGGTGCACGCGGGCCGGTTTCGGGAGGACCTGTACTATCGCCTGAGCGTCATGCCGCTCCAAGTGCCTGCGCTGCGTGATCGATCACGCGAGGATCGTCTGGCCCTGCTCACGCGGATTGTCGCCGATCTCGCGCCCCAGATGCCCGGATGCCCCAGCGCCTGTAGCGCCGAGGCCCTGGAACGCTTGCTGTCCGCCCCGTGGCCGGGCAACGTGCGCGAGATGCGCAGCGTGGTCGAGCGGGCCATGATCCTGGCGCGGGGGGCAGGCGAAATCGGCGTCGAACATCTGCCCTCCGACGTGCGCAGGGGTGCGGGGGGTGGGGGGGGGGGGGGGGGGGGGGGGGGGGGGGGGGGGGGGGGGGGGGGGGGGGGGACCGCCACCACCAGCCTCAGGCTCTTGCCGAGGTGGAGCGGATTCATATCGAGAAGACACTCCGGTTCCACGACGGGAACCGCACGCGCGCGGCGCAGGAGCTTGGCATTTCGCGCGCGACGCTGATCAACAAGATTAAGGTTTACCAGCTCGATCTCTGAGGGACTGGATAATGACCGACAAACCCAAGCTCATGGAGCACGACGGGATGGTGTGTCGCTCCTGCGGCAACGAGGAACGTGCCTCCGAGGGCTATCCCTGCTCCGACTGCGGCACGTTCATTTGCCTGATCTGTTCGTTCCGTGGGGTCACCCGCTGCAAGGCGTGCGAGGCGAAAGCCAAAGCATCCCACAGCGCCTAAGCCGGCGCCTGCCGTTTGCGGATCTCCCGTGACACGTCGTCGGCCGACGTGCCGAGTTCTTTCGCCAGCTTCTCGACCGCCTCGCCCGCCCCCGGCCAGTCTCCCGCTGCGGCCAAGGCGGTCAGGGCAATGTCCTCCACCACGGTGGTGCGCTCCTCGAGATCACGGGTGCGCACGGCCACCTCGCGCGCCAGCCACTGCTCGAGCTCGCGCCGGTCGATCTCGAGTTGCCGCTGCCGCAGCCCGCTCTGCAGCGACAGCTCCAGCTCGTCCAGGTCCACGGGTTTGATGAGGTAGTCGTAGGCGCCGAGCTTCAGGCATTCGATGGCCGTGCGCGGCTCGTCGATCGCCGTGAGCATGATGATCGCCAGGTCCGAGTCGGCGGCGAGCGCCTTGGGCACGAGCTCGACCCCCGACATATTCGGCATGCGGATGTCGGAGAGCATCACCTGCGGTTGCTCCGCGGCCTGGCGGTCGAGCGCTTCGGCGCCGCTCGCGGCCTGCAGGACCCGGTAGCCGAGCCGCATGAGAAACCGCTCGAGCGCATGCCGGATGCCGTCTTCGTCATCGACCACGAGCACAGTGGTCGGCGGGTTCTGCTGGTCGGGCTTGGACATGGCGCTAACGTATGCAGCCTCCACAAGCCGAGCAAGCCAAGCTATCTTCGCGCACCCATGACGCCCTCCGCTGCCACGAGCATCGCCGCGGTTCCCGGTATCACGGTGGGACACTGGACGGATCTGGACCGGGCCACGGGGTGCACCGTGGTGCTCGGGCCGGACGCCGGCATGCGCGCCGCGTGCGCCGTCCGAGGCCGCGCCACGGGGACGCGCGAGCTGGACGCGCTCAATCCGCGGCATCTGGTCGACCGCATCGATGCGATCCTCCTCACCGGCGGGTCGGCGTACGGGCTCGGTGCCGCGGATGGCGTGATGCGCTGGTTGCAGGAGCGCGGGCGCGGGCTGCCCGTGGGCCCTGCGGGGATCGTGCCGATCGTCCCGACGGCGGTGATCTTCGACTTCGATCTGGCGCCGGGCGGCAAGGCGAATCGCTGGCCTACCGCGGACGATGCGTATCGCGCGTGCGGCGCCGCATCGGGCGACGTCGCCGAAGGATCCGTCGGTGCGGGCACGGGTGCCACGGTTGGAAAAGCGCTCGGCCCGCGCGCCGCCACGAAAGGCGGCGTGGGAACCTGGGCCGTGCGCGGCGGCGACGTGATAGTCGGCGCCCTCGTGGTGCTGAACGCGGTCGGCAACATCCTCGACGGATCGGGTGCGGTGCTGGCGGGCGCACGCGGTCCCGACGGGACATACGTCGACGCCCTCACGCACTTCGGCCAGGGGGGCGCCCCGTTCGCCGCCCGCAACACAACCCTCGCGGTGGTCGCCACCAATGCCGCGCTCGATCGCACGGGCCTGGAGAGCCTGGCGCACGCAGCAGGGGACGCGCTGGCGCGCCGCATCGTCCCCTATGGCACGCTGTTCGACGGCGACATCGTGTTCGCGGTCAGCACGGCGGCGGTCGCGCCCGCGACGCCGCTACAGGCGGAGGCGCTCGCCGCCCTCGCGATGCCGGTGGCGGTGGAGCGTGGGGTCAGGCTCGCGCGCGGGATGCGGGACATCCCGGGCCTGGCGGACGGTGGTTGATCGTCTCGAGCGCGACGTCGCGGACGTCGCCCACAAGTGGGTCCCGGACCGGCGTCTCGGCGTGCTGGAAGTGGCCGTCGAGCCGAACCGCCTGATCGGTTGCACCACGAGCCGACACCTCGCTGCGAGCACGGCCCGCGCGGCGGACATCCGCCTCCTCCCCGACGCGTCGGTGCACGAGGAGCCCGCGGCCGTAGTGACCGCCGCCGTCGCGCCTCTGCTGCGGGAACCGCGGATCACCGCCGATCGGGTGAGCGAGGCGCTGCAGGGTGAGCGGCTCGACCTGCTCGAGCGGCGCGACGGGGCGTGGCTGCGGGTGCGCGCGGGCGACGGCTATCACGCCTGGACCCACGCGGGATACGTCGCCGTCGGACCCGTCGGGTGGGCCGATGACTGGATCGAGCGAGCCGCGGGCCGGTCCCTCGGCGCCGACCTGAGGTTGGAGGATCAGCGCTTCCGCCTGGCCGTGGGCGCGCGCGTCGTCGTGCGGCGCAACGGCCAGGTGCAGACCGCGGACGGTCGCATCTGGAACGTGAGCGCCGGCGTCGTGCTGTCGGAGCCAGCGGCGCGGGCCGAGGCCCGCCTCCTCGCGCCGCCGGAATGGGCGCTGCGGTGGTTCTCGGGCGCACCGTATCTGTGGGGCGGGCGCACCGAGTGGGGGATCGACTGCTCCGGCCTGGTACAGGGCACGTACGCGGCCCGCGGGATCACGCTGCCACGCGACTCGGACCTGCAGTCACTCGCGGGGCGAGAGGTGAAACTCGACCCCGCAGGAACGGGGTACGAAGCGGGCGACGTGTTGTGCTTTGCCGACGGTCAACGGATCTCGCACGTGGCGCTCTGGTCCGGCGCAGGTCGGATCGTGCACTCCGCGCTGTCTCGCGGGGGCGTCGGGTCCGACGACCTGTTCGCGGATGCGCCGGGGGCGAAGCGGCTGCGGGACTTCCTGGTCGCTGTCCGCCGCCCGGGCAGATGAGAGGCGTCGCGCAGTCGGACGGTCGGATGGCGGGCGTAGACACTCAGACTGTCCGACCATCCGACGCCTTATCTTGTGGTATGAAACTTGTCCTGTTCGACATTGATGGCACGCTGTTGTGGACAGACGGCGCCGGCAGGCGGGCGATCGAGCGCGCGCTCGTGGACGAAGCGGGGACGGCCGGACCGATCACCACGTATCGCTTCGACGGCAAGACCGACCCGCAGATCGTGCGTGAGCTGCTGTCGCTCGCGGGGCATGCGCGCGCGGACGACGAGCGGCTGATCGAGGCGGTGTGCCGTCGCTACGTAGACCACCTGCGCGTCGAGCTGGCGAGGCCCACACAGGCGACCCGGCTGATGGACGGCGTCGCCGACCTCCTCGCAGCGCTCGAGGGGGCGGGGGCTCGTGCTCGCGCGCTCGTCGGTTTGCTCACCGGCAACATCGCCCCGGGGGCGGCCATGAAGTTGCGCTCGGCCGGACTCGACCCGGCGCGGTTCCGCGTCGGGGCGTACGGTTCGGATTCCGCCCGCCGTGCCGATCTCCCGCCGGTGGCCGCCGCGCGCGCCGCCGCGTTGACGGGGACGCGCTTTGCGGGGTCGGACGTCGTCATCGTCGGCGACACGCCGGACGACGTCGCCTGCAGCCGGCCGTTCGCCGCGCGCGCCATCGCCGTCGCGACCGGGTCCTACGACGTCGCAGCTCTGCGAGCGGCTGGCGCCGACTATGTCTTCCCCTCCCTCGCCGATACGGCGGCGGTGCTCGACACCATCCTCGCGTGAGTCGTACTCCTGCCGCACCGCCCCCGGCCCACGCCGCCGCGCTGGTGGACGAGCTCGAAGTCAAGGCGCGGGTGGTCGATCCGGACGCCGTGCGCGCCGCGCTCGCCCGTGCGGGCGCGACGCTCGAGTTCCGGGGCGACATGATCGATCGGAGGTTCGATCAGGGGCGCTCGCTCGTCGAGCGCGACGAGGTGCTGCGCCTGCGTGAGTTCGTCCCGGGCGACGGCACGCCGCCGTACGGCGTGCTCGGGTGGAAGGGGCCGCCCTCGCAGCGCGGCGTGTATCGACATCGCGCCGAAGCGGAGGCGCGCGTCGCGGCTCCCGCGGCCGTGGTGACGATCCTCGAACGCTTGGGGTTCACGGTCGCGCTCCGCATCGACCGCCGCGTCGAGGTCTACCGGCTCGGCCTGGCAGTGCTGCGCCTGGAGTGGTATCCCGCGATGGACGTGCTCCTCGAGGTCGAAGGCGAGCCGGCGGACATCGAGCGGGCGATCGCCGCGACGGGTCTCGAGCGTGATCAGTTCCTGCCCGAGTCGTTGCCATACTTCGTGGCTCAATACGAGGCCCGCACGGGACGGGCCGCGCTCCTCACGCGATGAGCACGCCGGTAAAGATCCCGATGCCGTTGCGCGTCCCCGAGCTCGCGCCGTCGTTGGGGCGCGTGCTCGTGCCGCGTCGCCTGGAAGAACCGTGGGTGCCTCTCGACGACATTCGCGAGGAGCTTGCCACGCGCGTGATGGAGATCGGCGGGGAAGCGCGCGCCGCCGCCGGCCGCGACGAGCGCGACAAGGTGCTCGAGGCGCTCAGCCGGCGGGCCTGGCTCGCCGCATGGGATGCCGCCGTGCGGCGTGTGGGCGATCGGGTCACGGGGGCGCTCGATCAGGAAATCGACCGGGCCGCGCGTCGCGTGCGGACGCCACGCCGCCGGCGCCGCCGGCTGCTCCTGGCGGGATCCGAGAAGCGCGCGATCGCCGCCCGCCTGGCGGCCGGCGGAGAGACCCTGGTCGCGGCGCTCGACGCGCTCGACGCGGTCGCCGGGCGGGTGCGCGATGCGAGCGTGCTCGACAAGGGCGCCCATGCCGATTGGCAGGAAGCGCTTCGCACCGCGGCGCGCCGGCTCGAAGCGGCGTGGCTCGCTCTCGAGACACAGGTCGAGGACGAGCGCCGCGAGTGGGCCGCCGAGATCGACGCCGTGGCGCACTGGCGGCCCCCGCTCTGGCCGCTGATCGCCCTGTGGACCCCGGTCGCGGTCCTGCTCGTGTGGCTCGGCTTCGTGCTGGGCGGCTACCTCCCGGCGCCCTCGTGGCTCGCGGCGTGGCTCGGCTTCTGAGCCGGGCGCCGTGACCGCGATCGGCATCGGCGTCGACCTGGTCGAGGTCTCACGGGTCGCCGCGATCATCGCCGACAAGGGGTCGCGCGTGTTCCAGCGACTGCTCACCCCCAGCGAGCGGGCCTACTGCGAGAGCCGCCCCGATCCCGCGACCCACGTGGCGGTGAGGCTCGCGGCCAAAGAAGCGGTCTACAAGGCGCTCCAGGGGACAGAGGCGGCGCGAGGGATTGGGTGGCGGGAGATCGAGGTGGTGCGCGCTCCCGATGGCAGGCCCGATGTGCAGTTGAGCGGTGTCGCGGCGGCGCGGGCGGCCGAACTCCAAGTGGAACGCGTGCTCCTGTCCCTGTCCCATACGCACCAGGCCGCGGTGGCCGTCGTCGTGCTCGAGCGGGGGTAATCGGAACCGGGCTGCTTGAATTCCCGACTAGTCTACTCTAGTATTTGACGCCCTCTGATTATTTGACGCCCTCTGATTGAGAATCATTCCCATCTACCGTAAGCCTATCCTCGGCTTGCTGTTGAGCGTCGGTGTCGCGGTGCGCGCCGCGGGCCAGGCGACCGACTCGCTATCCGTGTGTCGGCGCATCGTTGCGGCGGCATCCCTGGCTGCCAAGGAGTACGCGATCGGGGTGGCCCCGCAGGGC
>Ga0209375_1003048_pt1 | contig 11742 bp, 10 predicted proteins | sample GraSoiAngelo_131_FD_185888 | JGI IMG/M metagenome (GOLD analysis project Ga0209375, IMG submission 185888) | Grasslands soil microbial communities from the Angelo Coastal Reserve, California, USA - 14_0929_02_30cm (SPAdes) (version 2) | ecosystem: Environmental > Terrestrial > Soil > Grasslands ... | reverse complement strand
GACCGGGTCGAGCGGCTGGGGATCGAGGTGAGCTGGAAGTACTTGGAAGCCGCGGATCTGGTGCTGTATTGCGAAGAGGCGGGGGATGCGGGAGGGGGGATGCGGGATGCGTTTGCGTCGCGCTGCCAAGCCCCCGTCGTGGTTGTGCAGACCAAGTCCGACCTCGCCGGACCGACCGCCCGACCGCCTGACCGCCTGACCGCCTCTGTCGTCACCGGCGACGGGCTCGCGGAGCTGCGCCGCCGGCTCGCCGAGGTCGCCTTCGGGAAGCTGCTGACCCTGGGCGACGTCGAGCCCGTGGTGACGCGGGCTCGGCACCGCGACGCGCTGGAGCGCGCCTTGGCCGAGCTGGACGGCTTCGCCGTCGCCCGGGCGGCGGGAGTCGAGGCCGCGGCGGCGGCGACGCATCTGCGCGCGGCGGTCTTGGCGCTCGACGACCTGATCGGGGTCGTCACGCCCGACGATGTGCTGGATCGGGTATTTGCGACGTTTTGTGTTGGGAAATGATGTCAGTCAAACACTTCGCGATAACTCGCCGACTGTCCGAAGTTCTCTTCGATCTCGAGCTCGATGGCGCGCACGTGCGGGGCGCCCGCGGCCCGCAGGGCCGCGCGGACCCGCGCGGCGAGGTGCTGGGCGATCATTTCGACGGTGGTGTTGGGGATCGGGAGCAGGACGCAGTCGCGTTTGGGGAAGACGTAGCGCTCGCGGCCGTCGTAGGCCACGGCGAGCGCGTCGCCGCGCTCAGTGATGGTCAGTTTGGGATTGTGCGCGGGCAAGAGCACGCGGTGGTCCAGCTCCTCGGTGAGCTCCTTCAAGAGCCGCTTCAAGGCGATGAAGTCGAGGACGAACCACGTCTCCGGCTCCAGACCGCCTTCGACGACCGCGCCGACCCGGTAGTTATGGCCGTGCAGGGCCTCGCAGCGATGGCCGGGGAGCGTGATGAAATGCGCCGCGGCGAACACCAGATCTTCCTTGGTGACGGTGATCTTGAACGCGCCGCTCATTGCGGGGGCTCCTGGCCGGTCACCAGCCGCCACACCTCGTCGGCGAGCCACTCCAGCCGCTGCTGGGCGTAGTCGAGCTCCACGGGGGTCATGTCCCGCGCGCGTCGCGTCAGCTCGCGCGCGTGCTCGAGGAACTCCTCGAGCACCTCGCGCAGCGGCCGGTTGCGGCGCCGCTCCACCACGTCGCTCTTGCGTTTCGGGCTCATGCCGTCTGGATCCCCATCGCGCGATCGTCCGCCTGCTGGAACTCGGGGCAAGCCGCCCGCACCGTGGACGCCACCCCGTGCTCGCCGAGGTAGCTCTCCACGAGCCGCCACCCCAGGTAATAGCCGCTGCGCTCGGGGAGCACCCGGCCCGCGAGGAGCCGGGCCGCCGGCGACAGCCCGCTCGACAGCCAGCGCAGCCGCAGGCCCAGCCCGCAGCCCTCGAGGTCGGGGGCGGCGGCGCGGCGCAGGAAGGCGTCGAGCTCGCGGATGCGGCGATATTGGCGGCGGCTGTAGCCGAAATATTCCCACGGCTCGAAGCCCGGCGCCACCGTCCGCGCCGCGGCGACCGCGATTCCCTCGTTGACGAGCAGCTCGCGCAGCGTCGCCCGACTCCCCGTGTCCCAATAATCGTAATAGCCCCCCACCTCGGCGACGAAGCGGCGCAGCGTCGCGCGGCTGGTGGGCGAGGTGTAGCGCACCGCGTGCGCGACCTCGTGCGCGATCCACAGCGGCAAGAGGTGCGGGGCGAGCCCCAACCCGCCGGTGTCGGGGTTGGCCTTCCCGGTGAAGTGCTCGAGACACACGAACGCGACGCCGCGCCCGCCCACGACGAGCTCGCCCGCGTTCGCCGCGCCGACGCCGACCATGAGGTAGAGGTCCACGGGGCAATCGCCTTCCAGCAGCTCGAGGGCGCGCTGCAGCGCGTCCTGCGCGATGTGCTCGACGTCGACGTCGTCGAGGAGGCGCTCCAGGTCGCCGCGCTCGGCGCGGAGCGCGTCGACGATCACCCGCTCGGCGTGGGGCGATTCGAGGTCCAGCACGTAGTTGTCCCAGTAGCTCTTCAGGACGGGACGGTGGCGGTCGAGATAGCCGTGGTAGGCCGCGACGGGGTCGGGCGCGGCGACGCAGGCGAGGAACTCCGGAACGAGATTGACGAGCATTGGGGACCGCGGTCCGGCCCCAATCTGGACGCGGGCTCGCGGCGGGACAAGCCTCGCTCAGCGGACGGCGATGTCGAGCGCGACGGCAATGGTCTTGACATTCGTCGCGAGGTCGGTCACCGCGATCGACACGCGATAGCGTCCCGGCGGGAGGCGGCCGGCTTCGAGCACGAGGCGCTCGGGCACGAGGCCGCGCACCGGCGCCTCGCGGGTGAACGCGAGCCGCACTTCGTGACCGCCGCCGAGGATGCGCTGCGGCAGCGCGCGCAGCGGCGCGAACGTGTACTCCACGCGGTAGCGTGCGCGGCCGCTCGCGTCGGCATGCAGACCGTAGATCTCGGCGTACGCGGCGAGTGGCCGGCCGGTGGGATAGACCAGGTCCGCCGGCATCGCGGCCAGCATCTCCTCGCGGTCGCCGACCGAGTCGGCTGCCACCAGCACGAGGCTGGAGAGCGCGAGTACCGCGTCCGAGAACGCCGGGACGCGGAGGTTCTCGCGCGCGCGGCCGAGCACGCCGGCGGAGTCCACGTCGAGGCCCAGGCGGTAGGCGCCGGGCGCGACGCTGACCGCGAGCAGCCCCGGACTCGCCGCACGTCCGACGGCCTCACCGCTCGTCGTATCCCAGAGCACGACCGCGGCGGTTTCCGGGACGGCCTTGAAGTACACGTCCGTGAAGCCGATCTGATCGCTCACGAACATCGCGGACCAGGCATGGGCGACGAGCGGCGCGGGGATCTTGGTATCGTCGGTCGTCAGCAGCATGCGCGTCTGCCGCGCTGCGTGGGCCGTGGTGGGGGGTGCGATGATCGCGTCGCCGTGCCCGCCGTAGGGGCCCGGAACGCCCATGAAGCGGACGGTGAGCGGCCCAGCGGCCGTGTAATACGTCCAGGTCCCCGTGCAGGCGACAGACGCGCTTTCAGGCGCCTCCCAGACGTCCGGCCGGCCGTGACGCAGCCACATCAACCCGCAAGCGCTGAGATTGGTGAGCGCGTACGTCGTCAGGGTATCCTTTGTCTCATTCCAAGCGCTCAGGTCCGGCATGGCGCTCGTCGCCGGGTCGAGGCGGTCGAGGGCGTCGGAATGCAAGAGCCTCTGTATCGCGTCGCCGGGTCCGGGGGAGTCCAAAAGCCTCTGCACGCTGTCGTCGAGATAGGACTGGGCCAGCGCCCGCGCGTACCGCGAGTGCTGAAACGCCAACCAAGGATGCAGCAGGTGGAACATGCGCCGCACCGTGGCAAAGCGACGGAAGTGCTCACCGAGGCGCTCGTTGAGCGGCGTAACCAGGTTGGGATCCCGGCGGCTCCAGAAGGCGGCGAAAAAGGCCTGACGCTCCTCGGGGCGGAGTGAGTCGTAGCCCGCCGCTTCGATCGGAGTCGCAATCATCCACAGCTGATCCCAGATCGCATCGGCCGAGTCGCCCGCGGCGCGCGCCAGCGCCGAGTCGTACCACGCCGAGCCGAGGGAGTCGTGTCCGGCGTCGCATGCGGCTTCGGCACGCAGGAGGTAACGGCCGACGCTCGGGCCCCCGCGGGCGACCGCGAGGGCGGCCAGCGAGTCGGCCCGCGCGGGTTCCTCCAACGCGATGGCGATGGCGGCGCGGCGCTCCAGCGCCAGCGGGTCGTCGGGGTGGCGGGCGAGCGCCTCATCGGCGCGCCGCCAGATCCCTTTGTCGTGGTAGACTGACTCGAACACCGTCCACGCGTTGCGATAGTCGGTGCGGATCGCGAACAGCCGAAGGATCGCCTCGCGAGCGATGATCTCACCCTCGTCGCTCTTCAGATACATCCCGACCCGCGCCTTCCAGTACAGGGGCTCAGGATCCTGCGGTGCTAAGGAGCCTGCGGTGCGGAACTCTTCGTAGGCGTTATAGCGTCCGAAGGTGGGCCAGCGCATCCACACGCGGCCCAACAACAGGTGGGCTTGGGAATCGCGGGGATCGCGCGCCACGAGCTGCTCGGCGATGCGGCGCGCCTCCGGCAGCTTCCCTTGGGCAAGGAGGGACTCGGCGCGAGCGGAGAGGGTGTCGCCTCCGGCGAGTAGCTGCGCGACGAGTACGAGCATCGGGTCAGTGCCGGTCGCGCATCTTGCGGCTCATCTCGGCGAGAAACTTGCGCTCGGCGGGGGTGAGGCTGCCCAGGCCGTGCGCCGAGATCTTCTCGAGCACGCGATCCATCTCCGCCTGCGTGCGATCGCTCCCCCCCTCGCGTCGTGCGCGTCCTGCGGTGCCGGCGGCGCGAACGGCGCGCGGTGCCGGGTGCACCAGGACCCCCGGCACGGCCGCGGCCGGCGCCGGCGCGGCGTCGCGGCCCCCGCGCCAGGCGCGCGCCTTGAGCCAGAAGAACCCCGTCCCCATGCCGCCCAGGTGGGCGAGGTAGGCGACGCCATTCGCTCCGGGCAAGAAGGCCAGGGCGAGGTTGGCCGCGACGGCGAAGACCACCAGCCAACGCGCGGGGATCGGTGCGGGCAGCGGAAACACGAAGATCTCCGCGTCGGGATAGAACCAGGCGTACGCGAGCGCGACGCCCAACACCGCGCCCGACGCGCCGACGATCAGCTCCACCTGCACCACCTGCGTCAGCGCCAGGGACAACAGCGCCCCGCCGATCCCGCAGGCGAAGTAGTAGGGGAGGAAGCCCCTGCCGCCCAGGCGCTCCTCGACCTTCGGCCCGAAGACGAACAGGCCGAGCAGGTTGAAGGCGAGGTGCAGGAGGTTGTAGTGGAGAAAGAGGTACGTGACGAACGTCCACGGGCGCGCGAACGCCTTCAGGGGGGCGAAGCCGAACGCCGCGAGAAAGCGCGGGCCCAACACCGTCTCCTGGAGCACGAAGACGAGCAAGTTGGCAGCGAACAGCCGCCGCACCCAGGGCGTCATGCCGAAAACCCGCTGCGTGTCCATCCCTTCATTATCCCCGCGACGGCGCCCCGAGGTTCCGGGCGAGGCGGCAGATGCGCTCGCACAGCTCCGGAAACTCGATCCCGGCGGCCCGGGCGGCCTGCGGGTACAGGCTGGTGCGCGTCACGCCGGGGAGCGTGTTGGCTTCCAGGCAGAAGATGTCGCCCTCGGCCGTCGCCCGGAAGTCGACGCGGGAATAGCCGCCGAGCTTCAGCGCGCGATGGGCGGTGAGCGCCAGCTCCTGGAGCTGGCGGGCGAGCCGGGCATCCACCTTCGCGGGGAACACCTCCTCCGACATGCCGGGCGTGTACTTGCACTCGTAGTCGAAGAGCTCGTGCTTGGGGAGGATTTCGCCCACGGGGAGCGGCACGTCGCCCAGGATGCCGACGGTGAACTCGCGGCCGGGGATGAACTGCTCGGCCATGACCTCGTCGTCGTGGCGGGCCGCTTCCGCGACGGCGGCGTCCAGGTCCTTGGCTTGTTTCACCAGCGAGAGCCCCACCGTCGATCCCTGCTTGGAGGGCTTGATGATCACCGGCCAACCGAGGGCGGTGGTGATGTCCTCGGGGGCCACCGGCGCCATGAACCACGCCGGGGTGGGGACGCCCGCGACGCGGAACAGGCGCTTGGAGAGGTCCTTGTCCATCGCCAACGCGCTCGCGAGCGCGCCGCTCCCCGTGTACGGGACCCCGATCACGTCGAGCACGGCCTGGAGCGTGCCGCCCTCGCCGCGCCCGCCGTGGAGGCAGGGGAACAGCACCTCGGCCCCGGTCACGGCAGGGAGGGTCGCGATCCGCTCCGACAGGAAGTGCCGCTCGCGGTCGTCGAGATCCGCGAGGTCCGGCAGGGCACGGCCCACATCGCCGGTGAGCAGCCGCCGTTCGTCCTCGGCGGCGAGCAGGCCGCTGGTCGTATCGACGACGCGGACCTCGTGCTGCCGCTCGCGCAACGCGGCGACGACTTGCGCGGCGCTCGCGAACGCCACCGTCCGTTCGGCCGTCGCCCCGCCGGTGAGCACGGTGATCTTCATCAGCGGATGCCCGCGAGCTGGTGCAGCAGGTCGTAGCGCGTCACGATCCCGGCGATGCGGCCGTCGAGCCGCACCAGGACGGCGGGCGTCTCCCGCTTCAGGAGCGCCGTGAGCCGCTCCACCGGCCAGTGCTCGTCGACGACGGGGAAGGGCGCGTCCATCACCTCGCGCACCGGGCGATCGAGCGCCGCCGGGTCACTCAGCGCCCGCGCCATCAGGCTCTGCTCGGCGACGGCGCCGATGTCGTTGTCGCCGTCGAGGACCGGGAGCTGGGAGACGTTGTAGGTGCTCATGAGGTTCAGCGCCTGGCGCACCGTGGCCTGCGGCCCCACGGAGACCACGGGCGGCGCGCCGCTCCCGTTGGCCTTGGCGCTCAGCAGCTGCGCCACAGTGGCACGCTCGGCGTCGAGGATCTGATTCTCCCGCAGCCACTCGTCATTGAAGACCTTGGAGAGGTAGCGCTCGCCGGTGTCGCACAGCACGGTGACGATGAGGGCGCGCGGGTCGTTCACCCGCCGGGCGACCTCGAGCGTGGCCACCACGTTCACGCCCGTCGAGCCGCCCACGAACAGCCCTTCCTCCCGCGCCAGGCGGCGCGCCATCAATATCGCATCCTTATCAGCCACGGTGATCCACTCGTCCACGACGTCGAACTGAAGCGACGTCGGGATCTTGTCGCCCCCGATCCCCTCGACCTTGTACGGCGCGCCCTCGGTCTTGCGCTGCGTGCGGGCGTACTCGGCGTAGATCGAGCCCGCGGGGTCGCCCGCGATCACGCGGACGTCGGGGTTCTGCTCCTTCAGGAACCGGCCGGCGCCACTCACCGTCCCGCCGGTGCCGGGCGCGCACACGAAGTGCGTGACGCGGCCCTCCGTCTGCTCCCAGATCTCGGGGCCCGTGGTGCGGTAGTGCACCTCCGGGTTCACGGGGTTGTAGTGCTGGTCGGCGAAGATGGCGTTGTCGTGGGCCGCGGCGATGGCGCGGCCTTTCATGATGTAGTTGTCGGGGTGGTCGGGCGCGACGGCGCTGGGCGTGATGATCACCTCGGCGCCGAGCGCGCGCAGCAGCCGCGCTTTCTCCTGAGACATCTTGTCGGGCATCGTGAATACGCAGCGGTAGCCCTTCACCGCGGCGGCGATGGCGAGCCCCACGCCGGTATTGCCGCTCGTCGCCTCGACGATGAGGCCGCCGGGCTTGAGCCGCCCTTCCCGCTCGGCCGCTTCGATCATCGCCACGCCGATCCGGTCCTTGACCGAGCCGCCGGGATTGAAGAACTCCGCCTTCGCCCAGATCGGCGTCTTGAGGCCGGCCGACACCCGGTTCAACCGGATGAGCGGCGTCCAGCCGATCGTCTCGAGGACGCTGGCGTACGGCTTAGCGTGAGGGGGCAGGAGCGTTGCGGCCACCGGTATCCGTCACCGGTTTCGGAGGTACAGGGGTCGAGTCCCGGCGCTTGGTCGTGTCGCGGCGCGCCGTCGTGTCCCGCCGCGTCGTATCGGTGGGCGGCGTCGCGACCCGGCGCACGGGGGGACGCGTGATGGGCTGCGGCTCAGGAACGATGACGGCGGGCGCCGCGGGGGCGGGGGCCCCCGGCTGGGACGCCTGCGAGTGCCGGAACTGGATCGGCTGGAGGAAGAGCGTGGAGACGGCGATGCCGTGCCGCTTCGCGGGCGCGTAGCGCAGCCGCGGCGCCCCCGCCATTGCCGCCGAGTCCAGCCCCGAGTAGCCGCTGGATTCGGCGACCTTCGTGGATTCCGGAACCAGTCGCCCCGTGGAATCGATGAACAGCCGCAGCACCACTTCGCCTTCGACCCGCTGGTCGTAGAGACGCGGCGGGTACTGGATCGGCGGCGCCGGGTTCAGCGCCACGGGCGGCTCCTCGGACGGCGAGGGGGCGTCGCCGGTGCCGGCCTCCCGCGGCGGCGCAGGCTTGCTGCAGGCCCCCCCCCAGACGGTCGCGGCGCCGAGCAGCCCCAACGTCCACAGCCTCACGGCCGCTCCTCCAGCCGCTTTTTCCAGGCCGCGAGGCGGTTCAGCGCTTCGAGCGGCGACAGGGCGTTCACGTCCAGCTCGCCGAGCTCCGTGAGAACTGGGTGTGGGGGGGCCGCGCCGAACAGGGGGAGCTGGGCAGCGTCCGGCGGCGCGGGGAGCTGCCGGTCGGCGACGTGGTGTCCCGCTTCGAGCAGCTTCAGTACCTGCCAGGCGCGACTCACGACGTCGGCGGGGAGGCCCGCGAGCCGGCCGACGTGGATGCCGTAGGAGCGGTCCGCCCCGCCCGGCTCCAGGCGGTGGAGGAAGACCACCTCGTCGCCGACCTCGCGCACCGCGACGTTGAAGTTGCGGGCGTGGGCCAGCTCCTCGGTGAGCTGCGTGAGCTCGTGATAGTGGGTGGCGAACACCGTCTTGCAGCCGAGGCGGTTGTGGAGGAATTCCGTGACCGCCCAGGCGATCGCCACGCCGTCGTAGGTCGAAGTGCCGCGGCCGATCTCGTCGAGGAGGACGAGGCTGCGCGCGCTCGCGCCGTGGAGGATCGCGCTGGTCTCGCTCATCTCCACCATGAAGGTGGACTGGCCGCGCGCCAGGTTGTCCGAGGCGCCGACCCGCGTGAACAGCCGGTCCACCACGCCCACGAGCGCCCGCCGCGCCGGCACGAACGAACCCATCTGCGCCAGCAGCACGCACAGCCCCACCTGCCGCAACAACGTGGATTTCCCCGCCATGTTGGGGCCCGTGAGCACGATGACGCGACCCGCCTCGTCGAGCGTGACGTCGTTGGGGATGAACGCTTCGCGCGGCATCATGCGCTCGACCACGGGGTGGCGGCTGCCCTCCAACTGGAGGGCGAAGCCGTCGCTGACCTCCGGCCGCACCCAGCCCTCGCGGTGGGCGAGGTCGGCGAGCGCGGCCCACACGTCGAGCTCCGCGATCCGCTGGGCGGTGTGCTGGACGCGCCCGATAGCGTCCGCGACCCGGTGTCGCAGGGCGTCCACCAGCTCGGCCTCGCGCGTGCCGATGCGCTCCTCGGCGCCGAGGACGCGGGCCTCGTACTCCTTGAGCTCCGGCGTCACGAACCGTTCGGCGCCGGTGAGCGTCTGGCGCCGCTCGTAGTCGGCCGGCACTTGCTCCAGGTTGGGCCGCGTCACCTCGATGTAGTACCCGAACACCTTGTTGAAGCCGACCTTGAGCGAGGTGATCCCGGTGCGCTGGCGCTCGCGCGTCTGCAGCCCGGCGATGTACGCCTTGCCGCCGTCGCGCGCGTCGCGCAGCTCGTCGAGCGCGCGATCGTGGCCGGGCCGGATCGCGTCGCCGTCCCCGAGCTGCGGCGGGGGGCGGTCGACGAGCGCGCGGGCCAGCTCCTCCCCCAGATCGGCGAGCAGGTCGAACCCGGCCGCCGTCTCGAGCAGCACCGAGCGCTCGCGCCGCTCGAGGCCGTCGAGGGCCGCGTGGCCGTCCGGGAGGCGCTGAATCGAATCGCGCAGGGCGCCGAGCTCGCGGGGGGTGGCGCGCCCCAGGGCGGCGCGGCCCGCCAGACGCTCGAGGTCGCGCACGCCGTCCAGCGCCTCGCGCAGCCGATCGCGTCCGCGCGCGTCCTGCGCGACCACGTCGACGGCGTCGAGCCGCGCGCCGATCGCCGCGGGGTCCACGAGCGGCGCGAGCAGCCAGCGCCGCAGCAGCCGCGCCCCCATCGGCGTCCGGGTCCGGTCCAGCACCTCGAGCAGCGTGGTCCCGGCCGCGCCGGGGCGCAGCGGCTCGATGAGCTCCAGGTTGCGTCGCGTCATCTCGTCGAGCGGCAGCACATCGCCGCGGCGCACCAGCCGCGGGCGCGAGAGGTGCGGCAGGCCGCCCGGCTTGAGCTCACGGGCGTACCGCAGCAGCGCCCCGGCGGCGCCCAGGGCGGCGCCATCCCCGGCCTCGACGCCGAGCCCGTCGAGCGAAGCGAGCCCGTAAGCGCGCATCAGGTCCTCCCGGGCGAGCTCGGGGTCGAACTCCCAGGCCTCGCGCTCGGTCACCGTGACCGCGTCCGGGGCGAGCGGGGGCCGGCTGCCGGCCGGCACGACGATCTCGGGCGGCTCGAAACGCGCGAGCGCGAGGGGAAGGTCGGCGGGGAGGACGCTCTCCCAGATGAACTCGCCGGTGGTCACGTCGAGCGCGGCGACGCCGGTACTTTCGCCCCGGAGAGCGCAGGCGACGAGGAAGTTGTTCCGTTCGCGCGACACCCAGTCCTCAGCGAGCACGGTGCCCGGCGTGACGGTCTCGACCACCGCCCGGCGCACGAGTCCCTTGGCGAGCTTCGGGTCCTCCACCTGCTCGCAGATCGCGACGCGGTGGCCCTTGGCGACGAGACGGCGCAGATACTCGGTGACCGCCTTGACCGGCACGCCGGCGAGCGGGACCTCGGCGGCCCCACCGTTGTTGCGCGAGGTGAGGGTCAGGCCCAGCTCGCGCGCGGCGAGCTTCGCGTCGTCCTCGAACATTTCGTAGAAGTCGCCCATCCGGAAGAACAGAATGGTCTGCGGATACCGCGCCTTGATCTCGCGGTACTGCTGCATCAGCGGCGTATCGGGCGCGTCGGACTCCGCGACGCGGGACGGCGGCGGGGGCGTCACGGCTCCTCCACGATGAACGGCTGTCCCCCGACCCGCGTCTTGAGCCGCTGCAGCGTGCGCAGCGCCTCTTCGCGCGTCGCGTAGCGTCCCACGCGCACCTTGAAGAAACCGCTCGTGTCCCGCACCACGCGCGCGTCGAACCCCATCACCTTGAGTCGCGTCAGCATGTCGTCCACCTGCGTCGCGCTCTTCACGGCGAGGACCTGAACGGCAAAGCTCGGCGTCGCGGGTGCCGCCACGGTCGAGTCCGCCGCCGGCGCGCCGGTGACGACGGGGGGCGTTGCGCAGCGGGCGGCGTAGAAGCTCACCTGGTTCCGGAATTCCACGTCGTCCCCGGCGCCCGCCACCGCTTCCTGAATCAGCTGGCACCCGTGCGCCTCGTCCTTCAAGTCGAAGTAGGCGCGCGCGCCCACGAAATCGGCTTTCGCCTTGACCGGCGAGTCCGGGTAGTCGCGGCGCAGGCGCTCGGCCGCCTGCACCGTGGCGGCGATGTCCCCCTGGGCCCAGTACAGCTGCGTCAGCCGCAGCAACGCGTCGTCTGCCCACGGCGACCACCCGTACTCGACCACCACGCGCTGCAGACTCGTCGCGGCTGTGGCGGCGTCGGGCGCGAGGATGCCCTGCGTGTATAGCGCCTGCGGGTAGGCGGAATCCTGAGGGGAAAGGGTCGTGAGCAGGCGACGCACCACCGCACGCGCGGAGTCGGTCCGACCCGCCTGCGCGAGCTGCACGGCGGCCTGGAGGCGGGGATCACCTTGGCCGGACAGTCGGACTGTCGGACAGACGGACAGGACTGCGAACAGCGCGAACAGTCCGACCGTCCGACCGTCCGACCGTCCGACGGTCATGCCGCCTCCCGGGCGCGCAGCGCGCACTCGACCACCAGCTGCAGGATGATGCCCCGCTCGTCCGACGTCCCCGTGCCCTTTAGCGCCCGGTCCGCCGCGAGCGTGCGGCGGATGGCGCGTGCCAGGTCGGTGTGCGTCCAGCCATTCGCCCAGTTGGCGAAGCGCGCGGCCTCCTCGCGCCAGTTGCGCAGCCCGTAGGGCCGGGCGGCC
>Ga0209375_1003043_pt1 | contig 11753 bp, 12 predicted proteins | sample GraSoiAngelo_131_FD_185888 | JGI IMG/M metagenome (GOLD analysis project Ga0209375, IMG submission 185888) | Grasslands soil microbial communities from the Angelo Coastal Reserve, California, USA - 14_0929_02_30cm (SPAdes) (version 2) | ecosystem: Environmental > Terrestrial > Soil > Grasslands ... | reverse complement strand
GCGAGCTGACCGACGCGTTCCCGTTGTATGCAGAGCGCGGGAATGGGGTGGTGGTGGGGCGGTAGGAATCGACCGATTGGAGGGCCGCCTCTGACGAAGCTGCCCATAGCTGCGATGGCGCTAGTGCCCATCGTGGCTACGTCTTGTAGCTCCAGGGTCGGGGAGCAGTCTCGACAGGTACGATTTCCCCAGGTCCGAGCTGCTGCGCCGCCCTTCGCATTACCCCCCCTGGTCCCAGGTCCATCCCGACTTGTGACTTTCGGAGACACCCGCGGCCGCCTCACCGTTCTGGAATTCTGGGCCAGTTGGTGCGATCCGTGTTTGACGCTGCACCCAGCCGTGGTGCGGATGGCGGAGCACTACCGGGGCCAGCCGGTCGACTTCTATGGCATACCATACAGTGACACTCGCAACAACGCGCGGCTCTGGCTTCGAGAGCACGGCGGCATTCATTATCAAGAGCTCTTCGACGGCGACGGCACGGTCGCCCGCTCCTACCTGGTGCACGCCGTCCCTCAGATGTTTCTTGTCGGGCCGGATGGCCGTTTGGTCTCGCATTGTTTTGGATGCGCGTCGGTCGAGATGGATTTCGTGGCGGCTATCGATTCGGTCCTGGCCATCATGGGGCGCACCGACTAGTGGTGACGCGCGTAGCGCGAATGGTCGAGCGCTGGTAGGCTGGGAGCACCATGCCGCCCTCCACGATGGACTTCCACGGCAACCTCGGCGACGAAATCGTCGGCACGCTCCGGCAGCTGGGGCTCGACCCCGCCGGCGAGCACCCGCTCCAGTTCTACTTCTATTTTCCCGCCGAACCCGCGGCGCGCGCCCTGGCGGCCCGGCTGGCCGCCGACGGCTTCACCTGCGACGTGGATCGCTCGGCGGCCGGCGGCCGCTGGCTGTGCCTCGCGCAACGGGCGATGCCGGCCGACGCCGCGGCGCTCACCGCCCTCGGCAAACGGTTTCTGCAGCTCACGAGCGAGCTGGGCGGCGCGTTCGACGGCTGGGACCGCGATACGGCGGTGGCCAATGAGCCCCCTTCCAAGACGCTGCTGCGCCACGCCTACCAGCTCTATCAGCGCGGCGCCTACCTGCGGGCCGCCGAGTTGCTCAAGAAAGCGGTGGACGCCGGGGGGGAGCTGGCGCCGTCGGCGGCGACCATGCTGGGCCTCGCCTGCTTCAACCTGGCGGAGTACGAGGCGAGTGTGGCGGCCTTCAAGATGGCGGCGGCCTTCAACGCGGGCGACAACCCCAGCGCCTTCGCGGCGCTCTCGGGGATGGGGGCGTCGCTGGCGAAGCTCGGTCGCTTCGACGAAGCGGTGAAGGTGTACCAGCGGTCGATCGCGGCGAAGCCGGACTTCGCGGAAACGCACCTCAACCTGACCCTCGCGTACGCGGAGCTGGGGCGGACCACGGACGTGCTGAAGACGCTGCGCACCGCGATCGCGCTGGACATGCGCATGAAAGACCGGGCGCGCCAGGCGATCGAGCTGCAGGGGCTGCGCGGCAACGCGGAGTTCGATGCGCTCGTCGGGAAGGGGTGAGAGTCGAGGGATGCCCCGCTCCAAAGCCGAGACCGTCGCCGAGTACCTCGCGCAGTTGCCCGAAGACCGCCGCGCGACCATCGCCGCTCACTGGCCGCGGCCGCCAATACGCATGAGCGCATGACCGTACTCTACAAAGTCGTCCCGCGACCGAAGATGCCAGGGATTCTGCAACTGCTCGATCGCTGGGAGCCTCTGAGCTGTGGTCGGTACCGAGAGCGGGGGGCGTTCTGAGCGGCGCACGCCCCACATCCCCACGGCGCCCGTGGTTGGCGGCGCTCCTCGGCTTGTTGACGCCCGGCCTCGGCCACCTGTACGCGGGGCTACCGCGCACTGCTGCTGTCGTCGCGGTCTTGTTGTTACCGTCGGTGACTTCGCTCTCAGCAGCGGCTCTGTTGGCAATACGGCGGGCCCCTCTCAACGTGTGGTGCGCGGTGTCTGTCGTGCTTGCCTGGCTCATCGGTATGCCGCTACATGCTGCACTGATGGCCCGTCGCGCGGAGCCTGCGTACGAGCTTCGCCGGTATAACCGTTGGTGGCTCTACATCCTTGTGGTGTTGGTAGTGGGGGTCGGCTGGGAGGGTGCGATCAGGTTCGTGCTTCGGAGTCGGGTTGTCCAAGCGTTCCGCATTCCGAGTCCAGCCAACGAACCAGCGCTGCTGGTGGGTGACTACATTTTTGCTGCAAAGTGGCCGGCGGCCAGGGCAGTCCAGAAGGACGACCTGGTCGTCTTCCGGTCGGTTGAGACTCCGGGGCTCCTGTTGGTGAAGCGTGTGGCTGGTCTCCCGGGCGACACGCTCTGGATGGCGGCGGGTGCGTTGCATCGAAACGGGATCCAGCTGGACGCCGCTCCGCCAAGGGCTCCGTCACCAGACCAAGACGGTCTCGCATTGCGTACTCAAATCCGAGCGTGGCAAGTGAACAGGGTATTCGGACGCGACACAACGCGTTACATGCCGACATCGCAAGAGTGGGGTCCGGTGGTCATTCCGCGGGATTCCTTCTTTGCTCTGGGGGACAACCGTCTCGCGTCGTACGATAGCCGGCATTACGGATTCGTACCGCTGGCGAACGTCATGGGGCGGCCCTGGGTGGTTTATTTCAGCATCGACCCGGACGATGGGGTTCGCGGTGGTCGGATTGGACGAAGGATCCAGTGAGGGCTCGCTAGGCTGCCCCCGACCATGATCGACCCCGACCGAGAAGGCGACGATCTCGACTCCCTCCGCGTCGTCCTGGGTGCGACGGTGGTCGTCGGGATCCTTTTCTCGATCATCGCCGAGCCGTTCTTTCTCGCCGGTGGATCGGCCGTCCTCGAACTCGGAATCGCCACGTGGTTCTACTTCAACCCTCCGTCGGTCATTCACGCGGGCTGGTTGAGTCGCGCGCAGCCGGCAGCTTCCTCACCCTTCGTCGGCCGCTTCCTCGGGTGGCTTGACTCACCTCTCACCGGGACCTGCCTGCTCTCGGCGTGGCCGCCGATGTTGGGGGTCTTCATTGGGCGGGAGCTTTCCACGCGATGGAGCACGCCACACGGGCCGATGATCCTGTACGTGATCGCACTCGGCGTTTTCACGGTCGTGGCCGCCGGCAGGATTGGTTCTGATGAGGATGAAGAGGAAGGCGCGCCACAGCCGCTCGTCATGATCGTGGCACGGGCGGTGCTCTGGCTCGGTTCGATTGGGAGCTTCCTGTGGCTCGCGGCGAGCTTCGGGCCGTACCTGCTGCCATACTAGTGGTGGTGGCGCAGCCTCAGAAGCGTGAGTAGGCTCGTCGTCTTCATGCCGCGCTCAACCGCCAAGACCGTCGCCGAATACCTCGCCCAGCTCCCCGAAGACCGCCGCGCGACCATCGTTGCTGTGCGCCAGCACGTGCTCCGCCATCTCCCCAAGGGCTACGAGGAGACGATGAGCGCCGGGATGATCGCCTACGTCATCCCGCTGGCGCGCTTCCCCAAGACCTACAACAAGCAGCCGCTGTGGTACGCCGCGCTCGCTTCGGAGAAGAGTTACTGCTCGCTGCACCTGCTGCGCGTGTACTGGGATGCGCAGCAGACCGCGGCCCTGAAGGCGGCGTTCGCGCGCGCCGGCAAGAAGTTGCACATGGGTAAGGCGTGTCTGCACTTCAAGCGGGTCGAGGACCTGGAGCTGGACAGCATCGGAGCCGTGATCGCGAGCACCCCGCCGGAGACGTTCATCGCGATATACGAGAAGAGCCGGCGGCGGTAGACCGCTGTTCCGTCACCGCGGCCACGACCCGCACGCCAGACCGCCGAGCGATTTCGACCGCTTGCTGCACCCGACCGAACCGCAATTCTGCATCCGCTTTGAGAAACAGAACCCGATCTCGGGCGCGGTGGTCGTATAACGCTCTGAGCCGGTCGCCGAGGCCGTCAGCGGGAACCGCGATTGAGGTGCCGGTGCCGGTGCCGGCGCCTGTGGTCGATAGGGAGTAGTCGCCATTCCGCTCGATGTAGAGCGTGATTTCCCCCGGTTCCTCGGGCCGCGAGTCGGCGTGCCTGCTTCGTGGCAGCGTCACGCGAGCGTTGATGACCGGGGCCACAATCATGAAGATGATCAACAACACCAGCATCACGTCGATCATGGGCGTCACGTTGATCTGGGCGCGTGGCAGCATCGATAGTCCTCGAGCGTGGCGGTCGTAAGCAGCTTACGACGCCCGCCTGATACCGGATCGCCAGCGCGATTACAGGACCATTACAGCGGGATGAGTTCTGGGCGGTCCTCTCCCCCTCCGCAACGTTTCGCCCACGTGCTGCACTGAACTGGTTGTCACCCGAACCAAGTCCCCCCGCATCTTGACCCTCGGCCAGGGGCAACGTGCGTTGTCGAGCTGCGTCAGAGCTGCCAGCGGTCGCCAGCTGTCGGATGGCGGTGCGGGTGTGGCGGAACTGGCAGACGCAGGGCACTCGCAACGCCCGGGGTCTAGGCCCGTGTGGGTTCGAGTCCCACCACCCGCACCCTGGCTCTTGACTCGGCGCTCCCGCAGAGTGCATACTCGGGTTGCGTTGCGAGTGCTCTGCGTGGCTCCGCCACGCTCCCAGGGGTCGCAAGATTCAGCTTGCGGCCCCTGTGTGTTTGCGGATGCGCGTCTGGTAGCAAGATCTGTGACCCGCGTCCCTGCGGCCCCACCCCCCGCGCGTTATCTTGGTTCCCATGTCCGACAGCAGCAGCAGCACCGCGCCCCCCGGCGGCGGGCCTCCCGTCCCGCCGGGCCGCCCCGGCCGGGGTGCCGGCGGCGGCGGCGGCGTTCACATCGCCGAAGAGCTCGAGGTCTACTTCAACGAGCACGCCCACGGCCGCCCCGTGGGGTTCGTGGCGAGCCCGAAGTGGAAGCCCCCCACCGACGTCTACGAGACCGCCGACGACCTGATCTTCCACATGGATATCGCGGGGATGCAGCCGGACGACTTCTCCGTCGAGCTGGCCGAGGGCCTCCTCACCATCGCCGGCGAGCGCGCCCCCCGCCAGGAGGGCAAGCGCCATTACCACTCCATGGAAGTGCAGGTCGGCCCCTTCGAGCGCCGTTTCCGCGTGCCGGTGCCCGTGGAGCCGACGAGCCTGCGCGCCACGTACGAGGACGGCTTCCTCGAGGTGCGCCTGCGCAAGCTGCCGCGCCTCCCGGGCCCGCAGTCGGTCAAGGTGACCTGACGTGGATCGGCTCCCCGTCCTGCCGCTCGGCCAACTCGTCGTCTATCCGCACGTCGTCCTCCCGCTCGCCATCACCGATCCCATCGCCGTCGAGCTGCTCGACGAAGTGGTGCAGGGCAACAAGCGGCTGCTGCTCGCGGTCGTGAAGGCGCGCGGCGGCGTGGAGCCGCCCGAAGGCCCGATGATGCAGTCGCCCGCCGAGGCCCTCTACGACGTCGGCACCCTCGGCACCATCGTGCGCATGCTGAAGCTCGGCGACGGCACCATGCGCGTCATGCTGCAGGGGATCGAGCGGGCGCAGCTCGTGGAGATCGTCGAGGCCGAGCGCTGGCTGACCGCCAGCTACCAGACCTTCACCGAGAAGCCGGGCGACGAGGCCAAGATCGAAGCGCTGAAGCGCTCGGTGCACGCGCAGTTCGCGCGCGTGATCGACATCGCGCCGTACCTGGGGACGGAGCTGCACGAAGTCCTCGAGGGCGTCAACGATGCCGGCAAGCTCGCCGACTTCGTCGCGGCGAACCTCGACATCGCCCTGCCCGCCAAGGCGGAGCTGCTCGCCACCTCGGACATCTCGCGGCGCCTCGAGCGCCTCAACGAGTTCCTCGCCGAGGAGCTGCAGGTGCTCGAGGTGGGGCACCAGATCCAGGAAAAGGTCAAGGCGCGGCTCGACGAGCACCAGCGCGAGTACGTGCTGCGCGAGCAGCTGCAGGTGATCAAGCAGGAGCTCGGTGAAGAGGCGACCGACGACGAGCTCGCCGAGCTCGGCCAGCGGCTCGAGGCGGCGGGCCTCTCGGCCGAAGCGAAGAAAGTCGCCGACCGCGAGCTCAAACGGCTGCGGCAGATGTCGCCGCAGTCCGCCGAGTACCACGTCGCGCGCACCTACCTCGACGTGATCGCGGGGCTGCCGTGGGGGAAGGTGTCGCAGGACCGGCTCGACCTGAAAGCGGCGCGCGAGATTCTCGACCGCGACCATTACGACCTCAAGACGGTCAAGGAGCGGATCCTCGAGTACCTCGCCGTGCGCACGCTAAACCCGACGGCGCGCGGCAGCATCCTCTGCTTCGTCGGGCCGCCGGGAGTGGGGAAGACCTCCCTCGGCCAGAGCATCGCCGAGGCGCTGGGGCGCAAGTTCACCCGCGTGTCGCTCGGCGGCGTGCGCGACGAGGCCGAGGTCCGCGGCCACCGCCGCACCTACGTCGGCGCGATCCCCGGGCGCATCCTCCACGCGCTGCAACGCTGCGAGACGCGCAACCCCGTCTTGATGCTCGACGAGGTGGACAAGATGGGCGCCGACGTGCGCGGCGACCCCACCGCGGCCCTGCTCGAGGTCCTCGATCCCGCGCAGAATCATACGTTCGTGGATCACTACCTCGAGGTGCCGTTCGATCTCTCGGGCGTGATGTTCATCGCGACGGCGAACAGTCTCGCGCCGATCCCCGACCCCTTGCTCGACCGGATGGAAGTTCTCACCTTACCCGGGTACACGCCCGGCGAAAAACTCGCCATCGCGAAGAAGTATCTGCTGCCGCGCCAGCTGATCGAGACCGGGCTCGCGACCGCGAAGGCGAGCGTCACCGACCCCGCGCTCGAGCGGCTCATCGCCGAGTACACGCGCGAGGCGGGCGTCCGCCAGCTGGAGCGCGAAATCCAGGGCGTGCTCCGCAAAGCGGCGCTCGAAGTGGTGGAGGGGAAGGTGAAGAAGATCGCCGTGACCCCCGAGACCCTGGAGCGCTACGCCGGCCAGCCGCATGTGCAGAGCGAAGTGGCGGGCCGGGCGCCGGAAGTAGGCGTCGCCACCGGCCTGGCGTGGACGCCGGTGGGCGGCGACATCATGTTCGTCGAGGCGATCCAGATGCCGGGCAAGGGCCAGATTACCCTGACCGGCCAGCTCGGCGACGTGATGAAGGAATCGGCGCAGGCGGCGTGGAGCCTGCTGCGGGCCCGCGCGGCCGGGCTCGGCATTCCGCTGGAGACGTTCACGGAGACGGACGTGCACTTGCACGTCCCGGCGGGCGCGGTGCCGAAGGACGGGCCCTCGGCGGGGATCACGATGGCGACGGCGCTGGCGTCGCTGCTGTGCCGCCGCCCGGCGCGCAACGACCTGGCGATGACGGGCGAGCTGACCCTGCGCGGCCGCGTGCTGCCGATCGGCGGCTTGAAGGAGAAGCTCACCGCCGCGGCGCGCGCGGGCGTGAAGCGGGTGCTCGTCCCCGCGCGCAACAAGAGCGACCTGGTGGAGGTGCCGGACGAAGTGAAGCAGCTGCTCGAGATCACGCCGGTCGAAACGATCGACGAAGTGCTGGCCCTCGCGCTGCTCGACCCGACGCCGCGCATCAGCGGCGCGCGCGCGCGTGTCTCGGGTGAGAGCCGGCACCCCGAGGCGCATCCGTGAGCGACTTCGCCACGCTCGAAGCCGCCTTCCGCGAGCTGGAGAAGCGCGACGGCCGCTATCACGAGCGCGCCTATCTCTTCGTGCTCGCGGCGCTGGAATACGCGCAGGGCCGGCTCCCCGCCCGCCGCCATCTCTCCGGCGGCGAGCTCGCCTGGGCGTGCCGCGATTTCGCGCTCGAGCAGTTCGGCCTGCTCGCGCCGACCGTGCTCGCCCACTGGGGTGTCGCCGCGACGCAGGACTTCGGCCGCATCGTCTTCATGCTCATCGACGTCGGCCTCCTCGCCCGGCAGGACAGCGACCGGATCGAGGACTTCGATCAGGTGTACGATTTCGCGGAAGCGTTCGGGTCGGGGTACCGCTGGCCCGGCGTGGGGCGCTCCTGAGCCGGAGCGCCCGGGGCGGGGGCAGGAAGGGAGGTGCCGCATGGACGCCCAGGAGTGGCCCGCCTGTTTGAAGTGCCGGGCGGGGCAGTTGATCCCGTTGTCCGACTACGGCCGCGACGGCGCGCCGATCACCTACAAAGCGTGGGTGTGCTCCAACCCGGAGTGCGGTTTCAACCTCCGGATCGACAACGGCGAGATCTCGTTCGGTCGCGTCATCGGCCAGAGCTCGAAGTAACCGTGGGCGCCGTGCGGGCGCCCGCCGTGAGTGGGCGGTTCTACCCCGGGACCAAGGGCGAGCTGGAGCGCGCCGTCCGCGAGCTGCTGCGCACCGTCGAGCCCGGCGCCCACCCCGCCGCCGCCCGCGCCGCCATCGCCCCGCACGCCGGCTACCTCTACTCCGGTCTCACCGCCGCGCACGTGTTCGCGCGCCTGCGCGTCCCCCGTCTCGTCGTGATCCTCGCGCCCAACCACACCGGGGTCAGTCGCGCGCCCGGTGGCGCGTCGCTGTGGGAAGCAGGCGCGTTCGCCTCCCCGCTCGGCGAGGTCCCCATCGACACCACCTTCGCCGCGGCGCTGCTCGCCGCCTGCCCGCTCGTCGCGGTCGATCACGAAGCGCACCGCGCCGAGCACGCTGTCGAGGTCCTCATCCCCTTCCTGCAAACCGTGCGCCCCGACGTGGCGATCGTGCCGCTGGTCCTCGCGTGGGACGCCTGGCCGCCGAGCAGCGAGCTGGGCGAGGCGCTCGCCGCGCTGGTCCAAGGCGCGCCCGAGCCGGTGCTGCTGCTCGCGTCCAGCGACCTGAACCACTATGAGGCCGCCGCGGTCGGCGAGCTCAAGGACGCGCAGGCGCTCGCCGCCGTGCAGGCGCTGGACGGCGCCGAGCTGCTGGCGCGCTGCCGCCGCGAGCGCATCTCCATGTGCGGCCGCGCGCCGACGGCCACCGTGCTCGCCGCCGCTCGCGCGCTCGGCGCCACGCGCGCCGAAGTGGTGGACTACCGGCATTCGGGGTGGGTCACCGGCGACGAGAGTGCCGTGGTGGGATACGGCGGCGTGGTGATTCCGTGAACCCGCTCCCCGTGCTTTCCGCGACCGAGGCCGCGGGCTGGGACACGGCGGCGCGCACGCAGTACCGCGTACCGAGCCGCGTGCTCATGGAAGCCGCGGGCCGCGCCTGCGCCGGCGTGCTCGTCAAGGAATTCCCAGAGGTGGTGACGCGCGGCGCGCTCGTCGTCGCGGGGGCAGGGAACAACGGCGGCGACGGCTGGGTCCTGGCCCGCGCCCTGCACACTGCCGGCGTCCCCGTGTGGGTCAGCGCCCTCGATCCCAAGACCGACGACGCCATCGACAACCGCGCCCTGGCGCGGGTCGACGGCGTGCGCGAGCTGGGGCGTGACGAGCCGTGGCCGGCGGCCGCGATGGTGGTAGACGCGCTGCTCGGCACCGGGGCCGCCGGCCCCGCGCGCGGCGACGTCCTCGCGATGGCGCAGCGCCTCGTCGCGTACGCCGCCCCGGTGCTCGCCGTCGACGGCCCCACCGGGCTCGATCTCTCGAGCGGCGAAGCCCACGGCCCGGTGCGCGCCCAGGTGACGATCACCTTCGGCGGCCCACGCCGCGGCCACCTCATCGCCCGCGAGTGGTGCGGCAAGCTCGTCGTCGTGGACATCGGGCTGCCGCCGCCCGACCCGTCGTGGCCGATACTCGTGACCGACGCCTGGGCGGGCGCGCGGTTGCCGCGACTGCATGCCACGATGCACAAAGGCGATCGCGGTCGCGTCACCGTGGTCGGCGGCGCGCCCGGCATGACCGGCGCCGCGCTGCACGCCGCCCGGGCCGCGCTCGCGGCGGGCGCCGGGCTCGTGAAGCTCGTCGGCAGCAAGGAGGCGGTCGTCGCCGCGCGCGCCGCGCTCCCCGATCTCCTCACCGTCGAGTCGTCGCTCGGCGGCGAGCCGGAGCCCGCCGCGGTCGAGGCCGTGGAGTGGGCCGACGCGCTCGTCGTGGGCCCGGGGCTGGGCCGCGAGCCGCCGCGCGGGGAATTCCTCGCCGCGGTGCTGCAGCGCAAGGCCGTCCCCACCGTCCTCGACGCCGACGCACTGATGCTGTTCAAGGGGCCTGCCGAGCGACCAATCGTGTGCACGCCGCACCTGGGCGAGTTCCGCGCGCTCGCCGGCGATGCGCTCGCCGACGCCGCCGCCAACGACCGCTGGGGCGCCGCGACCAAGGCCGCGCAGAAACTGAAAGCGACGATCCTGCTCAAGGGCGTGCCCACCGTGATCGCCGACGTGCGCGGGCCCTTGCATACGATCGCCAGCGGCAACCCCGGCCTGGCGACCGGCGGCAGCGGCGACCTGCTCTCGGGGCTGATCGGCGCATTTCTCGCGCGCGGCACCGCGCCCGTCGAAGCGGCGGCCCTCGGCGCCCATGCGCTGGGCCGCGCCGCCGAGCACGGGGCGCGGCAGTGGACCGCGCGGAGCCTCCGCCCCGCGGACGTGCTCGCCGCGCTGCCGGACATCTGGCGCGCCTGGAGCGACGCCAAGCCGCAGGGCCCGCCGCTGCTCGCGGTGCTGGAGCCGCCAGAAACAGCATGACAGTCGGACTGACGGACAGTCGGACGGTCGGACTGTGCCTTCTCGCAGTCCTCGCTTACCAGTCCGACGGTCCGACTGTCCGACGGTCCGACCAAGGCCGCCCGTGGCGGCCGGATGAGCGCTCCATGATCACGGATTTTTCTTACGTCCGCGCGCTCGCCGCCTCCCCGGACTGGCTGTTCGCCGCCACTACGCACGGCCTCGTGATCTACGACCGCCGCCGCCGCGCGTGGCAGCCGCCGGTGACGGTGCTCGACGGTTACCCGCAGCAGCCCGTGCGCGGCGCGATCGCGGAGCCCGGCGGCAACGCCGTCTATCTCGCGCTCGACCTGGGCTACGCGCGCTACGACCTGATCACGCGTCAGTGGGATCGCGTGGCCGGCGCGCCGCCGCCGCCGCCCGGCGCGGCGCTGTCGGTGGAGAGCGCGCTGAACGAAGCGCCGGCGGCCCAGGCGTTCCGCGCGCTCATGCTCACCGACGCGCGGCTGCGCCCCCATCACTTCACGGCGGCGGCCCGCACCCCCGATCAGCCGGACCTCTATCTCGGCACCGACGGGATGGGCGTCCTGCGCGTGGATCCGATGACTGGGCAGTCGGAGCCGCTGACGTACGGCCTCCTGGCCCCCGGCGCCGGCGCGGTCGCGGCGGGGCCGGGAGGCGTGTGGGTGGCGACGGACGCGCGCCCCGTCGCCGCCGGCGGTGACCGCAGCGGGTTCACCTGGGTCAGCGAAGATCTCTCCGCCACCACGACGAGCGAGGGCGGGGGCGCGGCGCTCGGGTTCACGTTCCTCCAGGGCCGTCGCCTGGTGGCGCGGGGCTCCACGCTGTGGCTCGCCACCGAGCGCGGGCTGTACGCGGTGGACAATGGGAGCTACCGCAGCCGTGAGTACGACGTCGGGCGAGGACTGCCGTCGGAAGACGTGACCAGCGTCGCTCCCGCGCCCGACGGCGTGTGGGTCGGCACATCGCGGGGGCTCGCGGTGGTCGGGGGAGACGGCAAAGCGACGGCGATCGGCAGCCGCGGCGTCGTCGTGCTGAGCCTGCTCGCGATCGGCGACAGCCTCTGGGTCGGCACCACGACGGGACTCGCCCTGCTCGCGCCGGGCGCGCCGGACCTGGTCGCTGCGCCGGCGCCGCCGTCGTTGAAGGTTCCGATCATCGGAATCGCGCGCGTGGGC
>Ga0209375_1003042_pt1 | contig 11753 bp, 10 predicted proteins | sample GraSoiAngelo_131_FD_185888 | JGI IMG/M metagenome (GOLD analysis project Ga0209375, IMG submission 185888) | Grasslands soil microbial communities from the Angelo Coastal Reserve, California, USA - 14_0929_02_30cm (SPAdes) (version 2) | ecosystem: Environmental > Terrestrial > Soil > Grasslands ... | reverse complement strand
CTTTTCGGCGTCGTCGTAGAACAGCTCGTAGAAATCGCCCATCCGGTAGAACACCAGGATGTCGGGATGCTCCCCCTTGATGCGCAGGTACTGCTGCATCATCAGCGTATGTGGTTCTGACCTGTCCATTCAGGGGTTTAGTACCGCGCTACTTTTGGGCGCCTAATATTCGCTTAATAATAAGCGCTGCGAACACATGTTCAAACCTCCGGCTGCTTTTCGAAGAAGAAGCACTCCGGCAGGAACGCCGGTGCGATGTACTCAATATCCTTCGGTGATACCCCGCACGCGCTGAAATGCTCGCGCCAGGTTCGGAGCGTCGTTACGATGTTCTCGATTTCCTTTCTGGCGGCCTCGATGGTCAGCCCGAACCGCTCGCATTGGGAGAGCAGGTTGTAGATGCTGGCCGTGCGGCCGTAGGTGCCGATGGTCATCGCGAGGTCGCGGCGTTCGAGGCTGACCACGGGCATGGGTACGAGGTCGTACGCGGGCGTCAGGCGCCAGCCGCGCGGGGTGCGGCGCACGGCGTGGTTCCGAGGATGGTCGTCGTTGTTGGTGACTGCCGCGCTGAAGACGATGCGCCGGAATAGCTCGACGCGATCTTCGTCGGGCTTCTCGGACCAGCGGCGCAGCTCGTCGGCGAGCAGAGGATAGGACCAGCGCTCCCGGTCGAGATAGTCCTCGTCGCAGTCGAGGAGGGTAAGCCCGCTCACGAGCCCGAAGCGGAGATAGCCGCCGTCGGTGTGCGCGCGATCGAAACGCTCCACCATCAGCACATCGCGTCCACCGATGGACTCGATGCGCGCGTTGCACGCAGCAATGCCGCAGCGGCGCGCAAGCTCAGTGGTCGCGTATTCGATCCGCTGCAAGTTGCAGCGGTCGGCTTTTTCCGGAAATTTCCCGACCCACAGGCGATCGCCGTCCTCGATGGTGGCCTTTGGCCGCGCGCCGCCCATCGAGGTGCCAGGCTCGAGCTGCTCGAGGATGTGAACCGGCACTCGCTTTCCTTCCTCGATCGCCTCCGCAACCTCGACTAGTTTCCCCAACTGATGAGTGCGGTTGTAGCGGCGTTTCGGCGCGGGAGGCTCGAGCTTCAGGCCAAAGCTCAGATAGCCCGCGCCGTCCTGGGGGCCGTTCAGGAGGTAATCGATCTCTTGGAGGTCGGCGGGGCTGCGTTCTAGCTTATGCTCGATCACGCGCCGCCCCCACGCATCGGGGCCAGCGTCTCGCACGGCGCCGGGAATGCCCTTCAGCTTGGTGAATTCCTGGACGGTGGTCCCGAGCGAAAGCTTGAAGGGATCGAACGCGATCGCATCCTTGCGCTCCAGATAGCGGTCGCCGTAGCGGAAACGGCCGACGGAAGTGCCGTCGCGCAGTTTCTCGACCTTCAGCAGCGCCGCCGGCACGGTGTTCAACGTGCCTGGCAACTGGACGTAGACGTAGGCTTGGCGCTCAGAAGTCATACTCGTTCTTTGGCTTCTGCGATTTGCGAACGCGCGCAGGCCGGCGCGACGCTTCGAGCGTCTTGCCGTGGGCGTCTGCGTCGGGCTGGGCGACGGCATCTAAGGTCTTGTCGAGGCCGAGCGCCCACAGGACGGTGACGTAGGCCCCGAGCGCGATGCCGGGCTTGCCGAGCTCCAGCGCGTTGAGCGTATTGCGATTGATGCCCGCCTTGGCCGCGACCTCCGCGATCGACATTCCGCGGCGGGTCCTGGCCAGGCGCACCCGGTAGCCGAGTTCCTTAGTGCGCTCCGCGGCCTGGATGGGAAGGGTCTTTGTGATGCCCATAATTTTAGGCGTTAAGTTAGATAATGCCTAATATATTAGGTGAACATTGAAATTCTAGTCAAACAGAACTTTCGCTGATTGCCTAACAATTTAGGCTTTAAGCAGAGTAACGCCTAATAAATTAGGCAGAACGGTCCCGCGAGAGGGTTCAGTCCTCGTCGTCGAGGAGCTCATCGCCGATGAGGTCCTTGACCACGGAATGAAGCTCGATCTCGAACCAGTCGCGAAACATCTTCAAAGTCCTGTTCTGCGGCCACGCGGACTCGCCGGTGTGTCAACTCCATAGCTCGCGCTCGAAGACTTCGGCGTAGATCTGCTCGAGGACGCCGAGTCGTCCAAACGCGCGGCCCAATCGAGGAACAGCTGCTTCGGGCGGACGATTAATCCAGCGCGGTTGATCATGGCGGAAATCGCCTGTTGAGAGGTCGCCGTGCTCCGACAGGCGAGGCTGCGTTGTACGGGAACAAGGCAAAATAGCCCGCATGAAGCTGGGAAGCTTCGATGTACTCGTCCACGCGCTCGACAAGGGGCGTGTGCGCTATCTTGTCGCCGGAGGGTTGGCGGTCAACGCGCACGGATACTTGCGCTTCATGCGGGACATCGATCTCGTGATTCAGCTGGACCCCGACAACGTCACCTCGGCGTTCCGGGCGATGGAAGGCTGGTGCGACGCTCACCCGGACACGCCTGTCGATGTGTTCGTCACGGAGCCGTTCGATTTCGACGAGGAATATGCCAGGGCGCTGGTCAATCGGGTCGGTTGCAGTGCGTTTCGTTTCGATTCCATCGCTCATCCGGATGAAGGAGATCGCCGGCCGGCCGCAGGATAAAATCGACATCGATTATCTGCGAAAGCTTGCCGATGCCGGGAAGTGACGAGAAGGCGATCGACTGGAGCCTGACCACCTGGGAAGACGCCGAGCGCGAGCAGCTGCGCCGCTGGGCGCAGCTTTCGCTCGAGGAGATCGTGCGCGCCCAGGAAGAGATGCAGAGCCTCGCCGAAAGGCTTGGCCGGCCCAGGCGGAGCGAAGTGAAACGAAGGTCCACAAACGGCGGCAAGGAGAAAGGAGCGAACTCATGACGTAGCTATTCCGAAAAGGCGGCTTCGTCATGTCACGCACTTATCACCGCCGCGGGCAGCGCCACGACTATGATTGGGTGCTGCGCGACTTCTGCTGGGTCAACGGCGTCCTGGTTCCGCTTTTCATTGATGCGCGTTCAAAGGAAGGAAGGCGCGCGCTTGCCCGCTTTCACTCCGACGCGTGCTGGACACTGAAGAGCACTGCGCCGCGCTGGGGGACCCGGGCGGCGCGCAGCCTCTCCAGCCAGTACGCGGACGGTTTCCTGGTGGCGCTTGACAGGCCCTGTGGTTTAGAATATGATGACCATCATATGACGATCAAGGCCGGCTCCAAGAAGGAGGAAACCCGCGAGCGGATTCTGCGCGCGGCGGCGCGCGCCATCCGCAAGCACGGCTACGAAGGCGTCGGGGTCGCCGACGTGATGAAGGAGGCCGGGCTCACGCACGGCGGGTTCTATGCGCATTTCGAGTCGCGCGACGCGCTCCTGGCGGCGGCCGCCGATCAGGCAGGTGCAGAATCGATCGAGAACCTCACGCGGGCGATCGCGGCGGGGAAACCGGGCCAGGAGCTCATGGCGCTCGTCGACACCTATCTTTCCGACCGGCACGTGGCCGCCCCGGAGCACGGCTGCGCCATCGCCGCGGCAGGGAGCGAAGTGCCGCGCCAGCAAGCGGAAGTACGCCGCGCCGCGAGTCGGCGCATCAAGGACCTCATTGGCCTAATCGAGCGCCAGTTCCCCGAATGGGGTAGGAGCGCAGCCCACGACAAGGCGATGGGCATCGCCGCGACCCTGGTTGGGGCGCTGGTCTTGGCGCGAGCAGTGGACGATGCGCAGCTGTCCAACCGCATCCGCAAGGCAGCGCGCGAGCTGATTCGCGCGGCGGCCGACTAGTTTTTTTGACTCCGTATATGACGATCATCATATTCCATCTGCCGATCAAAGAAGCGCCGAAGCTGCGTCCGGCGCTCGCGATTTAGGAGTGCCGTGGACCCTCGCACCCGTGTCCTGCTCGAGGCGCCGATCGCCTCGACGCTGCTGCGGCTCGCAATGCCGAACGTTCTCGTCATGCTGGCGCAAGCGGCCGCGGGCCTCGTGGAAACCTACTTCATCGGCAAGCTTGGCACTGATGCGCTTGCCGGCGTCGCGCTGGTTTTTCCGGTCGTCATGCTGATGCAGATGATGTCCGCCGGCGCGATGGGCGGCGGCATCGCCTCGTCGATCGCGCGGGCGCTGGGCGCCGGACACCGCGCGGACGCGAACGCGCTGACCTTACATGCTCTGGTCATCGCGCTCGGCTTGGGCGCGGCCTTCACCATCGGTGTGGTCGTCGGCGGGCGGTGGCTCTACCAGGCGATGGGCGGAACCGGTCGCGCGCTCGAGGCCGCGCTGACGTACTCGAACTGGGTTTTCGCCGGCGCGGTGCTGGTGTGGCTCTTCAACTCGCTCGCCGCCGTCCTTCGCGGTACCGGCAACATGGCGTTCCCCGCAGCCGTCACCTGCATCGGCGTCGTGATCCTCGTGCCGGCGTCGCCGGCGCTCATCTTCGGCTGGGGGCCGTTCCCGGCGCTCGGGATCGCGGGCGGCGCGGTGGCGCTGGTTTCGTACTATGTCGTGGGTTGCGTCGCGTTTGTCGCCTACCTGTGGGGCGGACGGAGCGTGCTGCATCCGTCGCTGCGCGGGGTGCGCTTCCGCTGGCCGCTCTTTCGCGACATCCTGCGCGTCGGTGCGGTGGCCGCGCTTGTCACCGTGGCGACGAATCTCACCATCATGATCGGCACCGCGTTCGTCGGTGAGTTCGGCCCGGCCGCGATCGCTGGCTACGGCACCGGCGCGCGGCTCGAATATCTGCTGGTGCCGCTCGTCTTCGGCCTCGGCGCCCCGCTGGTCGCGATCGTCGGCACGAGTATCGGTGCAGAACAGCGCGAGCGGGCGTTGCGCACCGCGTGGATCGGCGCTGCCATGGCCTTCATCCTCACCGAGGCGATCGGCCTTTGCGCCGCTGCCTTCCCGACGGCATGGCTCTCACTCTTCGACACTGATCCGCAGATGCTCGAGGCCGGAGCGACCTACCTGCGGACGGTGGGGCCGTTCTATGGAATGTTCGGCCTCGCGTTGTCACTTTACTTCGCGTCGCAAGGCGCAGGCCGGCTGCTGTGGCCGCTCCTCGGCACCGTGGTACGCCTTGCGATCGCCGCGCTCGGCGGCTGGCTCGCGCTGCGCTGGACCGGTGAGCTCTCGCACGTGTTCCTGGCGCAAAGCCTCGGGCTTATCGCCTCTGGCCTCATCAATTGGGCCGCCGTCGCGCGCGGCGCCTGGTTCGGTTCGCTGACGTTGCCGTGGTCCACGGCAGCCGCGCTGCAAAGGAGATCGCCAATATGAGCAGGAAATATCTCGAAGACTTCGCCGTCGGACAGATCTACGGGTCCGGGCGCATCACCGTCGAAAAGGAGCGCATCAAGGCGTTCGCGGCAGAATTCGACCCGCAGCCTTTCCATCTGGACGAAGATTCCGCGCGCCGCTCGATATTCGGCGGCCTGGCGGCGAGCGGCTGGCATACCGCCGCGCTCACGATGCGACTGCTCGTCGAGAACGACTTCAAACCCGTCGGCGGTATCGTGGGCGCGGGATTCGACGAGTTTCGTTGGCTGGTTCCCGTGCGACCGGGCGACGAGCTACACGTCGACAGCGAAGTGCTCGAGGTACGGCCGTCGAAATCACGGCCGCATCAAGGGTTGGTTAAGGTGCGAACGACCACGAAGAATCAGAAAGGCGAGACGGTGCAGGTCTCGGTCGGCAATCTGGTCGTGCCGCGGCGCGCGACGTAGTTATTGAATCGGCTGCTTCGATTTCCCGGAGGTTCCCATGCTGCAGCTCCGTGATGTTCCCTTCGTTGCCTTCATCGGTGTGTTGCCCTTCGTCTTGGGGGCATGCAGTGACGCCACTTCTTCCTCAGCCGACCCGCGGATGCAGCCTCCGCTGGTGCGGATAGAGACGGTCGAGACTTCCGTCCAGTCAGAGCGTTCGTTCACCGGAATCGTCGCGGCCCACGTGCAGAGCGACCTGGGATTCCGAGTCCCCGGGAAGGTCGTTGGACGCTTGGTTGATGCCGGGCAAACCGTCAAGCGCGGCCAAGCGCTCATGCGTATCGATCCTACGGACCTGAGGCTCGCCATGCGCGCGCACGAGGAGGCCGTTGCCGCCGCCAAGGCGCGCGCGCGCCAAGCTGCGGATGACGAGGCGCGATACCGGCACCTGATCGCCGTGGGTTTTGTTTCGGCATCGGCCTATGACAAGGTCAACGCTGCCGCCGAGGCGGCAAGCGCGGAGCTCAATGCGGCCCAAGCCCGGGCCGACGTGGCCCGCAACGAGACGAGCTACGCAGTCCTGCTTGCTGATGCGGACGGCGTGGTAGTCGAGACTCTGGCGGAGCCGGGCCAAGTCGTCGGTGCTGGCCAGGTCGTCGTGCGTGTGGCGCATGCCGGGCGCCGCGAGGCGGTCATCGAGCTCCCCGAAACCCTGCGCCCGGCGATCGGATCCACCGGCCGGGCGTCTTTGTATGGAAGCGGGCTGACGGGGCCTGCGAAACTTCGCCAGTTGTCGGACGCCGCGAACCGTCACACTAGGACGTTCGAGGCTCGGTACGTGCTGGAGGGTCGTCTGGCAGATGCGCCGCTCGGTTCGACGATCTCCATCCAGATCTCGGAGGGCCGCTCCGCGCCGGCGCTGCAGGTACCGATCGGAGCGATTTTCGATCCAGGCAAGGGTCCCGGCCTATGGCTGGTCGAAGGCGAAACGCCTCGGGTCACTTGGCGTGCCGTGCAAATCGGCGGCCTCAGCGGCGAAGCGGCTTCGGTCGTCGGCAATCTCGAGGCCGGCGATCGCGTCGTGGCACTCGGTGCGCATCTGCTGCACGAAGGCGAGCGGGTGCGACTCGCGCAAAGCGAGGCCGCACGAAGCGTGGCCGTCATCAACGGCGCGAGGCCGCGATGAGCGGCTTCAATCTCTCCGCCCTCGCCGTACGCGAGCGCTCCGTCACCTTGTTCCTGCTCGTGGCGATCTCCATTGCCGGCGTCGTGGCCTTCCTGATGTTGGGCCGGGCGGAAGACCCTTCCTTCACGATCAAGCAGATGACCGTCGTCACGGCTTGGCCGGGGGCGACGGCGAAGGAGATGGAAGAGCTGGTCGCCGAAAGGCTGGAGAAGCGGATGCAGGAACTGCGCTGGTATGACCGGACCGAGACCTTTACGCGACCGGGCCTGGCGTTCACCACGGTGGTCTTGCGTGACAGCACGCCGCCCGCCGATGTCCTGGAGCAGTTCTATCAGGCGCGGAAGAAACTCGGCGACGAGGCGCATAGTTTGCCGCTTGGCGTCATCGGTCCGATGGTGAACGACGAATATTCCGACGTGACCTTTGCGCTGTACGCGTTGAAGGCGAAGGGTGAGCCTCATCGGCACCTCGTCCGCGGTGCGGAAACCCTGCGCCAGCGCCTGCTGCACGTGCGGGGCGTCAAGAAGGTGAACATCATCGGCGAGCAAGCGGAAAGGATCTTCGTCGAGTTCTCCTACGACCGCCTCGCAACGCTGGGCGTGTCCCCTCGAGACATCTTCGCCGCGCTCAACAGCCGCAACGCCATGACGCCCGCCGGCTCGATCGAAGCCAAGGGCCCGCAAGTCTTAATCAGGCTGGACGGCGCCTTCGACAGTCTGCAGGACATCCGAAATACGCCTGTCGCCGCGCAAGGCCGTACGCTGAAGCTCGGCGACATCGCCGAAGTGAAGCGCGGCTACGAAGACCCGGCGACCTTCCTGATCCGCAACAACGGCGAACCGACCTTGCTGCTCGGCGTGGTCATGCGCGAGGGGTGGAACGGCCTCGATCTCGGCAAGGCTCTGGATGCGGAAGCGGCGGCGATCAACGCGGAGATGCCGCTCGGCATGAGCCTCTCCAAGGTGACGGACCAGTCCGACAATATTCGGGCGGCGGTCGACGAGTTCATGGTCAAGTTTCTCGTCGCCCTCGGTGTGGTGATGCTGGTGGGCTTTCTCAGCATGGGTTGGCGCGTCGGCATCGTCGTCGCGGCGGCGGTTCCTCTGACCTTGGCCGCGGTATTCATCGTCATGGCGGCCACCGGCAAGGACTTCGACCGCATCACGCTCGGCTCGTTGATACTGGCCCTGGGACTGCTGGTCGACGATGCGATCATCGCCATCGAGATGATGGTCGTGAAGATGGAGGAGGGTTACGACCGCATCGACGCAGCGGCGTATGCGTGGAGTCATACCGCCGCGCCCATGCTCGCCGGGACACTGGTGACCGCGATCGGCTTCATGCCGAATGGCTTCGCCAGGTCGACCGCCGGCGAGTACACCAGCAACATGTTCTGGATCGTCGGCATCGCGCTGATCGCATCCTGGATCGTCGCTGTAGTGTTCACGCCTTATCTCGGGGTGAAGCTGCTCCCGAACATCAAGAAGCGCCCGGGCGGGCACGAGGCGATCTACAACACGCCGCGCTACAACCGCTTCCGCCAGCTTCTAGGACTTGTGATTCGCCGCAAATGGCTGGTCGCGGCGAGCGTGGTCGGCGCGTTCTTCGTCGCGGTGCTGGGCATGGGCGTGGTGAAGAAGCAGTTCTTTCCGACTTCCGATCGACCGGAAGTACTGGTCGAAGTGCAAATGGCGTATGGCGCTTCCATCGAGCAGACGAGTGCCACCACCGCCAAGGTCGAGGCTTGGCTGACCAAGCAGCCGGAAGCCAAGACCGTTACCGCCTATGTCGGTCAAGGGGCGCCGCGCTTCTACCTCGCGATGGCACCGGAGCTACCCGATCCCTCGTTCGCGAAAATCGTCGTATTGACGCAGAGCGAAGAGGCGCGCGAGGCGCTCAAGCTCAGGCTGCGACAGGTGGTGGCCGATGGCCTGGCGCCGGAGGCCCGCGTGCGAGTTACCCAGCTGGTGTTCGGCCCGTACTCGCCCTTCCCCGTGGCTTTCCGCGTGATGGGCCCCGACCCCGACAAGCTTCGTGACATCGCGGCGCAGGTACGCGCCGTGATGCAAGCAAGCCCCTTGATGAGAACGACCAACAGCGATTGGGGCGAGCGCGTGCCCACGGTTCGTTTTGCGCTCGATCAGGACAGGCTGCAGAGCATCGGTTTGACCTCCAGCGACGGAGCTCAGCAGATGCAGTTCCTGTTGAGCGGCGTCCCGATCACCGAGGTTCGCGAAGACATCCGTTCGGTACAGGTCGCGGCGCGTTCTGCCGGAAACGCCCGGCGCGATCCGAGCAAGATCGCCGACTTTACGTTGGCGGGAGCGGCCGGTCAACGGATTCCGCTGTCGCAGATCGGAACGGTGGAAATCCGCATGGAAGACCCGATCCTGCGTCGCCGTGATCGCACGCCGACCATTACCGTACGCGGCGACATTGCCGAGGGCTTGCAGCCGCCGGAGGTGTCCACCGCCGTGTGGAAGGAGCTCCAGCCCATCATCGCGAAGCTGCCTTCGGGCTACCGGATCGAGCAGGGCGGTTCCATAGAGGAGTCCGGCAAGGCAAATCGCGCCCTGGCTCCGCTGTTCCCCATCATGATCGCCCTCACGCTGATCACGATCATCTTTCAGGTCCGCTCGGTCTCCGTGATGACCATGGTGCTCGCCACCGCGCCGCTGGGGCTCATCGGCGTCATTCCAACCTTGCTGTTATTCCAGCAGCCGTTCGGCATCAACGCGCTGGTCGGGCTGGTCGCCCTTTCCGGAATCCTGATGCGCAACACGCTCATCCTGATCGGCCAGATCCGCCAGAACGAGAAGGATGGATTGGCGCCATTCGATGCCGTGGTCGAGGCAACCGTGCAGCGCTCCCGCCCGGTCATTCTGACCGCGCTTGCCGCGATGCTGGCGTTCATTCCGCTCACCCACTCCGTTTTCTGGGGAACGCTGGCGTACACCTTGATCGGAGGAACCTTCGGCGGGACGGTTCTCACGCTCGTGTTCTTGCCGGCGTTGTACGCCATCTGGTTCAGGATCAGGCCGGCCGTGAAGGGCGAGCACGCCGCTCCCGAGATTCAAACGGAGCCTGCCCCTGCCTAGCAGACGAAATTTCATTACCACCACCCATTGAAAGGCATTCCCATGCAGATCGGAAGCAAGGACATTATGCAGAGCAAGACAGCGCTCGTTACGGGCGCCTCATCAGGCATCGGCGAAGCCACGGCGACGCGGCTTGCGATGGCTGGCTACAAGGTCTACGGCACGAGCAGACGGGGAGCCTTAGCGGGCCGGCGCTCGTTCGAAATGCTGCGCCTCGACGTGACCAGCGACGAATCAGTCGAAGCCGCTGTTAGGGAAGTGACGCGGCTGGACGGCCGCATCGACCTGCTTGTGAACAACGCGGGCTTCAGTGTCGCTCCCGCCGGAGCGGAAGAGAGCTCTGTCGAGCAGGCGCGATCGATCTTCGATACGAACTTCTTCGGGATCGTGCGGATGACGCGGGCGGTTGTGCCCCACATGCGGTACCAGGGGAGCGGTCGCATCATCAACATCGGTTCCGTGCTGGGCTTCTTGCCGGCACCGTACATGGCGCTTTATTCCGCAACCAAGCACGCGATCGAAGGTTATTCGGAATCGCTCGACCATGAGCTGCGCACCAGGGGCATCCGGGTATCGGTCATCGAGCCTGCATACACGAAGACGCAGTTCGACGCGAACTTCCTGGAGGCCGACTCCAAGCTCGATGAGTATCGCGAGGTTCGTGCGGCCTTGGGCAAGCAGATGAAGGACGTGCTGGCGGCTGCAGACGAGCCCGGAGTCGTGGCCGACGTTGTGCTGAAAGCTGCTAGCGCGCCTCGCCCGAAACTCCGATATACAGCCGGTGCTCTCGCGCGCCGCATGCGGTTGCTTCGAAGTCTTGCGCCCGCTGGCTTGGTGGACGCTGGGATTCGAAAGGAACTGCGGCTCGACGCGCTGACGGGATCGCATGTTCCCCCTCCAGGGTCGTGCTAGATGGACTCTCGACGACTGTATGTCAGCCGGTACAAGTCTGCTGTCATCCGGACGACAACGGAGAGCGGCGTCAGTCGTAATTCCGTGCGTCGGTCACTAAGATGCCATCCTTCGGTAGTGAACCCGGCGGCACCTGCTCGACTGTGCCGCGCAGCCTGGTCACCGCAAGCAAGGTCTCGGAGATGGGCCCGGGATCGCCGATCGGAGATCTGGACTCGATCTTCAGCACCATTTCATCGTTCCCTTGCCGATCCCGGGACACGATCACCCTGGCCGCCGATACTTCATTGTGGCGGCGGATGATTTCCTCGATCTGCGTGGGATGGACGAACATTCCCCGCACCTTGGTCGCTTGGTCTGCACGCCCGAGCCAACCCTTGATTCGCTGATTGGTTCGGCCGCACGGACTGGGGCCGTCAAGATAGGCTGATAGATCACCGGTGGAAAACCGGATGAGGGGATACTCGGGCGTCAATACGGTTACCAAGACCTCCCCGACGGCGCCTCGTTCCACGGGATTTCCCGTACCGGGGTTGACAATCTCAACGATTACCTGCTCGTCGAGGATCAATCCTTCCCCCGCTTCGCTCTCGTAGGCGATGAGGCCTAGATCAGCTGTTGCATAGCATTGGAAGGCCGCAATGCCGGCCCGCCTGAATTCTGCCCGCAGCGCCGCACCAAACGCCTCGCCCGAGACCAGCGCCCTGGCCAAGCAGGTGACATCAACGGCTGTTTGAGCCGCCTTGTCGAGCAGGATGTGCAGGAAGGATGGCGTGCCGACGTATCCGTTTGGCCTTATGTCCGCGATGGCGCGCAGCTGTAGCTCCGTTTGGCCGACCCCTCCGGGCACTACGGCGCAGCCGAGCTCGTGCGCTCCTGTTT
>Ga0209375_1003041_pt1 | contig 11754 bp, 10 predicted proteins | sample GraSoiAngelo_131_FD_185888 | JGI IMG/M metagenome (GOLD analysis project Ga0209375, IMG submission 185888) | Grasslands soil microbial communities from the Angelo Coastal Reserve, California, USA - 14_0929_02_30cm (SPAdes) (version 2) | ecosystem: Environmental > Terrestrial > Soil > Grasslands ... | reverse complement strand
AACGACCATCGAAGCGGGCGGCGAACAAGCGACGGCATTAGAAGCTGAAAAGAAGGACTCCGGCACCGTAGTGGGAACGCTCGGCGATAATGAAGTGGTCGAAGTCGTTCGCCCCGTGCAGGCCACGCCCGCCGTCCGGGCTTTAGCCAAACAGATGCAGATTGACCTGGCAAGTGTGAAGGGGACTGGCCCCGGGGGCCGCATTACGAAAGAAGACGTCGAGACGGCCGCGGCGAAAACCGCACCTCAAGCTGGCGCAGAGGCAGATGCGTATGGTTCGGTGGAAAAGATACCCCTCCGCGGCATTCGGCGCACGGTCGCAAAGCGTATGGCCGAGGCCTCCAAACGTGTCGCCGAAGTGACCATCTGGGAAGATGCCGACATCACCGAGCTAGAGCAAGTGCGCGCCAAAGAAAGGAAGGTGGCAGAGGAAAAGGGAGTGAAGCTCACCTATCTTCCTTTTCTGATTAAGGCCGTTCTCCCGGCCTTGAAGGTCCATCCCTATTTCAACGCCAGTCTGGACGAGGCCGCGGAAGCGATCATTCTCAAGAAGTATTTCAACGTCGGCATCGCGGTTGACACGCCCGATGGTCTTATCGTCTTTGTGATCAAAGACGCTGACAGAAAAAACATTTTGGATTTGGCAAAAGAGACAGCGACGCTCGCCGAAAAGGCGAGGCACAGAAAAATTGATCTCCATGAGCTAAAAGGCAGCACGTTCACCATCACCAATTACGGTGTCGTTGGAGCTTCCTACGGCACTCCCATCATCAACTACCCTGAAGTCGCGATTTTAGGATTGGGAAAGATCGAGGATCGGCCGGTCGTGAGAAACGGACAAATTGCCATCCGCAAGATCATGCCCCTCTCTCTGGCATTCGATCACAGGGTCATTGACGGTGTGGAAGCGGGACGTTTCCTCGGCGTCGTCATCCAGCATCTGGAAGATCCCAACCTCATGCTCATCGAGGGAAAGTAACTGGCTTAAATCACTCCTCGCGAAGCCAAATCTGGGTTCGTCCCAGTAGCGAAAAGCCAATGAAACCTCTTACGTGGAGTTGTCTCCCGCCATCTTCCAGCGTCATCTTGGCACGATAGACCTTGCCGTTTTCCGGATCTAAAATCTCTCCCCCCTGATACTCGTCACCTTGCTTTGTCAGCCCCCATAAGATGGTCATGCCGATTACCGGCTGGTCATGTTTCTCCCCTGCGCATTTCTCGCACTTGGGGTTCGGATCTTCGCCCGGCTTGGGAAAAATTTTTTCCACCTTTCCCCGATATTCCTCGCGCACCTGTATCACGCGCACCAGACCGCGCGGCTTGCCGGTGTGGTCGTCGATCGTTTTCCAGAGACCCATCGGAGAAAGATCGGTTGCGAAGGCGGCGGATCCTGCCAAAAACGCAACGATAATTATTTGCAGCGCGGCAATAGAAAAGAAGCGCGATATCATATCTGGTATCCTGACAATTGAGATTCCAAAATAGAGCTGCTCATCCCCTTGACAATAACGTTCTGACGCGTCCAGTGTAACACAACAAGCGTGCTGAAAAGACCAACGAACTGAAAGGAGGCTTAAGATGGCTTGGATCAGAACCTTTGAAGAAAATGAGGCATGTGGGCTTGCAAGTTGGATCTACCGGGTACTTCGGTGGACGCGCGGAAGCGTCCCCAATATTGTCAAGGTTTCCAGCCTCAACCCACGGCTTCTGGTTACTCTCGGCCCCCTCTTTCGGACCTTGATGGACGGTCCGTCGCCGCTGACCAAGGCGCAGCGCAAGATGGTGGCCATAGTCGCATCCAAAGTAAATCGTTGTTTCTATTGAACTGAGTCCAACGGAGAGTTTCTCCGTAAAGAGCTCGATGACGCAAAATTGGCCGATGCGCTCATGGAAGATTATCGAACGGCTCCAATCGAAGCAGAAGTAAGGCAGTTATTATCCTTTGCCGAAAAAATGGCGCGTGATGCCAGTCAGGTGACTCATGGTGACATTGAGACGCTGCGAGCGGCCGGCTTCTCTGATCGCGCGATCTTGGATGCCGCCCATGTCACCGGCTTTTTCAGCTACATGAATCGGGTCGTGCAGGCCCTTGGAGCGGATGGCTCCTCTCGATCAGTTTAACTCTGGGTCCACGGCCAACGGGTTCCTTCGCGAAGACCGCTTCCCGAAGTTCTAAAAAAGGCTTGTCTTCCTCACAAGTCAAATATACGCCCGCTCGGCCTTACGGATCGCGCGGTAGCGCTGGAAAGCCTTTTGTTCGTCTTCGAGGCCAAGGAAGGATTTGATGGTGGCGCCGCGAAAGATATGACCCATCATTTTTATCGCATTGCACAGCGTGAACCACGGGCTGTGAAACAGAACCGCCGGCAAGTGACGAAGCTTCATCCATCGCTCGGCTCGCCACCTTAGAAACTCAACCTCCTCCGCCGTCAGGTGATCGGTTCGGACCACTGCTGTGGTGCCATCGTACTCTTCAGAGTTCTCGTTGATGATCAACCCGCGGTCATGAAAATCTTGAGTCATGGGCGTGCGGGGGTAAGGGGTCGGGTGCTGAATGTACGGCCAATCGACGTAGCGTCGGGCAAACTCGATATTGGCCTCGATTGACTCGCGCGTGTCTCCCGGATTGCCGACGATGAGCCCGCCGACGACATACATTTTATTCCGGTGGACGGCATCGATAGCTTGGATCGCGGCGTTGCCGACTTTGTGCCCGTTTTCGCGTCGGACGTTTTTGGAACTGGCACGCAGGAAGTTTAGATCTTCGTCCAGGATGTTCTCGATTCCGAGGAAGACATACCGGAAACCCGCCCGGCGCATCAGGGGCACCAACGTCTCACCATGGTTTGCAATGGCCGATGTCATCGCCTGCACGATGTAGTCTAAATGATTTAGCCGGGCGTCTATAATCGCCTGGCAAAGCGCTTCGAAGCGCGACACGTTGAGGGTGATGTTGTCATCGACCAGAAAGATCGCCTCGGCGCCGTGGTCTCGGGCGTCCTGTATGTCCGCGAGCACTCGATCGAAAGAAAAAGTGTGAAATTGGCGACCGCGCATCGCGATAATCGAGCAAAAACTGCAATCAAACGTACAACCACGAGAGGTTTCAACGACGTCGACCTGGCGGCCAAGCATGGTGTAGTCGCTGAGCACACGCGCCTCACGGTTGGGCGGCCTTATCTCATGGCTGTCTAGGCCGCTGACCGGTCGACCCGCATTGTGGTGAAAGCGACCCGCCTCTCGGTACGACAGGCCCGAGATGCGCGCATAGTCACGATCACTTTCCATCGCCCGCAGCAGCTCGCGAAAAGTGATCTCACCTTCGCCGCGCACGATGAAGTCAACCTCACCGCAAGTATAGGCTTCCGGCGCCATGCTCGGATCATAACCGCCCACGACGATTTGGACGCCCGGCCTAAGCGAACGCAGCAGCTCGATAATCTTTTGCGCGGTCTTGCGTTGGAAAGTCATTACCGAGAGCCCCACCAGATCCGGCTGAATCTTGTCCATTAGCTCGTTTAATGCTGCTCGAACACGATGCTGGACCAGGACGAGATCAGCGACGGCGATTCGATGGTGCGCATCAACGTTTCCCGCGAGAGAAGTGAGCGCGCCGTTGGGCATACGGATGCTGATAGTCGGCGTATGCTCAAAAGAATCCGGCATCGAGAGAAGCAGAATGTTCATGACAGATCTCCTCTGCCGCCTTAGTATAGAACCATTGAGCCTCTAATCAACTCATTGTGGAGAATCGGCGCTAAATTGAGGCAACCGCGTTTTCGTGAAGGCATCGCCGGCGCAGCTCGATGAATCTCGCTGGATAAGGTAAGCATGACGCAGAACGGCTTGCCGCAGAGTCACGGGCAGAGCATGCGATCAGCCATGAAAAAGACCATCCGGATCAGGCGAGTTTCTTCGAAGAAGGAGCTACAGAAAGCTTTCGCCATTCGCACGCGTGTCTTCGTAAAAGAACAGGGCGTGCCTGAAGCGATTGAATTAGATCGGGATGATCGGCGCGCCTGGCATTTCCTGGCCTTCGTCGGGCGGCGGCCGGTCGGAACGGCAAGGATCGTGATGCGGCGCGGGAGCGCGAAGATCGGGCGTATGGCGGTTTTAAAAAGCTACCGAAGACAAGGCATCGGAACGAAGCTACTGAAGCGGGCTCTTGCCATGGCGAGGAAGCAGGGCGCGTACAAGATTTATCTGCACGCGCAAGTCGCTGTGATCGGTTTTTACGAAGGCTTAGGCTTTCGCTGCGCCGGGCCGATTTTTACGGAAGCCAAAATTCCGCATCGAAAGATGATCCTGCGATTTCGTCTTCTTGCCTCAAAGTTACCAATCACGCTCTAAGTTCACCTGCCTGTCGCCGGTCGATGAATTGTGCCCACCCAACACGTCTGAACATTTTCGCCCCGGTCAGGTAGTTTTTGACGGATCCGGTTCGCCGCTGCTACCGAGAGACCCGACAAAATCAAGGAGTTGCAATGCTGGGTCCGATGGCATAGCGGTTGCTCTCCTCGACTTCCTGCCAGGAGGCTTCACTAAGAAAAGGAGACTAATATGAAAAACGTCAAACTCACCATTGTAGGGGGACTTCTCGCTGGGGTTCTAATAGTCCCAAGTTTACCCGCCATAGCAGACGACCACGGTCACCGGCATATTCCGCCAGGTCATCTGCCGCCGGCGGGTATGTGTCGCATTTGGTATCCGGGTACGCCCCCGGGTCACCAACCACCGCCAGGCGATTGCCGGACCCTCAGCCGCCAAGTTCCCCGCGGAGCGCTGCTGATCAGCCGCGACCGGTCATGGACATACGAGGAGCGGCAGCGGCCCGACTATTATTATCACAAGCATTACGCCGGTAGACCGGACTGGCATGAGGACCATCGGTACCCGCATGACTATGACGGGCGCAGATATTCCAGAAACGGTGAGATTCGGCAAGACAGGCGGGATGTCCGCGATGCTCGCCAAGACCTCCGACAAGACCAGCAGCAGTTGCAAAAGAATCGTGACGAGCTGAAAAAAGATCGGGCTGAATTGCGAAGAGACATCCACGACGGAGCCAGCCGAAAGGAAATCCGTGGGGATCGGAAAGAGATCCGCGAAGACGTGCAAAAAATCGCCGAGAACAAGAAAGACGTGCGCCAGAGTCGGAACAAACTGGGCGACGCCCGCGACGAGCTGAGAGACGATTTGCACCGAAGATAACGCACACACTTCGAGCGGCCTGGCCCATGGTGTCTCATTTGGCCGGGCCGCTCCCGTCTTTATTCCACCCTTCCAAAATCATTACGGTCAAAAAACTGGCCTCTCGCATTTCAGAAGAAAAAAGGCACGACGAGCATCGCGGCGGAACACGTCGTTGTGCTCGTGACAACCTTTTGCCTTTTTGATTTCGATAATTCTAATTCCCGTTTACACGACAGGCATCCCTAAATCTTTCCTTTTTATTAATTTTCTTGACAGGGCTCGAGCTTTAGGTTATATCCGCGGGAAAATGATTCCTACCAGTCAAATTCTCATCTAGCCATCATCAAGCTGAGGTATGTGATTATCTAAGAAATATGACTTAGATGACCAGGTCAGCCTATGACGGATCCCATCGCAAACACATGGTGATAACTGGGCGACGAATTACTGAAAATCAATTTTCATCACCACCTACGTTGGAAAGCAATAGAAGGCGCATCGGAGTAGGCAACCGCGACCGTCTTAAAGATGTCCAGGATGGGTCGCGCCGCCGGAAAGCCCCGAATTGGGCCCGGCAATTTCTGCTCGCAGCCACGTTCACGGCGCTGATCTGCGGACCGACGCATGCAGCCGTTGCGCAGTCGGACAGCGAGCGCATCGCCGAGCTGGAGCGCAAGCTGGAACAGAGTCAGCAGACCATCGAAGAGATGGCGGCGCGCATCCAGAAGCTGGAGATGGCTGGTCCGCAGCAGCAGCAAGCGCCCGCTCCGGGCGCCCAGCCAACGCCACCCTCAGCGGTCGCGAACTTACCGGCCAAAGAAGCGGGCCACGCGCACGACGCGCAGCCCGCCCCGGCAGACCAGGGTATCATCACTCTATTTGGCACGCCGCTCCACGGCTTCGGCGACGTAGGCGGATTGGTGACAAACGCCAAGAGCCGGCGCAAAGGCTTTACGGTGGGATCACTCGATTTTTATCTCACCCCCGACTTCGGGGCGAACGTGAGGGGCTTGGCCGAATTGAATTTCGAGGTGAACAGCGAGGGTGACCTCGACGTAGACCTGGAGCGCTTCCAGCTTGGATACGCCTTCGGTGACTACGCGACCGCCTGGCTCGGACGGTTTCACACTCCCTTTGGCTATTTTAACACGGCCTTCCATCACGGCACGCAGCTCCAGACCGCCGTGCGGCGCCCGCAGTTCCTCGACTTCGAGGATAAGGGAGGGATCCTGCCCGTGCACACCGTGGGATTATGGGGGACCGGCGGGGTCGCGCTCGGCGGCGGAAAGTTGACCTACGACCTCTATGTCGGGAACGCCGCGTCGATCGAGGACGGGACGCTGAACATGAATATGGCCGGCTTGACTCGTTTCCGGCCAAGCTTCGGAACCACGGTCGGTTACACCTTTCGCGGCGCTCTCGAGGGACTGAAGGCCGGACTTCACTGGTTGCGGGGCGATGTGCAAAGCCTGACCCTGAACAACAAGACAGCCCTCAACATCACCGGCGGCTATCTAGTCTACCCGGAGGAGCCGTGGGAATTTATGACTGAGCTATACCGGTTCGACAACAAGGACCTGACGGGTGGAACTGGTACGCACGGGAGTTGGGCGACATTCGGGCAACTGGCGCGGACCTTCGGACGCTGGACGCCTTACGGGCGGGCCGAATGGACAAACTTCAACCAACGCGACCCCTACTTCCACGACTTGGAAACCGGCAGGTCGTACGTGCGCGGGGCTTTGGGCATCCGGTACGACCTCACGAGCAGGGCTGCACTGAAGCTCGAGTTCCGGCGGACTAGGACCAAAGAAGCGGGCAGCGACTTCCAAAGTGACAACGCTGGTGAACTTCAGTTCTCCATCCGGTTCTGACGGGAGAGGCGAGTGGCGAACGGCGGTGAAACGCGCGCTGCTATTTGCGCTTTGGGCAAGCGTCGTCGCAACCGGGCGTTTCGGACTTGCTCAGACGCCTACCTTGTACGTCATCGGCGGCCAGGGTGTAACGTTAACCGGGACCGAAGTGAAAGAGGTCTACCTGGGCGATAAAGTGTTCAGTGGATCGGTCAAGCTGGTTCCGGTAGATAACGCCGCCGCGCGCGAAGCATTCCTGAGCAAGGTGATGGGGATGACCCCGAGCAAGTACGAATCGGTCTGGACCAAGAAGGCTTTCCGCGACGCGCTCAATCCACCGAATCTGTTGTCGACGGATGCCCAGGTCGTAGAGTTCGTCAAGCGAACGATCGGGGCGGTGGGCTATGTTTCCACACCACCGAGCGACGTGACAATCATCCAGAAGTTCTGAGCGGTACGAGCTCGGACCCCAAGCTCGTGTGCCACGCCACCATTTCGCTCGACTTGCTCTCCCGCCTCACCCCACAGCCGCGCCCGACATAGCATCCCGAAGTAAGGGTATCTGAACGATTTTCATTTTGGCTCCGGTGGGTCGGCGGCGACGTTCGTGCTGGATATGTTGAATCAGTACACACCTTGCAAAAATCCCGAAGGAGTGTCGGTGGGCACGTAGTTTGCTTAAGGCTTTGCGTTGGAAGAGATTTTTTAGCCCAGCCCAACCAAAAACGATTTGAACGTTAAGAAGACGCCAATTTTGTACAATTTTGCACAAAACGTGAAGTGGATTCCGCATGGCGGATAACTCATCCACGAAACCGATCGAGCTGTTACTGATCGAGGATAACCCCGGAGACGCTCTACTCATCGAAGAGATGTTATCCGAAGTCAAAGGTTTCCCTTTCACCTTCGACCACGTTGCGCGTCTTTCCGAGGGCTTAGAGCGAATGGCGTCGGGCACAGTCGGCGTCGCGCTGCTGGATTTATCCCTGCCCGATAGCCATGGTCTCGAAACCGTCGCTAGAGCGCGCGCCCAGTCGCCGGGAGTCCCGATAGTCGTGATGACCGGGCTCGATGATGAAGAAACCGGAATCGCAGCGGTCAAGATGGGCGCGCAGGATTTTCTTGTGAAGCGGCAACTCGATGGCAACTTGTTGGTCCGTTCGCTCCGTTACGCCGTTGAACGTAAGCGCGCGGAGGAGCAGGCGCGGCGTCATCAGGAACATATAACCGCTTTGCATAAAATCGAGCGAGCCATTACCTCGACGTTGGATCTTCATTCGCTTCTCAGCATTCTTTTGGAAAAGCTCGATCAGCTCCTTCGGTATCCTGCTACGACTGTCAGATTGTGGAACAAGAAGAGCGCGTGTCTAGAACCCGTGGCCTGCCGAAATCTGCATGAAGAGTCTTGGAAGCTTATCGCGCGAGAGAGCGGGCGCGGAGTGACCAGCCTCGTCTTGGAAAAAAAGGCTCCCGTAACGATTAAAAACGTTCAACGCGACCCCTGCGTTCGCAATCCCGACTTCTGCCGCCAGCACAACTTGGTCTCCTATCTAGGGGTTCCGCTCATCGTCAAGGAGGAATTGCTTGGTGTGCTCGGCTTCTACACGAGAGAAGAACACGACTTTAGTAAGGAAGAGATCGAGTTTCTCTCTACCGTGGCGGGGCAGGCCGCGGTCGCGATTCAGAACTCTCAACTGTATCAACAGACCCGCGATCAGGCCATTGAGCTCGAGCGCGCCGATCGAATCAAAAATGAATTTCTCAGCGTCGTATCCCACGAGTTGTGCACTCCGGTCAACGTCATCATGGGCTATACCAAGATGGTCAAGGACGGGATGATGGGAGAATTAAACCCCGAGCAAGATCGCGCTCTGGGGAAAGTCTCGGTCTGCGCGAAGGATTTACTGGCGATGATCAACGACATCTTGCGAGTGACGATGATTGAGAGCCATGGGCTTTCGGTCGTAAGAACGAAATTTAATATGAGCGTCCTGGTTGACGTTCTTCGCGCAAGCTGTGAGATCCCGCCGGGTAAAAAAGAGGTTACGCTTCATTGGGATTGTCCCTCCAAACTTCCTGTCATCAACACCGATAACGAGAAGCTTGCGCAGATCCTACAGAACCTGATTAATAACGCTATCAAATTTACCGAGAAGGGACTGATAACCGTATCGGTCCGCCCGCTTCCGCAAGAGGAAAGCGTCGAATTCACTGTGCACGACAGCGGGATCGGAATTCCGAACGAGATCCTTGCCACCGTATTCGAAAAATTTCATCAAGCCGACAGTTCCAGCACGCGGAATCATAACGGCGTGGGACTGGGACTTTATATTGCTAAAAAGTTAACCGAGTTACTCGGCGGCAGTATTACCGTGCAAAGCGAGCTTGGTAAGGGATCCGCTTTCACTGTGAGGTTGCCGTGTATGGGCGGCGATAAAGACACCGCCTTGATCGCCGATTCAATCCACTGACACCGGGAGTGCCGGGGGGCCGCGATCTCAGTTCACCCGTCCACTCTAGAAATGAGGAAAAAGTCGAAATGGCACAAGACCAGACATTAAAGCCGATTGAAATCTTGCTCGTAGAGGATAATCCGGGCGACGTGCAATTGACCAGGGAGGCGCTGGAGGAAGGCAGCCTTCTTGTGAATCTCAGCGTGATGAATGATGGCGCGGAAGCGATGGCGTTTCTGCATAGGCGAGGAGAACACGCTGATGCTCCCGCGCCCGACCTCATTCTGCTGGATCTCAATTTGCCCAAAAAAGGTGGCCGCGAAGTCCTTCAGGAAATCAAAGCAGACGCCGATCTAAAGTGTATCCCTGTGGTGGTGCTCACCACCTCAGAGGCCGAAGCGGACATTGTGTCGACTTACGGTCTCCATGCGAACTGCTACATCACCAAGCCCGTGGACATAGACCAGTTCATCAAGATCGTGCAACTCCTGGAGCAGTTCTGGTTTACGATCGTGAAACTACCGTCTCTGGGAAACGGTGTCTGCGGAGCATGACTGTTACCTGGATCGTAAGCCGCCAGAAGCTCACGTGTGCGAGCTGGTTCGATCGGGGACAACGGCATCGGCATTGATCCCAAGCTTGCCGAAAGGATTTTCGCTATTTTTCAGCGTTTGCCCACGCGCCAGGAGTGCGCCGGCGCGGGGTATCGGCTGTATGTAAGAGGATCGTAGACGCCACGGCGGACCCATTCCCAAATCGTGGTGAAATCGAGCAGGTTGCCGACTTGACGGATGAGAACGCCGCGTGATATCGGCGGGGGAATCCTCTCGCTTTTAAACGGGCGACTGCGACAATGGTTTTCATGAAACGCTCAAAGGAATTGAACCTGTGGACCGTGCTCATCGCGGCGGTTTTTGTTACCGCTTTGACGGCGAGCAACGTGCTGTTTTTTAGTCGACAAGCGCAGAAAAGCCACAAAATTAATACCCTCCTCGGTCAGATGGAAGGGTATGTCAATCGTTTGAACACCCTCGAATGGCAAGCCATGGCCAAGGAAAAGTTGGATCAGGGCGCAAGGGAAAGCGTCCCAAACATCCGCCGCGCCATGGAGTCAATTTTTAAAACGATAGCGGACTACGACAGCGAGGGTCAGCCTTTTCAAAAAATAAAGCATACGTACGGGATGTATAACGAAGCCATCGAAGCGGAATTTGAGCTTTTGGCCGGGGGGAAAATCCAAGAGGCGCGCGATCTGGATAAACGGCGAGTCGATCCGTCCTATGAAGCTCTGCTTCAAGCCTTGAGCGAAGCCGCTTCATTTCACGATCGTTCCGCCCAGTGGAACCAATTCATTGGCCAGGCGGGGTCTATCTTGATAGCCGTCCTCGCGCTCGGATTTTTTCTCCTTCGCTTTGAGCGAGCGCGCGGATACGCCCGGGTCGCAGAAGCCGAGCATAATGCGCTTCGACGGAGCGAAGAGCGCTTTCGGTCGCTGGTCGAAAACGCCTCGAACGTCATCGCCATCGTCGATACAGACGCTGCAGTACGATACGTGAGCGACTCGTCAATGCGGGTCGTTGGTTGCCGCCCGGACGAGCTCACAGGCAAAGCGTTGCTCGGGTACGTGCACCCGGACGACAGGGAGAAACTGGCGGCCGTGCTTTCGTCGTGCGCACAGGAAAGTCGGGCGGTTTTGACGAGTGAGGTTCGTTTCAAACGATCCGAGGGCGATTGGTGCACTATCGAAGTCGTTGCCAGCAATCGTTTGTCTGATCCTGCGATCTCAGGGATCGTGATCACCTTTAGGGATATCACCGAACGTATGCGAGCCGCAGAGGCGCTGGTTCAAAAAGCGGAGGAGTTGGCGAGATCCAATACCGAACTTCAGCAATTTGCTTACGTGGCATCTCACGATCTTCAGGAGCCGCTGCGGATGTTGTCTAGCTATAGTCAGCTCTTGTCGAAGCGGTATCAAGGCAGGCTGGATCAAAAGGCCGATACCTATATCCGGTTCATAGTCGATGGGGCGAAACGGATGCAGGTGCTGATCAATGATTTATTGACCTATTCACGCGTGGGCACTCGGGGTAAGCCGCTTGGTCCAACTGATTGCGAAGCCGTGTTGAAAGCGGCGCTGACGAGTTTGCAGATAGCGATTCGCGAGAGCGGCGCGGTAGTGACGCAGGATCCCTTACCGACAGTGTTGGGAGAGGAGAGCCAGCTCGGACAGCTATTTCAAAACCTGATCGGTAACG
>Ga0209375_1003040_pt1 | contig 11754 bp, 11 predicted proteins | sample GraSoiAngelo_131_FD_185888 | JGI IMG/M metagenome (GOLD analysis project Ga0209375, IMG submission 185888) | Grasslands soil microbial communities from the Angelo Coastal Reserve, California, USA - 14_0929_02_30cm (SPAdes) (version 2) | ecosystem: Environmental > Terrestrial > Soil > Grasslands ... | reverse complement strand
GCGCGTTCAAGGCGATCTACGGCTCGCCGTGGCTCGCCGCCGCGGTCGGGCTGAGCGCCGCGAGCGTCCGGCGCCGCGGGCCGCGCCGTGGATCCCAATTGCCGAGCTGGGAGTCCGAGGAGCTCAAGCGGCTGAAGCGGCTGATGGCCGAGTCGCACATCGAGGAAGGCACGGTGCTCGATGGCTGGGTGCGCATCGCGCTCTACGTCGCGCGCGAGCAGCAGGTGTTCGACGAGCGGCCGTACAACCTCGCCCGCCGGATGATCGACCAGCGCAGCCCGGAGGCGCGGCCTTCGCTCGACGAGCTGAAGGCGGCAGTAAAGCGCCAGGCGTTCGTGCTCGCGCTCGACGAAGAGCGGGCCGTCGCGGCGCTGCCCAGGCTTCTTCCCGAGGGCCAGCCGCGCCGGGAGGCGCTTGAAGGGGCCCTGCTCGTCGCCGGGGCCGGTGGCCCGCTCACCGAGGACCAGGTGCGCCGCTTTCGGCGGATCGAGCGCGTCCTTGGCCTGGAGGCCCCGCAGCTTCGCTCAGTGGGCTGAGCCCAGGAACGCATGGATCTGCGCGACCGCCGCCGCCCCCTCGCCAATGGCGCCGCCGACGCGCTTCACCGACCCGGCGCGCACGTCTCCGATTGCGAAAACCCCGGGCACGCTGGTTTCCAAAGGTAAGCGAGCGCCATTGCCGGTGGTTACGAACCCCTTGTCGTCGACCGCGACGTCGCAATCCTTCAGCCATTCGGTGGTGGGATCCGCGCCGAGGAACATGAAGACGTGGCAGATCGGCCGCGTTTCCGTCTGTTTCGTGTCGCGGTGCCGCCAGGTCACGGATTCGACGCCGGACTGGCGCTCACCGCTCAACCCGCTGATCTCGGTGCGCGTGCGCAGCTCGATGTTGCCGATGCCGGCGATGCGCTCGATCAGATACTTCGACATGCTCGCGGCGAGGCCGGTGCCGCGCACCAGCATCCAGACTTTCGAGGCGTAGCCGGCGAGAAACACGGCGGCCTGTCCCGCCGAGTTGCCGCCGCCCACGAGCGCGACCTCCTGGCCAGCGCACATCTTCGCCTCGATGGGCGAGGCCCAGTACCACACGCCGCGGCCCTCCATCGCCTTGAGATTGGCGCAGTCCGGGCGGCGGTAGCGTGCGCCGGTGGCAATGACGACCGCATGGCTTTGCACGGCGCGGCCGTCGGCAAGCTGCAACGCGAACGGATTGCCGTCGGCCGAGCGCTCGCAGTCGAGGCGGACGACCTCCGCCGGGATGAGCATGCTTGCGCCGAATTTCTGCGCCTGGGTATAAGCGCGTCCCGCCAAAGCCTGGCCCGAGATGCCGGTCGGGAAGCCGAGATAGTTTTCGATGCGCGCGCTTGCGCCTGCCTGGCCGCCGAACGAGCGCGCGTCGATCACTAGCACCGACAGACCCTCCGAGGCTGCGTAGACCGCGGTAGCCAGTCCCGCAGGGCCGGCGCCCGCGACGGCGACGTCGTATACGCGATCCGCGCCGGAGGCGGTATCGAGCATGCCGATGCACTTGGCAAGCGCGCTTTCCGTGGGATTGCGCAGCACCGATCCGTCAGGGCAGACCACAAGCGGTAGATCCTCGACGCGCGGGGCGTAGCGGTCGATGAACGCCTGCGCATCAAGGTCGCTGGCCGGATCGAGCAGGAGATGTGGAATGCCGTTGCGGCGCAGGAAATTGCCCAGCCTTGCGACATCGCCCAGGGACGCTGCGCCGATCAGCACCGGGCCGCCGGTGCCGGTCTCGATCAGGGCTACGCGCCGCAGGATCAGCGCGCGCATGACCTTCTCGCCGAGCGCGGCCTCCGCGATCAGCAGGGCGTGCAGCTGCTCCGGGCTGATGAGCAGCGCCTCCACGTCGCCGACCGCGACCGCGTCCACGAGCGAGCGCCGGCTCGAAAGCTGCCCGAGCTCGCCGGAAAAGGCTCCCGCGACGTGATCGACCACCGGAAAATCATGCCCGTGCCCGTCGCGGCCGGTGATGCGGATCGTCCCCGAAAGCACGACCAGCATGCCGGGGGTCGGCTTGCCCGTCTCATAGATCCGCGCGCCGGCCGCATAGCGGCACGGCGTGCCGAAGCGCCGCAGGCGTGCGATCTCGTCGGGGGCGAGGATCGGGAAAGTCTGCGCGCGGCGCGCTTCGAGCGTCGGCGAAGCGGGCTCAGCCATTGCCGGGGCGCGGGCGCATCACTTCAAGGCATGCTTGTTCTTGGATTCGTCGCAGCAGCCGACGTGTCCGCAGGTCCGGCACAGGCGCAGATGCACCCAGGGATCGCCCATCTTGAGGCATTCCTCGCAGCCTTTGCTGCGCGGCCGGTCGGTCCTCACCAGACCGAGGTGACTGCACTGCATTTCAGCCGATGTACTTCTCCACGACTTCGGGCGGGCGGACGTGCGCCTGGGACGCATCGCCGCCGGTTTCGCGCAAGGCGCGCCGCTGGCGCAAAAGATCCCAGCATTGGTCCAGCTCCACCTGGACCTCTGCCAGGCGCTTGCTCTTGTCCGGAGCGAGCTCGCCCTGCTCGAACAGCCGGTGCTCTTCAGCTACCAGGCGCTGGATATGGGCGAGTACAGACACATCCTTTCCCTGCTGTTCCACGGTTTACCTCGCTTGAGCAGTTGACCTGACTACCCATAATAGCCCACGCAGGGGCGAGTGTTGCGGAGTTACGCGGCTCTCTTCGGCCTGGCTGCGGCCTGGCGGTTCTTGTCGGCAAGCAGAGCGATCAGGCCGTCGACGCCGTGGTTGCGCACCTCCTCGCCGAACGCGGTCCGGTAATTCGCCGCCAGGCTGATCCCGCCAATGCTGACATCGAATATTTTCCAGCCAGACGCGGTCTTTTCCATTGCGTAATCGATGGTGATCGGCTCGGCCCCTGACTGCTTGACCTGCGAGCGGACGGTGACCTCCGAGTCGCCCGGGCTTGCGCGTAACGGCTTGAACTCGATGATCTGATCACGGTAGCTCGCCAGCGCTCCGGAATACGTGCGAACCAGGAGCCGCTTGAATTCGCTGGTCAGCCGCTCCTGCTGGTCGGCGCTCGCGCGACGCCAGTTGACCCCCATTGCGACCTGCGTCGTGCGCCTGAAATCGAAATGCGGCAGGATTTTCGCTTCGACCAGCGCGGAGATCTTGTCGGCATCGCCGGCTTGAATGTCCTTGTCCTGCCTGATTGCCGCGACGACGTCCTCGGACAACTTTTTGACAAGGGCGTCGGGGCTCGCTTCCTGCGCAGACGCGAGCGGCACGAAAACCGATATGAGCAAGAATGAAAACAGCCCGGATTTCATTTCGAGCTCCTGTGGACGTTGCCGGTCGGGTTGACCACCTCGAACAGCGGCGCGCTCTCGAAGTCGCCCGGAGTGAGGTATCTGTGGACCGGAAGGATCGGAGCTCCGATCAACGCAAACGCGTGTGCCACCAGGCTCGAGCAAATGAATCGCGTGGCGCTTTCCGCCAGCGTGGGCCGCGGCGGCAGACGCGCGGGCAGGCGCAGCAGCTTCCGCGCAAGCGCCCACGCATGCGCCAGGTCGTATTCGCCCCCGATCCGGCTTACGACCCATTCGGCGAGGCGGGATCGATCCTTTTCGTCCAGCCCGGTCGGCCGCAACACCCGGACATGCAATCCCTTCAGCTCCGAGAGGCGCACCGGTCTGACGCCCGCCGCAATGTCGGCTTCGACGATGCACAGGGGGTCAGGCCCCTTTTCAAGCGGACCCACGTATATCGACACATGGGACCAGGTCGACTGCGTAATGCGTTTGACCAGCGCCGCGACACGCGTGTTGCCCTCGGTGAGCAGCACGTCGCCATGGTGCAGTACTGCGGAGAGCGATAGCGGATCGGTGTCTGTCGCCGGACTATAGCGCTTGACCGGCTGCGCGAGGTAACGCGCCAGTGCTCCAATCAATCTGGTACGCAGCATTTGAGCCGATAGTGAAATCGGTCCATGCCGCCACGGTGTCGAATACGAGCGTCATCGTTACAGTTGTAGCGGCCGCTAGGTCGCGAGCGTTCACCGCACGAAGGCGACGATGGCCGGGATCACCTCGGCGGTCGCCTCCTCCATCAGCCAGTGCCCGGCGCCCTTCACTACGGTGCCGCTGACGTCGGTCGCGACGAGCTTCACCTGCTCGATGAGGAAAGTGCCGGAGGCCTTCTCGCCGGTGAGCACGAGGAACGGCATTTGCAGCTTGGTCGCCGCGAATGCGGCGAAATCCTTGGCGTCCTGCTCGAAGTTCCTGAACACCTCGAAGCCGGCGCGCATGCCGTCGTCACGCGCATAGGCGGCGGCGTAGATGCGGCGATCGGCTTCGGGAATGGATTTCGTCCGGTCGGCCGCGAAGTCGTTCCAGAAGTGCTCGAAGTAAATCCGTTCGCGCCCCTTGACGAGCGCGAGCGGCGTTTCGCCATAGAAGTGGAAGTGCCAGAGATCGCGCAGCAGCCAGACGTCCTTCCAGTTACCGACGCCGGGCAGGAAGGCGTCCATCAGGACGACTTTGCTCACCTCGCTCGGGTACTGCGCGGCATAGGCGTAGGCCACCATCAAACCGATGTCATGGCCGACGAGCGTGACCTGCGTATGACCAAGCTGGCGCACCAGAACGTGGATATCCCTGGCCATGGTCTTCTTGTCGTAGCCCTGCGCCGTGCGCTCCGACGCGCCGATGCCGCGCAGGTCGGGGGCGATGACGGTGTGCGACCCCGCGAGCAACGGCATCAGAGGAAGCCACATATGGCTGGTCTGCGCGTAGCCGTGGAGCAGAACCACCGCCGGCCCGCTTCCCGCGATCTTGTAATTGATCCCGACGCCGTTCACGTCGGCGATGGTTTCCTTGAATTTCTGGTCCTCGGCCTGAGCCGGCAGCGCTGCGAGGATCAGAGGCGCGAAGAACATCCAAAGCCTGGTCATGGCAATTTCCTTTAGAAGAGAGAGCACGAGCAGCCGGACATCGCGAGCGGCGCGGCGTAGCCGCCGAACTTCGCCACCGGCGACCAGGCCGGCAGCACCGGAGGCGCCGGCGGCGCCAGCGCGGCGAATTCGGCAGCCGCGTGAACGGCCCTGCCGCCGACCAGCGTGAGAACGGATTCGAGGCGCTTGATGTCCTCGTCCGGTATCGAGAAGTAGTCCGCCGAAAGCACCGCGAGATCTGCGAGCTGACCGGGAGCGAGCGCGCCCTTCCTGCCATGCTCGCTCGAGAACCAGGCGCTGCTTGCCGTCCACAACCGCAGCGCTTCCATGCGCTCCAGGCGGTTCGCATCGGTGTAAAGCGTCGTGCCGCCGACCGTTTTGCCGGTGATGAGCCAGTACAGCGATACGAACGGGTTGTAGCTTGCGACGCGCGTCGCGTCGGTGCCCGCGCCCAGTGGAACGCCGGCGGCGAGTATCCGCTTCACCGGCGGCGACTGCTCGGCCTTCGCCTTTCCATAGCGCTCGATGAAGCGCTCGCCCTGGTACGCCATGCGGTGCTGGATCGCGATGCCGCCGCCCAGGGCACGAATGCGATCGATGTTGCGCGGCGAAATGGTCTCGGCGTGGTCGATGAACCAGTGCATGCCGGCGAGCGGGACCTCGCGATCGACCGCCTCGAACACGTCGAGCGCCCGAGTAATCGTTTCGTCGTAGGTCGCATGCAGCCGGAACGGCCAGCGCTGCTCGGCGAGGAGCCGCACGACCGCGGTAAGGTCCGGCTCCATGCGCGCCGGCAGCTCGGGCCGCGGCTCGAGGAAGTCCTCGAAGTCAGCCGCGGAATAGACCAGCATCTCGCCCGCGCCGTTGATTCGGAACATGTCATCGCCTTGGCCGGGTTTCACGCTCTTTGTCCACGACGCGAAATCTTCGAGCTCATGGCCATTACGCTGCGTAAAGAGATTCGCCGCAAGACGCACCGTCGAAAGGCCGTCGCGATTCAGCGCCGTGACGACCTCGTAGTCCTGCGGGTAGTTCTGGAAGCCGCCGCCGGCGTCGATCACGCTCGTCACGCCGAGGCGGTTCAGCTCCCGCATGAAATGCCGCGTCGAGTTGAGCTGCTCGTCGAGCGGCAGCTTCGGCCCCTTGGCCAGCGTCGAATAGAGGATGAACGCGTTCGGCTTGGCGATCAGCACGCCGGTCGGGTTGCCGGCGCCGTCTCGCTGGATCTCGCCGCCCGCGGGATTAGGTGTGTCTCTGTCATAGCCGACCGCGCGCAGGGCGGCGCGGTTGAGGAGCGCCATCGCGTAGAGTTTGAGCACGAACACTGGTGTTTCGGGCGCCGCCGTATTGAGCTCGTCGAGCGTCGGCATGCGCTTCTCGGCGAACTGGAATTCCGACCAGCCGCCGACCACCCTCACCCACTGATTCGGCGGCGTGCGCTGCGCCTGCTCGCGCAGCATGCGCAAGCCGTCGGCGAGCGACGGCACGCCGTCCCAGCGCAGCTCCAGGTTGTAGTACAGCCCGCCGCGGATCGGATGCGAGTGCGAATCGATGAGTCCGGGGATTACCGTGCGGCCGTTCAGGTCGATGCTCCGACCTTGATAGCCGCGAATCTCGGCATCGCTGCCGGCCGCCAGGACGCGCCCGTCCTTGATGGCGAGCGCCTGCACCATCGAGCGGCGCTCGTCCTGCGTGGCGATACGGCCGTTGAGGAGGATCAGGTCGGCATCTTTCGGACTCATGGCCGCCGGCGCAGCCAAAGGACCTGCAGCGTCGCGCCAACCAGGAAAATCAGGAAGAACACGCCGATGATTGGCTGGGCTTTCGGGTCGTCGGGGTTGGCGAGGAACGGCGCGCCCGCCGGCAGCCGGGTCAGCGTCTCGACGGTGGCCGGAATGAAGTGCAGGAACAGGCCGAGTGAATAGCCGAGCGTTGCGACGTATCGCGAGACCCGTCCGAAGGCGCTGCCGCGCTCGGCCGCCACGGCGACCCCCAGCACGATCAGCGTGACGATGCCAAGCACGTGCGGCTTGCCGAACCCGCCGTGCTGGAAGATGCCGAAGCCGGTCAGGCAGGTAATCACCGTCCCCCAGAAGAACACCGCTCCCGCGGCGCTCCTTGTCGAGATCTCCCTGTCGCGCGCCAGCGCAATGAATCCGGCGACCACGGCGATCAGGCTGATGGCGGTGTGGAACGTGCCTAGCGGTGTCAGACCAAACATGTGAACCCCTTGTTGAGAAGTACGTTAGCGGTCGGCGAGCCAGTGCGTCGACTTAGTGGATTCGCCTTTCACCAGGAACTGGTTTGCCCGGCGCTGGACCTCGCGGTCCGAGACGCTCACGCGCTCGTGCTGGCGCAGGTGCTCGGTCCACGATTCGTCCATGAAGGACTCGAGAAATCGGGTCGGGTGCGCCGAGTCGTGGAACAGCTCCCAGAAAAACGCGCCGTTGCGCCGCCGCATCTCGCGCACGTCGCGCATCGCGGCGACGAATTCTGCGCGCCTCGCGGGATCGACCCGGTATTCGATCGTCACCAGCACAGGCCCACTGTCGGGTTCCGGAGTTTCAGCCACGAGCGGCGCCGCCCAATCCATCGACGGCGTGAAATCGGGCGCGCGGCCGTCAACCAGCCGGAAGCTCCATGTCAGCCCGATGGCAGCCACCATCCCGATGGCGGCCGTGGTCAGCGCGGCCGGAATCCCGATCCGGGTGGCGACCTGCCCCCACAGGATGCTGCCGAGCGCCATCCCGCCCATGAAGACGACGACGAATGCAGCCAGGCCACGCGCGCGCACCCAGGCGGGCAACGTCAGCTGGGCCGAGACCTGCAGCGCGGCGAGGATGGCGATCCACGCGACACCCGTCGCCAGCATGGCCACCATCAGCAGCCCGACGTTGTGCAGGTGCGCCAGCGCGAGGGCGGCAAGCGCGTAAAGCGCGCTCGCGCAGGCGACCATGGCGCTGCGCGAAATCTTCTCCCTCACCCGGGGCAGCAGCATGGCTCCGGCCACCGCGCCAATCCCGATGCACGTCAGCAGCAGGCCGTAGACTTCCGGGCCTCGCCCGAGCTCGCGGCGCACGACCAGGGGAAAGAGCGACCACGTCGCGCTCGCGAAGACGAAGAACGCGGCGCCGCGGATGAGCACGGCTTGCAGCGTCCGGGTGTGCGTGACGAAACGCAAGCCAACGCGAATGGCGCTCAGGAAACGCTCAGCAGGGAGCGCGCTCTTGTGATGCTCGCGCCGCCACCGCAGCAATACCGCGAGGATGCCGACGCACGACAATGCGTTCAGCGCGAACACCGGCCACACCCCGACGGACGCGACGAGAACCCCTGCGATCGCCGGGCCGATGGCGCGCGAGATGTTGATGCCGACGCTGTTCAGCGCAATCGCCGACGGCAGCTCGTCGGCCGCCACCAGCTCCGGGACGATCGCGGCCCACGCCGGCATCGTGATCGCCGTGCCGACGCCAACGGCAAAGGTGAATGCCAGCAGCCCCCAGGGAGTCGTCATGTCGAGAGCCGTGAGGAGCGCAAGCGCGCCGATGACGATCAGGAAATAGACCTGGACGGCAATCAGCAGCCTGCGACGATCGACGATATCGGCGATCGCCCCGGCAGGCAGCGCAAGCAGCATCACCGGAAGAGTGTCCGCCGCCTCCACGAGCGCCACCATCGACGGCGACGACGAGAGCGAGGTCATCAACCAGCCGGCACCCACCTCGTGCATCCAGGTGCCGATGTTCGAGACGATCGTCGCGATCCACACGCTGCGAAAGAGCCCAATGCGCAGCGGGCTCCACGGTGACTGCGTGCTCAGGTATGGCTCCTTGCAACAGCCGTAACAAGCCGCTGCGTTTCTGAAATCATGCCGATAACCGGGGCGGCGAGACTGGGTTCGTGTTCGCCATGAAGCGCATTCTCGACCGCTCTTTCCGCTACGTCCCCGGCCACGAAACAGACGTGCGGAAAACCTTTGAACGCATCCGCAAGGAGCGTGAGGCCGCACAGCACCCGCCGGCGGACATCGTAGTACAAATCAACCGCGAGAAGAAGTCAGCTTAAATGATGGTACATGGCCGGTCCGGCCGGCGCGAGCAACGCCGCAAAAACCGCAAGTCTCACTTCAAAAAAACAGGGCACGCCGCAATGGCGTGCCCTGTCTGTCTGACGGCCTGCTCAGCTTCGCTCAGTCGTCGTCACCGTCATCGTCATCGCCATCGCCATCGCCACACTTCCCTAAGCCGATCTTCTGCGCCTTACCGACGTTGTTGGTCATGTAGGTGTTATTGGCAGCGGCCGGTACATAGAACGCCGCCTCCGCGGCCCCCTGCGGGTCGCGGATATCCCACGCGCGCACACCGGCGTTGAAGTAAGAGGTGAAGGCCAACCTGCCGTAGTACGGATTGCGGAAGTTCTCCTCGGTCGAATGCGTGCCGAAGCGCTGACCACGCAGGCAGTAGTTGCCACGCGGGTATTTCTCGCCCGACTGCGGATTGACCCACAGCGTCGAGAGCACCATCGGTCCCTGCCACGGGTCCTGCCTTACGCCGATCGAGTTTTCCGTCGACACGTCGACGATGAAGCCCCAATGCTGCGAATTGCAGTTGCCTGCTTCGGAGGTAAGCACCACGATATCCCGCACATCGGGGGAGGGGGTTCCAGGGCATGCCGAGCTGGAGCACTGCAAGCTCCTCGGCGCCAGCCCGAACACCGGCATGGTGGTGTGGCCGCCCTGATCCGGCGACATGTCCATGCGCCCGACTTGCGCTGAGAGCAACTGCGCATCCGTGGGGTTGTCGGGGTCGCCGGAGAATGAGCCGCCATAGGCCGGGGGCAGCAGTTTTTTCCTGTCCAAAATCTGCATCACGCCGTCGGAACCAACGCCCCATGCCGCGTAGACACGGTTCCCAATAACGTCGTCCGCCGTGGCGCCGCTCACGAGCTTGCCGGCGGCATTGGGATGCTCATGCGCGGAGATCGCACCGTGAAGCGAGGTGGGCACAGGTCCGGTTCCACTCGGTTGTCCACCCGGCAACCCGTGAGTGCGGATGTAAACCGGGGTGGCAGCAGGATTGCTCCAATCAACGATGACCATGGACTGGCTTTGGCGCCAAAGCGGACCTGTGCTCTTGCTGCCGGGAAGATAGGCGATACCGGTCTTGCACTCCCACCAGCTCTTATGCGTGGAACGAAGGCCCCGTATGGCTGACGCAAGCACGGGCGCGCTGACATTGGTCACATCCCAGACCTCATACCCCGAGAGGCTGCCGCCCTGAACATTGCGCAGCATATAGACGTGTCCTGTAGTGCCGGCTGGCAGGTCGGAACCCAGGCACAGGCGCACCATCGTATATGTGCCGCCTGCCGAGCCCGGAATATGAAACTTCTGCACCGGGTTCTTCGGATTGGTGATATCGATGATCATCGTTCCGTTGGGTTCGGCTACATTGCCGTTCAGCGGATTCTTGACTGCGCCGGCCGGCACGCCGTTCAAGTTGGGCGACGGATGCAGGCCCGCAAATGCGATGATTCGCCCGTCGGGATACTTGATGAAGTTCGGTTGGTAGGCGCCGCGTCCTTGCAGGTCAACGTGTCCCACCAGCTTCATGTCCTTCTGTTCGCCGCTCTGACTGATCGCCAGCGCACTGCCGGCGCTGAGCGCAAGAACTGCCAGGACAGCCGCGGATAATGCAACGCGGCGCCTTTTGCTCCTGTTGCGCGATGACAAGTCCATTTCCCTCTCCTCTAGGCATTCAAGCGGGTATGGATTAAACACCTGCGATCGCTCACCACCTAGTCCGGCGGGTCATCTACTCATGACTTTGCGTCATGAATCCCCGGCTACTCGCAGAAAAACTCGACAACCTCCCGCGTGTCCGCGCGCGACTGGCCGAGCGCGATCCAGCCGTGCTTTCGCAGCTGGAACTCCTCGCGCTGCAACATCATCTCCAGCTCGTCGTCGACGGTGACGAAGGTGCCGTTCGTGCTGTGGTCCCGCAGCATGAACTTGTCCTGGCGCCGCTCGATGGTGCAATGCTGTCGCGAGGCCTTGTGATCGGCGATCACGAGCTGGCAGGTCTGATCGCGCCCGAGCATGATCGATTCGCTGCCGCGCCGCCGCACGATGTCCTGGCCCCGATGCACGAGGCGCAGCCTCGCCTGAGGCGAGCGCAGCAGCGAGACGGTCTGGGCGACGTCGGTGATATCGGCGTTTTGCTCCCACAGCAGCTCGACGAGCTCGACTTCTTCCGCCTTGCCCTTTACCGGCACGGGATACAGGCGGCGTGTTGCACCGCGGATGATCGGGGCGAGCAGCGACACGGTATCGTCCGACGTGAGGACCTGGCCCTTTACTGCCTGCTCGTGGAGGCGGTACGCAAGATTGACCGTGTCGCCGAAAACGTCGTTTTCGCGCTGGATCACCGGCCCCGACTGAAAGCCGATGCGCAGCCCGAGCTTGCGATTCCCGACGGCCGGAAGCGACTCGATATCGGTCTGCATACGTGCCGCAGCCGCGGCGGCTGCGTTCGGGGTCGAGAAGAGCGCCATGATGGCGTCGCCCATGGTCTTCACCACCCGCCCGCCGTGCGCTTCGACCGCTTCGCGCAGCTTCTGCATGCAGACCGCGATCTCTTCCGCGGCCCGCGAGTCTCCGGCCGTCTCGTACAGCCGGGTGCTGCCCGTTATATCGGCGAACAGGACGGTCGTCTGGCGGCTCGGTTCCATGCTTAAGGCGCAGCTTACGCCCTCGGCGGCGTCTCGTTGAGCAGCAGCCAGTACATCCCCAGCTGGCTGACGGCATTGGCGAAGGAGCCGAATTCGAC
>Ga0209375_1003038_pt1 | contig 11767 bp, 8 predicted proteins | sample GraSoiAngelo_131_FD_185888 | JGI IMG/M metagenome (GOLD analysis project Ga0209375, IMG submission 185888) | Grasslands soil microbial communities from the Angelo Coastal Reserve, California, USA - 14_0929_02_30cm (SPAdes) (version 2) | ecosystem: Environmental > Terrestrial > Soil > Grasslands ... | reverse complement strand
AACCCGCTCGCCCGTGCCACCCGCGGCCGCGATCACATCTTCTACGGCGTGATGAAAAGTTGGGTGACCATGCGGCCGTAAGCGCCGGCGTTGATCACGCCGATCCCGATTCGGGTGAACTCGGGTCGAAGGATGTTTTCTCTGTGTCCTGGGGAATCCATTAGAGCTCGATGGGCCACGGCGACCGACTGGGCATATGCGAGGTTCTCACCGGCCCGCGAATATGTGATTCCCGCGCTTTTGAGTCTGTCGAACGGCGACCCGCTTACGGGCGATTCGTGGCTGAAGTACTTCAACGTGAACATCTCCTGGGAATGCGACCGTGCGACCGGCACGAGGCGCTCGTCCAATACAAGCGCGTCAATCCCGCGCTGCGTCCGCTCCTCGTTGACGAGATCGAAGAGCTGGCGCTCCGCGACCGGATCGGGGGCGAGCTCGATGCCATCGGGAAGATCGAGGCGCTCGGTCTGGTCCTCGCCGATCCGGGTGACGAGGATCGGGGAGCCACCGAGCTGCCCGATGAACGACTCGATCTGCGGTTGGAAGGCGACGATCTCGGCGTTCACGAAGCGGCCGGTCCGGCTCGCTTCGACCGCGGCCTTCACGTCGCTGCCGATCGGAAGGGCCTCGATCGCCAGGATCGCCACCGCAACGATGAAGAGCGAGCGGACCGCTGCTGGGAGCGTCCCAAGGATTCGATCGGCGATCCCAAGAGGGCTTCGACGGACGAGCGCGACGATCGGCCGGATCGCGAGATGGCCAGCGGCAGAGAAGAGGGCCTCTGCCACGACGATGGTCACGACGAATCCGATCGTCGCAGCGACCGGTTTTGGCCGACCCGTGAGCGTCTCGACGAGCGCCGTCGCCGGGCCCGCGAACGCGAGCGCGGCAGCGACCGCGAGAATCCACGATGCGAGGCTGTAGGTGGTCGCGACGAACCCCGTTCGGTACCCGGACCAAGTCGTCACGACGATGAGCGCGAGGACGGCAGCGTCGACGGGGTTGAGGCCCGGGTCGCTCACTCGCCGCGATGCTAGCGGCGAGCGGCTGACGCCTTATGCGCTAATACGTTTTTGACCGATCCAACCGGAGCCGCCGCTCCGCAGTGTGCGGGCGGCGGCTCGACTTACCAGCTGGTCTTCCGACCCAGGCGCTATTTGGAACAGATCGCGTAAATCGTCCAGCCCGGGTCGCTGACATTAAGGCTGACCGTCCACTGGTTCGACGCATTCGGGTAGCTCTCGATCGTGTACTGACCGTTGCCGCCGCCGCCGATCCCGGTGTATCCGCCGGTGACGACGTTCGGATTCGCAGCCGGACAGCTCTGCGTCGCGGATGTCCCCGACACCGACGAGCTCACGATCGTGAGCATCCCCGTGAGCGAACTTGGGCCGGTTGCACCTTGTGGACCCTGAGAACCTGCGGGACCCTGCGGGCCCGGGATTCCCTGCGGACCTTGCGCGCCTGGCGTGCCGGGATCGCCCTGTGGGCCTGGCGGGCCCATCGGACCCGGAATTCCCTGCGCACCTTGCGGGCCGACCGCGCCGGGGTCGCCCTGAGGACCCTGCGGACCTTGAGGTCCCGCTGGACCTGGGATTCCCTGCGGACCCTGGGCGCCGGGGGTGCCGGGGTCGCCCTGAGGACCTTGCGGTCCCATCGGGCCAGGAAGTCCTTGCGGACCCTGCGGACCGACCGCTCCGGGCGTGCCGGGATCGCCTTGCGGACCTGGCGCGCCCATCGGACCGGGGACTCCCTGCGGACCTTGCGCCCCGGGTGTTCCGGGCGTACCGGGATCGCCCTGCGGACCTGGCGGACCAGCGGGACCGGGAGCGCCGGGTGCGCCTGTTGCTCCCATCGGACCAGCGGGTCCCATTGGACCTGGCGGACCTGCGGGACCTGGGCCGCCGGGTGCGCCTGTTGCTCCCATCGGACCAGCGGGTCCCATCGGACCTGGCGGACCTGCGGGACCTGGGACGCCGGGTGCGCCTGTTGCTCCCATCGGACCAGCGGGTCCCATCGGACCTGGGGGACCTGCGGGACCTGGGCCGCCGGGTGCGCCTGTTGCTCCCATCGGACCAGCGGGTCCCATCGGACCTGGCGGACCTGCGGGACCTGGGACGCCGGGTGCGCCTGTTGCTCCCATCGGACCAGCGGGTCCCATCGGGCCTGGCGGACCAGCGGGACCTGGGACGCCGGGTGCGCCTGTTGCTCCCATTGGACCAGCGGGTCCCATCGGACCTGGCGGACCTGCGGGCCCTGGAGGACCGGGAGGACCAGCGGGACCTGGAGGACCAGCGGGGCCGGTGGGACCTGTGGGGCCGACGTTGCCGTTATCGCCCTTATCGCCCTTATCGCCTTTGTCGCCCTTGTCCCCGTTGTTGCCCTGAGCTCCCTGGTTGCCCTGGGCACCCTGGGGTCCGGCCGGACCGACGGCACCAGCCGGACCAACCGGGCCTGCCAAACCCGGCACTCCCATCTGGTTCCAACTGAGATGGACCTCGGTGACCTTGCAACCAAGCGGGTCGTGAACGATCCGTAGGGCTCCGGTGGTGCCGTCGTAACAGCCGTCGATGACGCCTGTGTCCGCGGCTGCCGGACCACCTTGCAATGCGAGAAGGAGCGTGACGATCGTCCCGTAGCGTGGAAGTCTCTTCATCCCTATGCCACCTTTCGGGCGCCTCGACGCCCGTCCATGTGGCCGACGGTGATCCGCGGTTATTGAGATTCCGTTTGCACGACCATTACTTAACCGTTAAGAGATGTGCGCGAGTTGGCGGAAAGCAGTTACAGAATCAATAGAAAAACCACGCGGCTCAGGCGATCCCGCGCACCTCACCCGTTAGGAGCAGATCGCGCAGGTAGCGTCCGGTGAACGAGCGCCGCACGCGCGCCACGGCCTCCGGTGTTCCTTCGGCGATGACTTCACCGCCCGCCTTCCCGCCCTCGGGACCCAGATCGATGACGTGGTCGGCGGTCTTGACCACGTCGAGGTTGTGCTCGATCACGACGACGGTGTTGCCTGCATCCACGAGGCGGTGCAGGACCTCGAGGAGACGCTCGACGTCGGCGAAGTGAAGACCCGTCGTCGGCTCGTCGAGGATGTAGAGCGTTCGCCCGGTGGCGCGCCGGCTCAGCTCCGTCGCCAGCTTGATGCGCTGCGCTTCGCCGCCTGAGAGCGTCGTCGCCGCCTGGCCGAGATGGATGTAGCCAAGACCGACGTCGTTCAGGGTGCGCAGCTTTGTTTCCGCGATCGGGACGTTCTTGAAGAATTCGAGCGCCTCCTCGACCGTCATCTCGAGGACGTCGGCAATGGACTTTCCCTTGTAGTGGATCTCGAGCGCTTCCCGGTTGTAGCGCTTGCCGCCGCACACCTCGCACGGGACGTACACGTCGGGGAGGAACTGCATCTCGATCTTGATGATCCCGTCGCCGGCGCAGGCTTCGCACCGCCCGCCCTTCACGTTGAACGAGAAGCGACCCGCGGTGTATCCGCGCAGACGCGCCTCAGGCACCGCAGCGAAGAGCTCGCGGATCGGCGTAAAAAGCCCGGTGTACGTCGCGGGGTTCGAGCGCGGCGTTCGCCCGATCGGCGATTGGTCGATGTCAATGACCTTGTCGATGTACTCGACGCCCTCGATCCGGTCGTGCGCTCCCGGCCGCTCCTTGGCGCGCGAGATGATCTGCGCGAGCCGGCGATAAAGGATCTCGTTGACGAGCGTGCTCTTCCCGGAGCCTGATACGCCGGTGACCGCCACGAACTGTCCGAGCGGGATCCGCACGTCGATGTCCTTCAGGTTGTGCTCGCGCGCGCCGCGGACGACGATCGCCTCCGCCTTTGGCTTCCGCCTGCGCGTGGGCACTGGGATGCGCCGGCGGCCCGAGAGATAAGCGCCGGTGATGGAGCGAGGCTCTTTCAGGATGTCGTCGATCGTTCCTTCTGCCACGACCTCGCCGCCGTGCTCTCCGGCGCCGGGACCGATATCCACGACCCAGTCCGCGGTCCGGATCGTCTCCTCGTCGTGCTCGACCACCAGGATCGTGTTCCCGATGTCGCGCATGCCGAGGAGGGTGCGGATGAGTCGAGCGTTGTCGCGCTGATGAAGGCCGATCGAGGGTTCGTCGAGGATGTAGAGCACACCCATCAGGCCTGAGCCGATCTGGGTGGCGAGCCGGATGCGCTGCGCCTCCCCACCTGAGAGGGTCGTGGCGGAACGGTCGACGGTGAGATAGTCGAGCCCGACGTCCATGAGGAAACCGAGGCGCGTGCGGATCTCCTTCAGGACCTGCTTCGCGATCTTGCGCTCACGGATCCCGAGACCGCCGCGATCCTTCTCGAGGGCCGTCGTCCACTCGAGGCATTCGCCCACCGTGAGCGCCGTGACGGCTGCGATGTTGCGACCTCCGATCGTCACCGCGAGCGCTTCGGGCTTGAGCCGTTTGCCCTTGCAGACCGGGCACGGCCGCTCGCTCATGTACCGCTCGATGTCCGCGCGGATGAAGTCGGAGGTCGTTTCACGGTACTGGCGGTCGAGCCACGGAAGGACGCCTTCCCACTCGTATTCGTAGGAGCGCCGTTGCCCGTTGCGGTTCTCGTACGTGAGCTTGAGAGCGTCCTCGGTGCCGTTCAGGATCGCGTCGATCGCCTTTTTGGGCAGTGACTTGATCGGCGCGTCGAGCGAGAACTTGAACTTCCGTGCGAGGCCCTCGAGGATCGCCATCCGGTACTGGGCCGTGCCGCTCGACTTCTGCCACGGCAGGACCGCGCCGTCCTTCAGCGAGAGGTCCGGGTTACCCAGAACGAGCTCGGGATCCGGCTCGAGCTTGGTGCCGAGGCCGGTGCACGCGGGGCACGCACCATGCGGCGAGTTGAACGAGAACGTGCGCGGCTCGATCTCGCCGATCGAGAAGTCCCCCTCCGGGCATGCCAGCCGCTCCGAGAAGAGCCGCTCGGGACCTTTTCCGTCGGCGTCCGCGACGAGCGCGAGGCCCTCGCCAAGGCGCAAGGCGGTCTCGACGGAGTCGGTAAGGCGTGAGCGTTCGGCCTCGGCCTCGGCGCCACGTCGCACGACGAGCCGGTCGACGACGACCTCGACCGAGTGCTTCTTCATCTTGTCGAGCGTGATGTCCTCCGAGAGATCCCTCACGAAGCCATCCACGCGCACGCGCGCGAACCCGCCGCGCCGGGCCGTCGCGAAGAGCTGCTGGTGCTCGCCCTTGCGGTCGCGGACGAGCGGCCCGAGCACGAGGATGCGCGAACCCTCGGGCATCGCACCGATCTGATCCACGATCTCCTGCACCGTTTGCGCAACGATCGGGATCCCGTGATTCGGACAGTGGGGCACGCCGACGCGCGCGAAGAGAAGACGGAGGTGGTCGTAGATCTCGGTGACGGTCCCGACGGTCGACCGCGGGTTGCGCGTCGACCCTTTCTGGTCGATCGACACCGCGGGCGAAAGGCCCTCGATGAAGTCGACGTCCGGCTTCTCCATCTGCCCGAGGAACTGGCGCGCGTAGGCCGAGAGCGACTCGACGTAGCGGCGCTGGCCCTCCGCATAGATGGTGTCGAACGCAAGGGATGACTTCCCCGAACCCGACAGGCCGGTGATGACGACCATCTTGTCGCGCGGGATGCGGACGTCGATGTTCTTGAGGTTGTGCTCGCGCGCGCCTTTGACGTGTATGTGGTCGAGCGGCATCAGGCGACCGTAGGCGATGTCGGCGGCGCGGTCCGCAGGGCGCGCTGCACCAGCCAGAGGTAGCCAAGCCACAGCGGAAGCGCGGCGAGACCGCCCGACAGGGCATCTCCCGCACCCGGGCGGAACGTGAATTGATTCGGCGGGACGATCGCGATCGAAAGCGCCTGGTAGATCCCCATTGGAAGAAGCGCGATCGTCGCGATGCCGAAGATCGCGGTGCCGAGGACCAGGTACGCGCGATGAAGGCCGCTCGCCCGGTCAGCGACGCCGGCAAGCGCCCGACGCGCCCACCAATGCGCTGCCCAGAAGACGCCACCAAAGATGACGAACGTGACGCCACGCACGAGGTCGTCCGCTTGTTGGCGCACGCGATCGTCTGGAGCCGGCACGAATTGAGAGGTGATCGGTGATGGAAACGGCGGGCATGTGGTGCCCGGCGGGCAGGCCTGGACCGGGAACGCGGGCTCGATGTTGGGCCGCGGACCGCCATAAATCACGTCCAGCCCGAAGGCGGCGGCGAGCACATACGAGATGATCCCCGCCACTCCGATCGCGAACGCGATCACGCCGGCGAGCGAGGCGAGATAGAGGTAGAGCCGGAGCAGGCCGCCGAGCGAAAGGTCGATCCCGTCGCGTCCGCGCTGGAGGAACAGCACGACGAGCAGGCCGATCGCGCCAAGTACGCCGAGGGCCGTCAGCACGCCGACGAGCATGCCTTAGGGGCCGTGCCGGCGGCGCCGGCCGCCCGCCCGGATCACCCGCGCCGTCGTGCCGACCGGTTCGGCCGAGGCCTCGAGGCTCTCGGGGCCCTGCTCCAGGACCATGAGGCCCCGAAGCTCGACGACCTCGTCGCGAAGCAGTGCGGCCTTCTCGAACTCCAGATCCTTGGCGGCGCGCTTCATCTGGCCCTCGAGATCCTTGATGAGGCGCAGAAGCTCGTCCTTGGGCAGCGACCCCGCCGCGAGGGGACGGCGTGCCTTCTCGTTGACGCCCTCGACATCGGCGACGTCGCGTAGACGGAGGCCGATGTCGCGGATGGCTTTGACGATGGTCTGCGGGTCGATCCCGTGCGCCGTGTTGTATGCGACCTGGATCTCGCGGCGCCGATCCGTCTCATCGATCGCCGCTTTCATCGACGCGGTCATGCGGTCCGCGTACATGATCACGCGCCCTTCGACGTGGCGGGCCGCACGTCCGATCACCTGGATCAGCGACCCCTCCGAGCGCAGGTAGCCCTCTTTGTCCGCGTCGAGAATCGCCACGAGCGTGACCTCCGGAAGGTCGATGCCCTCGCGGAGCAGGTTCACACCGACCACGACGTCGTACACGCCGAGACGCAGATCGCGCAGGATCTCGACGCGCTGCAGCGTCTCGATCTCCGAGTGGAGGTACTGCACCTTGATGCCCATCTCGCGGAGGTAATCGGCGAGATCCTCGGCCATCTTCTTCGTGAGAGTGGTGACGATCGCGCGCTGGCCGCGCTCGACGCGTGTGTTCAGCTCGGCAAGGAGGTCGTCGATCTGTCCCTCGGTCTTGCGCACCTCGATCTGCGGATCGATGAGTCCGGTCGGCCGGATGATCTGCTCGACGACGTGAGACGAGTGCTCGAGCTCGTAGGGCCCCGGCGTCGCCGAGACGTAGATGGCTTGATCGAGGCGCTGCTCGAACTCCGCGAACGTCAGCGGACGGTTGTCGAGCGCGCTCGGCAGCCGGAAACCGTAGTCGACCAGAATTTCCTTGCGCGATCGGTCCCCGAAATACATGCCCCGCACCTGCGGGATCGAGATGTGGGATTCGTCGACGAACGCGAGGAAGTCCGGCGGGAAGTAGTCGAGAAGAGTCCAGGGCCGGCTGCCGGCGGGACGGCGCGCGAGATGTCTCGAGTAGTTCTCGACGCCCGCGCAGGTGCCGGTCTCGCGGAGCATCTCCAGGTCGAAGTTGGTGCGCTGGCGCAGACGCTGCGCCTCAAGCAGCCGGCCCGCATCTTCCAGCTCCTTCACGCGGTCGACAAGCTCGACCTCGATGTCCTTGATAGCCTCCAGCAGCTTCTCGCGGGGTGTGACGAAGTGCCGGGCGGGGTAGATGTCCATCTTGTCGCGCTCGGCGAGCACTTCGCCGGTGAGCGGGTCGAGCTCGGTGATCCGCTCGACGTCGTCGCCGAAGAACTCGATGCGCACGGCGAGCTCCTCGTACGCGGGCTGGATCTCGAGCGTGTCTCCGCGGACCCGGAACTTTCCGCGCATCAGATCGGTGTTCGTGCGCTCGTACTGGATGTCGACGAGATGCCGCAGCACCGTGTCGCGCCGGACGCGCTCGCCCTTGTTCAGACGGACCGTGACCGCGCCGTAGTCGACCGGGGCGCCCAAGCCGTAGATGCAGGAGACCGACGCGACGATGATCACGTCGCGCCGCTCGAAGAGCGACCGCGTCGCCGAGTGCCGCATGCGGTCGATCTCCTCGTTGCGCGAGCTGTCCTTCTCGATGTAGGTGTCGCTCCGAGCGATGTACGCCTCGGGCTGGTAGTAGTCGTAGTACGAGACGAAGTACTGAACGGCGTTCTCGGGGAAGAACTCCTTGAACTCGCCGTAGAGCTGCGCGGCCAATGTCTTGTTGTGCGCGAGGACCAGGGTGGGCCGGCCGGCTTCGGCGATGACCTTTGCCATCGTCACGGTCTTCCCCGATCCGGTGACGCCACGCAATGTCACATGACGCTCGCCCGCCGCGAGCGCGCTCTGCAGCCCGACGGTCGCCGCAGGCTGGTCACCGGCGAGATCCCACGGCAAAACGAGCCGGAAGGGAGCCTTCGCGGCTGGCCGATCGAGAGGAACCTGGAGCGTCTCGCCGTGGGGCATGGATGCCTCATTCTAGAACAGACGTTCTGCTACTGAATCGCCGCCCGCAGACCCTTCCATTGTCGCGCATCAACACCCGTTTGAGTCCTGTCCAGATGTAGGCCGTTGCTACAGTCGCCGCCGACACCCGCTGAGAACGTCCGAAGAGGGAAGGATAAGAGTGGAAGATCGATCGCGACGCCGCGCCCGACTGGTGCTGATTGTTGGACTTTTGTTTGCCGTCGGGGCCGGAGCGACGACCTTCTTCGTCGCGAACACGGCCAAGTCCGAGGCTCCCGCGCCCATCCCGACCTCGAGCATCATCGTCGCCGCCCGGGAGATCCCGCCGAAGACGCAGATCACCGCGGCCGACCTGAAGCTCGTCAAGATGAACACCGAGGTCGTTCCCCCGGCCGCCCTCACGAGGCCCGAGGACGCCATCGGCAAGATCACCATCACCGGCATCTCGGTCGGTGAGCCGATCCTCCCGACCAAGCTCGGCGGTCCGAACGGGCAGGTCTTCGTCGTGATCCCGAGCGACGCGCTCGAGACGAACGGCAACATCAAAGTCGGTACCCCGAACTACCGGGCGATGTCGATCACCGTTGCCGACGCGCAGGCCGCGGGCGGCAGCATCCTGCCCGGCGACATCGTGGACGTCCTCTTTAGCTTCACGTTCGACCCGGTCAAGTACCTTGTGAATCCGAACCCCACAAAGACCGGTCCCGACATCTCGGCCCGCATCGTGCTCGAGCGCGTGCCGATCCTCGCGCGGACCCTGGCGGTCTACACGATCCGCACGGACGCCACGACGGCCGAGCGCATCGGCTATATCCAGGCGTCGGGCGGCGTCCTGCAGCTCCTGCTGCGTGGACCGAAGGATGAGCGCGCCACCGGCACGAGCGGCGCGACCTTCAAGTCCGTCTACCCAGTCTTCAAGTTCGAGGTTCCCGAGAAGATCACGCCCTAGCGCCGCGCAAGGCGGCCCAGGCCTCACGCACGCGCTCGCGCGTCCGATCGCGGTCGCCGTCGTTCACGATGACGGCGTCCGCCGCTGCCCGGAACTGATCGTCGGTGAGCTGCTGCGCGAGGCGGATCTCCGCCTCGCGCTTACCGATCCCGCGTGCGGCGAGCCGCTCGATCATCGTCTCGCGCGGAGAGACGACGACCCAGATGCGGTCGCAGGCCTTGCGAAGCTCGCCCTCGAGCAGCTTGATCGCCTCGACGACGAGGACCGCGTCGTTCGGAAGCATGGAACGCGCCTCGAGCACGCGAGCGATCACGCGGGGGTGGAGGATCTGCTCGAGGCGGCGGAGCTTTGAGGGATCGGCGAAGACCTCGGCTGCGAGCTTCGAGCGGTCGACCTCCTTGTCCTCGCCGAGCACCTTCGTGCCGAAGGTCTGCACGATCGCGCTGTAGCCGACGGTCCCGCGTAGCTGCTCGTCGTGGACGATCGCATCGGCATCGAGCACCTTCGCGCCGAGCTCGCGCAGCATCGCCGCTACCGTCGACTTGCCCGCGCCCATCGGCCCAGTGAGCCCCACGACGAACGCCGTCACTCGCTCGTCTCGCTCTCCTTCGCCCACTCGTCATACAGGGTCCGCAGATCGCGTTCGAGGGACGCGTACTCTTCGCCGACCCGACGCGTCTCCATGTAATTCCCGCTCTGCGCGATCTGGCTGACCTTGTCCGAAAGCTGGCGGAGCTGAAGCTCCATGGCACTGATCCGGGCCTCCAGTGCCCGCAAGCCGCTCACTCTGCGAATTGGCGAAGCCTTCGAGTTCGATCGCCCCTTCTGCCGCGGGTCCTGTCGCGGGCTCGGGGCAGCTCGGCTCGCTTCGCCCCCGGCCTTCCTCTTTGTTCGTACTCCGTCATCACCAGGCCGGGTCCCCATGCTCGCGCTCGCCGAGCCACCCGCTACGCCCGCGCCACCCGCGGCACTGGGTGATTGCAGCTCCGGCATTGGCAACTCGACGCCGGCGGCGCGCAGGCGCTGGAGGCCGGACCAGTTGCCCTCGAAGCGCTTGAGGACTCCCGATTCAATTGGCCAAATCTCGGTAGCGAGCTTGTCGATGAAATAGCGGTCGTGACTGACGAACAGCAATGCGCCCTCGAACGCTTGGAGAACGGTTTCCAGTTGCTCGCGAGCGAGAAGATCGAGATGGTTCGTCGGCTCGTCCAATACGAGAAGATTCGCGTGCCGTGCGGCGAGTCGGGCGAGAGCCAATCGACTTCGCTCTCCGCCGCTCAGCACGCCGACGCTCTTGAACACGTCCTCTCCTTTGAAGAGGAATCTGGCGAGATGGTCGCGAGCTTCGGCGTCGGTCATTCCGCTCGCGAGCTTCATCGCGTCGAGCACGGTGTCGTCACCGGTCAGCTCGAGCTGAGCTTGTGCCAGAAACGCGAGGCGCGCGGTCGGGGCCGATTGCACGTAGCCCTCGAGCGCGGCGAGATCGCCAACGAGGGTGCGCACGAGCGTGGTCTTTCCCGCCCCGTTCGGACCGACGACCGCGATCCGGGCATCACGCCCGACTCGCAGCATCCCGGTACGGAGGAGCGGCTGGCTGTAGCCGACCGCGAGCGGCGTCGTCTGCACGACCGTGTCGCCCGCCAGGTGCGCTGCCTCAAGCTTCCATCCGTGCTGCTGCGCGCGCTCTGGCGCCTCGATGCGGACAACGCGCGCAAGCTTCTTTCCTCGCCCGCGCGCTTCCTTCGCACGCTGCCCGGCGCCGTAGCGGCGGATGAACTCTTCCGTGCGTTCGATCTCGATGGCCTGTCGCCCTGCCGCCTTTTCCGTCGCCGCCTCGCGCTCGGCGCGCTGACGCGCGTACGAGGAGTAGCCGCCGCGATATTCGACGATCGTGCCCTTCTCGAATGAGAGCGTCCGGCTGGTGACCCGATCGAGGAACCAGCGGTCGTGCGATGAAACCAAGATGGTCTCCTCCTGCTCGATGAGAAATCGCTCCAGCCATTCGAGTGCCGCGACGTCGAGGTGATTTGTCGGCTCGTCCAGCAGGAGGATGTCCGGATCGTCGAGCAGGAGCCGCGCAAGACCGAGCCGCGTGCGCTCGCCGCCAGAGAGCGTTGCCACCTGCCGCTCGCGCAAGGCCTCGAGCCCGAGGCCCCCGAGGACTCTTCCTACGGTTGCCTCGAAGTCATATCCGCCGCCGTGCTCGAACTGATGCTGAGCTTCGGAGTACCGCTCCAAGAGCTCCTGGTCTCCAGTCCCCAGACGAGGCT
>Ga0209375_1003035_pt1 | contig 11773 bp, 8 predicted proteins | sample GraSoiAngelo_131_FD_185888 | JGI IMG/M metagenome (GOLD analysis project Ga0209375, IMG submission 185888) | Grasslands soil microbial communities from the Angelo Coastal Reserve, California, USA - 14_0929_02_30cm (SPAdes) (version 2) | ecosystem: Environmental > Terrestrial > Soil > Grasslands ... | reverse complement strand
CAACCGCACCGGCGCCGGCGCGTTCGCGACCGGCGGCCGTCTGCGCGCGGGCGATTTTGGCGAGCTCGCCGCCGCCGTCTACGGCCACTTCCAGGAGTTCCGGAGCACGTTCTCCACCCAGGCGGCCGACCGCAATTCCGAGACCCTCGCGCTCGACCAGACGGTCCCCTCCACCTCGGCCGGCGGCTACCTCCAGTGGAGCCGCCGCTTCGGCTCGCACCTGGTGGCGAGCGGCGGCGACATCCGCTGGGTCGACGGCGAGACGCAGGAGAAGGTCTACGTGAGCGGCGCCTTCGCGCGCACGCGCATCGCGGGGGGCGAGCAGCTCGTCGGCGGCGTCTTCGTCCAGGACGTGTACACGCCCCATCCCGCGTGGGAGCTGGTCGGGGGCATCCGCGGCGACTACTGGCGGAGCTACCACGGCACCCGGCGTGACACGCCGCCGCCGGCGGGAAGCGGCATACCCCCGAGCCAGGAGTTCTCGGATCTCGACCGCCTCCTCGCGAGCCCGCGGATCGCCGCGCTCTTCCACGCGACGTCGTCCACAGACGTGCGCGCGTCCGCGTACCAGGGCTTCCGCGTCCCGACGCTCAACGAGCTCTACCGCGTCTTCCGCGTGCGCAACGATGTCACCGTCGCGAACGAGCACCTGCGTCCCGAGCGCCTCACCGGGGGCGAGCTGGGCGTGCAGCAGCGCTGGGGGCCCCTCGAGGCGCGCGTCACGGCGTTCTGGAACGAGGTGCGCGACCTCGTGGCGAACGTCACCCTGGCGACCCCCCTGCCCGACTGCCCGGCGGGCACGACCTGCCGCCAGCGCCAGAACCTCGATCTCTCGCGCATCCGCGGGTTCGAGAGCGAGCTCGAGCTCCGCCTCACGCGCGAGTGGCGGTTCGTCGCGAGCTACCTCTTCAGCGACGCGCGCGTCGTCGAGGCGCCGCAGCAGCCGACCCTCGAGGGCAACCGGCTCGCCCAGGTCCCCGAGCACAACGCCACCCTCGGCGTCCGCTACACCCATCCGGCGATCGCCACCGTCTCGGCGACGGCCCGCTACGTCGGCGGCCAGTTCGAGGACGACCTGAATACGCTGCCGCTCGGAAGCTACGTCGTCCTGGACCTCTTCGTCTCGCGCGCGCTCGCGAGGTGGGCCGAGGTGTTCGTCGGGGTCGAGAACCTCTTCAGCCAGACGTACTCGACCGGCCGCACGAGCGAGGGCGTCGTCTCGATCGGCGCGCCGCGCCTGGTGCACGGCGGCCTTCGCCTCGCGTTTTAGTACAATCGGAGACCGATGAAGACCCGCGATCTGCACGTCGAGAGCATCCGGCCGCTGCTCCCGCCGGCGATCTTGCTCGAGGAGCTGCCGCTCGATGAGCTGGGCTCGCTCGTCGTCGGCCGCGCCCGCGAGGAGGTCATTCGCGTCCTGACCGGCGAGGACGACCGCCTGCTCGTCGTCGTCGGCCCCTGCTCCATCCACGATCCAGCGGCCGGGCTCGACTACGCGCGCCGTCTGAAGCAGGCGGCCGACGAGCTCCGCCGCGACCTCCGTCTCGTGATGCGCGTCTACTTCGAGAAGCCGCGCACGACGGTCGGCTGGAAGGGACTCATCAACGATCCGCACCTCGACGGCTCCTTCGCCATCAACGAGGGCCTCCGCCTCGCGCGCCGGCTCCTGCTCGACCTGGTCGAGCTCGGCCTTCCCTCGGGCTGCGAGTTCCTCGATCCGATTACGCCGCAGTTCACCTCGGACCTCGTCACCTGGGGAGCGATCGGTGCCCGCACGACGGAGAGCCAGGTCCATCGCGAGCTCGCCTCCGGCCTCTCGATGCCCGTGGGCTTCAAGAACGGCACGGACGGCGGCGTCCAGATCGCGATCGACGCCTTGCGCGCGGCGGCCCACCCGCACCGCTTCCTGGGAGTCACCGAGCAGGGGCTGGCGGGCATCGTCTCGACCCGCGGCAATCCCGACTGCCACGTCATCCTGCGCGGCGGCGTCAACGGCGCGAACTACGACGCCATCAGCGTACAGAAGACGCTCGCGGCCCTCCGCGACGCCGGGCTCCCGCCGCGGCTCATGATCGACACGAGCCACGGCAACAGCGACAAGGACTACCGGCGCCAGCCCGTGGTCGCGCGCGAGATCGTCGCCCAGATCGCCCAGGGCGAGGCCGGAATCGTCGGCGTGATGATGGAATCCTTCATCGTGGACGGGCGCCAGGACCTCAAGGACCCGAAGCGCCTCGCGTACGGGCAGTCCATCACCGACGCCTGCATGGGCTGGGAGATGACGGCGCCGGTCCTCCGCGACTTCGCGGCGGCCGTGCGGGCGCGGCGCGCCGCACGCGCCTGACGGGGCTCCGCCCTGGACTACGACGGGACGCCCCTTCCCGAGGTCTATGTCCGGGCGCGCGAGCTCCCGGCGGAGGCGCTCGCGACCTGGCGCGACGCCGTCGCGGGCATGCTACCCCCGGGCCCCGAGATCCGGCGCGTCGTGGACCTCGGCTGTGGCACCGGGCGCTTCACCGGCCTGCTCGCCGACGTCTACGGCACGTCCGTCGTCGGCGTCGAGCCCTCATCCAGGATGCTCACGGGTCGTGAGCCCCTCGCTGCCGCGCGCGGTACCTTTCTCGCTGCCACCGCCGAGGCGCTCCCGCTGGCGACGGGCGCGATCGACCTCGTCCCGCGCGTTCCTGGCCGAGGGCTTCGGGCGCGCGGGTCACCGGATCGTTCGTCACCTCTTCGCGCGGAGCTATGCGGAGTACTACCGGAAGATCAGCCTGCGCGGGCTCTCGTCGCTCCAGGCGATCTCGGACGACGCGTTCGCCCGCGGGCTCGCCGCCTTCGAGCGCCACTGCCGCGCCCGGAGTGGCGGGCCGATCTACGAGCCGGTGGAGCTGTTCGTGTTCAGGCGGACGTGACGTTGGCCGCCGCGCGGAGGTCGCCCGGCGCGATGCGCCGCTCGATCTTGGAATTTCGGAGGTCGACGGTGACGCGGAGCGCGTGGAGCCCGTGCACGCCCTGGAGCTCGTCCAGCTCGAGGTCCTCCACCTCGCCGGTCAGGTAGCCGAGGTTCTGGAGGTACTCGATGTAGCCGCGGTACTCGTTGGCCTCGGCGCGCTGGGCATAGACGATGGCGATCTTCCCGGGCTGCGTCACGCGCTCGCTCGCGCCCTTGATCAGAGCCTTGTCGATCCGCTTCTTCACGATCTCGTAGCGGATGTCGTAGGCGCCATCCACGTCGAACCGCTTTTCGTCGAACCGGAACCGGATCGAGAGCGGCGCGTGCTGGACGAGGACGAGATGGGTCGCCTCGAGCGGCACCGGGAGCTGGTCTCGCAGCTGGTGGGTCCGCAGCGCGATGCCGCAGGTGACCATGAGCTGCCAGAGCCGGAGGCTCTTGAGGTAGAGCGGATCGAAGCGGCCGTCCTCGACGAGCGAGGCGCCGACGTAGATCTGGTAGTCCACGCCGTCGGTCTTCTGCTTCTCGAAGTAGTGCGGGAACATCCCCTGCGCGGTTTGCTCCTCGAGGTCGAGGTACGAGGAGATCGTGTCGGCGATGCGCGTCACGCTCTCCTCGAACAGCCTTCGCCGCGCGTAGACCGTGCCGAAGCGCGGGTCGAGCGCGGCGCGATAGGCTTCGATTCGCTCTCGGACCGCCGGGCCGAACCCCTGGAGATGATCGAAGAGGCGCTCGACGTCCCCGCGTAGGAAGGTGACCACCCCGACCTCGTCGCCCGAATTCAGGCTCTTCTCAATCTTGGCCGCGTGCTTATTCACCCGGTAGAGGAGCTCGTCGAGCGCGGGCAGCCGCTTCGCAGCGTGGGCGGCCTGGACCACGTCCCGCGCGAGCCGGAGCTGCGTCAGCACGTCGGCCTGGATCGCGAGGCTGCGCTCGATCGAGGAGCCGCGGATGTCCGAGAGCGCGTAGAGCGGATACACCCGCTCGAAGACGATCGGCTCGAGCTCTTGCCCGGAGGCCTCGGCGCCCGCGGCGTGGTGCTCGATGGACTTGAGCACCGCTCGACGGAAGCGCCACTCCACGACGGGGTGGATGGCGGTGCACTTCTCCTTGATGAGCGCCTGAATCCGGTTGTTCAGCTCCTCCATGCTCCGCTGCACGGCCATGGAAAAGAGTGGCAGGACCTCGTGGAGCTTCGGCAGGTGCGTCGCGTTCAGATCGCCGGGATGGGGCGAGCCGAGCTCGAGGGTGCCGATCACCCGGCCCTGGTACAGGAGAGGGGCGACGACGAGGTTGCGGACCCCGCTCTGGATGATCTCCTCGTCGACGTCGGTCTTGTCCCGGAGCGCGGTGAGGTCCTCGATGACGAGCGCGCTCCCCTGGTGCACCGCGCGCTCGTAGACGGACCCCTTGAACTCCTCCTTCGTGTGGTGCCGAGAGTCGGCGAAGATGCACGCGTGCTCGCTCTTGGCGCCGTAGTTCAGGATGAGCACCTGGTCGCCGCTCAGCGCGGCGAGGCCGAAGCGCAGCTCCGGGCGGCGGAAGAGCGTCCGGAGCTTTTGCTGGAGCGCGAGGAAGCGCGCGTTCGAGACGATCGACTCCTTGTCGATCAGGTCCCGCTTGAGTGACGAGAGCACCTCCTGATCGGTCACCTCGACCGCTTTGAGGATCGTGAAGCCGCGGAAGACGAACTTCTCGGGTGGCAGGATCTTGAGCAAGAAGTCGCGGTCGAGCAGGTTGCCGTGGAGCCGCCGCCTGTTCTCCTCGGTGAGCGGCGGGGTCGGGCCCACGGGCACGACGTCGACGAATCGCAGGTCGAACTGCGCCTTGAAATGGCGATCGAGCCCCGTCTCGGGATCGGCGACCGTGAAGATGAACGAGTAGTCGAGGTCCAGCTCGATGGAGTAGACGCGCGCCAGCACGAGCGCGTAGGCGCGAAGGAGCCGCATGGCATTCAGGGTCGACGGCTCGATGTTCATGCGACCGTGGAAGGTGCCGTCGTCGGCGAGGAACAGCTGCTCGAACGGCGGCGTGGCGTAGAAGCCTCTGAGCTGGAACGGCGTGATCGCGGCGCCGTACTCCCGGTCGAGGACCGCCGCCGGGAAGACGGCGGCCATGAGCATGTCCACGAGCTTCCGGTGGCGATCGATGACCGAGGGGTCCGTGATCGGAGCCAGGAGTTCTGGCGCCGCCTCGGTCGCCTCGCGAATGGTCCGGGCGAACGTGCCCTTGAGCGACGTGTCGTCACCGAAGGTCCGTGCCCAAAAGGCAACCAGCGGCGCCAGGCTCAGCTCGGTCCGGAACGGAATCGGCTTGATCTCGGCGCTGACCGTCGCGTCGACCCCGGCGAACCCCACGGCGAGACTCTTTGTCACTTTCGTCATGGCCATCATTGTAGCAGGCGTCGCTAGAGGTCGAGCCCGAGGAGCGCCGAAAGCTCGCGGAGCGCCCGGTCCGGGTCGTCCACCTTGATCGTGACCATCCCCAGCGCGCGCGCCGGCTTGAGGTTCATGCCGAGGTCGTCGAGGAACGCGGCGCGCGACGGCGGTACCCTGAGCTCGCGGCAGACGAGCTCGTAAATGCGCGGGTCGGGCTTCCGCAGGCCCACGACCGCGGACTCCACGAAGACGTCGAAGTGCGCGCGGAGCCCGTCCGTTGGACGCCGCCCCTCGGCCACCCAGTTGTTCGTGAGGGCGCCCACGCGGAGTCCGCGCTCCCGGATCGTCCGGACCGCCGCCAGCATCCGCGGCCGTGGACGGCTCGCCTCGGCGATGTACGCCATGAGGCGTCCGCCGTTCACGGGGACGCCGTGGGCTCGGCAGTCCGCTTCGAAGGGCGCCAGGAACGATTCGACCGTCAGCTCCCCCCGCTCGAGCCGCGCCCACGCGCCGGCGTCGCCGGCGGCGGCGACGGCACGGTTGACGGCGTCGGGCGGGAGCCCGTGGTCGCGCTCGTACCGGGCGATCGCATGGAGCGGCGACTCCTGCACGACGCCGCCGATGTCGAACACGACCGCCTCGATCCGGCGCACAGCGGAATTGTAGCGCGCCCCCGCACCGTGGCCGTGTAGTAGAATCCCCGCGAGAGGTGGGCTCATGCACAACCGGAGATTGGGGCGCGGCGCGCTGACCGTCTCCGCGATCGGCCTCGGTTGTATGTCCATGTCCGGCGTCTACGGCAAGGGCGACGACGCGGTGTCGATCGGGGTCATCCACCGGGCACTCGACCTCGGCGCCAACTTCCTCGACACCTCCGACATGTACGGTTGGGGCCACAACGAGGAGCTCGTCGGGCGAGCGATCCAGGGCCGGCGACGACAGGTGGTGCTCGCCACCAAGTTCGGCAACGTGAGGAACGCCGACGGCAGCATGGGCGTGAACGGTCGCCCCGAGCATGTGGCGCGGGCGTGCGACGCGAGCCTCGGCCGCCTCAGCGTGGAGACGATCGACCTCTACTATCAGCACCGCGTAGACCCCAAGGTGCCCATCGAGGAGACCGTCGGCGCGATGGCCGGGCTCGTGGACCGCGGCAAGGTGCGCTTCCTCGGACTCTCCGAGGCTGCGCCGGCAACGATCCGTCGCGCCCACAGGGTCCATCCGATCACGGCCGTCCAGAACGAATTCAGTCTGCTCTATCGCACCGAGGCGGAGGAGACGCTCCCGACGCTGCGCGAGCTCGGCGTCTCGTTCGTCGCGTACTCGCCCCTCGGGCGGAGCCTCCTCACCGGACACGTCCAGAGCCCGGCTGACATCCCGGAGGGCGACCGGCGCCGCGAGCACCCCCGCTTCAAGGACGAGAACCTCACGAAGAATCTAGACCTCGTGCATCGGTTCGAGCGGATCGCGAAGGAGAAGCGCTGCACCTCCGCCCAACTCGCGCTCGCGTGGCTCCTCGCCAGGGGCCCGGACGTCGTGCCGATCCCCGGCACCAAGCGACGGGAGCGCCTGGAGGAGAACCTGGGAGCGCTGCGGGTGGAGCTGAGCGCCGAAGACGTGAAGCGTATCTCCGAGGCCGTGCCCGTCGGCGTGGCGGCCGGCGCGCGCTATCCCGAGGGCGCGATGAAGGCGGTGTACCTGTAGGATCTCGCGCGGGCCCCCTGCGTGTAGGGTGAGTCCCTGTCGCCATGAGCGGCTGGCTCGAGACCTACCGCGGCACCGTCTACCGCTGGGAGGTGGACCACAACGACCACCTCACGGTCGCCTACTACTTCGCCCGCATCGCCGACGCGGGGCTGGGCGCGCTCGAGGCGATCGGGCTCGGCGCGGACTACGCGGCGCACGAGCGCCGCGCCTGCGTGACCGTCGACTGCTACGCGCGGTACTCGCGCGAGCTGCGCGTCGGCGACATCTTGCACATCGAGAGTGGCGTCGTCGGCGTCGAGCCGGCCGCGCTCGTGCTCGGCCACAAGCTCTTCAACTCCGAGACCGGCGAGGTGTGCACGACGGTCGAGCAGCAGGTCGGCCACGTCGAGCTGGTCGGCCGCGCCGCCGTGCCGTTGACGGCCGCGCAGCGGCGAGCCGCCGAGGCGCGGCGCGTCCCGTGGGACGGGCCGGCGCGCGAGCGGCGCCCTCGACCGCGCGGGCTCGAGGGCTTCCTCGACTCCGCGCGTGACACCGTCAAGCCCTGGGAGCTGGACGTGCTCGGGCACAGCGCGCTGCCCTTCTACATCCACCGGTTCTCGGCGGCGAACGGACACGCGATCGCAGCGTTCGGGATGACTCCCGCCTACCTGCGCGATCAACGTCGCGGTTTCTCGACGTTCGAGTTCCAGCTGGCTCTCGGCGCCCCGCTCGGGCCGGGCGACCCCGTCCGCGTCCGCTCGGCGCTGCTCCACGTCGGGACCTCCTCGATGCGCCTCCTCCACGTGATGACCAACGAGCGGAGCGGTGAGCGGGTCGCCACGCTCGAGCAGCTCGGCGTGCACCTCGACATGGACGCGCGACGGCCGACACCCCTGCCCGAGGCGCTCCGGGAGAAAGCCAGGGCGGTCCTCGTTCCGACAGGTGACTAGCGCCGACCCTTGCGGCGGAGCCAGTGCTCGGCGACCTCGCTCGCGGTCGCCCACCAGACGCCACGGTGACGCTTCACGAAGCGGATCAGCCGGCGCAGCATGAGGAGCCGCGACGGGTGGCCGATGACTTGAGGATGGCACGTGAGGTTGAAGAGCCCGCCCCACTCGTAGAAGCCGCGGAACTCGTCGCGCCAGACGCCGAAGATCGCCTCCGGGCTCTGCATGGGCCGGGGCGCCAGGCGCGGGTGCATCAGGAAGTAGGGCGCGTCGTCGAGCACCCACTGGACAGGCAGCTCCACCACCGGAGGCTCGCCGGGGTGGAGGTACGGGGAGACGTCGTCCATCAGGTTCGAGGAGTGGAACATCCCGTGCTTGCGGACGAGATCGAGCGTGATGGGCGTCAGCTCCCAGGCGGGGGCGCGATAGCCACGCGGCGTCACGCCGAGGGTGCTCTCGAGCGCCTTCATCCCCTGCTCGAAGGCGGCGCGCTCCGCGTCGGGCTTCGACGGATCCGCCGAGTCGTGGCGGTAGCCGTGGTGGCCGATCTCGTGGCCGGCGTCGCGGATGGCGCGCGCCTCGGCCGTGTGGTGCTCGGCCACCCAGCCGGGTATATAGAAGGTCGCGCGGACGCCCTCGGCGCGGAGGAGGCAGAGGAGCCGCGGAACGCCGACCCTCGCGCCGTAGCGGCCCTGCGACATGACCCCCGGGAGGTCGGCGGTCCTCGGATCGCGCGCGAGCCAGAGCGTCTCGGCGTCGAAGTCGAACGTCAGCATGACGGCGCAGCGCGCGCCCTTCGGCCACGGCGACGACGGTCGGGTCATGAGCGCTCCCTCCGCGGGTCGCTGCGCATGATACTCCAGCAGGCGTCACGGGTTCCTCACCCTCGTCGCGCTGATCCGCCTCGGCAAGATGATCCTCTCGCGGCTCGTGGCGGGGTGGAATTCAGGCTCACGAAGGCGCTACTCGTTTCTGACGCAGCCGCGGGACTTCCCGCAAGATCGCGGGAAGCCCCGCGGTGCAGACGCCTTAGTTCGTGACTCTGAGCTGGAAGCTCCTCTGACGCGTGACCCCCGCTCCGGTCCCCGTAAGAGTCAGGGTGTACGTTCCTCTGCGGGTGGTACGACTCGTCGTGAGCGTCAGCCTAAAGCTCCCCCCCGGGGTCGTGCTCGTCGGTAGGGGATTATAGGTGACGCCTCCGGGAAGGCCAGTCAAGGACCAGGAGCCTACCGAGGCGCTGAACCCGTTGATCGGATTCACGGTCACCGTGTAGCTCGTGCTACCCCCCCGCGACACGGTTCGCGAGGCCGGGGTCACGGAGATCGTGAAGTCCTGCACCGCGAGGGTGACGTTGGTCGTGTGGGTGATGCCGCTTCCGCTGACCATGAGCGTCAGGGTGTAGGTCCCTCCGAGGGTAGCCGCGGTCGTGGCGACGGTGAGCGTGGAAGTCGCAGAGGTTGCCGTGCCCGTGAGCCCGACCGAGGCGGGCGAAAAGGACCCGCTGGCGCCGGAGGGCAGGCCGCTCACCGCGAGCGACACTGTTCCGGTAAACCCACTCTGCCGCGCGTCCACCGTCACGGTGTAGATCTGGTTTGCGCCCGGCAAGATCGCCCCGAGCGAGGCGGGCACGGCGACGATCGAGAAGTCACCCGTCGGCGGCGGTGCCGCCGCGATCTGGATGGCGCTGACCCACGTGCCCCATCCTGTCGGCAAGAGTACGCCGGAGAGAATCTTAGCGTACTCTTCCACGTGCCAGATCGTGAGATTGTCATGGGGGTCGACCGCCGTCGCGGCGTAGTCCCCGTAGCGCGACTCTTCGATGGTGGCCTCGCCGGCCTTGAGCGTGACCTCGGGCCCTTGCGCACCCCCCGCGATCGTCGTATAGCGAATCCCCGCGTAGTCGGTGGCGGACGAATGGGCGTAGGCGAGCGCGACGTTCCCATTCTGATCGACGGCAAGGCTGGGGAAATATCGGTACTGACCGGGGCTCCCGTCGTCGACGATCCCTTGCTGCATCAGCGCCGGCGTACCGTCGAGACCGCCGAGCTGATACCACTGCACGCAGGCCACCGGCGTCCCCGCCTGGGTGCAGCCCATCGTGTGGGTCGCCCACACAGTGTTGTTGGACCAGTACGCCGCGAGGTTCCGCGCATCGTTCGTGGCGATGCACAGCGCGCCCGGTTGCGCGCAATCGGAGACACCGGGGGGGAAGGCCCGCGGCTGCAAGGCGCTCGGCGGCTGCGCATAGGGAGAGACCGTAACCCAACCCTGCCGGGTGAAGGCGTTACTGCCGAAGGGATCCGTCCACCTCCAGAGCGTGATCACCGAGCCGGTGGACGCCGCGTTGGAAGCGGACACAAAATACATGCCGGCGACGCCCACGGCCCGGGCGGGAGTCAAGGAATCCGCCGCCGCACCGGTCTGAGGATCGTTTCCGACGGTGACGACTCTGCCGGTGGTGGCGCTCCCCACGTACATATCACTCGTCTTGAAGGCGTAGGCGCGAGCGTTCTGGAAGACAGGATTGCCGAGCACGTCGAACGTGAAGAGGTTGCCCGCCACGTAAATCTGGCCATCGGAGCCGGTGACAGCTCGGGGGAAGTCGAGCAAGGAATTCAACGCGGGCTGGATGTTGAAGGCGTAGACGAACCAGGTTCCGGAGGGATCGCCGGTCGTGGTGACCGCGATGCAGAGACTTGAAATCAAGAAGAACTGATCGAACGAGATCATGGAGAGCATGAAGCGGTCGTGCGCGGCGTCGTAGTCGAGGGAGGGATCCGAGACCAGCCCGAAGACATCGTTGGCGCCCGTATAGCAGTTTTGGTTATGCCCGAAGAACACGTCAAGGCTGGCCGCAGAAACGACGTTCGTCACGCCGGAGAGCTGGCCGGTCGCGTCGTAGGTCTTGGTCCAGACGCTCAGCTCGTCGTTCACCGCCTCCACGATGTACGTGGGGCTCACGGCAACCGCGCCGTCCGGGGGCTCGGCGAACGACTGTTCCTCGTTGATCCCGTCGAAGCCGGTGACCACGGTGGAAGAAACGAGCGGGTTGATCGAACGGGTCGACGGGGTCGGCGCAAAGATCGCCGCCTCCTCTTTCGACCGAGCAAGGCTGTCGGCGCCTCGGTGGTGCAGGAAGGCCTTGAGGCTCCGATGACCGTGCCTCTGGGGATGGCCGAGCCGCCCTGAATCCACGAGGGGCGCCACGACCGGGGTTTCAGCGGCGGCCCGGCCAGCCACCGCGAGCTGCGCGAGAACGACGAGAATCGCCACGAGGGCGACTCGCGCGTTGACACGGCCATTCAGCATGCGTGCCTCCTGCGCCTGGGTCTGATCCAGGCATCACCGGGTGACCGGCCCACCGGCCGGCGGGACGCGAGACGGCAGGATTCATGCCAGCGATGATGGTGGGCGACAAAACTGTGTGAATTCTGAAGAGCCGGACGAGACGAGCCCGCTCGGTCCCGAGGAAGAATGGCAGCGCGCAGGTCAGGAAGGCACGCCGCCGACGAACGAGCAGCGATCGCCTTGACACCGGTTGAGCGAGCCGACTAGTCTCGGCTCGCGCTCGATGGACTTCGAATTCTCCGCGGCCCAAGAAGCGTTTCGCACCGAGCTCCGCGGCTGGCTCGCGGCGAACCTTCCTGCCAACCTCTGTCTCGACGATCCGGCCGACGACCGGGTTGCGTCCGATCGCGAGACGTTCGAGCGCCGCCGCGCGTGGCAGAAGACGATGCACGCCGCCGGCTGGGTCGGGATCACCTGGCCGAAGGAGTACGGGGGCCGCGGCGCCGGGCTGATCGAGCGGGTCA
>Ga0209375_1003032_pt1 | contig 11777 bp, 8 predicted proteins | sample GraSoiAngelo_131_FD_185888 | JGI IMG/M metagenome (GOLD analysis project Ga0209375, IMG submission 185888) | Grasslands soil microbial communities from the Angelo Coastal Reserve, California, USA - 14_0929_02_30cm (SPAdes) (version 2) | ecosystem: Environmental > Terrestrial > Soil > Grasslands ... | reverse complement strand
CCCACCTGCATGGAGTTCACGACGACGAGGCCAGCAGAAACCAGAACCACCCAAGTCCAGACCGGAACGCTCGGGAACCAGAACGCAAAGTAGATCGCCACCGCGGTGACTTCCGCTCCGATCGCGATGATTTGCACTAGGCCATACGTCGCCCGGACGCAGAATCCCGCCCAGTGGCTGAGATACTTTTCGGCATAAATTCCGAAAGAACCGGAAACCGGGTGCACCACGGCCATTTCCGCTAGCGAATAAGCGACGACCATGGCGATGAGTGCACTTAGAAGATAGGTAACGATCACGCCGGGGCCGGCAAGTTCGATGGTTACGCTGCTGCCGAGGAAGAGACCGACACCGATCGCGCCTCCGATCGCGATCATGGTTAGCTGCCGCTGGCTGAGTCTCCGCTGCAATCCGTCTTGTTCGCGGACAATGCCCGAGGCGGCGTCGACCTCGGCCGTGAAGTGCCTCTGACGGTTAGGCACGATTCATGCCTTTTTCTTGAACTGGAACAAATCTCGCAAATTGGACGAACTTTCGCACAAGAGAGAAAAGTTACTCACCGGCAATTTCGTGAAGTGCACCCAGGAAACGGTCGACTTCCTCGAAAGAGTTGTAATGAGCTAGGGAAGCGCGTACCGCATCACTCTCCGGTGCAATCGAGAGTCGCGTGAGCAGGCGCGGGGAATACATGTTTCCATCGCGCACTCCGATGTCTCTTTCCGCCAAGACGGTTGCCATTTGCGCCGGCGAAACACCGTGCACGTTGAAGATTATGGGCACACGCATGTGCATACGTCCTGAGTTCTGTATCCGATCAGGCGGCCCGACTTGGCATCAAAGAGTTTTCCAGCTCGAATCACGATGGTCTGAGCTGCAGGTGTTGTTTGAGCGGGGGCAGAAGCGATCGCAAATAACAACACGCCGATCGACGCGACACAACACAGACGTTGACCTGAGCTGCCCCCAGGATTCTCTTTGTCGCACGCCCTATCCAGGGCAACATGATTTCCCCTCTTTCTGCCACCGCTTGCTCGTAGCCGTGTTCAACTCCTTCGAGGTGACCAGCAGGCTGACGTTCTTTTCCAGCAATTGCAGAACCGCCTTCACGTCGTCGAGCGTGTTGTACAGGTGAAACGAAATCCGCAAACCATCATGCCGGTTGGATACGACGATTCCGTTTTCCGCGAAGATCTTCACCAGCGCATCTGAGTCCTTTGCCTGCAGCACCACCAGCGGGCCCACGCTGTCCGCCGGTGTCTTTGCGTGGATCCCTAGTTGGCTTGCCTCCTTCAGCAGTGCGGCTGTCAGAGCGCCAACCTGGGCCGCCACATTGCCAAGCCCAATTTCCTGCAGCAATCTGACGCCCTCGCTCGCTCCATACACCGGAGGAATCGCGGGCGTGCCAGCTTGGAAACGCCGCGCATTCGGCGCGGGCTCGAGCAGCTTGACGTCGAAAGCGAACGGATTCGCCTGGCCGAACCATCCCGTAATCGACGGAAGCAGCGAGAGCGCAAGCGACTTCCTTACATAAAGGAAAGCCAGCCCTGGCGGTCCGAGCAGGTACTTCAAAGTTCCACTCACATAGAAGTCGAGATCCATCGCCTTGACGTCCATCGGCCGCGTGCCGCAATCCTGATAGTCGTCCAGCAGTACCAGCGCACCACGGTCATGCGCGATCTTCGCAATCTCCGCCGCCGGCATGCGAAAGCCGTTGCGAAAGCAGACGTGTGTAAGCGGCACGATCAGCGTCTTGCGGTCGATCACGGGCTCGTAGGCTTCAACTGTGAGGCGTTCGTTCTCGGCGTCGATAAACGTGATCTCCGCGCCTCGCCTGGCTTGGGACAGCCAGATGTGCCCCATGGTGGGAAACTCAAATTCGCCCAGAACGACTTTTCGTCGCTCTGTGAACGAAAGGGCGCTGGCAATGGAATTTACGCCGGCTGATGCACTTGCCACCAGAGCGACCTCGTCAGGCTCGGCGCCAATAAACCTGGCGAACAGCCCGCGCGCCTCCTCATATTTCTCAACCCAGAGATCCCACGGCGAACCCTGCTCGTGCCAACTGCGCAGATACTCGCCGAAGGCGGCTTCCACGCGCTTTGAGAGCGCTCCTTGGGAACAGCTATTGAGGTATACCTTTCGCTCGAAGACAGGGAACTGGGAGCGAATCGCCAATATTGAGCTGTGATCTGATGTCAAGAGCGACTCTTTCAGTTCTACAACTTGCCGACGGTGACCCTCTGCGAATTCTCTAGCGTCGCGTATAACAGGCCGGGAGCGACTAACCAGCCGTCCTTCCCGTCGAAGGCGGTGATGGTGTCGCCACTTGCGCTCGCGCCGCTCAGCGCTCGAATGTACTTGCCGAGAATCTCATCCGGTGTCGGCAAGTTTGCAGCGGATTCGTCTTCTGCGGCACCTGTCGCTTCCGCCATAGTGGCAGGCTTCTCTTCATCGCCGATCACGGGCATTGGCACCAGCTTTGCGGCCCCGTGATGGCACGAACAGCAGGTCACTTCACGATGACCTTCAAAGTTTTCTTTGTTGATCGCGAACATCATCGGCATCACCTAGCACGCGCGGAAGAGGAATTGGCAAGCGGCCTCAGGATGTCGTTCAGATGGTCGTTGGCCCCCTCGATGCGTTCGAGGTGGGGAGAGCGCAGGCCTTCGTGGTACGTGATCTCGTGGGTTTCGAGCGATCCGGTATTCGAAACAATGATGCTGATGGGCGCGGGGTTTGCCTTCGACTCACGGATGGCGCGTTTCAAATCATCGACCGAGAATTGATGACCGCTCACACCGACGATTTTCATATAAGGGCTGAGCCCGGCTTGGTTCGCGGGCATTCCGGGGATAGCATCTTCAACCGCCCCGTCGGCCTTAACAATAAGACCGATGGAGGCAGTGAAATCGCCTTTGCCAGATGCGTCCTGGCTGGCGGCGATCATAACGTTCGGTTCATCGTTGTAGACTAGGCGCCAGCCTCCGCCCGTGATGCCACCGAGGGGCGCGTGGGAATTGACAGACTGAAGCCGGTCGCGGAAGAAAGTGCGCCAGTCAAGAGGCACGACCGCGTTCAGAGCTGAGACCAGGTCGTCGAAGGTGTAAGTCTTGATGACGGGCGCTCCGTCCGGCCCACCGAGGAAGGTGCGGCAGAAATCGTCGAGAGAGCGCCTGCCTTGGGTCTGCTTGCGGATGGTCACGTCAGCTTCTAGCCAGATCAGCACACTCTCTCCGTAGAAATCCGTGCCACGACGATACGATGTCCACTCCGAAGGCGCGAAATAAAGGATCTGGGCTGCGTTGGCTGTGTTCTGGAGCGAGCGCCATGTCCGGCCGGCGCGATGATCAAGCGAGGAAGCCACAGTCGCCAGGTATTCTCGCGTTTCAGCGGGCGTCCACAGTCCGCTACGCGCCGTGAGGATCGTGCCCAGATACGTGGTGAGCCCTTCATACACCCACAGGAGTTCACCTTTCATCGGCTGCTGAAAATCGGGAGTTGCCAGCCCCACCGGGCGGCGGAATTGACCGTTCCAGGAGTGCGTGAATTCGTGCGGGAAGAGTCCCGCCTCGAGAAGGCGCTTGCTGGGGTCGGCGAGCGTACGCTCGGGAACGCGGTCGTCGCTGCTCTCGTGATGTTCCTGCCCTAGACTGATGGTGTTGTCGCTGAGCGTGAGCAGAAAATGGTAGTCGCGATAGTGGTGCGATTGATAGAGAGCGCCGGCTTCCGCCACGAGCTTCTTGTAATTGTCAATGAGTGCGGATGGAATGTCGAGTGCCCAGACGTCGTCGGCGACGACATCGAGTTCGTGTGAGAGTTTGTCACCGGGCGTAAGAGGAATGACTTTCGTGAATTCGCCTGATTGCACGGGAGAATCGACGAGAACGTCTAGAGGCACGGGGGCGAAGTTGATGGTATTGCCCGACTGACTAGAGACGGGCAGCGAGGTATTGAACTTCCATTCCGGGGGCAGCTGCAGCGTGGGATGGAATGTGATTTGATTGACACGCAAACCGGCGGGATAGAGCAACACCTCATGCCACATCAGTATCAGCAGCTTGGATGAACCAGAAGCGCTGAAGTCGATGGCGGCGCCCGGCGTGGAGAGCAGGAAATCCAAGTGAACATCGATGGAGTCTGCACCCTTGGGGACATCGAGATGAAAGGTATACATGTCGACGTCGTCCTGCTGCCAGGGGAGTTCTTTTCCGTTAGAAGAAAACTTCAGACCGGCGATATTGGAGATGGGACCGTCGGGGGAGTGGTCGGCGGGTAGCCACTTTGGGTAGTAAAGGGTGAGAGATCCGGGGGAAGCTGGTATCTGGAGTTCAGAGTGGAGGATTTTCTGCGGTGCATGAGTGGCGTCGACAGAAATGATTATAGGCCGTGTGGATGGATTCTGAGCCCTGGCTTGCGAACAGACCGTCGCGAGGAGGGCACACACCCAGATGTCGACATGCCACTGCGTGCGACTTTTGGCGACCACCCGTCCTCCGGTGCTCAAGAATTTCCGCATTTCAGATTATGCTTCACCAGGAAATTTTCCCCATGAACTGAATGTTTCTGGGACCGCCGACGCCGAAGTGAGAATCGAAGCTGCCATCGTCAGCGGTTGCGGTAATCGTGGTACTTAAGTCGGGGGAAGGCTCGGCAAAATTCGGGTGATTGAACGCATTAAAGAAGCTGGTGCGAAACTCAAAGGAAACCCTCTCGCCCAGTCGAAAAGTCCTCTGGAGGGAGATGTCCCAGTCGTTGAGACCCGGCGCGACAATGGGATTTCGAGGACAGTTTCCGAATGTCCCGGGAGTTGGGGGAGCAAACGCTCCGGGCAGAACGTAGGGCTGCGTGAAATCCGTCAATTGATAGCGAATGGGACCTATGCAGTTCGGACGCTCATGGAAATTATCCACGCCGCTTTCTCCGCCAAACGTCAACACCGGCGAGGCCAGACCGTCGCGGAAAGTTGTAGTTCCTGACAGCTGCCAGTCTTTCAAGGCCGTGCCAACGAAATTGCCGATCTTCGGACCGGGGATCCGATAAACGTAGGTGATGATCAGTGCGCGGCGCTGATCGAATTCCGAGTTTCCGACGCTGCCTGCGAGGTTGCGTGAATCCTGCGGGACGTAGCCGCTGGTTCCGAAAAAATCTTCAACCTCGGACGCGGTGTCGATATTGTGCGACCAGGTGAAAGCCACCTGTGTGGTGAGGCCATGGAAATCGGTTGACTTTAGGACCGCCTGGAGCGAATGGTAATCGGACCAGCCGTTCGACGAGATGGTGTTGATCTGGCGCAGCGTCGGGAACAGCGTGTTGTAAGGCCGTCGCGATTGAGAAGTGTTGGTTGCGGTGTTGGTGCCGGGGGTGGGCTGATTGATATCCAGCAGCTGAAGCTGGTGGTTGCTCCGGTTGCCGATGTAGCCCACTTGCAACACAAATTTGAGACCCAGTTCCTGTTGGAGATTCAGGTTCCAGAGCTGGGTGTTCGGAGTCCTTAAGTGAGGATCGATGCTCGTGACGTTAAAGGGAGGCTGGGGAGCACCAGCGCCAAATATAGGTACGCCCACGTCGAATGGGATGGGCGCTGCCGGGGTAATAGTGAAACCGCCAGTAGGTCCGATCGGATTTTGGGCAATGCCTTCCTCGAAATTGTTCAGTGGAATGGTGTCGTAGTAGATGCCGTATCCCGCTCGAATTACGGTTTGCCGTCCGGGAATCAACTGAACCGGGGGAGCCCAGGAAAGGGCGATGCGGGGGCCAAAATTTCGCTTGGGGGCGTCGTAGATTTTTCCTCCGGGCAGATGGCTTGCCATGACTAAGCCCAGGTTGGGATCGAAAGCTGAGAAACGGCCGCGCGACTCACCGACGGTTCCGAAAAAGTCATATCTCATGCCCGCAATGAGGGTCAGCTTGCTCGTGACTTTGTAGGTGTCCATCGCGTAAAAGCTGGGGATATTCTGATAGATGTTGGCACGGTCGCTGCCCACCCGGGTGATGAACGTGTTTCCCGGAGTAGGCAATCCGGCCAGTAGGTCGACCAGACCTGCGAGTCCACCATCCGTTGTCAACGTGTCGCCTAGTTGAGAACCGTCGAACGAAAACAAACCACGACTTCCTACCACCGTGTAATCCGAGTAGTTGTGGAAGTAGTTAAAGCCGAGCTTCAGAGCGTGTGAGCCGTGAGTCAGGTTGAAATCATCGGCAACTTGGAACGTGGTGGCGACGCGCCCGCCAGCCCCATATTGCAAGCCCAGGTTCGCGAATCGATCCGAGGCCGAACCGCCGATGTCGAATTCCGGGATGCCAAAGCTCTCCGGGCCTACACCCGTGTTCAGGCCGATTGAGGCGGGATCGACGTTGGCGTCTCGGCCCTTCTGGAATTGGCTGAAGCGGTTATAACCCAGACGCAGCGTGTTGACGATATTCGGCGAAAAGATATGGATTTCGCTAATGGCAAAGTTGGCGACGTGAGTGGGAGTCACGCCGAACCATGGACTCAACTGCGAGCCACCTCCGGGTCCGGGACCTCCGCCGGGGAATTCATCTTCGCCATTGGCGTAGAGCATCCGGCCGGAAAGAGAATCACACTCTGAAATCTGATGGTCCATTTTCGCGACCATGCTGTTCGGAGACTGCTGGCCGCGATTATCCACGACGAATGGGCCTGAGAGGCCGAGGTTCGAGTAGAGTCCTACCACGCTCAACCCCAGCTGATTTACCGGGATGTTCTGGGTTGCGAGGAGACCCTCAGCTTGCTGAATCTGTGCCGGTGTGGGCGCGAGACCGCGCAATGTAGTTCCGAGCCGGAGCCTGCTTCCATCGTAACCGCCAAAAAAGAAGGTGCGATTGCGGCCATCGTACACGTGGGGAATCACCACGGGGCCGCCTATGGTGGCGCCGAATTCATTCCAGACGAAGGGCGCTTTCGGTTTGCCCGCCAAATCTTCAAAGAAGTTGGCCGCGTCGAGCGCCGCATCGCGATGCACTTCGTACGCGGATCCATGAATCTGATTGGTCCCGCTCTTGATGATGGCATTCATCACGCTGCCGGCATTCTGGCCGGTGTCGGCGCCGCCGCCGCTGACCACACTCACTTCCTGAATGGCATCGAGCGGCAGACGGGTGGCTGCGGTGGCGGAGTTGCCGCCTTCGTTGAGGGAGGGCAGGTAGGTGGAGGGATCGGTGTTTGAGGCTCCGTCCACAAAAAAGGCGTTGGATCGGGAGCGCGAGCCGTTAATGGTGTATTGCGCGAAGGCAAAGTTGCTGTTCTGTGTGGCACCCGGCAGGGTCAAGGCCAGGCGCGTATAGTCGCTGTTTCCGATGGGAAGGGAAATAACTTGCGCTTCCGAGAGTTGCCCGCCGGCGGAATTCGTTTCGGTTTGTATGAGCGGGGGAAGCGACATCACCTCAACTTCGCTCCTTACAGTACCGACCTGAAGAACGGGGGAGAGCGTGTTCACCTGGCTCAGCGAAGTGGTGATGTCAATGAGGACAACTGTCTGGAAGCCGGGTTTGCTGACGGTGATCCGGTAGGTGCCGAGGGCGAGCTGGGGGAGGTTGAATTCCCCGTTTTCGTTGGTGTCAACGGAACGCTCCAATCCGGTGGAGGTGTTCTGCAGTTTTACGTTGGCGCCGGAAACGACCGCTCCCTGAGCGTCGCGCACTGTACCGGTAATCCGGCCGGGGAAGATTTGAGCGATCAAGCCTGTTGTGGCGAATAACACGACTGCGACCAAAGCGATTCCAGAAAAGCGGTCCCATGACATAGTCACCCCTTGCGGTTCCCCGATACCCTGGATAGGTGCGCAACCTATACCGAGACCCGCATGTATGTCAAGAAGATTACCGCTGGTATACAATCGGTACATCGACACGTGCCGAACTTGAAACGCCCGGCGCCGGAGGGCCTGGCAAATGTGTCCTAAATGATATATCCAATGTATATTTCTTTACAGGCAAGCGGTCGTTTGGCGCAGAACGGCATAAAAGAAGCGAGCCGGGCCAGCAACCGGCCCGCCCGTTCGTTAAAACGAAATCCATGAAAAAGAAGGCTTTGACTCGGGACAAAACGAGAAGGAAGGGTGGGTCTTCGCACCGGACAGGGGGCCTGAAAATGAGGACCGCTCTGGGAGGCGAGTCGAACGGGACGCTCAGTCAGCGAGTCTACCAGGCGCTCAAGAAGGACATCATCACGGGCCAGTACCAGCCGGGGGAAGCGCTGAGTGAAAAGGCTTTGGCCAAACGATATCACGGCAGCCGGACGCCGGTGCGGGAGGCGGCAGTACGTCTTCAGCAGGAACACCTGATGAGGATCGTGGCCAATCGTGGATACTTCATCACGCACATTACGATTCAGTGGGTGAATGAGCTCTACGAGTTCCGAGCCGCCGTTGAAGGGGCCTCAGCGGAATTAGCCGCGCAGAAGAACTGGGACCAGGCGACGTTGGACCCCTTGGCTGAGCTGGCCAACACAGAACATAAGGTAGATGATCGGGCCAGCTATGTGCGTTTTATCGAGGCGGACACGGCGTTCCATAATGCGATCGCCCAGCTGACGCGCAATCCACTGCTGATCCGTGCCGTTGCCGACATGCGATCTCAAATGGAGCGGATCATGTATGCCTCGATCGATGCGGGGTATTACGGAGAACTACCAGTACGTGAGCATTGCGGTATTGTGGAAGCGATTCAGAATCGGGATGCCGCGCTTGCCCGCAAACGGATGTGTGACCACATCTATATTTCCAAAGACAAGGTTCTACGGTTAGCCAGCGGTAATTCCCGCCTATAGGTTTGCTCCTACACGTTGCGTCATTCCTGCCAGGTGATTACTGCGACCGGGCGTGATCACCTGTATGAACGCGGCGTCTGACGTTTAGGCTGCGCTCTCCCATTGCTTGAGTGCTCAACCTCCTCGCACGACTGATCGGCCGTCAGCCTTCCCGGCGGATCAGTTATTCCGCACGGATGGCCACATGATTTGGAAAAATTTTTAGGATTCCAAAAAACAATGCACCATCTGGGGCGGAGAACTCTCTGACGCATTAGGCGTATTTCGCAAGACTGCTGGTGTTGGCATGTTCCTGCGCCTGTTCCGACTCCGCATCCTTGCCCTTCAGATAAGCCAGTGTGACATCCAAGGATTCATGCCCCAACCGAATCCGGATTGTGTTGACCGAGACACCTTCTTCGTGCGACGTGTCAGCGTAGGTCTTCCTGAAGCGATGAAGTTCGGCGCCTTCAACACCTGCCTTCTTGGCTATCGCCTTCAGCTTCCGCAGGAAGTGCCCGTCAGGTTTCCCATTGCCGTTAGGAAAGAGCAAGTCGTGCGGCTGGGCGTCGCGTTCTTCCATCCGAGCCTTAATCTTCTTCACCAGCTTTGCTGGCAGCGGGATGAAGCGGTCCTTTGCACTGCGGTTTTTCTTTTTGCCCTTCAGGCGAAAATTCCGCCACGGTTTCGCCTGCACATGCAGCGTGTTCTTTTCCCATGAAAAATCCGCATACTCAGTATTCTGCACTTCCGCATCACGGCATCCCGAATTCAAGAACAGCGAACACCACAGCGCCTCTTCCTTATCCATCCCAGCGAACATCGCATCGAGTTCCTCAGTGGCATACGGCTTGACTGGTTTCTCGGCATAGCTGAGTTCAGACAGAATCTTGCCGGCGATGTAGATGTCCTGCGCACGGAAAAAAGTATTCAGCGTGGCGAAGATGTTGTAGACGGTGCGGTCGCTGAGGTCTTTTTCGTGGTCTTGCAGGAATTTCACGTAGCGCAGGAGTTGACCACGGTCAGTCTGGTCGAGGCACGTCAGCTTGCGTTGGACGGAGAAGTCGAGGAAAAATCCAAGCCGGTAGGTGTAAGCTTTGATGGTCTTTTCGCTCTTGCCGTGCTGGTCTTTCCCCTTCAGGACTTGAAGTTCGCTCAACCATTGATAAACGGTGTCGGTGATTTTGAGCCTGGCTACGTCCTGCTGGTCTTGAGCAACTGGGACATTCGCTGCCAAAGCGTCAAAATACGCTTGCTTCTGCTTCTGTGCCTCGATTGCCGCATCGAGGTCGTCGCCGACCGGCTCCCACGGGCGGGTTCCGTCCTGAAGCGAATACCTGAGGAAATAGGGACCCGCCAAATCAGCCGGACGGCGTCCGGGGCCGAGATTGACCTTCTTATAGCGACGATTCCCGCCTTTCCCAACTTGCCGATACAGTGTGACTGCCATTTCGCGTCTCCTAACGCTAAATACTGCGTCGGCCGCGAAATGACGTTTATTCGGGGCAAAATACCCCTCAAATTGGTAACAGGTTGGTAGTCAGGCTTCTAAGTAGCAGAAATGAAAGGTCTGGCGGAGAGGGAGGGATTCGAACCCTCGATACAGGTTTTAGCCCGTATAACGGTTTAGCAAGACATTTCAACCCAAAAATCTAAATCCAACCCAGAGAGGCACTTACCCTGCATCTCTTTTTTTATGTTCAAAATACGAGTTGTTGTGAGTTGCATGGAGTTGTGGCACGATGCGCCGATTAGTGCGGGCAGAGCACACAAAAAAGCCACATCGTGTGCGGCACCCAAGGGGCGGCTCCGCGAGGCCTTGGGCTACTCGGCCGAGACTTCCCGGCTCATCGAAAGCATTCCGTCTCGTGGCTATCGCTTCATTGTTTAGGCGTTAGTCAAAGTCCAGAACGTGTCCGCCGGCCAGATCCTCTTTTTGGAGTTCTTCACGCGTGACTACTTCTCCCGGAGATTCCCGCAGCATCTGCAGAACATCGTACATCACTACGCCTCCCAAACAATGTTGGACCACCGCAACTTACAACGGAAAATTCATGCGGCGCATAAGATCTTGGAAGCGCGGATCACCGCGCAGCTCGTCGAACCGGGGATCTGTTTTCAGGCAGATCATGTGGGCCGCGTGTGCCTGGTAAGCGGTATCCAGCCAATAAAGGGTTTCCTCTTTCTTGCCCAAGGCTGCGTAAATTCGAGCCACAGCATACGGACTTACGTATCGCTTCGGGAGCTCCTCCAACTGGTCCAATATCTTCTGCGCCTCGTCCAAGTCCCCTCCTGCGGCATATGCCTCTCCTAGCGTTGCCACGAACAGCGATGCGCCCTCTGAAAGCTGAACCGCCTTTTGCATCGCGGCGATAGCGGACCGAGGCAGTGACCTGTAGAGACCTGCGGCGCCTAGGCCCCAGTACGCGGGGGCAAAGTTGGCGTCAAGTTCGATTGCCCTCTCAAACTGCTCACTAGCCTGATCGTACCGACGAGCAAAAATAAGAACGAATCCTAAGCTCTGATTCATGATGGGGTGCGGATCCAGGCGAATGGCCCGTTTGAGCTCTGTGTAGCCCTCCTCGTATCGTCCCGTTATGCCAAGATAGAGGCCAAACCACTGATGTGCGGGAGCGTAACGGGGGTTGAGTTCGATGGAGCGTTCGAATTCTCGTTCGGCGGCTCCGAAATCATGGTCATACAGTAAGGTTGCCCACGCCAACGACGCGTGGGCTTCCGCCAAGCTGGGGTCCATTTTGAGCGCTTGTAGTGCCAATCCTTTCGCCTTGCCGCAACCGTCATCCGGCGAGACAAAGCCCCACCAACCCAGTGCGGATAGGCAATCGGCCAGACCTGTGTATGCGGCAGCATAGCTTGGATCCTTTGAAATCGCGCGCTGGAACCATTGGATCGCCTTTTTGACTGCTGCTCCGCTACGCCGGTTCCAATGATAGCGACCCTTGAGATACGCTTCGTATGCGTCTGGATCGACGGCGGGTGCGTCAGCAAA
>Ga0209375_1003031_pt1 | contig 11782 bp, 6 predicted proteins | sample GraSoiAngelo_131_FD_185888 | JGI IMG/M metagenome (GOLD analysis project Ga0209375, IMG submission 185888) | Grasslands soil microbial communities from the Angelo Coastal Reserve, California, USA - 14_0929_02_30cm (SPAdes) (version 2) | ecosystem: Environmental > Terrestrial > Soil > Grasslands ... | reverse complement strand
GCTCTTTCCGGAACCTTGCAAGATTCGGAATCGTGCGCGGAGTGGCGCGCTCAAAGGTCAGCAACGGCAATAGCTCTTCGCGGTGCTCGGCGGGAAGAAAAGCGAGCAATGCTTTCCCCAGGGCGGTGCAGTTCAGCGGACGATGCATTCCCGGCTGCGAGGCCATGCGAAAAGAATGAGGGCTCTCGATCACGTCGAGGTAGAACACCTCGTGCCCGTCCAGGACGCCGAGATTCACGGTTTCCTTGGTGCTGTTGGCGAGCGCGATGGCCACGGGCCGGCTGACCTTCCGCAACGTGGCGTGATAAGCAATCCCGGCGCCCAGCCTTGCCAATTTCGGACCCACGACGTAGGCGCCGGCATCGTCACGCAGAAGATAGCCTTCGCTCGCCAAATGCGCCAGGAATCGGTAGGCAGTGCTCTTGTTAACCCGAGTCTGCTGGGCGATTTCACGAAGCTGCAACCCTGTGGGAGAAGCGTCGAGCACCTCCAAAATGCGCAACACTTTTCCTACCACTCCGACGGGGGCGGATTTTGATTCGCGTGCGCGGATCATCCGGAGAGTCCTCCTTCCGTCCCGAGCGGGCCCGGCAGGCAAACTGATTCCGGCATTTTACATGAAGAAACGTTCAGTTTTTTAGCCTTTAAAACGTACAGTTTTAATATTGAATTAGGCAATGCAGCCTGCTAAGAGCCTTTCGTCTTCTTGTGTACGTCGCGAGTCCACGGCAGTGGGGATAGAAGGCGCAATCCGGGCGGAATCCATCGGCGGCGGCAAGCCGAATTTCAGAGACGCTCTTGCTGGGAATCCTGCATGACCCTCAATGACAGTGGGGGATACCGGATCGCACCTGCATGGAGAAGGACAAGTGATCGTGCCCTGCGAAATCGGTAGAATGACAGGGCTATGGCAAAACTAACCTTTTTGGGCGCGGCAGGATGCGTCACGGGATCGAAATATTTGGTCGAGGCGGCGGGCAAGAAGCTCTTGGTCGATTGCGGCCTATTCCAGGGGACAAACGAACTGAAAGACCGCAACTGGAAGCCGCTGCCGGTGGATCCCGGGGCGATCGACTATGCGATGCTGACGCACGCGCACCTAGACCACACCGGCTGGCTGCCGGTGCTGGTGCGGGACGGCTATCGCGGGCCGATTTTTGCCAATCCCGCGACGATCGAGCTGACCGAGATTCTGCTGAAGGACTCGGCACACCTGCAGGAGGAGGAGACGGAGCACGCGAAGAAGAAAAAATATAGCCGGCATGCGGAGCCGCGGTCGCTCTACACGCCCGATGATGTTGAACCCGTCCTCAAACAATTGAAGATCATGCCGCGCCTCGGGGGCTTCGACATCAGCCCGGAGTTTCATGTGGCGTCGTTTGACGCGGGACACATTCTCGGTTCATCGAGCCTGGAGCTGACGATCCGCGAGGGCGGCAAGAAAATTGTCGTGGCGTTTTCCGGGGACATCGGGCGCTACGGGCAGCCGATTTTGAATGAGCCGACGACGCCGTCCTCGAACGCGGACGTGCTGATTTGCGAGTCGACTTATGGCGACCGCGAGCATCAGGATGGCAATCCCGAGGAGTTGCTGGCGCAAATCGTGAACCGCGTGGTGAAGCGCGGAGGATCTATCGTGATTCCGGCGTTTGCCATCGGAAGGACGCAGACCTTCATGTACTATCTGCGCCGGCTCGAGGACCAGCAGCGGATCCCGCGCATTCCCGTGTATGTGGATAGTCCGATGGCGCTACGCGCTACGGACCTGTACATCAAGCACAAAGAAGATCACGACCTGGAGTTTGCGCGTGAGGAAGGCGGCGATGGAAAAGGCGATCCGCTGAATGTGCATGAGTTTCATCTGACGCCTTCGGCGGAGGAATCAAAGGCCATCAACAAGGTGAAGACGCCGTGCATCATCATTAGCGCGAGCGGTATGGTGAGCGGCGGGCGCGTGCTGCACCACATGGTGCAGCGGCTGCCGGACGCAAAGAACGCGGTCATCCTGGCGGGATTCCAGGCGGAAGGAACCCGGGGCCGCGCGCTGCAAGAAGGCGCGAAAACGCTGAACATTTTTGGGCAGGCGGTGCCGGTTTGCGCGGAAATTGTAGAGATGGGGCAGCTCTCAGCGCACGCAGGCAAAAGCGAACTGCTGCGCTGGCTGGCGGCGCTGCCCACGCCGCCAGTGCAAACCTATCTGACGCACGGCGAGCCGGCGGCAGCGCAGGCCCTCCAGGGGGCGATTCAGGAAAAATTTAGATGGAAAGCGGCCGTAGCGCGCTACCTCGACACAGTTCCGCTCGGAGCGTAGCGGGGAGCGGGAAGTCTCTCGAGTTCTGACGCAACGGCGTGCGGCACGGTTGGGATTCCTGCTTACAGCACGGCGGCCTCCCCGCTTGGTGGAGGTGCCAACCGAGGCCCGAAGGTTGTGAATAGATTTTTGTCGGATTCAGGAAACTATTTTGGGGCTGGCATCGTCTATATGGGTAAGACCACTCGCGGGGTAGGAGGCTAACCACCACAGGGCAACCGACCGTCAGTCTCCTACCCCTAAAAAAGCCGCAACCTGATGAAACCCCTGGATTTATATAGCTTTTAGCTAAAGCGGTCGCTGTTTATAAGACGCAAAACCTGCCGGAATTTAACGTTAAAGATACTCCCAGCACTAAGCCCTTACCTGGCCGCCATTGCGGCGCTTTTTCCAGGTGTTTCCCGGGACATTGGGGGTACTTCGGTCAGCTCCAACCCAACCACGAACATCGGCAGCGGAGCGCCTCTTCCCCACCGGTTGAGCTCCCAGCGGGCGCGAGTGAATTTGATCTCAGGGCGGAGCGACAGGTCCAGAATCATTTTGGACTGCCCGCGATAGAACTGCTGAGGGAGCTTCAGGAGCGGCTTGGGGGTCCAGGTTGCGCCGTCGGCGGAACCGTAAATCGAGACGTCGAGCGATTCCTGCTCCATCTGGTCGGTCACGGTGAGCAGGCAGAGGAAAGTACGCGTGGAGCTCCTAGAAACATCAAAGGAGTCGCCGTCCCCGTTGGCTTGCATTTTCGTGTTGGGGGGGATGAGAGTTAGTTTCATGGGTAAAGTGTTCCGCACGCGATTCTAGCACATCACCTAGTGGGTCGTGACGGTGACTAGCGACCCTTCGCTGCGCTCCGGGCTGGCTCGTCGAACCCCTTCCCTAGGCGCGGAGTCTCGAGAGGCGCTGTTCGGCGGCGGCGAGGGTTTCTTCTTTTTTGCAAAACGTAAAACGGACTTGCGAGGCGCCGTCGCGAGGGTCGTTGTAGAAACTGGAGCCGGGGACAACGGCCACGCCGACTTTTTCGACAAGGTATTTGGAGAAGCGCACGTCCTTGGTTTCCGCGGGAAATTGCACGGGGTCGGGATCGGCGAAACCAGAAATATCGGTCATGACGTAGTAAGCGCCCCGCGGCTTGAAGACGGTGAAGCCGGCGGCGGTGAGAATTTTCAGGATGCGCTCGCGTTTGGCGGCGTAGGTCGCAGCGAGCTTGTGGTAATAGCTCTGCGGGAAATACAATGCGATCGAGCCAGCATGCTGTAGGGGAGCCGCAGCGCCGACGGTGAGGAAGTCGTGGACTTTGCGGATGGGCTGCGTCGGTCCTGGAGGGGCGAGAACCCAGCCCACACGCCAGCCGGTGACACTGTAAGTTTTCGAGAGGCCGTTGACGACAATGGTGTGGTCGCGCATGCCGTCGATGGCGGCCATGGAAATGTGTTGCGCGCCGTCATAAAGAATGTGTTCGTAGATTTCGTCGGTGATGCAATAGGTGTTCCAGCGAACGCAAAGGTCGCGGATGAATTCGAGTTCGGAGCGCGTGAAGACTTTGCCGGTGGGATTGTTCGGCGTGTTGAGAATGATCGCTTTGGTGTGCGGGCCGAAGGCGGCGGAAAGTTCTTTTTCGTCAAAAGACCAATCAGGAGGACGCAATTTGACGAAGCGAGGGCTGGCGCCGCTGAGAATTGCGTCCGGACCGTAATTTTCGTAGAACGGCTCGAACACCACAATCTCATCGCCTGGATTGATGATGGCCATCATGGCGGACATCATCGCTTCCGTGGAGCCGCAGCAGACGGTGATCTCGCGCTCCGGGTCGTAGCGGACGCCCTGGGCTCGGGCAAATTTTTCAACGACGGCATCCCGCAGAGGTTTTGCGCCCCAGGTGATGGCGTATTGATTGATGTCCTCGGCGATGGCTTGCCGCGCGGCTTCCTTGATTTCTTCGGGAGCCGCAAAATCGGGGAAGCCCTGAGAGAGATTCACCGCGTGATGCTTCATCGCCAGGCGCGTCATTTCGCGGATGACGGATTCGGTGAACTGCTCGGCTTTGGCCGAGAGCATGCGCCGGGAGATTTGAGCCATGGTGGAATCAGGAGCCGTCATTGCACCTTCCCAGGCAGATGAAATGGCGCCCGACAGGACGCGTTGTTTCAGGGCACGGATAAAAAACGGAGGACTTGCTTCCGTTTTTCAGCGGGCGTGGCCGGTGGACTCTTGCGTGGCCTCGCTGGGCTGACTATAAATCATCCGGTAGAGTTGGGCGTTTCGCAAGACGATTTGCACGTATTCGCGGGTTTCCGTGAAAGGAATGGACTCGACGAGTTCGGGAATCTCTTCGTAGTTGCGCTCGGCTTTCCAGGCAGCGATGCGGTCCTCGCCCGCATTGTATGCAGCAGCGGCCGCTTCGGGGGATCCGAATTGCTGGACGAGGTTGGCGATATACACCATGCCGAGCTCGATATTGTAGTCGGGATCGAAGAGCTTGTTCTTTACGTAGCGGACTTTGATCTGCCTGGCGAGAAGCTTGCCGGTTTTGGGGAGCACTTGCATGAGGCCAATAGCGTTTTTGTGCGACACGGCATCAGATTGGAAAGTGGATTCCTGGCGGATCAGGCCGGCAGCGAACATGGGATCGAAGTCGTTCTTGGCGGCCTCGCGTCTCAGCGCCGCTTCGTAGGGCAAAGGAAAAAGCACTTTCCAGGCTTCGATGGGGACATCACTGAATTTGCGGGCGTCCACGTTCGGAACAGCAGTGCGCGCGTAAGTCATGCCTGCGCCGAAGTGTCCCTCATCAAAGGCCGCTTGCGCGGCTTCCAGGAGAAAACGTGGGGAAGGGCTGGCAAGGTTAGCGTTCTTCAGCTCTTGTTCCGCAGAAGAATCAAAGGCAATGGCGCGAAGCGCCTGGGCGCGCTGCCAGCGCTCCTCGGCAGCAACGGGAATGGGCTCGTCGAAAGGACGTAGCGCCGGCGCGGGTGGAATCTTCTCCAGGAACTCCGCAGGGTTTTCTTCGCCCGGGCCTAGCTTGGCGCGACGCGCCGCGGCAGCGATGCCAAAATACGTTTCCGGAAAGCGCTCGACGGCTTTGTTGTAGAAACTGCGCGCGTGCGCGATGTTTCCCGCGCGTTCCGCGCTCCGGCCGAGCCAGTACAGCGCATCGACGGCGTTCGCGGAAGTCGGGTACTTCAGTAGAAAATTCGTGAGGCGGTCGTCGGCATCCGGCTGATGATCCAGGTAAGCAACCCAGGCAATGCGCCATTCGCAGTTGTATGCGTGTTTGCCGTTCGGAAAGGAGTCCAGAACGTGCTGATAGGCAACGGCAGCTTGCTCGCGCTCCAATTCCACCCAATGGTAATTCCCTGCCGCCATCAAGCCGTCTTCATTCCATTTGCTGACCGGGTAAGTTTGCGCGAGGTTGTTCAGCGCCGCGAACATCTCTGATTCTTTCTTCTCGGTGCGATACGCCTGGGAGAGCGCGTAGAAACGTTCAGCGTCGACATTGAGGTCCGGCGTCTTCAAGGAAGCAATCAGCGAGGCAGACCCCTTCATCTGCACGCGGCTCTCGGCCACGCGAAGCTGCGCGCGCTGCCGCACGGAATTGGCGGGATCCTTCAGCATGGTGAGGAGCTTCTCAAATTCTACGCGGGCTTCCCGCCATCTGTGGGTGTCATAAAAAATCTGCGCACGCTGCTCCTGCATCTCGACGCCAGGATACGGATATTCTTTTCGCAGCGCGTGCATGATGGTAGTGAGGGCGGCGCCCGAAGGCTTGGCCTCGTCGGCGAGGGGGAACTTGTAGAAGAGGGTCTGATAATCCTTGGCGGCACGGGGAAGCTGATGCGCTGCCTGATAAGCGCGGGCGCGCTCGATCAAGAGATCCGGCTTTGATGAAGTTCCGGCATTAGCGTTGAGGACGTCGATCGCTTCCTGCGCATGACCCGTTTGTACCGCGGTTTGCGCGAAAGACTGCAGCACTTGCTCGCGCAAGGCGGTATTCGGATAGTCGTGCTGGAGGGTCTGAAGAGTTTTGTAAGCTTCGGCGTTGCGGCCCAGGTTGCGTTGAGTCTGCGCCGTCCAGTATAGGGCGTATTCCCGAAGAAGCGCGTCCCCTTGGGACTTGAGCAGCCAGCCCAAAGCTTGCGCCATGCGGTTCTTCGAAAAGTCCTGGTAACCGAGAGCCAGAGCAGCGCGCGCACCCCAGACGTTCGTGGTGTTTCTCGTCGCGAAGGCAGAAAGCTTTCCGTAAGCGTCGGGCGCGCCATTGCGAAGCTCACGCGACAACGCCGAAAGTTCTTTTTCCGCCGCATCATCCTCGGGGGTGCCCACAGCCACTTGCGGAGCCGCGGTTTCCGGCTTGCAGCCCTCGCGGCAGGGGGGCGCGGCAGGCTTTTTCGATTTGTGCCTGTGCTGAGGGGGTTGCGCGAGAAGCTCAAAGGAGCTACCCAGGGACAAGACCAGCGCGAGCACCAAAGCAGTGAAGGAATGAATCATGGAGATACACAATGATACGGCATCTCCTGAATGGCCACAAAACCGATGAATGCCCAAGCGGTTAACGGTGGCGCGCCGGTGTGGAGTAAGGATACTCGCCCAAGGCGTGAGGGTCGCCATCGGCGAGGATTTCCACCAGCCAGCGATAAAAATAATCCACCGGGTGGTCCATGATAGGTCTGAAACGGCGGTCGTATTCACGATGCGCTTTTTCAATGTCGTCTTTCAATCGGACGCAGAGATCTCTGTTTTCGCGGCCCAGCCGGACTTGTTCCGGCCGAAGCATCTTGATGTCCTGCATCGAAACTTTGGCCACGCGATTCGCGCGGCGATGCAATTCCTGTTCTTCCAGCGAGAGGCGGTTGACATCGAACTCTTCGCCGAACTCTTCTGCTCCGTCGGGAGCAGGTTCGACCAGCTCGAGCGTCTCGGGCTCAGTCTCTTCTTCAAAGGCCGGAGCCGGAGGCGCTTGCCCTCTGCGGGCCGGGGCAGCCTTCGAGGCCATGGGGGTTGGCGTAGAAGGCGCCGGGCGCTGCTGAGCGGGAGCCGGCTGGGGAGCCGCCCGGCCGACCAAATCCGTAATCTGCGCCTCGAGCGGCGAACGCGGGCCGGTCTGAAGAGTCAGGGCAACAAATCGTGACAAGACTTCCAGCGCGGCCGTCAGAGAAGCCGCCGAAGTCTGCGCGCGAAGTAGCGGCGGGAGCGCATTCGTCGGTTTGTTGCTGGCACAAGCGGAAACGACGTCGTTGACGGCGTGGTGGAGTTCGTCAGAAGTGTGCTTTAGGCGCTCGAGGTTATCACGAAGCGCTCGAGCAATGGCCTGTTCGACGGCGTTGAGTTCGTGTGCCATACGAGTCTTCGAAACTGCTTCGCCTGCGATCCCCCACCTTGGCATTTTCGAGGCTAGTCGGATTTGAGTCAACCGAGTCGCCAAAACGGTGTGCTCAATTATTGCTTATTAAACGGGGGCAAGCCCCTACGATGTCCAACTCGCGGGTCCGCCGAGGGACAACCTGTTTTGACGTGAGTGATATAATTGCAAAGAAGGGGGCGACACGGTTTCGACGGAAGCTGTCGCGACCTGAAGGCATGCCGGGAGCCACCTGCCCGTAACTTGGTGGAAACCTAGAACTGCCAACAACAACTTGGCACTTGCTGCCTAATTAATTAGGCGCACGTCTCCCCGGGCTTTGCTCACGGGCCCGGCAAGAGGCGTCGCACTGTGAGCTGGCCCGAGCCTTTCGGTCCGTAAGGCTCGGGCGAGATTCATCGGACTAGCCGGTTGCGTTTCTTGCTCATTCTGACCGCGGCTGGCGAACCAAGACGAATTGAGCTAAGCATGTAGGCTTCAGGCCGTAGCGCTTTTCGGACGGGGGTTCGACTCCCCCCGCCTCCACCATTCTTGCGCCTTGATTTGAAAGAGATTACGCGCGTGTCATTCCCCGTGTACCCGCTGTGTACCCCTTGTTGCGGTTCGTGAGTTCCCCATGTGCGCCGAACGTCGGCCTCCAATTGCTCCTGCCGCGCCCTAACCCCTCGCACAAGGAAAAACTCTGACAGCCGATGAGATGCAGAGCCTGATTGAACGTGCCGACCGGGACAAATTGCAGAAGGCACAGGAGCGGTTTGTGGCAGTGGCAGGAGGTGCTGCGTGAGAGAAGAATGGGGCCGGAAAAGGGACGCGGGACAGTGGCCGAAATCCACGCATGCTTGGGCCATCACGACAACCTTGTTGGCCGTGGCTGTTTTCGGGGCCATTTTCGCCTATCGCTACGCCTACAGCTTAACGCCCTTACAGCGCTTCTATTCCGCAACCTACATTCGGAGCGGATTCCGCGCGGCGATTGGGTTCAAAACCGGCCGCTACGAGCTGTTGAATGTTGTGGACAGCAAGGGCACTCGCCTGGCCCTCGATGAAGAGGTAATGCCTGTGCCTGCGGCCAACGGGCAAACCACGTTCGCACTGACCCAGGCCGCGGTCAAAGCGGGAGACAAGCGGCTCGCGTTTCAGCAGAGTCAATACAACAACGCCAAGCTGCATGAATTTCTGGGGCATTGGATTTATCGAGATCAGACGTTCATGGACTTCTTTGGGTCGGCGCTGTGGGGAGGCGTGGGAGCTTTCTGTCTCGGCCTGCTTGCCGCGATTCCCAAAGATCGCATCCGCGCTCGCGAACGGAGAGAAGGACGGAGGCTCAGAGGGCCGGAGCTCGTTACACCCAGGCGGTTTAACCGGGAGAATGCCTCCGATGGCATCGGCTTTGAGCTAACCGAAAGAACCCTGACACAAAAACTGTTCGGGCAGATGCCGACGATCAGGCTCCCACTCGCCATCGAACGAAACCACATACTTATCATGGGGGACACAGGTACCGGCAAGAGCACGCTTGTCCGAAGAATTTTGCTTCAAATTGAGGCGCGCGGTGAGACGGCCATCCTCTACGACCCGGCGCTCGAATATACGCCGGAATTCTACAGGCCCGAACGAGGCGATGCCATTCTAAATCCGCTGGACGACCGGATGCCCTACTGGAGTCCCGGCGATGAACCGCAACACCCGGCAGAGGCGCTGACCTTGGCCACTTCACTGTTTCCCGACCGTCGCAATGAGAATCAGTTCTTTATCGAAGCGCCCAGAAAAATCTTCGCGCACCTTCTCACTTTCAGGCCAACACCCGAGGAACTCGCCGCGTGGATGTGCCACGAAGAAGAGATTGATCGCAGGGTGAAAGGCACGCAATACGCGGCAATGATCGACCGGCAAGCGCCGGCGCAGCGCAGCGGCGTGCTGGCCTCGCTCAACATGGTTGCCGATGCCTTGAAATTGCTTCCCTCAGAAAAAGAAGCGCCAAGGCGCTGGACTGCGAGGGAATGGTCGAAAGAGCGGAACGGCTGGCTGTTTCTTACGAGCACACCAGAAACACGCGAACGCCTTCTGCCTCTCACAAGTCTGTGGCTCGATGCGCTGGTATTGCGCTTGATGAAGAAGGAAGACAATCCCAACGTGCCCAGGGTTTGGTTTCTTTTGGACGAACTCGCAACGTTGCAGCGCCTGCCGCAATTGCACACGGCGGTTACGGAGAACCGCAAGTCCAACAATCCCGTTGTGCTTGGTTTTCAGGGCCGCAGCCAGCTTGAGGTCCGATACGGTCACGAAGCCGAGGCGATGCTTTCGCAGCCCGCAACGAAAATCTTCCTTCGCACGAGCGAACCAAATGCAGCGGAGTGGATTTCGCGAACCATTGGCGGAGTCGAAACCGAGCGCCTAAAAGAGAGCCGTTCTAGTGGCCAATTCGGGAGCCAAAGGAAAACGACGAGCGAGGACAACGCTCGCCAGATCGAACCATTGGTGATGGATTCCGAAGTCAGCGGACTGCCCGACCTTCACGGCTATCTCAAAAACGGAAATATTGTTGTGCGAATGAGCTTCCCCGTCATTTCGCTTCCGCGAAGGCATGCAGGATTCATCCAGCGTCCAATGGAAGTTCAACACGAAGAAAAGCCGCAGACAGCAGCGGCCACAGTGGGAGCGAGCGGGAGGCTGGAGCGGAAGCTGGAAGCACACAAGACTAGCCACAACCAAGACCAGCGATTGCAGCGATCCGGGCAGAGGCACTTCTTCCAGTAGGCCAACACACATGCTGACCATTTCCAATGCCCTTGGCACAACCCAAGCGCAGGCGTATCATGCGGAGGAATTCGGCAACGCCCGCGAGAACTATTACACCCAAGGCGACCGAATTCGCGGGGAATGGCACGGACGGCTTGCCGAGCAGTGGGGCTTCTGCGGAACCGTCACCGAAGAGCACTTCCAACGGCTTGCGGAGGGCCAGCGTCCGATCACCGGTGCGCAGCTCGTCCGACACAAGGCAGCGCGAGAATACATCAATAAGCAGGGCCAGAAAATCCGAACGATGGAGCACCGCGCCGGGTGGGATGCGACATTCTCAGCGCCCAAGAGCGTATCACTGACGGCGCTGGTGGGCGGAGATGAACGCGTTCGGCGCGCGCATCAAGAAAGCGTAGCTGTCGCGCTGGACGAATTGGAACGATACACGCAAGCGCGCCTAGGCGGGAATCTTCCGGCAGAGACAACCGGGAAGTGGATTGCGGCGAAGTTCGAGCACGACAGTGCGCGGCCCGTGGACGGCTACGCCGCGCCGCAACTCCATACCCACGTTGTTTTCTTCAACCTGACGGAAACGGAAGATGGGACCATATACGCTGTCCAGCCACGCGAACTCTATAGAACGCAACAGTACGCGACTGCCGTGTATCGATCCGAGTTGGCGTACCGGCTAAAGGAGCTCGGGTATCAGATTGAGCGCGGCGAAAGCGGCCAGCCGGAAATTAAAGGCTACAGCAAGGAATACTTGGACGCATCGAGTCCGCGTCGGCAGCAGATCGAGGCACATCTAGCGAGGGAGAACCAGCGAGGAGCGGATGCCGCACAAATCGCCGCGCACAAGACGCGACAGGCAAAGCTGGAAATCTCGCATGACGAGATGCAGCAGCGGCACAAGGGAATGGCCGCGGAGTTCGACAACCAGCCAGACCGAGTAATCGAGGCATCCAAGACCACTCGCCAGGTTGACCGACCAGCTAAACAGGAAGTAGCACGTTCGGCAGTCAAATTTTCGGAAGAACGAAATTTCGAGCGCGAGGCTGTTTCCGACGAGCGGACCCTCTTGCGGGATGCCCTAAAGCGTTCGATGGGTGAATCGAGGCTCAGCGAAGTGAAAGACGAGCTCGCAAGGCGCAGTGACAACGGTGAATTGATCGAGATGGAGAGGAGCACCGGAAAACCAGGGCGAGCCTTTACCACAAGCGAGATGCTTGCTTACGAGCGCGACACCATCAACGTCATGCGTGCGGGACAACGGCAGCATGCGCCGATTGCGAGTCCTGAGCCGCGCCGGGAAACCGAGTCGGAGCACGCGCACCTGAGCCAGAGTCAGCGTCGAGCTGTCGAGCAGATCCTATCGAGCCGCG
>Ga0209375_1003030_pt1 | contig 11785 bp, 10 predicted proteins | sample GraSoiAngelo_131_FD_185888 | JGI IMG/M metagenome (GOLD analysis project Ga0209375, IMG submission 185888) | Grasslands soil microbial communities from the Angelo Coastal Reserve, California, USA - 14_0929_02_30cm (SPAdes) (version 2) | ecosystem: Environmental > Terrestrial > Soil > Grasslands ... | reverse complement strand
AAAACGTGGACGCCGCTTGTAACCGCGCAGGATCCGAAAGCTGTTCGTGGATACGCTCATGTGATCAAGGAAGATTTGGTCAAACCGGATCTGCTGTTTCTCGGAACCGAGTTCGGGCTATGGGTTTCCATTGATGGTGGAAAGACCTGGGGGCAATTTAAAGGCAACCACTTTCCTGCGGTTGCCGTGCGCGATCTGGCAATTCATCCACGGGACAATGACCTCGTTCTCGCGACGCACGGTCGCGGCATCTGGATCATAGACGACATCACGCCACTGCGCGCACTAACGCCCGATTTGTTGAAGCAGGACGTTGCGTTTGTTTCAGCGCGCCCGGTGCAGCAGCGAATCGAAGGCGCAGGAGGCTGGGCAAATGGCGACGCGGTTTTCGTCGGCGATAATCCGCCTGACGCCGCAGTCATCAATTACTACCAGCGCGAGCGGCATCTGTTCGGGAAAATGAAACTGGAAATTTTGGATTCTTCCGGACGCGTCATTGATGAATTGCCGGCCAGCAAACGCCCTGGCCTGAATCGGGTGACGTGGCCAATGCGCGCAAAGCCGCCGCGTGTGCCTCCGGGGGCGCAGGTTTCATCCGCGGGAACGCGCGGTCCGCGCCTCGTGCCGGGCGTGTACACTGTGCGCCTCACGAAGCGAGGCAAAGTTTCGGAGACGAAGTTGACATTGGGTCTGGATCGCCGAGCGAAATTCAGCGAAACAGACCGCAAGGCGCAGTTCGACGCCGCGATGCGAGTCGTCGCGTTGTTCGGCGATGAAAGCGCGCTGATGGATCGGATCCTAGCGTTGCGCAAAGCATTGGCCCAAAGTGGCGCCGCCTTTCCGGAAAGCGATCCGCTTGGCAAAAACATTTCCGACTTCGACGGCAAGGTTGACGCAGTGCGAAAGAAGATCGTCGCGACAACCGAGGGCGGCGCGATTACGGGCGAGGAACGGTTGCGCGAACACACCGACCAGCTTTACGGAGCGATCCTTAGTTATGAGGGGAAACCGGGCGCGTACCAGATCGCCTACATCGATGCGCTCAAGCGCGAACTCGATGACGTGACGAAAGAATTCGACCAACTACTCGCGCAAGACCTGCCTGCCTTAAACGAATCGCTCAAAGCCAAAGGCCAGCAACCAATCGCAGCACCATCACCCAACGTGGGTGCCAATGATGCCACGCATGGCCCAGTCGGCGCGACAGCCACGAGCGCGTTCCTTCCCGCGGATTTCCGCATTTCGTACTGAAGCTCTGGCGCCTGGAGCGGTCTAATAGAGCGAATCTTTTGCTCCACGAGCTTCGTTCTGGTAAGCTCGTACACAAGGCTGCCTATGGTTCAAGACGGCACCGAGCATCGCAAGCTCGCCGCGATCATGTTCACGGACATGGTCGGTTACAGCGCTGTCATGGAGCGCAACGAGGCCCTCGCACTTGCGTTACTCGAGGATTACCGCCGACTCCTGCGTTCAATTTTTCCAAAACATCAGGGGTCTGAAATCAAGACGATTGGAGATGGCTTCCTACTCGAATTTTCCAGCGCCTTAGCGGCAGTCCAATGCGGAACTGAAATTCAAGAGGGGATCGCAAAGAGAAATTCTGCCAATCCGCAGCAAGGAACATTTCAGGTTCGGATCGGAATTCATGCGGGCGATGTTGTGCGCCGTGACAACGATGTGATTGGCGACGGTGTCAACATCGCCGCTCGCATCGAACCATTGGCCGGAGCGGGCGGCATTTGTATTTCCCAGCAGGTATTTGATCAGATCGAGAATCGCGCTGCCCAATCGCTGAAAAGGATGGGGCAGGTGAAACTTAAGAATATGATGCGGCCTCTGGAGGTTTATTGGGTCGGATACGAGGGCGCAGCGTCGGGTCCACCGGACCTCGTGCGAGCCGATGAATCTTCTTCGGCTCAGAAATCGATTGCCGTCCTGCCTTTCCTAAACATGAGCTCAGACCCGGAGAACGAGTATCTGAGCGACGGTCTGACAGAAGACCTGATCATGGCATTTTCACAATTGAAGGGGTTACGCGTGCCGGCCCGGACTTCAAGCTTCGCGTTCAAGGGGAGAAATGAGGATGTCCGCCGGATTGGCCAGCAACTTAATGTGAAAACGATTTTAGAAGGGAGTGTGCGCAAAGTTGCCAACCGGCTGCATATAACGGCCCAACTGATCAATGTCCTTAACGGCGATCACCTGTGGTCCTAAACGTTTGATCGCGAAATGCAAGAGGTCTTCGCGATTCAGGATGAGATTACGCGCGAAATCGTGGACGCCCTTGAGATGCAACTGGTTGGCGCAGGCGATCAACCGTTGGGGAAACATGGCACTTACAACCCCGACGCCTATCAACTTTATCTTCAGGCCAGGTATCACTTTAACAAATTCACTGGTGACGGCTTCAAGCGATCCATCGAGTGTTGCAAAAAAGCCCTCGAAATAGAGCCAAACTACGCGCTCGCTTATGCTGCCTTATCGCTCTCCTTCCAATACGGCCTGGTTTTACGGGCATCTCTCGTTTGAAGAGAAGCTCGCTGCGATCGGTCCTCACGATCTATTCGCAGAAAAGGCAGTAGAACTCGATCCGAACCTGGCCGAAACACAGACCGCCTTGGCGATCGTTAGATTTTGGAACCAGAGGGACTGGTCAGTGGCTGAAGAGTGCTTCAAACAAGCCATCAAGCTTAACCCTAACTACATCACCGCTCACGAGCATTATGCTTTGTTCCTGGCGTGCAGGAGCCGGGTCGACGAAGCGATAACTCAGGCGCGGTGGGCGCTACAGCTTGATCCCCTATCCCCCCTGGACACTTTGCACATAGCAGCAGCATATTGGTTAATGCACCGGTACGATCTAATGCTCGAACAAGCCCGTAGATTGTTTGATCTGGAGCCAAACTTCTTCGGGACATATTGGATGCTGGGGTTGGCTCATTGGGCTCAGGGACTGCACGACGCTGCCGTCGCGGAGTTGCGCAAAGCAGTCGTGCTGGGAGGAGGTCCTGTTCCATTGGCCGATCTCGGGTGCCTGTTGGGCCGGTTGGGTCGGAAGGCGGAAGCTCAACAGGTCCTCGAAGATTTAGGCGAACTCGGAAAGCGGATGTATGTCCAGCCACCTTGTCTGGGCTTCGTTCATGCAAGTTTGGGCAATCTTGACGAAGCCTTTGGTTGCTTCGCCCGAGGCATGGAACATGAAAACGGTAGCATTGCGTATCTTCGGGAATACTGCATCTGTGCGGGCTTGGATGAATTGCGTGCTGACCCACGATTACCGGCGTTGCTTAAGGGAATCGGAGTCCGTGAGCGCTAATATCGACGAACGCTGGCGTGAACCTGTGTACGGAGGTCTGCCCCGCCGAATCGATGACCTCAGATTGATTACCGACACCGACGGTATCTTCGCTAAAACAAATGGTTCTGCGGAATCGTGGGAGTTAACCTCTCGCTAAAGAATGGAGCGCAAGCCTGCTGTGTTTATTGTTTTTCATCATATCGGCCTTTTACCGTCAAGGTCACTGAACTTTTCCTGACGCCATGTGCGGTATCGGCGCAATCGTTTCTCTAAGCGAAGAGCAGGTGCGCGACGGGATGCCGCGAATGATCGCGGCGATGCATCATCGCGGCCCGGATGGGAGCGGCAGTTTATTGCTGAACGCACCTGAAATTTTCTGCGGGCTGGCCAGCACGCGTCTGGCGATTCTGGATCTCTCACCTGCCGGCGCGCAGCCGATGATTTGTCCGAAGACTGGCGCTGCCCTTGTTTTCAATGGCGAGATTTTCAACCACGTCGAGTTACGGCGCGAGCTTCTCGATGCGGGAATTGAGTTCCGAAGCACCAGCGACACCGAGGTCGTGCTGAATGGACTGGTAAGATATGGAACGGCGTTCCTTCCACGACTTAAAGGCATGTTTGCTCTCGCGTTCGTGGATGGAGAGCGAAAAGCGTTGCTGCTTGCTCGTGATCCGCTGGGAATCAAACCGCTTTACCAGCATTCCAGTCCGGACCTGCTGGTGATCGGCAGTGAGGTGCGCGCGGTCGTTGCTGGCGCGCGTTTGTCGCGGGAGATCGATCGACAGGGACTTATCTCGTATCTCGCGTACGGCGCAGTGGCCGAGCCGAGGACGATCTTCAAGGAAGTTCGCGCGTTCGCGCGCGGCAGTTCCCAGCTTATCCCACTGACGCGACAAAGCCTATCCACTCCACCGCCGCCAAAGCGCTTTTTCAATATGCCGGCAATTCAGGAAATTTCCGAAGCTGAGGCAATCGAACAGGTGCGAGCCACGCTTACGCAGGCGGTCGATCAACATCTCATCAGTGATGTGCCAGTGGGGATGTTGCTCTCGTCAGGCGTCGACAGCACGATCGTGACGAGCCTGGCGGCGAAAAGCGCGCCTCACATTCGCTCGTTCACAGTCGGGCTCGCCGGGAACAGCAGCGAATCGGAGAGCGATCTCGCGCAACGCACAGCGGAGAGGCTCGGTTTGCGCCACAGCAATATTGTCATTGGGCCGGACGACGGGCGAGCGGAAGCCCGGGTCTGGCTGGATTCTTTGGACCAGCCTTCGATTGACGGCTTGAACGTGTTCGTTATCTCGCGGGCCATTCATGCGCAGGGCATCAAGGTTGCGCTTTCCGGTCAGGGTGGCGACGAGCTTTTTGGCGGTTACCCATCATTTGTCGATGTGGAGCGGATGCGAAGCCTTTACGACAAATTTGGGTTTCTACCGCGTTTTGTTCGCCGGTCAGGCGTGCAGCTGGCGCTTTTTGCGAAATCGTCCGTCGTCCGTGCAAAAGCAATCGATATCGCCGAATCAAACGGCGACGTTCGTTCATTGTATCTCCAGAGACGACGCACTCTCTCAAACAAGCAACTGAAAGAGCTCGGAATCAACGGGCCGCTTCCAACCGCCCGAAATTTTCTGCCGCCGGAATCCGAACCGCCCTTCGAGTTTGAGTCGCTTGCCGTTCCGGAGGCCGTCTCATGGCTTGAAACGCACTATTACCTTGGAAACATGCTGCTTCGCGATGGCGATGCGAATAGCATGGCGCATTCGCTGGAATTGCGGATGCCATTTCTGGATACGCGTGTGATCGATATGGCGTTTGCAATTGCCGGGCGCATCCGCTTTCCCAAGGGAGCGCAGGCTAAGCACCTGTTGCGCGCCACGTTTCCAGAGGCGTTGCCGAAGGAAGTAGCGATCCAGCCAAAAAAAGGCTTCACATTACCGATCAATCGTTGGATGACAGACGCGTTGCGGGAGAGATGCGAGGCCGGCCTGGAGTATCTCAGAGGAACTCAATTGCTCAATAACCGTGGAATCAGTAAGATTTGGTCGCAATTTCTTTTGGAACCGGATTCGTCCGTTTGGAGCCGAGCGTGGGAGTTATGCGTTTTGGGCATATTCACTGAGAACCATTCCATTAGTGGTGTGTGAGGCCGGGAGGTAGCGTCTGGCGAAAGAATGGAGCCGAAGCCTGCCATCGCTGTCGTTTTTCAGCACATCGGCCCGTATCATCATGCCCGGCTCAACGCTGCAGCAGAGAAATTGCTGGCAACCGGTTTGGAGTGGTCCGCCAGGGAGTATTACCCCTGGGGGGCAGCGGCCTCTCTAGCGCGGTACCACAAAGTTTCTCTCTTCCCGGAAGCAGGAGACTGTTTCCCGGGAAACGCCCAGCTTCGGCGAGCGTTTTACGCAACGTTGCAACGGGCCAGGCCCGATGTGGTGGCAGTCAACGGCTGGAACGATTTTGGATCGCTGGCTGCGGCGAACTGTTGCGTGTGCCACGGAATACCCATGGTGGTCATGTCGGAGAGCGCTCGCGGTGACGAGCCTCGCACGTGGTGGAAGGAGATGATTAAGCGACGGATTGTTGATCTTTACTCTGCCGCGCTCGTAGGCGGTCAGCGTCACGTTGAGTATCTCGTTGAACTTGGTATGCCTCGCGATCGAATCTTCACCGGCTACGATGTGGTCGATAACGCTTACTTTGCGCGACGCACTCTCGAGATCCGAAAGTCCCACCTTCGCCAAGGCTACGGCGGGCAAGCTGCATTCGAAATTCGAAAAAAGTATGGGTTGCCGGAGAATTACTTCCTTGCGTCGGCGCGGTTTATTGAAAAGAAGAATCTCCCGAGACTTATCAGAGCCTACGCGGAATATCGGCAGAGATCAGAAGTCATCCGCCTTCGCCAAGGCTACGGCGGACAGAAAGGTCAGACCTCAGCGGTCAGCGGCGAGAACGCGCCATGGGACCTCGTGCTGTTGGGTGATGGTCCACTTCGGAAAACTCTTAACTCTCAACTCTCAACTCTCAACTTACACCCCCACGTGCATCTTCCCGGCTTTAAACCATACGACGAGTTACCGGTTTACTATGCGTTGGCGAGCGCGTTCGTCCATGCAAGCACGACTGAGCAATGGGGGCTGGTTGTGAATGAAGCTCTCGCGTCTGGGTTGCCGGTGATTGTGTCGAGCCGGTGTGGGTGCGTGCCGGAGCTCGTGCAAGACAACGGGTTCACATTTGATCCAGTCGATGAACATGAGTTGGCCTCGCGGCTGTCAACCATGGCTTCGTTGTCACACGATGAGCGACAGCGTCTCGGCGATGCGAGCTACCGGATCGCTATGAATTTCGCGCCGGAACGTTTCGGCGCGGGCTTGGAACAAGCCGCGCACCTGGCGCTGAGGGACCCAAGCAAGGCCTCGCTGCTCGGCCGTGTGTTGATCAGACTGCTCTCGCAAATGCGCGCGCCCCAGCCTCCATGAAGATCGGTTTTTTGGTCGGCAGCGTCTCGCGCGAAGCAGGCGGGTTATTTCAAAGCGTGCGCGGGCTTGCTAAGGCGGTGATGTCGAAGGACACGACGGCGCGCGTGTTCGGCATCAGCGACAAAAAGAGCGCTGTCGATTCACTCGCGTGGCAGCCGCTTTCTGTTTATACGTTCCAACCACGATTCCGCGCCTGGGGCTACTCAAACCAACTCTTGCCTGCTTTGTTCCGAGCCGATCTCGACATTCTGTCCACCCACGGCTTGTGGAAATATTGCTCCGTTGCTTCGCATCAATGGCATCGCCGGACGGGGCGGCCGTACATCGTTCATTCGCACGGCATGTTGGAGCGATGGGCGTTGCAAAATGCAAAGTGGAAAAAACAAATCGCTGCGCTGCTTTATGAACATACGCATCTGCGCGACGCGGCGTGCCTGCGCGCTTTGTGCGAAGCGGAAGCGCAATCCATCCGCGCCTACGGAATGCGCAGCCCGATTTGCATCATTCCCAATGGCGTTGATTTGCCAGAGCTGGTCGAGAGTTCAGCGGTGGAAGTAGAGAGCCCGCTATTTCAAAAATTTGCTCAAGGCCGAAAAGTTCTGCTCTACCTGGGCAGACTTCATCCAAAGAAAAACGTGGCCAGTTTGATTCGCGCTTGGAAACAAACGCTCAACTCCGATCGTCCGATCAGCGAGAGCTGGGTCCTGGCTATCGTCGGATGGGATCAGGGCGGGTACGACCGAACACTAAAGCAACTCGCAAATGATCGTGGCCTTTTGTTTGCGGACGTTAGTAGTGACAGGACAGAACTCAGCCGACAGCAGTCGACAGCTCCATCTCTTGCCTTCCTTGGACCGCAATTCGGGGCCGAGAAAAATGCATGTTATCGCGCGTGCGACGCATTCATCTTGCCGTCATTGAGTGAAGGTCTGCCGATGACGGTGCTGGAAGCATGGGCGTATGGGAAGCCGGTAGTAATGACGCCCGAATGCAATTTGCCCGAAGGCTTCGCTGCCGGAGCTGCGTTACAAATTGGAACCACGCCGGAGGAAATTGCCGCTGGTCTAAAACAACTGAACGAAATGAGTGACGACGATCGAAGAACAATGGGCGCTCGTGGCCGCAGTCTAGTCGCGACAAAATTTTCATGGCCGCGAATTGGTGAACAGATGCGGTTGGTGTACGACTGGGTGCTCGGTGGCGGACCAACACCGCGGACCGTGAGATTGTAGCATTCTGCAGCACCTTTCGCGGAGCGTCACTAGCACCGCGCTCTGAGGGTATTTGACGCTTTTCGCTAACGTCGTTTTCTGAGACTCTGGTGCCGTAATGCTGGCAAAAATTTATTCCGCTGCCGTTTACGGCGTGGATGCATACGAAGTGGAGATCGAAGTAAACGGGGCGGGCGGCGACCCGAACATTGTGATTGTTGGGTTGCCGGATGCAGCGGTGAAGGAAAGCCGGGATCGTGTCACAACTGCGATCGCAAATAGCGGCTATTATTGGCCACGCGGTCGCACGACGATCAATCTTGCTCCGGCAGACATCAAAAAGGAGGGCCCGAGTTTCGATTTGCCGATTGCTCTTGGGATGATCGCCGTCACCGAGAACCTGGACAGTTCGCCGTTCGAGAATTTTAGCTTCGTCGGTGAGCTCGCCTTGGACGGTTCGGTCCGCGCTGTCAAAGGCGTGCTGCCGGTGGCATTGGAGGCGCGCCGACGCGGCAAGCGCGCGTTGTTTGTTCCCGAAGCCAACGCACTTGAAGCCGCGATGGTCGATAAGATCGATATCTATGGCGTCCAAAATTTGCGGCAGACATTCGCTTTCTTGCGCGGAGAAATTGCGCTCCTGCCGACACGCGCTGATCTGAGCAAATTCTTCGCCACCCATTCAAGTTACGATGTTGATTTCAGCGACGTTAAAGGGCAGGGGCACGTTAAGCGCGCCATCGAAGTGGCTGTCGCTGGTGGTCACAACGGTCTGATGATCGGTCCGCCGGGGTCGGGAAAATCGATGCTCGCAAAACGCATTCCGACCATTATTCCGCCGCTCTCGCTCGATGAAGCGATTGAGACGACGAAGATTCATAGCATCGCCGGCTTGCTCGACACTGAAAAATCTTTCGTTTCCACGCGACCATTCCGCGATCCGCACCATACCATTAGCGACATTGGGCTGCTTGGCGGCGGCACGTTTCCGAATCCCGGTGAAGTGAGCATCGCGCACAACGGCGTCCTTTTTCTTGATGAGCTGCCCGAGTTCAAGAGATCTGCGTTGGAAGTAATGCGCCAGCCGCTCGAAGACGGGAAGGTTACGGTGTCGCGCGCAGCAGGCAGTGTCACTTTTCCGTCGGAGTTCATGCTCGTTGCGGCGATGAATCCCTGCCCGTGCGGCTATTTTGGCGATTTGAAACGCGAATGCCGTTGTGGGCCGCTTCAGGTGCAGCGCTATCGCCAACGAGTGTCCGGCCCGTTGCTCGACCGCATCGATCTGCACATTGAAGTGCCCGCAGTCGAATATCGCGATGTTGCCAGCGAACGCGCAGAGGAAACTTCCGCTGCGGTTCGCGAGCGCATTATCGGAGCGCGACAACTTCAGCAGGAGCGCTTCCGCAATGACTCCAAGGTAAACTGCAACGCGCGCATGGCGACGCGTCATCTCAAACAATATTGCAAGCTCAGCCAGGACTCACACGAGTTGGTTCGGGTGGCCATGAACGAATTGCACCTGAGCGCCCGCGCTTACGATCGGATTTTAAAGGTGTCACGCACAATTGCCGATCTCGATGGCAAGATCGACATCGCACCCGAGCACGTCAGTGAGGCAATCCAATATCGCACGTTCGATCGCACGCTCTGGGTCTAAAGTTCCCGCTGTAAGCGAGCCTCAAACGTGGAGATTTTGAATTTTGAAGGTGAGCTTTGTTCTGAGGGTGGACGCCCATCAATTTCTAGGGAAGCAGGGAGCCGCGCGCACACTTCATGTCGAGTGGCTCTGTTGCTTCCATTCTGAGAGAGAACCCATAAACTCCGGCTCCGGTGGTTCGTCCAACAGCGCGATAAACTCGACCGAGTGACCGTCGCGGTCGCAGAAGTACAACTGGGCCGAAGGCATCCAGCCGATTACCGATGGCTCAATCGTTTTCTCGCCAAGAAAATTCTGCGTCTGGATGCCTGCAGCGTTTAGTCGTTCGCCAGCAGCGAGCAGCTCAGCGAGCGGAACATTGAATGCGATATGGCATTTACGAAACTCGCAGCCCAGCGTCGTGCTCGGACCCCACAGGCCGAGCATCGATCTTCTATCGGCCCCAGCCCATAGAAAAATGGCATCGCGCGTTACGTCGCGATGCGCGAACTGTAACCCGACGATCTCAACGTAGAATTGTTGCGCCGCCTCGGTATTAGCCACCGGGAGATGCGCTTCGTACAAGTGCATGCGACCAATTTACACCCGCTCCAGGTGCGTGCGCGGTTACTCCGTAACCACCATTATTCCCGAGCGCATTTCTCGTGTGGTTCTGATTATCGAAATCGCGACGGTGATCAAAGTCATAAACTGCGCAAACGTCCTTCGGGAAGAGAAGGTCCAGTGTCCAGTCAAATGCCACACGAATCTTTTTGTCCAAGCCGGGCAACTTGCTGAGGTAAACTGTCCGCCACATCCACCACGCGAAGAAACCTGAGAAATTGAACCCGAAAATCCGAGCTACGCCCGTCCGTCGGCCGATCGAGGCCAGTAGCCCAATGGTTCTGAACGAAAATGGCTCTGGTCGACGACCCAACAGCACAGCCGCGATATTCCGCGCCACAACCTTCCCTTGGCGCATGGCGTGTTGCGCAGTAGGTGGGTGAGATTTCCCCGGATTTCTAATGTCCGGCACAAACGCACAGTCACCCACCGCCCATACATCAGGCCAATCGGGGACTCGCAAGAATTCGTTCACGCGGATTCGGCCCCGTTCGTTTGCACAGGGGAGCGAAACGGTTAGGGGATTAGGCTCTGTCCCGGCAGTCCACACCAAAGTGCGGGACGGAATTTCAACACCATCAACCAAAAATACGCGGTTTTCCGTCATGCTCTTGACCCGGGTGTTAAGCTGGACTTCCACACCGCGTCGCGCGAGCACTTCCTGCGTGTATCGTCCCAGACTCTCACCCAGTTCTGGCAGGATTACCGAACCGGAATGCACGAGCATAACTCGCAACATATCTTCACACAGATTGGGATAGAACGGCAGCGCTTCCCGCACGAAGTCGTTTAACGCCGCAACCGTTTCCACACCTGCGAAGCCGCCGCCTGCCACCACAAAAGTGAGTAACGACTGCCGGTCGGTGGAATTACATTCTGAATTTGCCTCTTCCAAATGTCGGATGATTTGGGCGCGCAATCGAATCGCGTCTGGAAGCGATTTCATCGTTAACGCCAGCTCGGAAAAAGCGGGGAGGTTATGAAAGTTGGTGATTGAGAGCGATGACCAGATGATCATAGTCGACTTGTCGTGACTCGTTGCGGTAACCGCGCAAAATCAGGACCCGTTTGTTTGGCAGGTCAATCTCGTTCACGTCACCTACCAATACCTCGACCTTATGGAGCAGTTTCCGAAGGGGATTTATGATATTTGTGATCTCGAGATCGCTTGCTGCGATTTCGTGAAGCATAGGCGTGAAGAGGAAAAAATTATCGCGGCTAACGAGGCAAATCTCCACTGTGTGTTGTCCCGCCAGCAATTTCTCAAGATGAATGGCGGCATAAACCCCGCCGAAACCACCGCCGAGAATGACGATTCGTTTTTTGCGCGGCCTCCGAGTGATGCGAGCGATCATCGAGTTCTTTCTGTAGCGGAGCTGCCGGTGAGAAGCTGTCGAGAAACCTGTAGATGTCGCTAGGACGACCGCGCAGACGGTAGCTCGCTCTTTGCGTCCAGTCGTTTGGACGGCGCTACGCCGCTGGGACCGGACTGACTTAATCCCTTCTCAATCTCATCTCGTGCTGCGCTGAACTCTTTTACCGC
>Ga0209375_1003023_pt1 | contig 11805 bp, 10 predicted proteins | sample GraSoiAngelo_131_FD_185888 | JGI IMG/M metagenome (GOLD analysis project Ga0209375, IMG submission 185888) | Grasslands soil microbial communities from the Angelo Coastal Reserve, California, USA - 14_0929_02_30cm (SPAdes) (version 2) | ecosystem: Environmental > Terrestrial > Soil > Grasslands ... | reverse complement strand
CAGGAACGATTGTGCACGTTACTCGCTTGTTTCGCAATTCTTTCACATTCACTCTTCATATTTCTCTTCTGAATTTCTCGAAAGAGAGGATACCCAGCATGATTACCTGATGAAACATCTGGGCTGGATCCTCGATCTCTATCACAAGCCCGGCTATATGGTAGTCTGGCTGAAAAAACCTGACGGAAGATGCGTAAGGCTCATCGACCGATGGAAGCCAAAGCTGCACGTAGGAGGAAACTATCGAGAGCTCGTGGACCTAGCTTGCAAGTCATACATCGAACAGTGCCGCTTTGTCGACAAGTTTGAGAGAGCAGGCGATATCGAAAAAACCAGAGTCCTCGAAATAGAAGTTGAAACTGACGATGAGGCAGCGAAGCTTGCGAACAGAATACAGAGAGAAGACAACTACTCCCGTTTCCGCCTCTACGATGTCGACATTCCCTCTCCTCAAGTTTACCTCTACCAGAAAGACCTCTTTCCCTTAGCCCTAGTCGAAGCTGATGCGAAGGATGATGAAGTTCAGTGGAATCTGCGAGACTCGAGGGAAACAATTGATTACAAGCTGCCGACTCTCCGAGAAATCCGACTAGAAGTCAAGACAAGGAAAACCAGGAAAATCCGAACCTTTGAGGATGAGCTAGGCTCTCTCCAAATCAAACATGATGATGGTGAGGCTTTCACAATAGACTCTGGCAGCGAAGGAGAGAAGATTCTGGGTCTTGTTGATTGCTTCAGAGAAGCAGATCCTGATATTGTCATTACGGAAGGGGGAGACTCGTTCATCTTCCCCTATCTTTCTAGACGCGCAAATGAAAACGGAATGCTCGACAGGCTGATTCTCGGCCGCGACCCTTCACCGCTCAGAGTATACGAGGTTCAGGGCCACTCATACTTCTCCTACGGGAAAATCCTCTACCGCGAGACGGCCGCTCGACTTCTCGGCAGACTACACATTGATGGGCATAACGCGTTCATCAGCGCAGACTGTGGACTAGAAGGACTCTTCGAGATATCTCGGACATGCATCATTCCAATTCAGCGCGCTAGTAGGGCCACGATCGGCACCAACATGACAAGCCTACAACTCTACCATGCTTTCAAAAAAGAAGTTCTCATACCATGGAACAAGAACCAGCCTGAAGAATTGAAAGACAGCGAAGAACTTGTCAATGCAGACCGGGGAGGTTTCATCTACGGACCAGCAACAGGAATACACGACCAGGTTGGAGAACTGGATTTCACAAGTCTCTACCCGACCCTAATGCGAGACAAGAACCTGAGCGGAGAAACAGTCAACTGCAAATGCTGTCTCAAACCACCCTCTCGCGTCCCAGAACTAGACTACAATATCTGCAGCAGACAGATAGGCATCGTTCCACAGTCGCTAGATATTCTTCTAAGAAGACGCAGGAGCTACAAGAAGCAAAAAAGAGAAATAAAAGACGACCAGTTAAGAGAAAAGTTCGATCAACGCCAGTCAGCCCTCAAATGGATACTTGTCTGCTCTTTCGGATATCTAGGATTCAAGAATGCTCGTTTCGGCAAAATAGATGCGCACATTGCAACATGCGCCTTCTCTCGAGTATTCCTCGACCGTGCAGTGGCTTTAGCCCAAGCCCGCGGCTTCAAGCTAGTCCATGGAATTGTCGACTCTATGTGGCTTTCAAGACCTGAAGCTACAGCAGCGGATTATGAGGCGTTATGTGAATTGTTGAACAGAGATCTTCGTATTCCGTTGAGCTTTGAGGGCCAATACAAATGGATAGTCTTCCTCGACTCCAAGATAGACCCGCAAGCGCAAGTCCTCAACAGATACTATGGCATCTTCCAGAACGGGACCTTAAGAGTTAGAGGAATTGACCTCCGACGCCACGACACTCCAGAGATAGTCAGAAAGTGCCAGAGAGACATGCTGGCTATTCTATCTACTGCCGACGATTCCCAAGAATTCAAAACCCTAGTCCCCCAAGCCCTCGGCACTCTCAGAGAATACGCTTCGAAACTTCAAAGCAACCGCGTTCCTCTCGAAGAACTTGTAATAACAAGAAGTTTGAGCAAGAACCCTGGCGAGTATTCTCACAAAGTACTCCAGGCCATCGCAGCACAGCTCCTCAAAAATGAGGGGGGATCAGTTCATGCGGGACAGCAAGTAAGCTACGTCATGACCATCGACAGTTCAAATAGAAAAATGACCACAGCTGCTCCACCAGAACTTGTGGACGATAACACAATTATCAACCTTCAAGGATACGTCGGCCTTCTGATCTCTTCTGCTGCAAACCTACTCTTACCCTTGGGCTACGACAAGAAATCGCTAACGGCAAGCCTCGCCTAGAGACTAACTCGCACCGAGCAATCTTCTAGCTGAAAAACCACTATTTCTTCGAGATTCTAGATCTTCTTCGAACGAGGACAAGAAGCACCGCGATGACCTCTCCCAGTGCTGCCATGATCGCAAGCTCGCGTCCATAAGACAACCCGGAGGGACCCTCTCCCGACGCGGCGGGCCTGGGACTTGGTTGGGCAGTGGGCCGCGGTCCAAGCGAGAGTTGTCCAACATTGAAGTTCTCATCGCTCAAGCTGATCTCCCCCGGGGCCGGACAAACGTTCACAACTATACTGTAGACTCCCTCTGAAAATCCCGTAGTGTTCCAAGATAGGGAGGTGGTGTATCGCGCGAGAGGAGCGAGTAGAAGGTGATTCTGCTCTGCAACCATCGTCACGTTTGCGTGCTCGCGTAGGTCGAAGATTTCTGAAACAGACCCATAATTCGCTACTGTCACGTTGACAACCACTACACTGCCGACCGTCGCGTTCAGAGGAGCAAAGCCTGAAATGATGACAAGGTTATGAATCTCTGGGATAACCAAGACAGAGACGGTGGCCGACTTTTCGATCCCCATTACTCTAGCTACAACCGCCACTTCCGACAATCCTAAAGCTGCTTGAGCACTAGCAACGATTGTCACCAGCGACGAAAACGATGATCTTCCAGAAGAAGGAGCGAAAAGAACCTCTACGCCTGCAGGCACTGATTCCGCAGATAGGGTGATGGGCGGGGAGAGCTCAGAGGTGGTGCTTAAAGAAACACTTAGCGAGCGGCTGGAACCCTGAATTAGAGTCAGGTTACTCTGACTCAATAATATGTTAAAAGTCGGGATGCACTGGGAATTGGGATGGTTGCCGTTGGAAGGATTCGTTTGCAAATCGATTGTACTGTAATCTAAGCCGCCGTTAGGATTGCACTGATGACGATTGGCGTCGACACTGGCTGATGATAGTAAGTATGTGGCTATTTGAGCTTCCAATGTGCTGGCGACCACCTCGTAATGGACGACCACTGGGAGCGAGAGCATGATGATGGAAACGGCCAGCAAGACCAGTTCTAGCCGGGGCAAACTAGTCATTCGCCTTACATCTCCATCAATATAGAACATTTCGCTGTTTCTTGTGTTCTATGAATTCTTCGCCACATAGCTGATTCCCCGAAAGCTCCAGGCGAGAGAGCCCTCCTCCCTCCGGAGATCTGTGGATGAGTTCGAGTTGGCACTTGTGCTGGTGAGAGACGAGATTAGATTATATCTTGTCAATCCAAGCAAAGTGGTGGAAATCTTGACGACTACTGAAACTGGGAGCAACAGTGAGTTAGAGCTGGTTGATTTCCAAGAGCTAGAGAAGGGTAGTGCTCGTGAGACCATGTCAGAATTGGTTAATGAATATGGGGTGGTGTATATCACATCCTTGACGCGTCAAGGATGCTCTGGGTGCGAGACCCAGAAACCGCTCTACGAAGCTCTCGCAGCGGGGATGACACGGGAATTGACTGGCAAGGTCAGGTTCCGGAGACTTCATGTTAACTACAGGGAAGATGATAAGCGAGCATCTTGGGAGAGTAAACGAATCTTTGGCCACGCTGCGTATCCGACATATATGATACACGTGAAGTCTCATGTAGGCCCGCTGGAGATTTATCGATCAGTCTACCCGCAGATGGACGAGTTAGAGAGACAGATCAGAGATACTCTAGAGTTGGCCGAATTCTATAGGATCGAAGCTAAGAAAGCAGCTCTCGAACGCGAGGCTGCAATCTCGACCACGACCCCTTGAGAATCACTATTTACGGCGAGTCGCAAAGGCCCGTTGGATTGGCACCGACGAAAGGGCAAGAAGCTTAGTTGTCATCAGTCGGCTCGCCCTCTCTCAAGGGCCCAATTATCTCGACGACATATCCTTCCGGATCTCTAAAACTGGCCATACGGTTTCCCCACGGCCTGTTGGCGGGTTTGTCATCAAACTTCACCCCTCTTCGTTGCAGTGAATGATAGATCTCATCTACGTCATCGACTTCTAGGTGCAACTCTATGGTCTGACGGTCGATTCTGGGACCTTTAGCGAGTCTATGTAAAGCCAGTCTAGAACCTCTTGTGTCGAACATTATGAAGCTGGGATTCTCTTCGACAACAGGTATTCCTAGAATCTCTTTGTAGAGTTTCTTTGTCTCTTCAAACTTGACAGCCCAGAGAGTCACGTAGGGGAGCCTTTCGAATCGCATACCGGATAAGTAGTCTTGATCAGTTCTTAGAATATTTGGCGACTGACAGTGCAAAGCACTCAGACAAATTGAGAAGGTTGCTTGGCCAATAATAACAGTTGAATTATCATGTAACTAGTTTCTATCGAGAAAGGCGGAGATCTCGTCCGGACTGCATACTACAGCTACAGGGTGGTACGACCAAGTCCCTGTGGGTTTTGGGGATGTGAAAGGGGCGTTAGAAGGCGGGTCTGACGTGACGGTTTTCGTAGAGAATCTTCCGCTCGTAGATACCCATCACCCAGTACAAGCCGATGACTAGGAACAGTCCCAGGATGAAGATGATGATGTTTGCATTCGCGCCGAGGGCGTTGATAACGGCCTGTCTGGCAGCGTCGGTGAAGAGCGTGATCCAGGTGAGTGAGACGAGTAGTGCCGCGGGTAGGGTCAACCTGAAGACCCTCAACATCATCAATTCTCGTTTTGGACTTGCCAAATCTCAGTCAGAACCGGCATTAGACTCGGTGGGATTTCATAGCGCTTTTGCAAGAATTTGGACAGCTTCCAAGCTCGGATTCGAGGCATACTAGCCTCGACAGCTCATCCCGTCGAGCATGTTCGTTGAAAAAGGACATCTTCGGTTCTAGATAAATAGATGAGTTAGTGTAACAAAAGAGGTCCCGAAAGGACCTATACCAACTACTGGCGTGAAAGGACCGTTTGCTGGAACGTCTGTCTTGGAAACTTACATATTCCTCGACAAATGGGCGGTTCTTTGTGGCCGCCGTAACGTAGCTTGGTAGCGTACAGGCCTGAAAGGTGGAAAGGAACGCCTTGGCCATTGGAGCCTGGAGGCCGGGTTCAAACCACCCGACAAGGTGTGAACGTCCCGGCGGCGGCCCCACCAACAAGATTTAACCCAACCACCATCGACGCGGCTGAAACGTGGGCCGGTAGTTCAGCCTGGTATACTGCAAGTCAGGCCGAAGAACGTCCGGTTTGCATGCCTGGAGTGTCAAGACACCGGAAGGTCGCGGGTTCAAATCCCGCCCGGTCCACCATAACTGGAGACGGTGACTTGAAAGCGTTTCCGTCAATCCGGATGAATGGCGAGGTCCCGCACGATCATTGCAGTATCGTATTTCTAGCCCGAAAGTCAGGCGTCAAATAACGTCGCGATTTTACGGCTTGATTGCTAGACGAGCTAGGAGATCAGACCATGCTCACTCAGAGGCGGCTGTAATCAGCCCTGATCGCGATTCCAAGCAGGCGTTTTGACCTCACGCAGTTTTCACGCTGACCTGCACGCTGACCTACACGATCTCCAAAACACTCGACCAGTCGATTCTGGGCGAGAAACCTGCATCTAAACCAGGAACGGGTTCAACTGGCGGGACCATACTCCAAAAATCTCAAAAACGTTAATCCCCGCGACGCAGATCTGCCTTCTTGAGTCATGCTACCGAGTTGTTGGATTGACTTCAGTTCATCAGCTCGCCAATGGATCAACTGCGGCGTAGCTCAGCAGAATTCGATAATATCCTGACAAGAAGTTACCTGATCTGTGGTTCTACTCGTTTCGGCTTGACCAAGGGATGAAGTCGAAATACTAGTGCCCTCCAAGTTCGGCACTAGCCGATTGGAAAGGTTCCAATGCTTTCGCTGAATCTCGAACTGTTATATCGGCGACTGGAAAAATCTAGTCTCCGTCAGGCTTGCCGGCACGAATTATCGCCTTGGAAGGAATCGACCAGTCAGGAAAGAGAACACAGACGCGACTACTCGCGGATCGCCTCAAACGGGCAAGCACAAGGGTCGCCACTATTAGTTTCCCAATCTATGAAACCCCATCAGGGCGACAGTTACTTAGATACTTGAAAGGCAACCGAGAATATCCCCCCGAAGCCTTGCACATGCTCTACTCGCTCAACAGATGGGAGAATAAAGAGCTAATCAACAACCTAGTCAGCAACTCAGATTTGCTAATCGCTGACAGATATACACCCTCAAACCTGGCTTATGGTTTCTCAAAAGGACTCAGCCTTAGCTGGCTTCAAGGACTTGACAAAGGGCTTCCTATTGCCGACCTTGTCATAGTACTCGATGTCCCTATCGTCTCCTCATTCACGCGGAAGTCGAAGAACAGAGATGTTCACGAAAGCAACAAGGAATTTCTTATGAGGGTAAGACGCAGCTACAAATCGTTGTCCGCGAAACTGGGGTGGAGGATACTGGACGCAACCGGAACTTCTCGAGAAGTGCATTCGGCGATATGGCAGACTATCCTCCAGAGGTTCAATCCCTTGAAGCGAAGATGATAGCCCCCTAAGTCGAACTGATGCTATCTAGATCCGCAAGGGGGAACCGCTCGCGAGTCAATTCGGCGTTTAACTGGGCTAAAATCAGGGTCACAAGTTCGACCGGCTCGACCCTCTTAATACCCTTGAGGTGGTGGACAAGGACCTCCACCCTTCCCGGCTGAAAGACTAGCCGGACCAAGTAGTGGTCCTCGTGGAGCTTATGCTTTAGACTATCGTCGATTGTGTAGTGAAGATGAAAAACCAAGTCAAGCGCGCTTAACGCACCACGATTTTCTATCCGATCAAATATCCGCTCCCCCTCCGCGGCATCAAGCACGTCAAACCCTTCACCGTTGCCAACTCCAATCTTGAAACCCATTTTCCCCCCGGAGTACCCATCCCTGTCAGCCACGGTGATCATCCTCGGCAGAGATAGGACCCGCAATGACAAGAGAGCCGACACCAGAGCCTTCTGCAACAAATCAGGACTGACATCAAAGGAGAACGAAGCTCTTGCATGAAGGATCGTGGGGAATTGGTGAAGCGCGCCCAACCATTGGTCGTCAATTGCATCTCCCATGTCGAAACTATGACCCTCTACTGGGCATTAGGATCTCGAGAAACTATATTGTTTCTCGGAGATGAACTAGACCTCCCATCCGAAAACTGATATCTGCCTCGACTCGTCCAGTAACTCCAACTTGCATCGCAAGAATGCTTCTCAACTCTGGCGTAAGTGCCCAACCTGTCACAGGGAATTGTTCTCGGAGGATCATTTTTGCGCCATATGCGGTCAATGTCTAGATTGTTGCCAGGGCGCCCACGCGCAACACAAACCTAAGCAAGTAGCCCATTAAGAAACTTGAGATCATGTGAACATGGAAATCTTTTAATGACGAGGAACGGAATCTTTCTTGGGCTAGGATGCGTTTAGGACCAGAAGGCCCTTCCAAGAGTCTGGTGACGTGGCTTGCAAAAGGCAAAACGGAAAGAGGAATACGAGGCAAGAATCAAGCAAGCACTTGGCGTCCTAAACGAGGTCTCAAACGATAACACGACCCCCCGAAACATTCGTCGATCCGCCAAGGACGCGATGGACGCTCTCCAGGCCATGTCCAACACGATAGGCGTCCGGGCATCAAATGCTATCTCAATACTAGACGAGATTGGACAAGACCCCAACATGCCCCCCTACACGCGGGTCAAGCTGTGGAATGTGGCGAGTATCCTCGAGGCCGTAAAAGACTGAATCTGCACCCGCTTAGGGACCCGCTTAACGGCTAAGTATTTATCGCCAACACGCCTCATCGTACCCGGAAGCGCTCTCCTCTTGGACTTGCGACGCCTGTTGCCGTACATTGTTGGCCTACTCGTTCTGGCGTTCGCGCTGGGTTCTCTACCACGTAGCCAGCCGGGAGGCAGTCTCCTATTCCGATCCTATTGGCTGCTCTACTTGATCTACCTAGGACCGGTCTCGGTTCTCGGGATCATGATCGCTTTAGTCGTTATCGTCGCGCTGAACTGGCGTGATTTTTCCTCCGCGGTCGGATTCCAGATGGCTCGGCAGAGAAAACGCGGGAAGCGCGGGTCTCGTTGGTCGATCCTCATCTCCGGTGTCTTCTGGGCCCTTGCCATCGGCGTTCTCATGTTCAAGAAGGGCAGCGTCTTCAATTCCACTATCTCCAGCAACTCCACAGTATCCCAGATAGTAGGTGCGCACACAGCTGGTCCAACCTCTCTTCATTTCAGCGGCATCATACCGGCTCTTTCAAATCTCATCGACAATAGCTGGTTCAGTATAGCTTTCCTTAGCCTAGTCGTCGTTGGGAGTGTCGTTCTCGTCCAGAGCATTCGAGTCTTTTTCAAAGAGACAAGAGACATGAACGTACAAGTCGTAGAGGGCAACCGGGCAGAAGGTCTACTCGCGGTACAAGAAGCCATCAGACTTGTTGAAGACCAGTCGATGGATCCTAGGAGCAGGATAATCGCATGCTACCATAACCTCATGAAGACCGCATCCAGGCTCGGCGCTCCATTATCTCCGCACCTAACAGCGAGGGAACTTGAGGAGGCGATACGATTCAAGTTCGAGCTTGAGGGAACGGCGACCAGTGACCTTACACAGCTCTTTGAAGAAGCACGATACAGCCTCCATGAGATGAGCGATGATGATGCGGAGAAAGCGCACGAATATCTCGATGATATTGCCCGGGAACTCAACGTCGAGCTCAGCAACTGAGACTTGAAAAAAAGCACGATAACGCTACTCTTCTGGTCAGCCGTCGCGTACGCCATCCTCTTACTTCTCGTCAGAGGCACATTGCCTCCAGATTCGACACCCACAATCACATTGACCGGAATTCCACTCATAGCAATCGCGGCCGTACTAATGCTCGACCTGATTAGACGATCAACTCGACCAGCTGACACAAGGAAGCGCAATCCGGGCGCCGGATTCAAGGCAAGCCCCGTCCAGCTTATCAGCAGTCAGATCATGGTAGCAGCCGAAGCCAGCAATTCGTATTTTGAGAGCGTGGTCCGATCAAGGCTAAGGGACCTCTTGGTCGAAAAGGCCGCTCTAGAATTGGGATTAGAGAAAGACAAAGTGCGACGAACACTATCTGACCCGGACAAGGGACCTAGACTCCTACAGGACAAAACTCTCTATTCCTTGTTATATGGTCCAGCACCCGAGAAGGGTCCGGCCAGGATGAGGATGATCGATGAAGCTGTAGAATCAATAGATGCGTGGAAGTCTTGAAGCCGGAAGAAGCGGCACGCGTCTGCGAGACGATCATCAACCAGGTCAAGAAAGTGATAGTTGGCAAAGACCTTGTTCTAGAGAAAGTGATGCTTGCATTCCTCGCCAACTCCCACATTCTCTTCGAAGACTACCCAGGATTGGCCAAGACGTTGCTGGCGAGGAGCTTCGCCGCAAGCATGGGCTGCGCATTCTCCCGGATCCAGTTCACCCCCGACCTGCTACCGGCTGACATTACTGGCACGTACATTTACAACGTAAAGGGTGGGGAGTTCGAACTTCGCAGAGGACCGGTGTTCACCAATGTCCTCCTAGCTGACGAGATCAACAGGGCACCTCCCAAGACGCAAGCCGCTCTACTAGAGAGCATGCAAGAACGGCAGATCACGCTGGATGGCAAGACCCACTCACTTCAAGACCCGTTCATCGTAATCGCGACCCAGAACCCGATTGAGTATGAAGGAGTCTATCCCCTTCCCGAAGCCCAGCTCGACCGGTTTATTGTGAGATTGCAGCTCGGCTATCCCACACCTCATGAAGAAGTAGAAATCATGCGGCGCCGAATGCTGCGAGGCAAGGAAGACATCTCCTTAGAAGCCGTGGTCGACTCGGCGACGATTCTCGAAATCCAAAAGACCGTTGAGGGGATACACGTTGATCAGGACATATTGAGATATGTCGCAGATATCGTCCAAGCAACAAGATCACAGCGCCAGATCGAGATAGGCGCTAGCCCAAGAGGATCACTCGCAATCTTCAAGCTGACCAGGGCTAGAGCCGTGTATCATGGAAGAGACTACGTCATCCCCGATGACGTCAAAGAAGTGATAGCCCCAGCCCTCGTGCACAGACTCATCATGAAGACAGAGTCATGGATCAAAGGGACCAACCCAAACATGATAATTGACGAAATAGTCAAGACGATACCTGTTCCTAGGGTGAAGTAGGCAGAAACCCATTGTTCACTCGAAAGTCAACTCTCTACTTCTCGCTAGCGGTTGCCACGCTAACCATAGGACTACTCCTAGGGGACTTCCAAATGGGAATACTTACCCTTGGCCTCGCATCTCTCTTCTTCCTCGCCAACGTCTGGGGATTGCCCGAGACGGTGGACGTGAAGCTGAAACGACGTATTATCCCAGATCAAACCTTTGGAGACGAAGACATCGCTGTAGAACAACACATTGAGAACATGGACAAGACTTCTCTTGTAAACCTAGAGCTTGTCGAGATCATATCGGAGAAGAAGATTACTCCCCGAAGGGGCACCAATAAGACCATGGCCTCGCTAGGCGCCTTCGAAAAGCAGGAATTGGACTTCGAATTCCCAAGCCCTCCACGTGGAAATTACCAGATCGGCCCCCTCATTCTGAGAGCGAGAGACCCTTACGGGTTCTATATGGTCGAGAGAAAACTCGGACCAGAAACCCTCTCAGTTATACCGAGACCTGAACGGATCACAGGAGCGCAACTTCGTCCACGACATGTCCTCGCTTGGCCCGGGACCATTCCGTCGAGATCCATGGGGATCGGAACAGAGTTTTACAGTATGCGAGAGTATGTTCCGGGAGACGATCCCAAGCGAATCAACTGGAAAGCCTCGGCCCGGCAGAACGAACTCATCGTCAATGAAACAGAGGCAGAGAGAATCACAGACGTAATGGTAGTGCTCGATACTGATGTCACAATATTTGAAGAGGCAGAAGACGAACTCTTCGAACGAGGCATCCGAGCGGCCGCGTCCATGGCAAGTCTCCTATTGAGACAGGGAAATAGGGTTGGGCTCATCCTCCAAGGAGGAGAAAGAGGCTCTCTTCCAGTCGGCTTCGGAAAGAGGCATGAGAGGAGAATTCTCTACCTTCTCGCCGAAGCGAAGCCCGGGCGACCTTCGGTCTCGACGAGTTACGTGATGAATCTTTTGGCCAGACGAATGCTCCCATCCCGGTCTCAGATCGTCATTATCTCTCCCCTCCTAGAGCCCGAGATTCGGGAGGGAGTGAATCAGCTTGCACAAGCCGGATACAAGATGCTAATCGTTTCTCCAATGCCCACTCCGCCCTCAAAGTTCGAATTTGAAACTGAAAGGATAGGTTTCCGGTTGGCAATGCTAGAAAGATCTATTACTCTGCTGTCACTCGAAAAATCTTCAACCGTAATCAACTGGCCAAGAGAGATACCTTTCTCGGTGGTACTGTCAAAGGTGAACCGAC
>Ga0209375_1003020_pt1 | contig 11812 bp, 10 predicted proteins | sample GraSoiAngelo_131_FD_185888 | JGI IMG/M metagenome (GOLD analysis project Ga0209375, IMG submission 185888) | Grasslands soil microbial communities from the Angelo Coastal Reserve, California, USA - 14_0929_02_30cm (SPAdes) (version 2) | ecosystem: Environmental > Terrestrial > Soil > Grasslands ... | reverse complement strand
CAGCCGCCTGCGCGCCCGAGGACCAACTCAACCGAAATCGTTGACGTTAGATTCCGCGGCCTGGATCCGCAGCAGCCAATCCTGCAAAAGCGCGGCCACCTGCCGCACTGGGAACAATCGGGTGCAACTTACTTCGTCACATTTCGGCTGGCCGATTCACTTCCGGCGGATGTTCTCGCGCAGTGGAGAGACGAACGCGCTGCCTGGTTGAGGCTTCACCCCCAGCCGTGGGATTGGAAGACCGCTCGTGAGTACATGCGGAAATTTGAGGAAGAACGCGAGCACTGGCTGGATCAAGGACACGGCTCGTGTTTGCTACGCGTACCAGAGGCTGCTGCCATCGTCGCGGAGTCGCTGGATTATTTCGATCGGCAAAGGTACTTGGGGAACATTCGCCCGTGGATATTTTGCACTCGTGGAAATCATTCACCGCAAACGCACTCAATCGGAAAATGAATCGCGAGGGAGCGCTGTGGATGCACGAAGGCTTCGACACAATTGTCCGGGACGCCGAACATTTGCGCGTCTGCCGGGAGTACATTGCGCAAAATCCCCGAAAAGCACAGCTGCGCGAAGACGCTTTCATTTTGGACCGGCGCGATGGGCTTGTCATTGATGGCGAGTTCGGAAGTGAGGTAGCTTGCCTGACTCGGCCGTCGGGCTGCCAGCCCGACGTTGTTTTAGACGACCAAGATGCTCGCCAGCCGAGTGAAGCTGGCAGCTTCACTTCCGACACAGCACCCGCAAATGGTGCGCTCGGGAGAGAGCAACTCCTCCGCGCGAAGAAGCTTGGCTTCTCAGATCGGCAACTGGCGGTGGCGAATGCCGTGCTCGAGAATCAAATTCGCGCGACACGTAACTCGTTAGGTGTTACGCCGACCTATCGCCTTGTCGATACATGCGCCGCGGAGTTTGAAGCCTACACGCCCTATTACTATTCGACGTATGGCGACGAGAACGAGCGACGCGAGAGCGGCAAGCGCAAGATCATGATTCTGGGCGGCGGGCCGAACCGAATCGGCCAGGGAATTGAGTTCGATTACTGCTGTGTGCACGCCGCGTTCGCGCTGCGCGAACTCGAATTCGAAACGATCATGGTCAATTCCAATCCGGAGACGGTTTCCACCGATTACGACACGAGCGACAAACTTTATTTTGAGCCGCTCACTTTGGAAGACGTGCTCAACATCTACGATCAGGAAAAACCAGAGGGCGTGCTCGTCCAGTTTGGTGGGCAGACACCGCTCAATTTGTCGCAGGGACTAAAAGCTGCCGGCGTTTCTATCCTGGGAACACAGCCGGAGAGCATCGAGACAGCGGAAGACAGAAAATTGTTCGCGGCGATGCTCGACAAACTCGGGCTCCGACAGACGCCGAATGGGTCAGCGGTAAGCACCGAGGAAGCAGTGGCGATTGCACAGAAGATTGGTTACCCAGTGCTGGTGCGGCCCAGTTTCGTGCTGGGCGGTCGCGCGATGGAGCTCGTTTATAATGAGGGCGATCTCAGGCGCTACATGGCTAGCGCGATTGAAGTGACACCAGATCGCCCCGTGCTCATTGATCGTTTTCTGGAAGATGCGGTTGAGGTTGATGTCGATTGCATCGCGGACGGCGAGATAACTGTGATCGGCGCGATTATGGAGCACATTGAGGAAGCCGGTATCCACAGCGGCGACAGCGCCTGCGTGATTCCGACATTCTCGTTGTCACAAAAAGTTATCGCTGAGATTTCCGCAGCGACCAAAGCGATGGCGCGCGCATTGAACGTGCACGGCCTGATGAACGTGCAGTTCGCCGTCAAAGGCGACGATGTTTATGTTCTGGAAGTAAATCCGCGCGCGTCGCGCACGATTCCCTTCGTCAGCAAAGCAATCGGTGTCCCGCTGGCGAAACTCGCCGCGAAGGTGATGGTGGGCAGATCACTGCGCGAACTTGGCTTCACCAAGGAAATCGTACCGAAACATTTCTCAGTGAAAGAAGCAGTGTTCCCGTTCTTGCGCTATGAAGGCCTCGATATTTCGTTGGGTCCGGAAATGAAATCGACCGGTGAAGTGATGGGCATGGATGTCGATCTTGGTCTTGCATACGCGAAGTCGCAAATGGCTGCGCCGCCGCCGCTTCCGAAAAAAGGAAAGGTCTTCATCAGCGTCAAGGACACTGACAAAGAAGCGGTAATCCCAGTTGCGCGCGAGTTTGTGAAACTCGGCTTTGAAATCATTTCCACAAGCGGAACTGCAGACGCACTGACGAAAGCAAAAATCAAAGTGACCAAGGTCTTCAAGATTCACGAGGGACGCCCGAACGTTCTCGACCGCATCAAGAACGGCGACATCAATTTCATCATCAACACGCCGAGCGGAAAAATTCCGCGCGAGCATGAAGTGGTCATTCGCAATGCCGCGCTTGCCGCGAAAATCCCAATCATGACGACGGTGCGCGCAGCACTGGCCGGCGCGAACGGAATCCGGTCGTTACAAAAACGAAAAGTTCAGGTGCGCAGTTTGCAGGAATACCATACGTGAATGACGAAATCCGAATGACGAATGACGAAACAAATCCGAATGACCGAAATGACAAATGCCCAACGTCCAATTCTGTCATTCCGAGCGAGGTCGAGGAATCTCTGATTGATTATTAAGCGATGTCTCGACTTCGCTCGACATGACATCGCATTGGTGCCATTTGTCAGCATGAAATTTTCGATCCTCCTCGCCGCACTGTTAAGCGCGGTGGTCGTTGCCGCCGAAGAAAAGAAAGAAGTTTTTCCTATGAACACACCAAACGAAGTGGCCCTAATCAAAACAAGCGAAGGCGAAATGGTGGTGCAGTTTTGGACTGATGCTGCGCCAAACACGATCGAGAACTTCAAAAAACTGGCACGCCAGGGTTTCTACGACGGCACCATTTTCCACCGGATCGTCAAAGAGTTCATGATCCAAGGAGGCGATCCGAATTCGAAGGATCCGGCGAAAGAGAACAGTTACGGACAAGGCGGTCCGGGTTACCAAATCAAGGCCGAGTTTAACGATCATCCTCACGATCAGGGTGTAATCTCAATGGCGCGCAGCTCCGATCCGGATTCGGCCGGCTCGCAATTCTTCATCTGTCTCGCACCGGTGCACCGGCTCGATCATCAATACACGACTTTCGGCAAGCTCATCAAAGGCGAGGATGTGCTCGAAAAAATCGGCAACATGCCCGTCGAGCGAAATGCACAAGGCGAACCGAGCAAGCCAACGAAGCGCATCGTGATCGAGAATATCAAGATCGTGCCGATGGACTCGGTAAAGTAGACGATTCTCCCGTTGTCATGTCGAGCGAAGTCGAGACATCCCGCGAAGATACCTTGAAGGTTCCGCAGCGGGATTCCTCGACTTCGCTCGGAATGACAAGAGTCGCGCTCATCCAGATGCGCTATGGCCCGGTCCCGGAAAAGAATTTCTCTCGCGCAATTGAATTCATCCGCCAGGCGGCGACAAAAGGCGCTCGGATCGTCTGTTTGCCAGAACTTTTTCGGTCGCAGTATTTTTGTCAGACAGAAGATCACGAAAACTTTGAGCTGGCTGAGGAAGTGCCGGGAGCATCGACGGTGGCATTGGGAGATTTGGCGCGCGAAACCGGCACGGCGATTATTGCGTCACTCTTCGAGAAACGCAGCGCTGGCATTTATCATAACACGGCCGTAGTCATCGACACAGATGGAAAGTTGCTGGGGAAATACCGCAAGATGCACATTCCGGACGACCCGCTCTATCACGAAAAATTTTACTTCACGCCCGGTGACCTGGGATTTCAGGCGTGGCAGACAACGCACGGCAAGATCGGCGTCTGCGTTTGCTGGGACCAGTGGTACCCCGAGGCAGCACGTCTCACAGCGCTGGGCGGCGCGGAGATTATTTTTTATCCAACAGCGATCGGGTGGCACCCATCGGAAAAGAAAAACTTCGGCACAGCGCAACATTCCGCGTGGGAAACGATCCAACGCAGCCACGCGATCGCGAATGGCTGCTATGTCGCTGCGGCGAATCGGGTCGGTCAAGAAGCGCCTGCCGGCGGGGACGGAATCGAATTTTGGGGGCAAAGTTTTGTCTGTGGACCGGACGGCGAAATCATCGCAAAAGGTTCTGTCGACAAAGAAGAGATTGTGATCGCCAATGTGGAACGGGGCAGGGTAAACGAGCATCGGACGCATTGGCCATTTTTGCGTGACCGCCGCATCGATGCCTACAGCGGACTCGACCGGCGGATGCTCGACTGATTCCCTCGCGGGCCGCTTGCACACAATCACAATGCGAAACGCATGGCAGCGAGTGTTTCGGGGAGCACAGGCTGCCAGCCTGTAGTTGCCGGCAGCTTGCCGGCAACATCTTTGCACCCCGGGGACGCTGTTTAAAACCATCCGTCTTGGCAAGCTGCCAAGACGAACAGGCTGGCAGCCTGTGCTCTCCAGAAACCGAAACGCGCTGTTTTGGATTTCCGCTCTGTGTTAATGACGATGGTAATGACCGCGAAGGTTTCGCAAAGGACGCGCCGGCCATGGTATCGCCCGTCTTTGACAGTGCAAATCATGATCGGGCTGGTTGTCGGCGGTGTGATCGGATGGCTCCGGCCGGATTGGGGAAATGCAGTTTATTTTCTGCGCGATATTTTCATCAACCTGATCAAATCGATCATCGCGCCGCTCGTGTTCTCGACCATTGTTGTGGGAATCGCCGGTGCCGGTGCGCTTCGGAAAGTGGGGCGCATGGGGATTAAAGCACTGATCTATTTCGAGATCGTCACGACCGCAGCGCTGTTCATTGGGCTGGCAGTAGTCAATTTCACGAAGCCCGGCGCGGGCGTAACTCTAGCCGCTACCAGCACCGATGTAATTAAGACAATCGAGCAAAGTCATCCAAAGACTCTGGTCGAAACGATCGTCCATGCGTTCCCCTCAAGCGTGATCGAAGCAATGGTGCGCGGTGACGTTTTGCAAATCGTCATGTTTAGCGTGCTGTTTGCGCTCGCTGTATCGGCGATTGGCGAAAAAGGAAAGCCAATTATTCGTGCGATGGAGAGTCTCTCCCAGATTATGTTCAAGTTCACGAATTACGTAATGCTCTTCGCACCAATCGGCGTAGGCGCAGCGATGGCGCACACGATCGGCACGCAAGGTCCGGGTGTGCTGGTAAATCTCGCCAAGTTGATTGGATCGCTTTATCTGGCTCTCGTGATTTTCATCTTGTCGATCTTTGGACTGGTGATTTGGATCGCGCGGATTCCGTTGCGGCAATTCGTCAGAGCAGTGCGCGAGCCTGCGGCGCTCGCATTCGCGACCACGAGCAGTGAATCGGCGTTGCCGAAAGCGATGGAATCGATGGAGCGTTTTGGTGTGCCGCGACACATCGTGGGATTTGTGATGCCAACGGGATATTCATTCAACCTCGATGGGTCGACGCTTTATCTCGCGCTCGCCTCGGTGTTCGTCGCGCAAGCCGCCGAGACGACCACGGGCTGGCACATGGGCTTCGGTCAACAAATTGTGATGATGCTCACGCTGATGTTTACGTCCAAAGGTGTGGCTGCCGTACCGCGTGCTTCGCTCGTCATATTGCTCGCGACGCTGAACAGTTTTTTGCCATCAGGTCTCGGTCCGATCGGCGTGGCGATAATTTTCGGCGTGGATGAATTGATGGACATGGGCCGCACCTGTGTAAATGTGATTGGCAATTGTCTGGCAACGGTCGTCGTTGCGCGCTGGGAAAAAGAATTCGATGAAAGGCGCGCGCACATGTTTGGCACACCAGCCGAAGCCGAATTAGATTTGAAATCGGGTGACGTGGCGTTTGCCGACGCGGTCGCCCAAGGCGACTAAGTCGCGGCAGTAATTCAAAATTGCGTGCGCCATGCGCCGCTGGATGTCCCTGTAACAGCTTCGTTACTATTTGCGACGCCACGGATAAGCGTTTGTTCTGCCAAATACGGCTTGACTTCTAGCGAGCGGCTTTGAACGTCGTGAACTTTCACTCATCAAAAACCATGAAAAAAATTCTCGCAACACTCCTAATATTCTCCTCGATTGGCTTAGGCGTTATCGCATTTGCCGTAGGCGGTTCACCGCGACCGAATGCAAGCGCTGACGCCTTTAACCACGGGCCGGACGTCGACAAGTCGAGTGCGATCGTCCAACTCAAAGGGGATCCCCTGAGTATCAATGCGGCTACCAAGCCAGTACACGGCAAGAAAATTGATTTCAATGGTAACACCGTGAGATCGTACCGCGCACAGCTCGCTGCTGGGCGAAACGAGTTCAAAAGATGGCTGCGAGCCAATGCGCCAAGAGCGAAAGTAACGAGTGAGTACGATATTTCACTCAACGCAGTCGCCGTCCAACTCAACGGCACGCCGCTGGAGACGATTGCCGCCGCGCCGATGGTAGAGCGGGCTGAGTACAACGCCGTTTATTATCCCAACCTGAGTCAGAGTTACCAGATCATCAATGCGACGGATGCTTGGAATGCCGCGGGTGGCAGATCCGTTGCCGGGGCGGGCATTAAGATTGGTGATATCGACAGCGGAATCGACGAGACGCACCCTTTCTTCGATCCAACTGGTTTCAGCTATCCCCCCGGATTTCCCAAGTGCGACGCAGCAGACAGCAATTCGCACCACCAAGACCAGGACTGCAAGTATGTCTCGCCAAAAGTCATTGTTGCCAAGGTCTTCTATAACAAGGCCGGCCAGCAGGGCCTCGACGCGCAGGCAGTCGAGGGGCACGGGACTCACACTGCCGGGATCGCCGCCGGCGTGACTGGCAAGACTGCCGTCGTCAACGGCGTAAGCATTTGATGATATGTCCGGGATAGCACCGGGCGCCTGGCTGGGGAACTACAACGTCTTCCCCGACCACGTTAATGAGAGCCGTCACGGCGCTCGCAGCGAGGACATCCTCAACGCGGTTGACGCCGCAATCGCTGACGACATGGATATTCTCAATCTTTCGCTGGGAGGGGGCTACCATGGTAACAACGACCTGCTGGCAAACGGGCTCGACAATGCGGTCGATGCAGGAGTGGTGGTAGCCGTTGCGGCTGGTAACAGCGGCCCCGGGGCAGGTACCCTTGAGTCACCCGGCCGCGCGCGCAAGGTCATCACGGTCGGCGCGAGCACAAACAAGCACTTCGTCGGCCAAATGTTTACTTACCCAGCCAGCGGCGGAACAACGATCGACGCGGCGGTGGGTGAGTTTCCGCCTTTAGCAGGCTCGTTCGGCCTGTTCTTTAACACGCAGCTCAACGGCTGTACTAGCCTCGACTCGGGCGCTTCCGGCAACGTGGCGGTCGTCAACCGCGGCGTTTGCACATTTAGCACGAAGGTGCGCAATGCGATTGCAGCCGGAGCTACCGGCGTCGTAGTCATCAACAACGTCGCCGGTGACCCAATCGGCATGTCAAAAGACGGCGGAGGTGGCGACGACTTGCCGGCAGTCATGATCAGCAACAACGATGGTGCGGCGCTGCGGGTTGCCAACCCACCCGACGCTCTAGCGGACGCCACGCTCCAAGAGTTCACCACTTCTAACCAGGATATCCTCGCCGCCTTCAGCAGCCAGGGCCCAACGGCTGTTGATTTTGCCGTGAAGCCTGATGTGACCTCGGTTGGGGTTAACGTCCTCAGCTCCTGTGTTAGCAGCGATTTCGTCGATTGCGGTGGCTCGTCGTGGGCCTTCCTCAGCGGCACCTCAATGTCAACGCCGCACATTGCTGGCTCCGCGGCGGTACTATTGAATCTGCATCCGTCTTGGTCACCTGCGTAAATTAAGTCAGCGCTCGTGAACCGCGCCGATCTAGTAATCCAGGATGCCGTGACCGGCTTGCACGACGTTGGCCCAACGGCGCAAGGAGCCGGGCGTGAGAACCTTTCCGTCGCAGCAGACGCGACGAGTTGGATGGATCCTGCTGCGGCGAGTTTCGGGCGCGTGACCCTTGGTCATCCGACGTCGCTCACGATCACACTGTCAAATCCGACTGGCACCGATGAAACGTTCAGCGTGTCTGTGACGAAGTTTACACCTGACACATTCGGCGGAACTGTCCCAAGCGTCTATGATGCTGGAACCTTGAGCGCAGGCGACACCCGGATCAATGTGCCAGGGAGCGTAACGGTCCCGGCCAACGGTTCGACCACGCTTACCGTGACGGTCAATACCGGTCAGCCATCAGGAACGGTGGTCCAGGGATGGATCAACCTCGATGGGCCGGGCTCCAATGACCTGCACTTCGCGTACTACGCCATAGTTGGTCATTAGTAAGATCGCGAAATAGTTCTATGCGAAGCAGGGACGCGGTCAAACCGCGTCCCTGTTTTTTGCGTACGGAGGCCCCACTGAGTCATCTGCAGTTCGAGGGTAGGGTCTCTCTCGCATCAAGAATCGACAAAGCTGAATCGTTCCAGCTAAGATGCCTTTGTGATACCAACTTTGCACAGGTTCGCCGAGGCGATTTATCTGATGCGGATCTTCGTCTCCGCGTTTTTAGCGATTCTTTTCCTTCAGTCGGGAATTGACAAACTCGTCAACCGGGACGGCAACCTCGAGTGGCTGAAAAGCCATTTCGCGAAAAGTCCGTTGGCCGGAATCGTACCAACTCTGCTCACTGTAATAACTATTCTGGAAGTTGCGGCTGGATCACTCAGCGCGATTGGGTGCGTGATCGTCATTCTCTTGCGCGATTCAACTGTCGCATTCTACGGGGCGGTCATTTCCGCGGTTGGGATCGTTGCGCTGTTCCTTGGGCAACGTATGGCAAAAGATTACGCCGGAGCGGCGGTGCTTGTTCCGTACTTTCTACTGACGTTGGTCGCAATGTATCTGCTCATAACGCCGCCGGCCGGATAAGTTAGTTGTTAATCTTCGCCGCCTTCTCACCAGAGATCTCTTGCTCTCCCAGCAGCACAAACCCGCTTGGCAATTCGCACCGGGCGATGGAGCCAATCCGGCGTCCTATAGCGATTTGCTACTGGCGGATCAATCTGCCATTGAAACAGTTCCCAAGTCGCCCAATGTGAGTTGCGTTAGCCTGTACTCAAGCCCGATGCCATTCTCTTTGTCTTCCACCAGCCATACGCGTGAACGGCAAACAATGTTGCATCTCATCCGCTGTGATCTGGGCTTGCGCTGCCTGTCTCGGTACGAACGGCTCGCGCTAGGCGTACTATGCGTCTGTGAGTTAGTGCTGCTTGCTGCTCTTCAGGACGGCCGAGTGTTTAACCGTGACGAAATTGGTACCGGCACAGATACTGCCTTGGCTCCCTGAGGTGTGCCAAGAGAAAAGGACGCGATGTGGTCGCCCACCCATAAAACGCGAGCCAAGAACCGCATCCGCCTTGCCTGACATAAGCGGCTGAAGCAGCACAGGATAATCTTGAGGACTGTATTCGAGATCTGCGTCCTGTACGAGAATGAAATCCCCAGTCGCAGCCGCGAACCCGCTGCGCAGGGCCGCTCCCTTGCCCTGATTGACCGGATGATAAATGATCCGATCAACCATCGATGAAAGCCTCTCCCGGAGCAGCGTCTGCGTCCCGTCCTGTGAGCAATCATCCACAACAATAATCTCTCTGCTCGTCAACGGCGCGTTGCGAACTGCCTCGACGATCTTCTCGATCGTGTTCTTTTCATTGTAACAGGGGATTACGATAGAGACTTTCATCCTTACAACCCAGGCGGAATTTTGCCGGGGCAGGCACTCTGTCGTGCTCTCGATAACGCAATTTTGCTGGAGAAAAGAAACGGCTGTGCTTGACTGATAGGTTCGACATTCTTCGTCAGAATGCCTGCGCAAGTTATCAAAATTAGTGGTGCCCGACAGCACAATCTCAAGAACCTCCATGTGGAGATTCCACGGGAGAAGCTGGTGGTCATCACTGGACTGAGTGGTTCGGGGAAATCCTCGCTGGCCTTCGACACTCTTTATGCCGAGGGGCAACGCCGCTACGTGGAAAGTCTCTCTGCTTATGCGCGGCAATTCCTCGATCAAATGGAAAAGCCGAATGTCGATTTTATCCAAGGACTGTCTCCTGCGATTGCGATCGAGCAGCGCAGCGCCGGCGCCAACCCGAGATCGACAATCGCGACGACCACTGAAATCTACGATTATCTCCGCGTTCTTTTTTCCGCTGTGGGACAGCCGCACGATCCGCTTACCGGCCGGCCACTGAGCCGCCAGACGCCTCAGCAGATTGTCGATCAGATCCTTGCGTACGAAGCGGGCTCTAAAATCATTGTGGTGGCGCCACTCATCGAGAATCAGCTGGGCGAGTTCCGCGATGTGATCGAAAAGCTCAAGCGCGAAGGATTCGTTCGCGCGCGCATTGATGCTCAGCTGACGGAGCTGGATCGCCCCGAGCCTATCCGGCTCAACAAGAACAGGCGGCATACGATTGAGGCGGTGATTGATCGGTTGTTCATTCGCGATGGAATTCGCGTGCGCCTGACAGATTCAATTGAGACTGCGCTCAAATTGGGCGGGAACCGTGTCGTTGTGCTGCGCGAACGACACGGTGATAAAGCAATGGAGAAACGGAATAATGAGCAGCGCAACACTCCAACACTCCAACACTCCATTACTCCAGTGGCAGCGTGGGAAGAACTGCGGTATTCCACAGATTATGGAAACGCGGAGACGGGATTCACGTTAAGCGATCTAACTCCCAGACATTTTTCCTTTAACAGTCATCTCGGGGCATGCCCGGCTTGCCATGGGCTCGGCACGCAATTGGTCTGCGACCCAGACCTGATGATCTCCGATCCTGGCAGAACACTGGCCGAAGGGGCAATCACGCCTTGGCGACGCGGGACGAAGCGGATGCAAGCATACTATCGGCATCTGCAAAAGGCGCTGGTAAGACATTTTCACGTCGATGAAGACGTTCCGTTTAGCGATTTGCCGGAGCAATTTAAACAAGCCCTGTACTTCGGCACCGATGGGACGCCGATTGAAATGAGCTTCTCCGAGAATGGACAACAGAAAGTTGCGAAGCCATTCGAGGGACTCGTGCCGCAGATGCAGCGGCTCTATGAGGAAACGCAAAGCGAATTCACCCGTAACCGCATTCGCTCGTTCATGACGCGCGAACCCTGCAAGGTATGCAATAGAGCGAGGCTTAAGCCGGAAATCCTCGCGGTCACCATCAAAGACCGAAATCAACGCGAATTGAACATTCACCAGTTCAGTGAGCTTACGATCGAAGCGGCCGCACGGTTTATTTCAGATCTCGAGCTAACTCCGCAGCAACAAACTATCGTGAGCGATGTGATGCGAGAAATTCAATCGCGATTGCAATTCCTCATTGAAGTTGGGCTTGGTTATCTCACGCTCAATCGCCAGAGCGGCACGCTCTCCGGGGGCGAAGCACAGCGGATTCGATTGGCGACACAGAGTGCTTTACATTCTGGACGAACCAAGCATTGGGCTGCACCAGCGCGACAATGGTCAGTTGCTGGGGACCCTGCGCCGACTGCGTGATCTCGGCAATTCCGTCATCGTAGTTGAACACGATGAAGAAACGATCCGAGCGGCCGACCACATCATCGATCTCGGGCCCGGAGCGGGCCCACGTGGAGGCGAAATCGTAGCGCAAGGGAAACTCAATGACATCGTGTCCGCGAAGAATTCTTTAACCGGCGATTATCTTTCTCGCCGCGCGCGAATTTCCGTTCCAAGACAGCGCGTCAAACCGCGACCTCACAACCAATCCGAAGGCTGGCTAACACTGGTCGGAGCGACGGAAAACAACTTGAAAGATATTACGGTCTCCTTCCCGCTCGGCTGTT
>Ga0209375_1003017_pt1 | contig 11816 bp, 6 predicted proteins | sample GraSoiAngelo_131_FD_185888 | JGI IMG/M metagenome (GOLD analysis project Ga0209375, IMG submission 185888) | Grasslands soil microbial communities from the Angelo Coastal Reserve, California, USA - 14_0929_02_30cm (SPAdes) (version 2) | ecosystem: Environmental > Terrestrial > Soil > Grasslands ... | reverse complement strand
CTTCCGCTGAGAAAGCGCTTCTGACGCCGGCGATGTCATAGGCCTGCACCGCAAGGTAGTACACCCTTGTGGGGTCCGGCGGCGTGAACCGAAACGATGTTTGGTTCGCAACGTCCACCGAGTCCGAGTACTGGCCCGAGATCGTTCCCCACGAGACCACGTAGCCTGCGACGTCGGGTCCGGGACTCGCGTCCCATACGATGGTAAACGTGGCCGCCCCCGCGGCTTCCGCCGAAAGGCAAGCCAACAGCATGACCACGCCAGCGAGACGGAGCTGTTCCAAGATTTCCAGACAACCGTTTCTTGGCCGCTCGAGCATGAATTGAATCAAAACCTGACGAGCGAATGGCGGTACAGCGACCGCCGCATGAGCGCACTCCTGGGCGAAGATTCCCGCGTCGGCGGACGCGACGCGGCCACCGAGGAATTCAATGTCTGGCTTTTTCTCGATGGAAGGCCTAGCAATAGCAGAAGCATTCGAAAATAGCAACGACGAATTGGAGTTGTCGGCATTCAGCTTCGAGGAAAACGACGGGCGCACATCAGAGCGCTCGACTTCAATTCGAGCGGCGTCGCGATAGACTGCTCTAAGAAAGACGGACCTGGCCGGTGGCCCGAGCAAGAAGTTCGGTCCATGCAGCGATGGTGCGTTGTACTTCGCGCACCTGCGGAGCGTCGTCTTCGATGGCGATCTCGACATCGGCCCCGAGATCGCCGCTCTCGGTCAACCGGCCCGTCCTCATCACGTCGTCCCGATAGGCCCGGCTATCGTCTGGGCGCCGGCGTATCTGCTCGTTGCCTCCGGCGACTGGAGCGGCGCGGCCGCCGGCATGTGGACGCGACCGGCCGGCGTCGCGCTCGGCCTTGGGCGGTGGTACATCCAGGCGGCGTTCTTGTCGTCGTGGCTGGCGATGGCCGCCGGGCTGGTTGTCCTGCATTTCCGCCTGCGGCGCGAGTTCGGCGGCGCGATTGCGCTTCTGACGTGCGCGCTGACGCTCGGCGCGACGACCCTCGCGTGGTACGTGATTTACGAGCCGTCCATGACGCACGCCGTGTCGTTCGGCGTCGTGGCGGCGGCGCTGATCCTGACGGAGCGCTGGTTCGTCGACCGTCCGCCGTCGTGGCGGCACGCCGTCTTTCTCGGGATGTGCTTCTCGCTCGTCATGGTGGTGCGCCCGGAAGACGGTGTGTACCTCGTGTTTCCCCTTGCGGCGCTCCTGTTCGCGCCGGCTTTTCGCGACGCACCCGTTCGCGCACGCTTGCGGCTCGCGGGCACCACGCTCATCGGCGCGGCGCCGTTGATTCTCTTGCAAAAGATGTCCTGGCGTGACGTCGGATCTGTCTTTGCGGACTCTGCGTGCTCTGCGTTCAACGTCGTGACTTCAATCGCAGCAGTCTGAAAAGCAAGAATCTGGACTACGAAGCACGGAGAAACAAACATAGAAACGGCGAAGCCATTGTCTACGACTGAAACTCCGTTGCTTCGTTGCTCTGGGTGAACCCGTTGACTCTGCCCATTCCGCTATCTGTGCTCGCCATCCTCACCTTCGGCGCGCTCCTGGTGGAAACGCGCCGCGCGTCGCGGAACGAGCGCGCTCAGCGATCCCGCGGCGGCGTCGAGCCCGCGGATGACGTGTACAAAATAATGCGCGTCGCGTATCCAGGCGCCTTTCTGTCGATGTTCGCAGAAGGCGCCGTGCGTGGCGCCCCCCCGGCTACCGTGCTCCTCGCGGGCGCGGGTGTCTTCGCCGCCGCGAAAATCCTCAAGTGGTGGGCCATTCTGTCCCTGGGTCCGTTCTGGACCTTCCGCGTCATCGTGGTGCCAGGCGCTCCGCTGACCGTAAAAGGACCGTATCGATGGCTTCGGCATCCCAATTACGTGGGGGTGATGGGCGAACTGGCCGGTGTCGCGGCGGCCGCCGGCGCTCCCGTGTCCGGATCCCTGGCCGTCGTCGCGTTCGGCGCGCTGATGATCAAGCGAATCGCGGTCGAGGAGCGTGCGCTCCGGAATCGCGTCGACAGGCCCGCTGACCCGAAACGGCGTCTAACGCCGTGATGCAAGTCACGACGAGCCTCGAATGCCGGGCGGCTTGGGTGGACCACGGGCTGCTCAAGATCGCCCGCCATCAACCCACACAGCTCAGCCCCCGGCACCTGACTTGCAGCCTATAATACGGATCGCGATGGCTTCTCATCAGCGACCGGCGTTCGGATGGTCGGATTCTCCGCCGTCGCGCCGGATCTCTGTCTGCCTGCTGGTCGCCGCGCTCGCCTTCCTGGTTCTGCCCTCCTACGGCACGGCCCAGGCTCCCCGGCGTCCGGCCACGCCGCTGCAGACCGCCACCCGGGCCTTCATCGAGGGCCGTTACGACGAAGTCGATGCGACGACGGACAAGCTTGACGCGCGCGATCCGAACGTCGTGGCGCTCAAAGCACGCGCCGCGATCGCGCGCGGACGCTACACTCCGGCCGAGTCGCTGCTGCGGCCGATCGTGTCGCGCGCGCCGGCGAGCGAGGCGGCGCTGGAGCTCGGCCTCCTGCAGCAGATGCTCGGGCGACCCGACGCCGCCGGCATCCTCGAGAAAGTCGCCGCGCTCGCGGACACGACCAACGATGCGATCGAGATGGCGCGTGCCGCGCGGGCGCTGCGCGCGCTGGAACGTTTCGACGAAGCCAACGCCGCGTACCGCGACGCGGCGAACGCCCTGCCCGGCGATCCGGCCGTTCAGACCGGGTGGGGCGAGCTGTTCCTCGAGAAGTACGAGAAGGCGGAGGCGCTGAAGTCGTTCCAGATGGCGCTGCAGGCCGATCCACGATGGACGCCGGCGCTCGTCGGGTCGGCGCGCGCGCTCGCCGACGACAACCCGCCGCAGGCTGTCGCGCTCGCGAAACGCGCGCTCGAGCTGAATCCCTCGTCGGTGGACGCGCTCGTCTTTCTGGCGGAAGAGGCGGCCGACGCCAGCCACCACGACGAGGCGCGGCAATCCCTGGACAAAGCGCTGGCGGTGAACCCTTCGAGCCTCGCCGCGCACGCACTCAGCGCCGCTTTGTCGTATGTCGAGGACAAGCCGCAGGACTTCGAGGCCGCGGCCGCGAAGGCGCTCGCCATCGCCCCCGGCTACGGGGAGGTCTACCGGGTGGCCGGCGAGCTCGCCGGGCACAATTACCGCTTCGACGAAGCCGTCGAGCTGACGCGCCGCGGTCTCGTGCTCGACAGCCGCAATCCGCGCGCGCTGGCCGACCTCGGCTCGCATCTGCTGCGCACCGGCGACGAGCCGGGCGCGCGTGTCGCGCTCGAGGCGTCGTTCAAGGCGGATCCGTACAACAAGCTCACCTACAACCTGTTGACGATGATGGACACGCTCGACAAGTTCGTCACCGTGCGCGACGGCGACGTCGTGATGCGCCTGCACAAGGACGAGGCGCCGGTCCTGCAGGACTACGCGATGGCGCTCACGCACCAGGCGCTCAGCACGCTGTCGGCGCGCTACGAGTTCACGCCGCGCGGACCGATCCTGATCGAGATCTTTCCCAAGCACGACGATTTCGCCGTCCGGACCGCCGGCCTGCCCGGCATGATCGGTGCGCTCGGCGTCTGCTTCGGCCGCGTGGTCACTTTGGATTCGCCCAAGGCGCGTCCGCCCGGCGAGTTCCAGTGGGAGGCGACGCTCTGGCACGAGCTCGCGCACGTCATCACGCTGCAGATGTCCAATCAGCGCGTGCCGCGGTGGCTCACCGAAGGGATCTCGGTCTACGAGGAGAAGAAGGCGCGATCCGAGTGGGGCCGCGAGATGGACGTGCAGTTCGCCGGCATGCTGAATCGCGGCGAAACGCTGAAGCTGCGCGATCTGAACGCCGCGTTCCAGAACCCGAAGACGATCTCGCTGGCCTACTACCAGGCGTCGCTTCTGGTCGAGCACATTGTCAGCGCGTACGGCGACGCGGGGATGCGCAGGCTGCTGCGCACCTACGGTCAGGGAATCGATACCGACGCCGCGCTCAAGGCCGCGCTGAACACCGACCTGGATCAGCTGCAAGTGGGATTCGACCAGACCATCGAACGGCTCTTCGGCGACATGCGGCGCGCGATGACGGCGCCGGGCGATCGGGAAGCGCTGCGCGCGCCGACCGCGGTGCTGCGCGCGCTCGCCAGCGAGAACCCGCGCAGCTTCCCCGTTCAGATGGCGCTCGGCACCGCTCTGCGGAAGGAGAACGCGCTGGACGAAGCGATGCAGGCGTTCGAGCGGGCGGCGGCGCTCGTGCCCGTGGCGGGAGGGAAGGACAGCCCGCACGAGCAGATGGCGGCCATCGCGCTCGAGAAGAAGGATCGCCCGCGGGCGATTAAGGAGCTGACCGCTCTGGTCGCCGTCGACTTCAACAACGTCGAGGCCGCGCGGCAGCTCGCCGCGATGCTGCGGCAGGACAACGTCGAGGATCCCGCGAAGCTCGTGCCGGTCTATCAGCGGATTGTCGCCATCGACCCGTTCGACGCCGACGCCCACACGCTGCTTGGCCGGTTCGCGCTGCAGCGCAATGAGGCGGACGTCGCGGCGCGCGAGTTCCGCACGGTGATCGCGCTGGGCCCCGTCGACCGCGCCGCGGCGTACACGGACCTCGCCGAAAGCTACTTCAAGGGCGGGAAGCGCGCGGAGGCGAAGAAGCAGACGCTCGCGGCGTTGGAGATCGCGCCCAGCTACGAGCGCGCCCAGGACCTGTTGCTGAAGCTGGTGGATCGATGAAGGTCCGGCTGCGGCTCGCGGCGATCCTGCTCGCCGCCTTCACGCTCGTGCCGGTCCTGCAGCCCGGCCTCGATGCGCAGCTCCCGGCGGCTCCCGACGATCGCTTCGCCGGGCTGCAATGGCGCTTCGTCCGGATCAAATACCACCACATGTTCGAGAGCGGGCGGGTCACGCAGGATTTCTACGGCGAGCCCTGGGGTATCGACGCGCCAGCCGCAGAGCAGAACCTGACGCGCCGCGTCAAAACGGCGACCGCCATCCAGGTCGAGGACCCGATTCTGCTGACCATGGACGATCCGCGCCTGTTCGAATATCCCTGGATCTATTTCGTCGAGCCGAGCAGCTCGCGCCTGCTCGACAGCGAGATCGCGATCCTTCGCGAGTTCCTGCTCCGCGGCGGCAGCGCGATGATGGATGATTTCCACGGTCCCGCGGAATGGGCCATGTTCGAGCACGAGATGAAACGGCTGTTCCCGGATCGGGAGATCATCGAGGTCCCGAAGGACCATCCGGTTTTCAGCTGCTTCTACAAGATCGACGGCTATCCGCAGGTGCCGGGCCTCGGATCGTTTCTCGCCGGACGCACGTGGGAGCGTGGCGGCGTGGTGCAGCATCTCCGGACGATTCTCGACGATCGCGGCCGTCCCATGATCTTCATCAACTTCGACACGGACATGGGCGACGGGTGGGAGTGGTCCAACGCCGTCGACTATCCCGGCTACATCAAATACACGGCACTGGCCTATCGCATGGGGATCAACGAAATCATCTACGCCCTCACGCACTAGGGACACCAGAAGGAACCTCCATGGATTCGTCGGTTGCCACCGCCAGCGCTGAAAGAGTTGCGGAGGGGCGCGAGCGTATTCTCACCGAGCTGCGCAAGGTCATCGTCGGCCAGGACGAGGTCGTCGAGCAGGTGCTCATCGCGCTGTTCACAGGGGGACATTGTCTCATCACGGGCGTTCCCGGCCTGGCGAAGACCCTGCTGATCAAAACCCTCGCCGACATCCTCCATCTGGACTTCAAGCGGATCCAGTTCACGCCGGACCTGATGCCGTCGGACATCACGGGCACCGAAATCCTCGACGAAGAACAGGGCGTGCGCCGCCTGCGTTTCGTGAAGGGCCCGATCTTCGGGCAGATCATCCTGGCCGACGAGATCAACCGGACGCCGCCCAAGACGCAGGCGGCGCTGCTCGAAGCGATGCAGGAGTACCACGTGACGGCCTCCGGCCGGACCTACGATCTCGATCGGCCGTTCTTCGTCCTCGCCACGCAGAACCCGATCGAGCTCGAGGGCACCTATCCGCTGCCCGAAGCCCAGCTCGACCGCTTCATGTTCAACGTCGTGATCAAATACCTGAATGAAGACGACGAGGTGACCGTCGTGACGCAGACCACCGGCACGGAAGGGCCGACGCCGCTGCGGGTGCTGAGCGGTCCCGACATTCTGCAGTTCCAGGAGCTCTCGAAGCAGGTCGTCATCGCCGAAGAGATCGCCCGGTACACCGTGCGGCTCGTGAGCGCCTCGCGCCCCGGCGCCTCAGGCGCGCCGGACTTCATCGACAAGTGGGTGAAATGGGGCGCGGGGCTCCGCGGATCGCAGGCGCTCGTCCGCGGGGCGAAGGCGCGGGCGCTCATCCACGGCCGGTATCACGTGGCGATCAAGGACATCCAGGCGCTGGCCCAGCCGATCCTGCGCCACCGGATCATCACGAACTTCTACGCCGAGTCGGAACGGATCAACTCCGACACCGTCATCGAGCGATTGCTCGAGGCGGTGCCGGTCCCGGCGAGCGGAATGTAGGTATGCCGAGGCCCGCGCGCGACCGGCCGTTCCTGGACCCCACGGTCGTCGCGCGCCTCGGGACGCTCGAGCTGAAGGCTCGAACGATCGTCGAAGGCTTCTTATCGGGCCTGCATCGCAGCCCGTTCAAAGGCTTCAGCGTCGAGTTCGCCGAGTACCGCCAGTACATTCCCGGCGACGCGCTCTCCACCATCGACTGGAAGGTGTACGCGCGCAGCGACCGTTACTACGTCAAGAAGTTCGAAGAGGAAACGAACCTCGACTGCCATCTGCTGCTCGACGTCAGCGGCTCGATGGCCTACGGCTCGCACCACGCCCTGTCGAAGTTCGAGTACGGCGGGTGTCTCGCGGCGGCGCTCGGCTACCTGATGAACCGGCAGCGCGACGCCGTCGGCCTCACCGCCTTCGACGAGAACATCGTCACGATGCTGCCGGTGAGCTCGCGTCCCGGACATCTGCTCGCCCTGCTGGTCACGCTCGACCGGCTGCAGTGCGGCCGCAAGACGAACGTGGCGAAGCCGCTCAATCTGCTCGCCGACACGTTGACCAAGCGCGGGATCGTGGTGCTCATTTCGGATCTGCTCGACAATCCGGACGAGATCATCCGCGGGCTGAAGCATTTCCAGTTCCGCGGCATCGACGTCATCGTGTTTCACGTGCTGGATCACGACGAGATCGAGTTTCCGTTCGATCGTGCGACGCGCTTCGAGGATCTGGAGACCAGCGAGGAGATCATGGCGGTGCCCGGCGCCGTACGCGGCCATTACCTCAGGGAGATCGGCGCGCTGATTGAGCGCTACCGCCGCGAGCTGGGCGCGAGCGGCATCGACTACCAGTTGCTGGACACGAATCGCCCGCTCGAGCTCGCCCTGTTGTCGTATCTCTCCACCAGATCGAGGGCGTTGTGAGCCGTTGACATGTTGTCCTTCCTTTCTCCCTTGTTCCTCGCAGGCGCGGCAGCGGCCGCCGTGCCGATCGTGCTGCACCTCCTCAAGCGCGAGCCCGAGGCTCGCATGAAGTGGGCCGCCGTCAGGCTGCTCAAACGTGCGCCGGTCGAGCACACCGCCCGGCGTCACCTGCGCGAGCTGATCCTGCTGGCGCTGCGTGTTGCGGCGTTCGTGCTGCTGGCGCTGGCGTTCGCTCGTCCGTTTTTTGCGACGGGCGCAGCCGTTGCCTCGTCCAGCGTGACGATCGTCGCGCTCGATACGTCGTACAGCCTGTCGGCCCCCGGCCGATTCGAGCGCGCCAGGCAACTCGCGAAGGATGCCATTGCGCGCGCGCCCGCCGGCGATCTCGTCGGCGTGGTGAGCTTCGCCGACGAAGCAGAGATTCTGGCGAAACCGGGAGCGGACCGGGTACTGGCGGCCGCTGCGATTGATGAAGCAGCGCCCGGATTCGGCGCGACGCGCTACAGGGCGGCCTTGTCCGCGGCCTCGCAGAATCTCGACGGCCGCCGGGGCACCATCGTTGTCGTCACCGATCTGCAGGAGAACGGGTGGGATGCGGGCGACCACGCATCGGTGCCGGCCGGAACGACGATCCAGCTGGCGGATGTCGGAGCGCTGCCTCCGAATCTCGCGGTGACCGCAGTCAGGACGCTCGCGGATCGGGTGGTCGCCACGATTCACAACGGCGGCGCGCGTCCCCGCGACGCGCGTGTGCACTTGACGATCGACGGCCGTCCCGCGGGCGACGCCATCGTGTCGCTCGGCCCCAATCAGTCCGCCGACGCGACGTTCGCCGGCGCGCCACGCGGCTCGTCGGCGGCCGTCGCGGTCGACGATCCCGGCGGCATTCAGGCCGACAACGTCCGCTACGCCGTGCTCGGCGGTACGAGCCGGCCGACGGTCCTCGTCGTCACCGGCTCGGGCGACCTCGGCCGCGAAGCGTTCTACGTGCAGCACGCGCTGGCCGCCGGGACGGCGGCGAACGCCGCGTTTCAAGTCGCGAGCGTGGGTGGCGCGCCGCTCGCGGCGTGGACCGACGACCGTCTGGCCGCGCACGCGGCCGTGCTGCTGCTGTCGACCCGCGGGCTCGAGCGCCGGGGACGCGAGCTGCTGGCGTCCTACGCGCAGAACGGTGGGGGCATCTTCATCGCGGCAGGCCCTGACGTCGATGGCGACGTGGTCGGCGACGTCCTGGGTGCCGGCTCGACGCTTCGTATGGTCACCGTGAACGGCACCCGGCCCGCGCCGCGCGCGCTGGCGCCGGGGGACGTCCGGCATCCGGTGTTCCAGGCGTTTGCGGGGAGCTCGGCGACCTTCGGGCTGGTGACGTTTCAGAACGCGGCGCGCATCGGTGGCAGTGCCTGTCAGACGCTGGCGCGCTTCACGACCGGCGACACGGCGTTGATCGAATGTCCGGCAGGGGAAGGACGTGCGCTCGTCCTGGCGTCGGATCTCGACAATCGCTGGAGCGATTTTCCGCTGCACGCGACGTTCGTGCCGTTCCTGCACGAAGTCGTGCGATATCTGGCGAGCGCGCGCGCCCATGCGTCCGATTACGTCATTGCAGATGTGCCGCCCGGCGTGAAGAGAGTGCCGGGGGTCGTCACGGTGACCGGCGCCGGACGCGCGGGCACCGGGCCGCGCCCGATTGCCGTCAACGTCGATCCGCGCGAGACGGACCCGGCGCGCATGTCGGTCGACGACTTTCAGTCGGCCGTGACGCGGCTGAAGGACGCGGGCGCCAGCAGGAGGATCGCCAGCATCTCTGGCAGTACGCGTTGGCGTTGATGGCGGTGCTGCTGGCTGTGGAAGGCATCGTGGCGAGCAGGACGGTATGAGCAGGATTGGTCGTTGTCGTTCGTCGGCAGAACGGAATAACCGCTCGTGGTGAGCTGGTCGAACCACGAGCGAGACTGCTCGTCCTTCGACAGGCTCAGGACGAGCGAGCGCAATAAACCGTCAGACGCGCGACAGTAAAACAGGTATGGGCGTTATGCAGGACTACCAGGTCATTCACGAGCTGATTGGTCGCGTGCGATCGCGGTGGCGCGCGCTTTGCGCGCTTCAGGCGCTCGTCCGAGGCGCGCTGATCGCAGCGATCATCGTCGGCGTGGCGGTCATCGCCGCGCGGTGGACCACCGGTGCGCCCGTCGTGTTGATGGTGATGGCCGCGATCGCGCTGATCATGGCCGTCGGGGCCCTGACCTGGTGCCTCGCGCCGCTTCGCCGCGTCCCGCTCGACAGCAGGGTGGCGCGCTACATCGAGGAGCGTGCGCCGTCGCTCGACGACCGGCTCGTCTCCGCCGTCGATGTCGCGCAGACGAAGACCGCGCCGGCCTTCGCGAACGCGATGCTGGCCGACGCCGCCCGCCGCACCGCCGCCATCGACATCGACACGATCGTGCCGGCCGCGGCGCTGCGCCGGGCGGGCTTCCAGGCTGCCGCCGCGGCGATGGCGCTCGGCCTCGTCCTGTTCGCGGCGCGCGGTCCCGCGCGGCAGGCCGCGGACGCCGCCTCGCTGACGCTCTTCCCCGCGCGGATCGGCCTCGATGTCACGCCGGGGGACGCGAAAGTCAAGGCGGGCTCGCCACTCGCCATCCGGGCGCGGCTGGTCGGCAATCGCGCGCCGGTGATCGCGCAGGTCCAGATCGCGGACGGCGATCGGTGGCGCATTTCCGACATGTCGAGCGACACGCCCGGCTCCTTCAGGCTCGCGATGCCGTCGGTCGGCGCGTCGTTCAAATACCGCGTGGTCGCGGGCGCCGTCACCTCTCCTACGTATGAGATCGCCGTCGCGTTTCCGCCGCGCGTGAAGCGCATCGACGTCGATTACACGTATCCCGCCGGCCTTCGTCTCGAGCCGCGGACCGAGACCGACAGCGGCGACATCTACGCACCGGCCGGCACCGACGTTCGCGTGCACGTCTTCACCGATCGGCCCGCCGCGAACGGTCAGATGACGCTCGGCGACGGCAAGCCGATCGCCCTGGCCGCCGACAAGCCGAACGAGCTCTCCGCGTCGCTGAAGGTGACCGACGACAACTCGTACCGCGTGGCGCTCGCCGATCGCGATGGGATGGCGAGCCCGGGCGATACGGAATACTTCATTCGCACGCTCGAAGATCGTCCTCCCGAGGTGCGCATTTTGAAACCGGCGACCGATCGGTCGGTGACGCGGCTCGAGGAAGTCGACATCGAAGCGCAGGCGGAAGACGATTACGGCGTCGATCGGCTCGACCTGGTTTACTCGGTGCGCGGCGCGGCCGACAAGGTGGTGCCGCTCGAGATCGCGCGCCGCAGCTCGGCGGTCAACGGACGTCACACCCTGTTCCTCGAGGATCTCGACGTCCAGCCGGGCGATTTCATCTCCTATTACGTGCGGGCCCGCGACCTCACGCGCGGCACGCGGCCGAACGAGGCGCGCAGCGACATCTTCTTCCTCGATGTCAAGCCCTACGAGCAGGAGTTCGCGCTCGCGCAGAGCCAGGGCGGCATGCCCGGCGGCGGCCAGAGCTCGGTCGACGACCTCGTGACCGCGCAAAAGGAAGTCGTCGTCGCGACGTGGAAGCTCGATCGCCGCGCGCAGACCGCGAAGGGCGCGAAGTCCGAGCAGGACATCCGATCGGTCGCCCGCGCCGAGGCCGAGCTCAGAACCCGCGTCGAGCAGACCGCGAGCAGCTTCCGCGAGTCGACGATGAGGGATCCGCGGAAAAGGCAGCCTCAGCGTGGGCGCGGGGGCCAGCCAACGCCGCCGCCGCCACCCGAGCTGAAAGCCGGCGAGACGCTGCCGGAAGAGGACCACATGACCGCCGCCGCGGCCGCGATGGGCCACGCCGTTGTCTCGCTCGACGGCCTCAAGACGACCGACGCGCTGCCGCAGGAGCTTGAAGCGCTCAACCACCTGCTCAAAGCGCAGGCCGACGTGAAGCGTCGCGAGGTCACGCGGCAACAGGCCGGCAACGGCAACGGCAACAGACCCAGCAACTACGACGTCTCGTCGTTGTTCGACAAGGAGCTGCAGAAGTCGCAGCAGACCAACTACGAAACCAAGTCGAGCGCCGAGTCGCGCGAGGATGGCAGCCAGAGTGCGCTCGACAAGATCAAGGAGCTGGCGCGCCGTCAGGACGAGCTGCTGAAGAAGCAGCAGGATCTCGCGCGCAACCGCGAACAGATGACAGAGGAGGAGCTGAAGCGCGAGCTCGCGAAGCTCACGCGCGATCAGTCCGAGCTCCGGCAGAAAGCCGAGGAGGTCGCCCGCCAGATGGCGAGCCAGCAGTCCGGCCAGAATCAGCAAGGGCAACAGTCGCAGCCGAACGAGAA
>Ga0209375_1003015_pt1 | contig 11820 bp, 7 predicted proteins | sample GraSoiAngelo_131_FD_185888 | JGI IMG/M metagenome (GOLD analysis project Ga0209375, IMG submission 185888) | Grasslands soil microbial communities from the Angelo Coastal Reserve, California, USA - 14_0929_02_30cm (SPAdes) (version 2) | ecosystem: Environmental > Terrestrial > Soil > Grasslands ... | reverse complement strand
GGCCGACATCGTATCCGCGGCCCGAGAAGCGCCGCGAAAGCTCATCCCAGCCGCGCAAGTAGGCAAGCTCGGTCCAATAGCTCAGTTCCTCGGACGGCACGCCATAGACGCGCGCGCCCATGAGCCGCGGCTGACCTTCCCGCCGGTCGCGATCGTTGCGGACAATGGTGTAGCCGGCCACTTTCGTGTCCTCGATCCCGCGCTCCTCCGCGTACACCATATAGGTATCGATTCGGTCCTTCGTTTCTCTGCCGATCAGAGCCAGGTCCGTGCGGACTTCTCTGCCGGCGAGCGCCTCCACCCGGAGAGTGCCTCGCCTGAAGGTGACGCTGACGACGTCCATCGAAGTGTCATAGAGCCAGTGACGCTCGTCTTCGTAATTCCGCCGGCCGACGTTGAACTCGAACGGAGCGGTGATGCCCCTGATCGTCACGAAGGCCTGATCGATGAGAAGCGACGTGTTCCTTGTCCGGGCGATTGCCGTTTCGCCGTTGGGAAGAGTCACGCTCTTCTCTTCGTGCACGGGGATTTCCTTGTCGAGGACCATCTCCAGGGTCGTGATCATCCAATCCGTGGGGCGGTAGATGATCAGGCCGTTCAGCTGCGGCTTCATGACGAGCGAGTTGTCCCGGACACGCTTGTTGAGGTCCGGGTCCCGGAGGTAGGTGATCTCCGACTCGCTGCCGATCGAATACTGGTACGCCAGGCGTTGAGGCAGCTCCCACGGCAGGGCTCCCGGCAAGCGATGCCGTGACGTGACGCCGTCGGACGACGAGGGCGGGAGAGCCGCATCGGGCGAGCGCTGAGGCAGCTGGAATTGCGCCAACCGAATACCGCTCCCGCCATCCCCGCCCTGGCGCTTGAAGGGACTCGGAAGATCGGGATCGCCCGGCCCGGTCGTCTCGCTCCCCTGCGGGCGTCCCTGGAAGACGTCCGAGCGAATCAGGGGCGCGTCGGGGAGGACAGTCTCGCTCCTGTCGAATTTCACCTCGTTGGCGCAGACGGGCAGGCTCGAGCCCAAGGTGACAGCGAGCGCCGTCGACCACCCCGCGCAAGCTGATTGCCGATCCGCGCCGATCATTGTGCCCGCCTTACGCGTCCTTCAGGCGGAGATCGTCTTGGCGTTGCGCCCCCGACCTGATAACCAGAGCCGGCATGACGAACAAGGTGAACAAAGTGGATGCGACAAGGCCGCCCATGATGACGATCGCGGTCGGCTGCACGATCTCGAAACCGGGGGCCCGCCCGAGGAGGACAATCGGCAGCAAGGCGGCGATGATCGCCGCGGAGCTCGCCAGGATGGGTGTCAGCCGTTCCCGCGCCCCGCGGACGACGAGATCAAAACCAAACGGCACGCCTTCCTCTCCCTCGAGACGCTGATAGCGATTGATCAGCAAGATGCCGTTCCTGGCGGCGATGCCGAGCACCGCGAGAAACCCGATGATCGACCCAAGCGAGATCACTCCGCCGCCCGCCAGCGCCCCCAGCACTCCGCCGGCGAGAGCCACCGGGATGGCGAGGAAAGCGATCAGCGCCAGGCGCCAGCTTCGGAAGCAGGCCTGCAGCAGCAGGAAAATCCCGATCACCGCGGCGGCGGCTACGCCCAGCATGTGTCGCTCGGCGCTTTCCCGCTCGGCGTATTCGCCCAGGAGCTCCGGGTGATGCTCGAGCGGAAACTGGATTTTCTCGAGCTTGTCCTCGACTTCGTCGATCACTGAACCCGGATCGCGCCCGGCCACGTTGGCCACCACATCGACGTAAGGCGCGATGGCCTCGTGCTTGATGACCATGGGAGCCGACACCATCTTCACGTCGGCGATATCGCCCAGACGCGCGTAGGTGCGGTCCGACTTTCCGATCCACAGATCGGCAAGATTGTTCAGGCTCTGGCGCGCTTCGGGCGCGCCAAGGACCACCACCTCGTAGATCTTCTGCTCCTTGAAGAGAAAGCCGACGACCAGGCCGGAGAACACCGTCGCCGTAGCGCGCCGCACGTCGCCGGGTTTGACGTTGGCGGGACCCGCGGCATCCAGGTTCACCTTGACCTGCACCGTGGGCTCGTCCACCTGGCCCTCGGCACGCAGATCGACGATCCCGGCGATGCCGGAAAGCGCCTGCCTGACCTCCTCGGCCTTCTGATTCAGGACTTCGCGCTTCGGACCGTAGATGCGCACGACGATCGCCTTGCTCGCGCCGGTCAGCACTTCGCCGACTTTGTCGCGCAAGTAGAATTGCACGCTGTGTTCGGCGCCCGGGTATCCGGCCACCGTCTCCCGGATCGCGGCGATCGTCTTGTCGTAGTCGGCTTTGGGATCGATGCCGACCCAGATCTGGCTCGAATTGATGCCCACGACCTGGTCCCCCGTTATCGCGCGCCCCACGTGGGCGCCGACCGAGCGCACTCCGGGAAGCGATCGCAACTCGTCGCTGACCCGGGAAGTCACCCGGTGGGTCTCGGTATGCGAGGTGCCGGGCGCGGTGGACCAATTCACCAGCAGGCTCCTCTCCTTGAAGGAAGGTAGCAAGGATTGCCCGAGCAAGGGCAATACGCCCACGCCGGCCACCACCACGACGCCGACGGCAATGAACGCCTTGCGCGGCGCACTGACGATGCGCTGGAGAACCGCGTCGTACTTGCCGAGAAGCCAGACGGCGACGGGCGACTCACGATGCGCGCGCGACGCTTCGCTCCGCAGCAGCAGGCTCAACGCCGGCGTCACGGTCAAGGCAACGATCATCGACGCCAGCACCGCCAGCACGTAGGACCAGGCCAGCGGTTCGAAGAACGCACCCGACACCCCGCCCATGAAGAAGATGGGCGTGACGGCGAGTATGACGATCAGAGTGGAGTAGAGAGCCGCGCTTCGCGTCTGCAGCGTCGTCTCACGGATGAGGGTCGCAACCGATGCACCGTCCTGTTTTCGCTCGCGCAGCCGTCGCAGCAGCGTTTCCACGTCGACGACCGCGTCATCGATGACCACGGCGAGCGCCACGACCAGGCCCGCGAGAATCATGGTGTTGATCGTCGCGCCGGTCAGGTACAGGGCGATCACGCCGGCCACCAGCGCCACCGGGATCGACACGACGCTGACCAGTGCGCTGCGCCAATCGAACAGGAATGCGCCTATGACCAGGATGACGAGGAGCGCGCCGATGATGATCGCCAGGGTCAGATTGGAGATCGAGTCCTCGACATACGTTGCCAGGCGGAAGACGCTGGTGTCGATCTGCACGCCGGGAAGACCGCGCTTCAACTCGGCGAGCGCACGGTCCACTTCGCGCGTGACTTCCAGGGTGTTGGCGGCCGGAAACTTCTCGATGACGAGCATGAGGCCGTTGCCGTTCTTGACAACCGCGTCACCGATCAGCGGGGGGTGCGCAAAGCTCTGCTCGGTGACCTCGCCAAGGGACATCAGCTTGCCGCTCAGCATCAAGTGAAGCGGCGAAACGGGCACCTTTGCCATGTCCTCCGGCGCCTCGATCGGCATCGAGTGTTGGACGCCCAGCCTCTGATTGGGGTTGTCGATCCAGCCGCCCGTCCCGGGCGACGATCCCTTCAAGAAAGACAGGGGAGACACCCACAAAGCGTCTCCGGCCGCGGCGATGATGTCTTCCTGCATCACGCGGGCCTCGTGCAGTCGATTGGGATCGATCTGCACATGCAATTGCCGTAGGCGCTGGCCCCAGATCGCCACGTTGGCTACGCCGGGCACGCCCAGCAACCTCGGCTTGATCGTCCAGCGGGCGAGCAGCGACAGCTCCGTGGGTTCGACCTTGTCCGATGTAATCCCGACCATCATGAAGCGGCTCGTCGCCGACAGGGGTTGCAGTATGACCGGGGGCTGCGCGACGTTCGGCAGGGTATACGCCAGGGTCAGGCGCTCCTGGATCATCTGCCGCGCTCTCATGATGTCGGTTCCGCGATTGAAAGTGAGCAAGATCGACGAAAGACCGCTCACCGACTCCGAGCGGATCGATTTGAGCCACGGCACGCCGCTCAGCAACTCCTCGAGATTGAGGGTGATCAGGCTTTCCACCTCCGCGGCGGACAGCCCGAGCGCTTCGGTCTGAACTTGAACGACCGGAGGCGCGAACTCGGGGAAGACATCGACGGGCATCTTCTTGACCTGAATGGTCCCGAACACGACCAGGGCCGCGGCGACACCCAACACCAGGAAGCGGAACTGCAGACTCGAACCGATGATCCAGCGAAACATTTTCCTAACCCTCCGTCCGTGCCTCGATGAGTTTGCCTATGCGCCGTTATTTCTTGAAGATCTCGGCGCCGTACAGCATTGCCGCGCCGACGGTGACTATCGGGGTGCCGACGGCCGGGCCCTCGGACAGCACCGCCAGATCGCCTACGATGCGCTCGACGCGGATGCTCTGGCGTTCGAATGTCAGCGGTTTCGGGTTGACGTACGCCCAGGCGGCGCCCTTCCCGTCGTAGTAAACGGCCCCGTAGGGCACGATCTTCTGATTTTCGCTGCTGCCCGCGAGCTGCAGCTCGACGCGCATCCGATCGTTCACCGTCAGGCCGTGATCCTTGCCGGGCACCACGTAGTACAGAGACAGCATCGAGCGCTTCATGTCTTCAAGGGGCGCCATCCCGGATGGGCGCGCCAATACCTCGCTGCCGGGCTTGTCGCGCGTGGCGAGCGGCAGCACGCGCGCCGGCTTGTCCTTCGCCAGCCTGTCCCACTCTCCCGGGGACAGCGTCACGAGCACCCAGAGCTCTCCCGTGGGCGATGCCTTCGACAACACGGGCTGCGGCTCGAGCGGAGCCGCGACCTTCCCGAAACCCCCGAATACGCCGCCGGCCGGCTTCGGCACGGGCCGCTTCTCCAGGGGAGGCATGACCAGCCCGCTGACCATCTGCCTGCGAAAGACCGGCTCCTCGCTCACCTTGCCGGTCGCGATTCCCAGCCGTTCGGCCGCCTTCGCGCTCAGAACGACGCGCTTGGCGGAACTCCCGGGGATGCTCTCGAGCGTGACCGCAGCGCCCTTGCCGGCCGGCTTCGATCCTCCCGGATCGGCGGCGCGCGTCGTGGCTGGCGCCAGGCACAGTGCCGCCGCCAGGGCTACCAACCCGCCCTGAAACGTCTTATTCGCCCTTACGGTGGAATCTGCTTTCATTTGAGCACCTCTCGAAATTTCGTTTCGAACTCGGGATCGCTTTCTTAAAGCGCAGGAACGACGCCGTCCTTGCCGATGATGAGAAAAACCCCCACATACCTGCCGTCCGCAGCCTTGTTCGCGCCGGCGAGGACGTGCGCTCCCGGTTTGATCAGGCTCTTGTTTCCGAGCGACATCCTGTGGACCGGCGCGTTGCGGGGCACTTCGACGTCGGTTTCGTCGTAGTCGGTGGGACCCCACTTGATCGAGAGGACGCGGACCTCGATATCGTCGACCCAGCCGTGCGAGATGATGCTGTTGGGGGTCAGGTCCCACTTCTTGTGTCCCAGGGCGATGCCGCGCAATTCATCGTCGATGATCCGCAGCTCGAAGCCCTTGTGCAGCCAGACCGCCGAATCACGCACGATCGGGCTGTATTCGTCCATCTTCACCGCCGCTGCGCCGACGTAGGTTCCGAGATCGACGTCGGTGAAGCGTCCCTTGCTCAGGGCGAAAATACTGAGGTTGTCCGGAAGCTCGATGCGCACGTCCTTGCCGTCGCGGGTCTTTACGACGATCGAGGGATTCCCCACCTCGCTGATCACGCCGCGGATGCGGTCCGGCTCCGGCTCTTCCGCGCGCGCGCCCAGCGCAGAAACGAGGAGTGCAGCGAGCGCCGCGAGACGCAACAGCGTGCTGATCATGTCTTCTCCCTATCCCGGCACCGCTTGCGGGGGCAGATCGTCGACCCGCCTGCCGGTGCCGGATCCGAAGCGAAGGTACAGTGCCGGCACGACGAACAGGGTCAGCAGGGTCGAGGTGACGAGGCCGCCCAGAATCACGACCGCCATCGGATGCTCGATCTCGTGACCGGGAATGCTTCCGCGGGCAACCAGAGGCAGCAGCGCCAATGCGGTGCACAGCGTGGTCATCAGGATGGGTGAGAGGCGCTCGCTCGCCCCGCGCAGGACGAGCCCGAGGCCGAAGGGCTCGCCTTCCACCTCCTCGAGATGCCGGTAGTGCTGGAGCAGCAGGATACCGTTGCGCGCGGCGATGCCCAGCACCGTGATCATTCCGACCAGCGATCCGAGCGAAATGACGCGGTCTCCCGCGAAGGCCGCGAGCACACCGCCGACCAGCGCCGCCGGAAGGCCGAGAAAGATCAGGCTCGCCAGCCGCCAGCTGCGGAGAGACGCGTGGAGAATGAGGAAGATCGCGGCCGCAACCACAATCGCCGAAGCAAGCAGATTCTTCCGCGCGGCCTGGCGCTCCTTGTACTCTCCCAATAGCTGCGGGTAGTAGCCGATCGGGAAGGCGATTTTCTGGAGCCGGGCCTCGACTTCGTCGGCGACCGAGCCCAGATCGCGCCCCTTGACGTTGCCGTGAACGTCGATTCGCCGGGAATTGTTTTCACGCTTGATCTTGTTCGGGGTCGGCTCGATGCTGACGTCCGCCACCTCTGCAATCCGAACCCGCCCGCCGTAGGGCGTGTCGATCAGAAACTCGCGAATGTCATCCACATTGTTGCGTACCGACGGCGCCGTCCACACGAAGACGTCGTAGACCTTGCCGCCTTTGTGGATGTCGGTGACTTCGATGCCACTCATCAGAATGTTCACCACCCGGCGGATGTCCCCCGGCTTGATCCCGTAACGCGCGGCGGCTTCGAGCTTCGTCCTGACTACGATTTGCGGAACCCCGATCTGCTGCTCGGCATGCAAATCGATCAGGCCGGGGATGTCCTTCAGGGCCTGTTCCACCTCCTCCGCCTTTTGACGCAGGCCCGGGAGCTCGGGCCCGAATACGCGCACGACGATGGAATCGCCCGCTCCGGTCAGGACCTCCTTGATCCTCTCTTTCAGATAGGTCTGCACGTCGCGATAGAGCCCGGGATAACCGGCGACGGCGGACTCGACGCCGGCGCGTGTCGTGTCGTAGTCAACCTTCGGATCGACGCTGATCCAGTTTTCTGTGAAATTGATGCCGTAGGGCTCGTCTCCGCCGATGGCGCGCCCGATATGGGCGCCGAAGTTGCGCACCCCCGGGATGGCGCGGATCTCGCGGCTGGCGGCTTGCGTGATCCTGAACGTCTCCGGGTGCGAGGTCCCCTCGGCGGGGACCCAGTGCATCAGGAAATCCCTTTCCTTGAACTCCGGAAGCAGCGATGCCCCGAGGAACGGCCAGACCCCGAAGCCTGCGACGACGATCACGAAGGCGGCTGCGAATGTCGCGCGTGGATCCCGTATGACCCGCGAGAGAATCGCGCCGTAGCGCCGCTTGAGCCACGGGACAAGCGGCGACTCGTGCTTCTCGATGGCGGCGCGATTCAACAGAACGAGGCACAGGGCCGGCGTTACCGTCAAGGCGACCACCATGGAGGCCAGCATCGCGAGGATAAAGGCGAGCGCGAGCGGCTCGAAGAACGCCCCCGCCAGCCCGCCCATGAAGAACACCGGCGTCACGGCCAATGCGATGATCAGCGTCGCCTGCCAGATGGCGGGGCGCACTTCGAGCGACGCTTCCAGGATGACGCGTGCCGTCGATTTGGCGCTTCCCGCCAGGCGGTGCTGGCGCAGCCGCCGCGCGACGTTCTCCACGTCGATGATCGCGTCGTCCACGACGGAACCCAGTGCGACGACGAATCCCGCCAGGACCATGGTATTGATCGTTGCGCCCATCAAATAGAGAACCACCCCTGCGGCCACCAGGGACAGCGGGATCGCGATCACGCTGATCAAGGCCACCCGCCATTCGAATAGGAAGGCGCCGAGGATGAGCACCACCAGGAGGGAGCCGATGATGAGCGCCAGCGTCAGATTGTGCATCGACGCCTCGATGAAGGTCGCCGGCCTGAAGATCGTCGAGTCGATCTCGACGCCGGGCAGACCCGGCCGCAATGCGGCGAGCGCCTCCTCGATTCCCCGCGTGACGTCGAGCGTGTTGGCCCAGGGCAGCTTCTCGACGATCATCATCAAGCCGCGCTCGTCGTTGATGACCGAATCGCCGACCATCGGCCAGGTGTCCCACACCACGCTGCCGACATCCCCCAGCCGCGGCGCGTCGAGGCGCTTGGTTTTCAGGGCGATCGGCACCTCGGCCAGTTGTTCGACCGTAAGAACGGGTGACTCGGTGTGGATGACGAGCCTCTGGTTGGGGGTATCGATCAACCCGTCGACGCGGGCCTTCCCCCCGGAGCTGTACAGCAACATGCCGACGTCCAGGGCCTCAGAGGTGGTCTCCATGACCTCGTCGAGCGTGACGTTGTTGGCGCGCATCAGGTTCGGATCGACCTGCACCTGCAGGGATTTGATCCGGTCGCCCCACATGGGAATGTTGGCCACGCCGGGGACCGACATGAGACGAAACTTGACCGTCCAGTAGGCGATCATCGACAGGTCCATCATGTCGTAGACCTTCGATGAGATCCCGATCTTCATGACCCGGCTGGTGGAGGACAGGGGCTGGAGCATCACCGGCATGCCGGAGGACCTCGGCAGCTCGGCGATCGCCAGCTTCAGACGCTCCTGCACGCGCTGGCGCGCTGCCATGAGATCGGTGCCCATCTTGAAAAGCAGCACGACCTGTGACAGTCCCGTCACTGACGAGGAGCGCACGTATTCGACTCCCGGGACTCCGCGGAGCTGGTCCTCCATCGGAATGGTGATCAGCTCTTCCACCTCGGTGGCAGTCATTCCCGGACCTTCGGTCTGGATTTCGACCTTGGGAGGCGCGAACTCCGGGAACACGTCGACCGGCATCTTGCGAAGTTGCTCGGTTCCGAACACCAGCAACGCGGCGCCGATACCCAACACCAGGAACCTGAATTTCAGGCTCGAGCCTATGATCCAAGTAAACATCCAGCAATCCTCCGCAACCGCTATTACGAGCTTCTTGTTTGTCGCCTGGACTGCGCGACCCCTTCCACGTTTCTAGAACCTGAACATCACTCCGATTTCGGGCGCGTAAGTCGCCGCCTTCTTCGCCACTCCGACACCCATATTCAGCTTCACTACCGCGTTCTTGGTCAGGGTGTATTGCAGCTCGCCGATGAGCGATACCTCGTCCAGCTGGGCGCCTTCGAGCGAGAGCGCGAATCGCCAATTGGAATCGAGCCGTTTCACGTAATCGATCGCCCACTCGTCTAACTTCACCTTGTGCTCGCCGGTGTCGTAACCGGCCGCCAGCCGGCCGGCGAGCGTTCCAAACGAGTAGCCCTTGGTGACGACGACGCCCGGCGCAAATTCCCAGACCGGCGTGCCGAGCAGTTTCTTGTCTCTCTGCAGCGGGAAAACCGTCTTCATGAAGAAGGTGACCTCCGGCCGGGATTGCGTCTCCTTCAGGTACCGCCACCGTATGTTGGTTTCGGTATCCCCGAGCCCGGATTCCCGGATGGTCGCCGGCAGGCTGCTCGCGTCCTCCGGCGCCTTGGTGAAATCCGCCGAAGCGTGCACGGCGGATTCGAATTCGATCGCGAGCGAATCATTGAAGGCGTATGCAAGGAAGACCAGAGCCTCGCGCTCCACCAGCTTGCCGAAGTATTCCTGTTCTCCCGTGAAACCGAGCTCGCTCGGCTTGTACTCGAATTTCTTGAAGCGCGTGTATTCGTAGAACGGATAGAAGATGAACTCCTTCTCGCGCACGTACGTGCCGAGAAGCGACGTCGGAATGCCGTCGCCGCGGTCAGACAGATAGGCTGGTTCGGCCGCTTGGCAGAGCTCCGCCTCGCCGCCCATGCCGAGGGCCATCGCTGCAACGTAGGGAGCGATGCTCGACGGACGAATCTGCATCATGGGAACCCTCTCCTCCTTCTTTACTTTCTTTATTTCGCTTTTTAGGGAACCGCGCACGCAGTATTTCCTTCGCTGTATGAAAACAAAACCAGTGGAAAGGGTCCGGATCGTGTTCCGTCCGGACCGTCTCGATGCCCTTTCGCCACAAAGTCAGTCCGGCGATCGGCTCCGGTACGCGCGCAAGTTTCGGGCGCCTGAGAAAGCTCCATTCGTCCGTGAAGACAATAGCTTGCCCTCGGCTTACTATGGGCCGCATGACAAGGCATTCGATCGCTGAACACAAGCGCATTCTCTTGGTCGGCGTCGGCGCGATAGGCGGCCTTTACGCGGCCTACCTCGCGAAAGTCTCCGACGTTGCGGTGCTCGACACGAACCGGACGCACGTCGAGGCGATCCGGCGTCACGGCCTCGCGCTGACGGGCCGCACGGAATCGGTGACGACGCTCGCGGCTTTCGCGAGCGCTGCTGAGATGGGCAAGCGCTCCTTCGATGCCGTGATCATCCTGGTGAAATCGCAGGCGACCGAGGCCGCATTCGCTTCGATTCGTCCGGTACTCGAAGGCCGCCCCGTGCTCGTCACCTTCCAGAACGGCATGGGCAACGCGGAGCTGCTCGAAGGGCTCTGCGACCTCGAAGTCGCGCACGGCGTCTCGTTCGAGGCGGCGCGCCACGACGGTCCGGGGCGCGTCCATCACCTCGTTCACGGCGAAGACTCCTGGCTCGGGCCCGCGCGGGGGAAAGTGGAAGCTATTGCGTGGCTGGGCGAATTGTTGACGCGGTCCGGTCTTCCGACGAAAGTGGTCGCCGATCCGCGCGGCGCGATCTGGGGGAAGTTCATCTTCAACAGCGTGATGAACCCGATCGGTGCGATCGTGCGCGGCGTGAACGCCGCGCGCTACGAAGTGCCGGAGATGCGCGCACTCATCGACGACATGGCGGCCGAGTGCGTCCGCGTCGCCGAGGCGCTGGGGATCCGGCTCGAGTTCGATCCGATGTACCTCGTGAAGAAGATCAGAGCGGGGGAGTCGCCGCTCACGAAGCACGCCGGCTCGATGGCGCAGGACATCGAGGCCGGGCGCGAGACCGAGCTCGAGGCGATAACCGGCTACGTGGTGAGGAAGGCGAAGGAACTCGGCGTACCGGTGCCGGTGACCGAGAGCGTATACAGGATGGCGAAGGGCGTGGAGTACGCCGCCAAGGCGAAGCGCGCGGAAGCTTAGGCCGGCGCACAGGCCTCGTTCGACGCAATAAGCGCGACCGATCAAGCTCTCCTCCCTTTTGCTTTGGCGACGGATGACAGAAACGTCCGGCGACAAGCCTTTTTCTTTTTTCTGCGTTTTCCGCGCAGATTTCCGAAAAATAGTTTCACAACGGGAAAGGCAAGTCAACAAAATTCGCTCGTTGTCGAGATGTGATGACATCGAGTAGAGATGTGATGACACAAATGTGGTCACGCGTTTTGCAAACGCGGAATCGGACCGATGTGTCTTGTGAAGAAAATCCGCGCGGGCGAGCCGCTGCTCACGAAACACGCCGGCTCGCTGGCGCAGGACATCGAAGTCGGACGCGAGACCGAGCTCGAGGCGATGACCAGCTACGTCGTAAGGAAAGCGAAGGAGCTCGGCGTACCGGTACCGGTCACCGAGAGCGTATACAGGATGGCGAAGGGCGTGGAGTATGCAGCCCGAGCGAAGCAAGGCGGCTAGAAGGTCGCGACGCGTTTCTCACGGGAGCGGCTGTACGATGAAATTCTTCTCCCCGGAGACGAAGACGGTCCGTCCATCCGGGGTGATCCCCATGGCCAGGAATTCGCCGGGTAGGTCCGGCAGCGTGATCCCCGCCCCGATTTCACTGAACACGCCGCCCACCGGGTTGGTGAGGTTGTAGGTGCGGAGGATCGGCGGATTTTCTCCGG
>Ga0209375_1003014_pt1 | contig 11821 bp, 9 predicted proteins | sample GraSoiAngelo_131_FD_185888 | JGI IMG/M metagenome (GOLD analysis project Ga0209375, IMG submission 185888) | Grasslands soil microbial communities from the Angelo Coastal Reserve, California, USA - 14_0929_02_30cm (SPAdes) (version 2) | ecosystem: Environmental > Terrestrial > Soil > Grasslands ... | reverse complement strand
GTCATCGCAAGTTGGCGGCGCGCCAATCAGCAATTCAAGGTCCTATTCCTGATGTGGTTTGGGCTGCCTGTGTTTCTCTTTTATCTGCTTCTTTCAGTGAACAAGAGCGCTGCGCCGAATTGGGACTGCCTCGCCTTCCTCGGCTTCGGCTTGCTGGCGGTTTATTTCTGGTGGGAACGCCTCGAAGCGAGCGTCATGTTGCGGCTCTGCGCAAGCGTGGCGTTGCTGGTTGGATTAATCATGAGTGTTATCGCGCTGGATACGGACTTGTTGCGCACCGCGGGCTACCAATTGTGGCGAAGTGATCCGAGCGACCGAATGCGTGGATGGAAAAATGCGACCCGCGCGGTTGAGAAAATGCGCAATGATTTCGAGGCGCAACTGAGCGAGAAACTGTTTCTCATTGCGGATGCCCGCGATCGTGCGTCGGAAATTTCATTTTATCTGCGCGACAAACGAGCGGAGGGTCCGGGTCATCCCCCCGTTTACATTACCGAATCGCAGGACCTGGTGAATCAGTTCTCGTTTTGGCCGCGCTACGATGAATTTGCGGAACTACAGCCGGGCACGCCGCAGCCGGGGGGCGAAGTTTACACCGAGGAGAACGGCGTTAATCCCTTCGTTGGACGCGATGCGCTCTTCATCCGAGCGGGGGAAAAAGAACACGTGCCTCACAATATCCGAGCTGCCTTTCAATCGACGGAACCGGTCGGAACCATTGAAGTGCGGCGTTACGGCAAAGTGCTGCGTACATGGCAGGTGTTTCTTTGCCGAAACTATCGCACGCTCCCGCTATGACGGAGGCGACAAACTCACCGGCAGTTTCTGTGATCGTGCCTCTTTTTAACGAGGAGGAGAACATGTCGCTCTTACAGTCGGAGCTGCGCGCAGCGCTGGGTGGACTCGATCACGAAATCGTTTTTGTGGACGATGGATCGGTTGATCGAACGGTCGAGCGAATCAAACCTGCACCAAATATTCGAGTGATTCGTTTCGAAAAAAACAGGGGACAAAGCGCCGCTATTTATGCTGGCCTCCGGGCCGCCCGTGGCGCCACAGCAGTTCTCATCGATGGCGATTTGCAAAATGATCCCGTGGATATTCCCAGGCTTGTCGCTGAGATCGCACGCGGCGCCGATCTCGTCTGTGGCTATCGATTGCAACGCAAGGACACACTGGTGAAGCGGCTGACGAGCCGGATAGCCAACGCCGTTCGAAGCCGTTTCACAAAAGACGGCGTGCGCGACACGGGTTGCACGCTGAAAGCGATGCGGCGTGAGTGTGTGAGCGCGCTGGTTCCGTTCAAAGGCGTGCACCGCTTCATTCCGGCGCTTATCAAGGGCGCGGGCTATCGGCTCGTCGAAATCCCCGTGAATCATCGTCCGCGCCGGTTTGGTCAAAGCAAGTACGGCTTGGGCAATCGCGCACTCCGTGCCACCATCGACATGTTCGGTGTGCGTTGGCTGCTGTCGCGACGGTTAAACTATAAAGTACGTGATAGTGACGGCGCTTCTAGTTGAGAGCGGCGTGATTGTAGCCGTCCTAAAACGGGCTTGTCAACCTGAGCGCCCCCGCTAAGCTTGCGCTCCCGTACTCGGGGGAATCTGCATGTCGCTGGCCAGCTTACTTTCTGCCGAGCAAATCATCCCCGAGATGAGGGCGACCGAGCGTTGGCCGGCCATCGTCGAGTTGATCGATCTGCTTGTTAGCCTGGACAAAATCAAACGTGCGGATCGCGAGAGCATTCTGGCCTCGCTGAAGCAGCGCGAGGAAACCATGAGCACTGGCATCGGATTTGGGATTGCCATTCCGCACTGCTCTTCCGACCGGCTCGAAGGAGTCGTTGCCGCGTTTGGAAGATCGACTGGCGGAATTGAATTCGATGCGCTCGATAACGCGCCGGTGAAATTCGTCGTGCTTTTCATTGTGCCAAAAAATCAATTTCAGACGCACCTGCGCACCCTCGCGTCGATTGCCAAATTCTTGAACGATCGCAGCGTGCGTGAGAGCCTGGCCGAAGCAAAATCGGCCGACGAAATTTTGTCTATCTTTCGCGATCGTTCATAATAATGAGCGATGTTTGACGCACTGTAGCTGCCGCTTTCTCAGGGAAATGGCGCATGCGTTTTAAGCATCCCGGCGCCGCGCTTCGCGGAGCGAAGCGAGTATAGTGCAAATTGACTTTATCCGTGTTTCATCCGTGGGAATCTCTGGCTAGAAACTGATGGAGACTTTCCAATCACTCCTCGCAAAGAGACTTTCCGATGCGCTGGCAAAGGCCGGCCTGCCGAATGCGGGCGAACTGACGCCGGCGACAGATCGGCGTTTCGGCGACTATCAGACCAATGCCGCTCTCGTGCTCGGGAAACAGCGGAGTGAAAATCCGCAAACTCTGGCCGAAAGAGTTATTGTCCGGTTTGATATTGGCGAGCTGTGCGAACCGCCTACAGTCGCGGGCGTCGGCTTCATCAACTTCACATTGCGTGCCGACGCGATCGCAAGAAAAGCGGGCGAGGTTCTCCGAGACGAACGACTCGGCGTTGCAAGGACAAAATCGACCAGAAGGATCGTCATCGATTTCGGATCGCCTAACGTGGCCAAACCGATGCATGTCGGTCACATTCGCAGCACCGTGCTTGGGGACGTGCTGGCGCGCATCGCGCGGTTTCTCGGGCATGAAGTGATCCGCGATAACCATGTGGGCGATTGGGGCACGCAGTTTGGAATGGTGATTTACGGCTGGAAAAACTTATTGGATCGACAAGCGCTTCAGCGCAATCCGCTGGCCGAGATCGTTCGCATTTACAAGGAGACAAACGAAAGAGCGACCAGGGATCCGCAGGTTCGGGAGGCCTGTCGCCAGGAGTTGGTGAAGCTGCAAGCCGGCGACAAGGAAAACATCGACATCTGGAATGAATGTGTCGCCTTCTCAATGCAGGATTTCGAGCACGTATACAAATTGCTCGACGTGCATTACGACATCCAGTGTGGGGAAAGCTTTTACAGCGATCGCTTACCGGCCGTAGTCGACGGCTTGCTCAAGTCCGGCGTTGCTGAAATCAGCGAAGGCGCGGTCGTTGTTTTTTTTCGCGATGAGTCGGAACTAGCGAATAAACCATGCATCGTTCGCAAGCGCGACGGCGGATTCAATTATGCGACGACGGATCTCGCAACGATTGATTATCGCATGAACGATTTGAAAGCCGACGCGATTTGGTACGTGGTCGGTGCTCCGCAAATTTTACACTTCAAGCAAATTTTCGAGGTAGCGCGGCGCGAAAGTTACAAAGCGGATTTTCGCCACATCACGCACGGCAGCATCCTGGGCGACGACCGAAAGCTAATGAAGACACGCTCGGGCGAAAATGTGCCTTTGCGCGAACTCCTCGATGAAGCATGCAAGCGAGCTCGCAAGATTATTGAGAAAAAAAATCCAGATTTAAGTGAGGCGGACAAGACCGACATCGCGCATAAGATCGGCATCGGCGCTGTCAAATACGCCGATCTCTCACAGTATCGGATGACCGATTACGTTTTTTCCTGGGAGAAGATGCTCTCTCTACAAGGAAATACAGCGCCATATTTGCAGAACGCTTATGTGCGAATTCGTTCCATTTTTCGAAAAGCTGGCGAATCCGTGCCGAAGATCGACAAATTCACTCTCGGTGATCCTGCCGAAATTAATCTCGCAAAACGTCTGTGCCAGTTCGCAGAAATCGTCCCACAGGTGTTGAACGATTTTCGTCCAAACATTTTGGCAAATTATCTGTTCGAGTTGGCGAACAGTTTTCACACATTTTACGAAGCCTGTCCGGTCTTGAAATCGGAAGAACCTTCGCGCAGCTCGCGTCTGGCATTGTGCAACCTTACTGGACGCGTTTTGGGGCGTGGTCTCGATCTTCTCGGGATAAAAGTGCCGGAAAAAATGTGACACGCTTCGATTTGAAGCGTGTCATCCCGAGCGGAGCAGCGGAGTCGAAAGATCTCGCAGTTTTTTTGGCGCATCGCTCACTGAAGGCGAATAGTAATCCCGCCACAGCGGGAGACTCCGCTTGGAATGACATATGACAAAAGAAAAGCATCCGCGCATTCCCAGTTCGACCTACCGATTGCAGTTCAATCGCTGGTTCACGTTCGCTCAGGCACGTGAGATCGTACCGTATCTGCATGCCTTGGGTGTGACCGATGCTTACGCGTCGCCCTATTTTCAGGCAGGCGCCGAGAGCCTGCACGGCTACGACATCACCGACCATAACAAACTCAACGCCGTGATTGGTTCGCGTGAGGAATACGACTCCTGGACTGCGGAACTGCACGCGCACTCGATGGGCCAGGTGCTCGATTTCGTGCCGAATCATGTGGGGATCGCGGAACCGCTCAACGAGTGGTGGATGGATGTGCTCGAAAACGGGCCCAGCTCGAGGTATGCGCCCTATTTCGATATCGACTGGCATCCGCTGAAATCGGATCTGCGCGACAAGGTTTTGTTGCCTATCCTGAGCGACCAGTATGGGCGCATCCTCGAGCGCGGTGAGCTTCACGTGCGTTTCGAGGAGGGCACCTTTTATCTCCTCTACGGCGAGCGCAGACTGCCAATCGCGCCGGGCACATACCGTTATCTTCTGGGAATCGCGCTGCAAAATCTCGCGGAATACAAGGACGAAGATTTCTATGCGGAATTGCAAAGCATTCTGACCGCGCTCGAATATTTACCGAAGCGTACTGAAACCGATCCGAAGCGCATCGCCGAGCGCATTCGCGAGAAGGAGATCATCAAGCGACGTCTCGAACGGCGTTGCGCCGAAGCGCCCCAAGTGCAACAGGCAATCGAAAAAGCGCTTGCCCGGATCAATGGAGAACCGGGCGACGCGCGCAGCTTCGATGCGCTTGATGAGTTGCTTAACGCGCAGTCCTACCGGCTCGCCTATTGGCGGGTCGCAGCCGAAGAGATTAATTATCGGCGCTTTTTCGATGTTAACGATTTGGCAGCGATCCGGGTTGAGTTGCCAAAGGTTTTCGACGCCGTTCACCGGCTCGTGCTTGATTTGGTGCGCAATCGCGCCGTGACCGGTCTGCGTATCGATCATCCCGACGGTCTTTATTTGCCGCGCGAATATTTCGAAAAGCTTCAGCAGCGCTGCGCAAAAGCGCTGGCGATCGCCCTGCCTCAGGATGGACGCGCCATTTACATGATCGTGGAAAAAATCCTTACCGGCGCCGAAACGCTACGGAAAGACTGGCTGGTGCACGGCACGACTGGCTACGATTTTGCGAATCAGGTGGCGCAGTTGCTGGTCGATTCTTCAGCCGAGACGGCGATCACCAAGACATTTCATCGCTTCATCGGCCACTCCCTGCCTTTTGGACATCTGCTGTATGCGAAAAAGCTGCAAGTGATGAAATTGTCACTCGCCAATGATGTCGATGTTCTGGGCAACATGGTTGATCGGCTTTCGGAGCAGAACCGCTGGTATCGCGATTTCACCCTCGAAGCGCTCGCGCGTGCCGTGCGAGAAACGATCGCCTGTTTTCCCGTTTATCGAACTTATCTCGCGCCGGGTCAGCCGGTAAGCGAAGAAGACCGACAAATCATCGAACGCGCCGTCACTGCGGCCAAACGGCGGAATCCCGCGATTGAAGAATCCATTTTCAATTTTCTGCGCGACGTTTTGGTCTTCCGGTTCCCGGAAAACCTCGATGTCGAAGCGCGCGCCGCGCATACACATTTCGTGCTCAAGTTTCAGCAAACGACGGGACCGATCATGGCCAAGGGGCTGGAGGATACGGTCTTTTACATTTACAACCGGTTGGCCGCGTTAAATGAAGTGGGCGGGGAGCCGCAACAGTTCGGCTTGAGTATTGACGAGTTTCACGAACGCAATCTTGATCGACAGCGCAATTGGCCCGCAACTTTGCTCGCGACCTCGACGCATGACACGAAACGCAGCGAAGATGTGCGTGAACGGATCGTTGCGATCTCAGAAATCCCGGAGCTTTGGCGGCGTTGGTTACAGCGGTGGCGTCTGACGAACCGGCGCTGGAAGCGGACTATTAACGAAGTCGAAGCGCCGGACGCGGATGAGGAATACCTCCTCTACCAGACTTTGCTTGGAACCTGGCCAATCCGGGACTCGGGCGAACCCCAAAGCGCGGCAACACAGGAGTATATTGAGCGGATTCAAGCTTACATGGCCAAGGCGCTCCACGAAGCGAAGATCAATACGAGCTGGATCCAACCGAATGAAGAATGGGACGCAGCGATGCGCGATTTCGTCGTCAAAATCCTCGATCCCTCGCGTCGGAACAAGTTCATTCCGGTTTTCCTTCCGGTTGCGGAGGAAGTTGCGCGGCTTGGTGCGATCAATTCGCTCACCCAGACGCTGCTCAAGCTAACCTCGCCGGGAGTACCCGACATTTATCAGGGCAACGAGATTTGGGATTACAGTCTGGTCGACCCTGACAACCGGCGACCGGTCGATTACAAACGACGTCGCGAAATGCTCGACGCATTACCGGGTGCTACGCCAGAGGAGCTGGTGCGGAACTGGCCGGATGGCCGGATCAAAATGTTTCTGACACAGCAAGTTCTGCAATTTCGACGCGAACACGTCGATCTTTTCCGGCGTGGAGAATATTTGCCACTGGCCGTGAGCGGAACACTTACCGAGTCCTGTGTCAGTTTCGCCCGCGTGTTGGCAGGCAAGTGGATCGTTGTCATCGCGCCGCGGCTCTCTTCCCGTGTTGGCTTTCCGCCAGTTGGGGAGCTGTGGAAGGATACAGCAATCGGATTTCCCGAGACGCTTTCGTTCGAGCACGCACACGACCTCTTCACGTGCCGCCCGATTCATCATGAAGGCCGACACGTTTCGCTAGCCGACGCAATGTCGATCCTTCCATTTGGGGCGATTACGAATCTTCGGTAGGGCAAAACTCGAGCTGTAGAGCTTCCTGATTTTTCGTCGGCTCCGCAGAGCGTCCGCTCTATCGAAAATTACCGATTGCGCGCATAGCCCTGAAAAAGATCGACAATCCACTGGGAGAAGTTGCTGAGATTTGTCAGCAAATCCGCGCCGAAGGCTGCAAATGTAATTTGCGGAGATGCAAGAATGAGCATCACGCTGAGCAGCAACAGGTTCATCAAATAGATGACGACGAGCGAGAAGAAGGTGCCTTGGTCGCTCAGGTCGGTCTGATTCTTGGGAATCATCCAACAGGTGAAGGTGAAATGGAACGCCCACGTCGCGCCGATGATCGCGTAAAGCAAACGGCCATATGGCTGCATGTTTAGGAACAGGCTGAGCACGCCATAAATGGCGATTGCCAGAATGCTGTAGAGCGGGAAAAAATAAGGTGCCAGCGCTATCCAAAAATTGTTTCGGTTCGTTACCACATGGCCACCGTCGCGGTTGACGCGAAACCGGCTGACGCGCCCGCCCATCAGCAAAACCCAGAGCGCATGGGTGAGTTCATGTCCGAAGACGTAGAGGACAATCGGCCGGGGCAAGCCGAGGAACGCGATCAACCAAAGGACCGCGCCCAACGAAAAGAACCAAAATTCTTCGCCTGCCCAAAGCCGTTGCGTGACGGCTGCGTGCGCAAAGACGGTGAAAAATGTCTCAGAAAGAATCGCGCAGACCGGCAGCAAAAAAATTGCAAAAACAAACTTCACCCAGCGTGTAGGTACCGTAAATCGATCAGACGCAGGAATGAATCTTGTCGCTCGCGCGACATTTCGGACGACCTTTCTGCCACCGTCCGGTCTACGCTTTTTATTTGTCGATCTTCGATTCGTCGCAGCCAAAGTCATCCGCAGATTACGCAGATTCACACAAATTATAGCAAGACGGAACCGCGGATTACGCGGGCTTTTCGGGCGACGAGCATGACGCTGTTCATGACATCATTTCGCACGCAGAATAGAAGATCGTTTCGGCTGGGCCGCCGCAACCAACAGGCCAGCGGCCTGTGCTCCCCCAGAGTAACAGAATTACGCGCGTCCCATGTAGGCGCCGGTACGGGTGTCGATCTTGATCGTTTCGCCTTCTTTGATGAAAAGCGGGACGTTGATCGTTTTTCCCGTCTCAAGGACGGCGGGCTTTGTCACGTTGCTGGCAGTGTCGCCTCGCAGGCCTTCCGGAGATTCAACAACCTTGAGACTGACCGACGCAGGCAACTCAACCTGGACCGGTTTGCCTTCCGCGTAGAGGACCTGCACAGAAAGATTTTCCACAAGATACTCTTTGGCGTTCCCGATCAGACTTTCCTGCAATGTGATCGTGTCGTACGCCTCCGGGTCCATGAAATGATAGCCGTTGCGATCTTTGTAACTGAATTCGAGCGCCTTTCGCTCGATCTCAACCAGTTCCACCTTGTCGGCGGAGCCGAAGCGGACATCGGCGCTCTTGCCGGTGTTGATGTAGCGAATGATTGCCTGGACGAATGCGCGCAAATTGCCGGGGGTGCGATGATGCACCTCCAGCACAATGGCCGGATTGCCGTTGTATTTGATTGCCATTCCTTTGCGAAGATCGTTTGCCGCGGCCATGGGAAAGTTGCGAGTTATTAGTTGAAAGTTGAGGGAGCGCGGACGCTACACGCGCTTATAACAACTTCAAGCGCGTGAGGTCTTGTGAATCGACGATGCCGACCGGAACGTTATTATCATCGACCACGACAAGGTCGTCGATGCGATGGCGTTCGAGCAGATTAAGGATTTCAACTGCGAGTTTGTCTTGGTGGACCGTGACTGGGTTTAACGTCATCAAGTCTGCGACCAGCCGTTCGCCGATCTTTGAATCGGATTGAAAATGCCGCACGAAATCTCCGTGCGTGAAAATTCCGAGTAATCGTCGATCTTCGTCCGCCACGACAGCCGCCCCCGCACGGACGCTGGTCATTGCTTTGAGGACGTCACGTATCGGAGTGTCGGTTGCAACGATCGCCATCGCTACCGGTGGTCGCATGATTTGATGCACACGCATGAGCAGGCTGCGGCCGATCACGCCGGCAGGATGAAACTTTGCGAAATCTTCCTTATTAAAACCGCGCGCCTCGAGCAGCACCATCGCCAGCGCGTCGCCCAATGCCAGCATCACCGTTGTGCTCGACGTCGGCGCCAGATTCAGTGGACATGCTTCCTGTTCGATATTTACATCGAGAAACAGATGCGCATTTTGTGCGAGCGTGGATTTCGGATCGCCGCACATGGTGATGATCCTGACTTGGAACCGGGCAATCGCGGGCAGGATCCGGAGCAATTCCTCCGTCTCGCCACTCGCGCTTAGAGCGAGCACGACATCGCCATCGGCGATCATGCCAAGGTCGCCGTGCAAAGCGTTTGAGGAATCGAGCACGACGGCCGGCGATCCCGTGCTGGTGAGAGTAGCGGCAATTTTTGCGCCGATGTGTCCAGACTTTCCCACGCCGACCACGACCACTTTGCCGCGCGTGTCGACGGCTTCCTTAATTAGTTCAACGGCGCGGGCGAAATTTTCGCCCAGACGCTCTCGGAGTCGGTTGAGCTCAAAAATTTCTATGTCCAGGACACGTGCGGCCTTTTCAAGATAGTCCATCGAAGTATATAATGTGGGCAGGCGTTGTGACGGGCAAGAACTTGCACGCGCTCGCAAGAAAGGAAAAACATGAAAACACTACTGATCGCGATCCTGGCTGCGCTGGTTGCAACTGCTTCGGCACAAACATACACTGCGCCTATTGGGCCACAAAAACCGGTGCGAGCAATGGCCACGCCGCCACCGCTCTTACAACGCCCCGAGGTTACGGGAGTGGTTCCGCAAGCAGTTCGCGGCGGGAATCCGTTCCAGATGCTCAATCCGCGAGCGCCTGCACAATATGGCACCTGGGTGGAACACACGTCGTTTGACCCAAACATTCCGGGAAAATGGAAGGGCATTAAGCTCTTCGAAATCATCTTTTGATAAATTCGAAATTCGAAATTCGAAATTCGAAATTGGATATCCCGGTTGTCGCCTGTTATTGCGCGACGTTTCTAAAACCGGAGATGCTGCACATCTACCGGCAAATAACCGCCTTGGAACGCTGCCGTCCGGTCGTAATCGCGCAGAAACGCGAAAATTCAGCCCGTTTCCCATTTGATAAGATCGACGTCGTCCCGAAACCGGCGCTGCATTTTCTGCGACGCTTCTGGTTTCGCCAACTGCGCGATAAGCCGTGGCAAATTTCGGGTGGCGAGCTTCGCGCGTTGCTGGAGATTTTAAGGAAAACCGGCGCTCAACTTTTGCACATTTACTTTGGCCAGATCGCCGTGCATCTCCTGCCGCTAATTCGCGCATGGCCGAAACCATCGATTGTTTCCTTTCACGGTGCCGATGTGATGGTGGACATGAACAAGCCGGCCTATCGAACTGCAACAAAGCAGATGCTTGGCGCGGTAAAGTTTGTTCTTGTCCGCTCGGAATCGTTGCGGCGCGCTGTGATTCAGCTTGGTTGCGACGAAAGCAAAATCCAAGTCCAGCGAACCGGGATTCCGCTCGACGAATTTCCATTCCGCGAACGCAACTTTCCGACCCGCAGCCGCGGGGGTGAATGGCGATTCGTGCAAGCTTGTCGTCTGATCGACAAGAAAGGTCTATCGGTCGCGCTCCGCGTTTTCGCCAATTTTTTGAGGCAATATCCAAAATCGACGCTGACGATCGCCGGAGAAGGGCCATTGCTAGGCGAACTTCAAAGGCTGGCTGGCGAAATGAAGATCGACAGACGCGTTTCATTTACCGGCTTTATTTCGCAGGACCAACTGCGCGACAGTTATTATGCGTCACATATTTTCCTGCATCCGAGCGAAACCGGGCCTGACGGAAATCAGGAGGGAATTCCAAATTCAATGCTGGAAGCGATGGCGAGCGGACTCCCGGTTTTCGCAACCCGGCATGGTGGGATCCCCGAAGCGATCGAGCATGGGGTGAGCGGCGTCCTCGTGCCCGAGCGCGATGTTGGTGAATTGACGCACGCGTTGCTCGATGTAGCCGAAGATCCCGGTTTTCTTTCGCGCATTGCGCATAAGGGCGCTGAGGTCGTCCGCAAAAATTTCGACCTGCGGGCACAGGCGCGGCATTTGGAAGATATTTATCTACAAATGATTGGGTAGGTGCGGTTTACCCAAATCGCCTTTGGCTGGTGGAACGAGCCTTGAAGCTGTCCTGAGCGAAGTCGAACGGGAGCCGGCGAATCCGACAGGGCGATTGAGGTCAACCGCCCTACCTATCGTTTTGCGTTTGCGACTTGGGCAAAAAAATTTGCCAATTGCGAGCGCACCGCCTGAAAGGAAAGCCGCTCCAGTGCGTGGTGTTGCGATTCCACGACAGTCGCGGCACGCGCATCAGCATTTTTCAGCAAGTCGAGCGCCGTGGAAGCGATTTGGTCGATTGTCCGTCCGTTGCCGCAGGTTTTTGGGAAAGCGATTCGTTCAATCGCGCCATCGCCGCCGACGCAAACTATCCGGCAGAGAAGCGCGTCGCCCGCCACCTGGCCGGGCACGCGGCTGCGGTCCAGTTGCAAAACAATTTTATGCCGGGCCACTACACGCAGATAATCCAGATACGGTTTTTCCCCCTCAATCACCCGGAATTTTCCTTCTGGAAACCTTAACTCCCAAAGCAATCGTCGCACTTTAATTCCATCCAGATTGACGACTGTGACCGGTTCGCCGGCCGCTACACAAAGCTGCCGCGCGACCAGCAGAGCCGCGAAATGGTTGCGCGATGGGACATCCCATTCGCGTGTGCCAACAAAAATTCCCGCTTGTTCGTCGGGTGGCACAGAAAAATTCCATGGTCGATCTTCG
>Ga0209375_1003013_pt1 | contig 11824 bp, 9 predicted proteins | sample GraSoiAngelo_131_FD_185888 | JGI IMG/M metagenome (GOLD analysis project Ga0209375, IMG submission 185888) | Grasslands soil microbial communities from the Angelo Coastal Reserve, California, USA - 14_0929_02_30cm (SPAdes) (version 2) | ecosystem: Environmental > Terrestrial > Soil > Grasslands ... | reverse complement strand
CGAAATCGAGCGGCTCCCAATAGGCGTTCAAGATCAGGTGAAAGAGCAGCTTTTCCCTGCGGACTTCCACGGTGAAGGCAATGCTGTGTGAAGACTCGCCCCAGTCCGGTTGGCCAAGTTTCACGCCATGCCAGGTTAAGTTCGCCTCGTGGAGGAGGTGAGTTAAACAAAAACGCTGGCCCTCGGGTTCCAGGTCTCGCAAGAGCCGTCGCGCGTTGAGCAGGGTCACGAACCGATGTACATCTGTATGGTTCGCGAGTAACGTCCAGTCGAACCAGCTGGTTTCGTTATCCTGGCAATAGGCATTACTTTAGAACGGTAGTCTCAGAGTCAGGCATGAGTTGTTGCGTATTTGTGGAGAAAAAAGGGGGTCAGAGAATTACCTCGAGCTTTGCTGATCGCCAGCCGCAAAGTAGCTAGCAATCACCGTCGCGGCTCCTCTCTGTTTTTTCCTTAGATTGAATTTTTGATTATGTCCGCAAAATGCCGGGCGTTGAGCGATGCGCCGCCTACCAGCGCTCCGTCCACGTCTGGCAGGCTCGTCAACTCGCGCGTATTGGATGGATTGACACTGCCGCCATATTGGATTCGGACGCTCCGAGCGACTGGCTCGTCAAACAGCTCGACCAGCAATCCGCGGATGAACTCGTGCGCTTCTTGCGCTTGAGCCGTCGAGGCCGTCTTGCCGGTGCCGATCGCCCAGACCGGTTCATAGGCAATAATAGTGTTGACGATCTGATCTTTGCCCAAGCCATTTAAACTCCTCCAGACTTGGGTCTCCAGGACCTTCTCCATTCGGCCCGCTTCACGTTCAGCGAGCGTTTCACCGACACAAATAATCGGTTGGATAGACGCAGCATGCGCAGCTTGCGCTTTCTTGGAAATTAACTCGTCGGATTCCTTTTGGTACTGACGCCGCTCCGAGTGGCCGAGAATCACGTAACGCACCGATAATTCCTTGAGCATCTCGGCTGCGATTTCACCGGTGTGTGCGCCGATGTTGTGCTCGCTCATGTTCTGAGCGCCGAGGTGGATGTTAGAACCGTGAACGACTTTGGCAACTTCGCTCAACGCCGTGAACGGCGGGAACACGACGATGTCGACCTCGTTTATTGTTGCCAATACCGTTTTTAAATCGCGCACGAGATCGAGCGCCTCGGCGACGGTTTTGTTCATCTTCCAATTTCCGGCGATAATCAGTTTTCGTTCCTTTTTCATCTTCAAACTCCCGCAAAAAGCATGACCACAGAGCGTGCCTCGGCCCGGTAGGCACAGCCGGGAACCGAAGCCGCTGTCTCCCACGGGAGGACGTCGTGCGGTGAGTCGAGGGCTGTGTCGATCCAGCGGCGCCATGGCGTTTCGCCTGGCTTATCGACCCGCGGCAATTCGAAATCGAGCGGCTCCCAATAGGCGTTCAAGATCAGGTGAAAGAGCAGCTTTTCCCTGCGGACTTCCACGGTGAAGGCAATGCTGTGTGAAGACTCGCCCCAGTCCGGTTGGCCAAGTTTCACGCCGTGCCAGGCCAGGTTCGCGCCTCGGAGAAGTCGGTTCAAGCTCACGCGCTGGCCCTCGGGTTCCAGGTCTCGCAAGAGCCGTCGCGCGTTGAGCAGGGTCACGAACCGATGTACATCTGTATGGTTCGCGAGTAGCGTCCAGTCGAACCAGCTGATTTCGTTATCCTGGCAATAGGCATTATTGTTGCCGTATTGCGTGCGCCGCGCCTCGTCGCCCATAAGAAACATGGGCATACCGGCAGAGAACATCGTTACCGCCAAAAAGTTCTTCACTTGCCGGTTTCTCAACTTCTCCACGGCGGGATCATTGGTGGGACCTTCAACGCCGCAGTTCCAGCTTCGGTTGTCGTTGGCGCCGTCGCGATTGTGTTCGCCATTGGCTTCGTTGTGCTTTTGGTCATAAGAGACGAGGTCGTTTAATGTAAAGCCGTCATGACACGTCACATAGTTAATACTTTGCTCGACCTCGCGTTCTTTATGACCGTAAATTGCGGGGCTGCCGAGCAAGCGGTCAGCAAACCGTCCCACAGATCCCTCTTCCCCACGAAAAAAGCTCCGCACGTCGTCTCGGAACCGTCCGTTCCACTCCTTCCAACTATCGCCGATGAAGCTGCCTACTTGGTAAAGACCGGTTGCGTCCCATGCCTCGGCGATGAGCTTGGTTCCGGCGAGCGCCGGGTCCGATTCAATGTCCCACAATACAGGCGGATGCGGCATCACCTCGCCTGACTCATCGCGCCCGAGGATCGCCGCCAGATCGAATCGGAAGCCGTCCACATGCATCTCCTCGACCCAATAGCAGAGGCTGTCCACGATCATCCGGCGGACGATGGGATGATTGGCGTTGAGCGTATTTCCGGTGCCGCTGTAATTGACATAGCGCGCACGATCCTGGTCGAGAATGTAATACGTGCTGTTGTCCAAGCCACGCAAACTCAAGGTTGGGCCGTTATGATCACCTTCTGCTGTGTGGTTGAACACAACGTCGAGGATCACCTCGATACCTCCCCGGTGCAGCGCCTTAACCATGTCGCGGAACTCGTCCAATGGGCCGAGCGGGTCCTGGCGCGAGCTGTACGCCTGGTGCGGCGCAAAGAATGACACCGGCGCATAGCCCCAATAGTTGACTAGCCCCGGCGGGGAATCCTGAGCATCGAACTGAAATACCGGCATCAGCTCGACTGCAGTCACGCCGAGTTCGTGCAGATACGGAATTTTCTCGATCAGACCGGCAAAGGTGCCGCGTTTTTTCTCCGGGATGCCGGAACTCGGATGGCGCGTGAAGCCGCGCGCATGCATTTCATATATGATGGTCCGCGAGGAGGGCCGGTTGAGCGGCGTGTCGCCTTCCCAATCGTACAGACGCGGATCAACCACCACACTCTTCATCGCCGTCGCGCAATTTTCGCCTTCCTTTCGGGCCGCTTCGCGACTGTAGTTCTTCGGAACAGCCGTGGCGCGTCCATATGGATCGAGCAGAACTTTGGCAGGATCGAAGCGCATTCCACTTGGAGGATCGAATGGCCCCTCAACTCGATAGCCGTAGATCTGCCCCGCTTTCACGCCCGGCATGAACACGTGCCAGTAGTGATACGTGCGGTTGGTTGAGGGATCGATGCGGATCACACGCGCGGGCCGAGCATCATCAACGCGATCGAAGAGAAGCAGTTCGATTCCCGTTGCGTGTTTTGAGTACACGCTAAAGTTTACCCCTTCAAGAGAAAGGGTCGCTCCCAGAGGAGAACTCCGTCCTTCTGTGGTTTCTTGTGTCACTATAGTTGAAACGTCTCGCGGCTCACGGAAGTTTCCGGCTATCTCACCGCCGAGGCACTGAGGACGCAGAGCGAGAGTTTGAGATAAAAAGTCTCTGCGTACTCTGCGCCTCTGTGGTCAATCCTGTTTTTCTATTTTAGTTGTGCGTCCGCCGCGTTACTTCCATCGATACGGATTCGGAACACCGCCCGGAATCGCTCGCCCGGCGAGACAAACCGGAGCCCGCGGCCGCTGGTGAGGGCGCTCGTCGGCGCTGTCATCGGCTCGAATGCGATAAAGTCCTTATCCTTTGGCGCGAAGATCTGCGCGTAGCCGTAGCCGGCAAGCAATTCCACGCTGACTTTACATGTGGCTCCCGCGACGGAGAATGTTGTCTGCTCTTCCATAAGCGCGAAGCCGTCGTCGAAACTATTTTCACCGAGCTCGGCGTTGAATCCGGCAAAGGGCTCCTCGTCACCGGTCGGGATTCCGCGCCTGTCGAGTAGCAGCTTCCGCATCGCGGGCAGTTCCAGATGCCACTTCGCGCGCGGAAGCTCGGGAAGGCCGAAGTACGGATGAAAACCAAAGCTCACCGGCACCGGGCCTTCGGAACCGGCAACTAACGTCGTTTCCAAGGTGAGGCTGTCGGGACGAAGAACTGCCACTAGCTCAACGCGGTGGCGAAAAGGGAAGACCGAAAGAAGATCAGCGGTGGACCACTCGAGCCGGGCCGCCGTAAAATCCCGTCTCGCTTCAGTTACTACCCAGGGGAGCAAAGGCCACGGCACACCGTGCATCGGAAGCCCGTGCTCATCGAGATGGAGAAGTGGCGATGACACATCGAGCACAACCTCTTGCCCCAGGACACGATACCGTGGCTCAGAAAGCCGGTTCGCCCACGGATAGAGAAGCGGGATTCCGGCGCTGCTCCCCCTCGCCGCGGCAGCTCCGAGGTCTTCAATGCGCCTGAGAATCTCCACGCCTCGATGACGAAGTGAAGCGCCGAGCATTCCGTGATCAGGCAGAAAAACGGCCTCGAGATCGCCTGCGACAAGCGTGCGAGCAGTTGGACTTTTCAGCAAGTCCGGCGAGCGGGGACGCGTTACCATGCTACTTCCTGCCGAGCAATTCCTTTGCAGCCGTCGCCACCTGGTCCGGCTCGAAGCCGAACTTTTTCTGGAGTTCTTTTAGCGGCGCCGAGGCCCCGAACGTTTTCATGCCGATCATGCGCCCCGTCCTGCCGATGTATCGCTCCCACCCGAAAGTCGATGCCTGCTCCACTGCAACGCGCGCCGTCACATGCGGCGGCAGGACTTCATCCTGATACTCCTGTGTCTGATGCTCGAATATGTCCCAAGACGGCATCGATACGACCCGCGACCGGATGCCGTCAGCGACGAGCTTCTCGTGGGCCTCTACAGCAAGACTGACTTCGCTACCCGATGCGATAAGAATCACTTCAGGATTTCCGCGTGAAGCGTCGCCGAGCACATACGCACCCCGCGCGACTCCGGATGCCGGCGCGTACTTCTTCCGATCCAGTGTCGGCAGGGGCTGGCGCGACAGCACCAACACGGCAGGCTCGTGACGTAGCTGCATGATGTAGCGGTAGGCTTCAATAACCTCGTTGGCGTCACCGGGCCGCAGAGTGACCAGGCCGGGAATCGCCCGCAACGACGCCAGATGCTCTACCGGCTGATGGGTCGGGCCGTCTTCGCCGTCGCCCATCGCGTCGTGCGTGAAGATAAAGATGCTAGGGATCTCCATCAAAGCCGAAAGCCGGATCGCCGGCCGCGCGTAGTCGCTAAAGATGAAGAAGGTCGCCCCGAAAGCGCGGAGCTTAGAGAGCGAGAGCCCGTTTACAGTTGCAGCCATCGCATGCTCCCGAATGCCGAAATGCAGATTTTTTCCCGCCGGGTTATCGGCCTCGAAGTCTCCCGCGCCCTCATACGTGAGGGTAGTCTTGTTCGACGGTCCGAGATCCGCTGAACCGCCGAGGAACCAGGGTATGTTCTGAGCAAGAACGTTCAGCGCCTTACTCGAAGCGTCCCGTCCCGCGACCCCCTTGGGATCGGCTGGAAAGACGGGAAGGTCGCGATCCCAACCGGCAGGCAGTTCGCGCCGCTGCATCAGCTCGACCTCGTTAGCGAGCTCGGGATATTTAGATCGATAAGTGGCGAAGAGTTCGGTCCATTGCCGCCGCGCATCAGCCCCGCGCGCTCCTATCCCGGCAGCAAAATGCTCGTAGACGCCGTCGGGCACAAGGAACTTCGCGTCCTCGGGCCAGCCGTAGCTGCGCTTGGTGAGCCGGACCTCCTCATCTCCGAGTGGCTCGCCGTGTGCCGCGGCCGTGTCTTGCTTGTGCGGCGAGCCGTAGCCGATGTGACTATCCAGCACAATGAAGGTGGGCCGTTCCTTGGTCTTTCGGAAGATCTCAAGGGCGTGCTCGATGCGCTCTATGTCGTTGGCGTTGCCGACACGCAACACGTTCCAGCCGTAAGCCAGAAATCGTGCCTCGACGTCCTCTGTAAACGTGATGCGCGTTTTTCCCTCGATGGTGATGTGATTGTTGTCGTAGATCCAGCAAAGGTTGCCGAGACCCAGGTGACCGGCCAGTGACGCTGCTTCGGACGCAACGCCCTCCATCAGGCAGCCGTCTCCGCAAACGGCATAAACGTTGTAATCAAAAATCTCAAAGCCGGGCCGGTTGTAACGATTGGCCAGCCACTTCTCGGCAATGCCCATTCCTACGCTCGTCGCAACGCCTTGTCCGAGTGGACCGGTCGTCGTTTCAACGCCTGAAACCCAGTGATACTCGGGGTGCCCTGGAGCTTTGCTGTCGAGCTGGCGAAAGTGACGGATATCCTCCAGGGAAACCGAAGGATGATCCAGTCTTTCGTAATCTGCGTTGACCGCCTGTATCCGGGTGAGATGGAGCACGGACCAGAGCAGCATCGAGGCATGACCGTTCGATAGCACGAACCGATCGCGATTAGGCCAGATCGGGTCCTGCGGATCGAAGCGCATGACGCGATTCCAGATCGTGTAAATCAGCGGCGCGAGCGCCATCGGCGTACCGGGGTGACCGGACTTGGCCTGCTGTACCGCATCTATCGAGAGGGTGCGAATTGTGTTGATCGCCAATTGAATCATCTTCTCGTCTGTCATAGTTTCCTCCTATCGTTTTTACCTAGTCTTTTCCTGCTTCCACCGCAGCCACTTTGCCCAAGCGTCGCAGGTGTCGTTCGGCTTGGCTGAAGTTGGCGGCGAGGAACGTCTCGACCAGATCCCAAGCGACGGCTGGGCCCACGGTCCTGCCGCCCATACAAAGAATGTTCATGTGATCGTCCTCGACACCCTGCTTCGCAGAGAAGTGGTCGTGGATTAACGCCGCGCGAATGCCTCGAACTTTGTTTGCGCACACCGCCGCGCCGACGCCGCTGCCGCAGATCGCTATGCCACGATCCACCTTCGCCGCGGCCACGGCCTGCGCGAGCGGGAGCACATAATCAGGATAATCATCGCCGCCGCTCAGGTGATGAGCCCCAAAATCGACGACCTCATGTCCCGCGACGCGAAGCTGGCCGAGCAGCTCCTCCTTCAAACCAAATCCACCGTGATCGGTGGCAATTCCGACACGCATATGTTCTCCTTGAGAGCCTGTTAGTTTCTACTCACCCCCGCAGTCTCTAGCGCGGCAGAGCCGCAACCGAAGCCGCAAGCTTTTATTTCACCGCAGAGACGCAGAGTTCACAGAGATCCGGAGTATTTCTTGAGCAAGAACTCTTTACTCCGTGCCCTCAGCGCCTCCGCGGTGAAGTTTCTTCTGGATCGGCGCCGCCGCCTGGTCGGCGAGCACCAGAGCATTTGCCGCCTGAATCCGGCCGGCTGGAATTGTCGGATCGCCCTCGCGCAAGCGCCCGAGCGCTGAAATTTTATCCTTTCCAGTCACGAGCCACAGGATGCGGCGGGCACGGTTGAGGATCGGATACGTCAACGTCATCCGACGCCTCCCCTGGTAGACTCCAGTCAACGCGACATCCGAGTCGGTGACGTTCAGAACCGGATCTCCCGGAACGAGCGAGGCAGTGTGGCCGTCAGGTCCGAGCCCAAGGTGGACAAGGTCGAGCCCCGGCGGCGATCCGGCGATCTCCTGAAGAGCCGCGGCGTAGCGCTTGGCCGCAGCTTCTAAGTCAGGCGATTCCACCGGCATGGCATGGATCTGCTCGGAGCGAAGCGGCGCATGCTGAAGCAAGCTTTCACGCAGGTGGGTAAGGTTTCGGTCCGGGTCTCCCGCCGGGGCCACACGCTCGTCCACTTGCACCACATGCATGTCCTTCCACGGGACCTCTTCCTCTGCGAGGGCCCGCAGCATTTGCCACGGGGTGTGGCCGCCGCTGACCGCGACAATGAAACGGCCGCGCGCCTTCACTGCCGCGCGAGACTCCGTAGCGATGATCTCGGCAGCCTTCTGTGCCACCGCATCCGCATCGCGAAATATTTCAATCTTCATAAAATCCCCACTAAGAGACTGTGTCGCAACCTACGATCTCCTCGAATGTCATGCTGAGCAGAGCGAAGCATCTCGCATTTTCAGGAGCTACGAAGGCGAGATTCTTCGGCTACGCCTCAGAATGACAGTTGCGCTACGGCCTCCAAAGCATGGAATACTGAACTCCATTCTTTTAGTCCAACACTCCATTCCTTCAGCCCGCCACCGTCGGGTTATGCCAGCCTCCAACGGGCGAAACTTTCTGATCGACCTCACGCGGCCCCCAACTACTTGGCTCGTAGCCGTAGACCGGAGTGCCTGCCTTGAGCACAGGATCAACGATCCGCCACGCCTCTTCGACATAGTCCTCCCGAGCGAACAGGCTCGCGTCTCCGGCCATCGCATCGCCGAGCACCCGTTCGTAAGCATCCATTTCGTCTGCGCCGGGGTGGTGGCTCGCCAAAAGTTCCACGGACTCGTCACTGTCCTCAGCTGGCGCCAGGACATTCAACCCAAATGCAAGCGTAACGTCGGGACTGATTCGAAAACGGCAATAGTTCGGCTTGAGATCGAAGCCTTGATACATCGTTGGAGGCTGATGCAGTTGTACAAGGACCTCCGTACAGGTCACGGGCAACGATTTTCCCGCCCTGATGTAGAAGGGAACTCCTCTCCAGCGCCAGGAATCGATCTCCAGTTGTAGCGCGGCAAACGTCTCAACCTGAGAGTTTGGGGCAACCCCGTTTTCGTTGCGATAGCCGCGGAACTGCCCGCGGACAACGTTTCTCGGCTCCAGCGGGGGGATTGCGCGCAGAACCTTGACTTTTTCGTCCCGTATGGATTCACTGTCGGTTCTCACCGGCGGCTCCATCGTTAGGTTCGCCAAGACTTGGAAAAGGTGATTTTGAACTACGTCGCGGATAGCGCCCGTTTGATCATAAAAAGCGCCGCGCCCCTGGATACCGAAATCTTCGGCCATTGTGATCTGCACACTCTCGATATGGTTGCGATTCCAGAACGGTTCCAGAAACGCATTGGCGAAGCGGAAAAAGAGCATGTTGTGCACCGGCCGTTTTCCCAGGTAATGGTCGATGCGGAAGATCGTCTTCTCGTCGAAGGTGCCGAGCAAAGTTTGGTTGAGGTTTTGCGCCGAGGGAAGATCGTGACCGAACGGTTTTTCAATGATGACGCGAGCGCCGTTGGTGCATCCAGCTTTGGCCAGTTGTTCCACAACCATCCCGAACAACACCGGCGGGATGGCGAGATAATGCGCCGGCTGCTGGGCTGAGCCAAGCTCCTTCCGAAGGGACTGAAACGTCGCCGGCTCTTTATAGTCGCCGTCAACATAGCGCAGCAAACCACACAGTTTTTCGAAAGCTGCGGGATTGATCCCGCCGTGTTTCTCAAGGCTGTCATGCGCCCGCGCCCGGAGCTGATCGAGATTCCAACCGGCTTTGGCCACGCCGATCACCGGCACGTTGAGGTGTCCGCGTTTTGCCATCGCCTGTAGTGCCGGAAAAATCTTCTTGTAAGCAAGATCCCCGGTGGCGCCGAAAAAGACCAGTGCATTCGAATGCGAATCGTTCATAGCTTTCTCCTCATTTGGTGGACTTTTCCAAGTGCCCACCGAACTCATAACGCATCGCCGAGAGCAGTTTGTCGGCGAAGTCCGCTTCGCCGCGCGAGCTAAAGCGCTCGTACAGTGCGGCCGTCAAGACGTGAACGGGCACGGCCTCGTCGATGGCGGCCTTGATCGTCCAGCGCCCTTCGCCCGAGTCCGAAACCCGCCCCGCAAATTTCGACAGAGCCGGATCCGCAACCAGAGCGTTCGCCGTTAGATCTAGCAGCCATGATGCGATCACACTGCCGCGCCGCCACACCTCCGCGATGTCAGGTAGATTGAGGTCGTACTGATAGTGTTCGGGATCGCCCAATGGCGCCGTCTCAGCGTCGGCTTCGTGTTTTTGTTTGCCCACGTTCGCGGCGCGCAGCACACCTAGCCCCTCGGCGTAAGCGGCCATGATGCCGTATTCGATGCCGTTATGAACCATTTTGACGAAGTGACCGGCGCCGTTTGGCCCGCAATGCAGGTAACCCTGCTCGGCGGTGCCTCCGGCCTTTTCACGCCCGGGCGTGCGCGGTATGTCGCCTGCGCCTGGAGCCAAGGTGGCAAAGATTGGATCGAGCTGCTTGACAATCTTCTGCTCGCCGCCGATCATCATGCAGTAACCTCGCTCCAGTCCCCAGACACCACCGCTCGTTCCGACGTCCACGTAGTGGATTCCCTTCGGCGCGAGTTCCTTGGCACGCCGGATATCGTCAATGTAATAGGAATTGCCGCCGTCGATCAGAATGTCCTCTGCCTCAAGATGGGGCAGAAGATCCGCGATAGTTTTGTCCACGACCGCCGCGGGAACCATCAGCCAGACCGCACGCGGCTTCGTGAGCTTTCTCACAAACTCCGCGAGCGAGGAGGAGCCAATGGCTTTCTCCTCGGTCAACTCCGTAACCGCTTTCGGCGACCTGTCGAAAACCACGCACTGATGGCCGCTCTTGAGAAGCCGCCGCGCCATGTTCGCGCCCATTCGTCCAAGACCAATCATGCCGATTTGCATAGTTTGTTCCTCCTTCGAAACAGATTTTAAAACCCTTACACTAGCCGTTCACCCTCACCCCGCTCTCCCCTTCGCTCAGGACATGCTTTACGCCTTTGCGCGAAATCCGAACCTCTACTCGGGGAGTCCATTGAGGAGGTACATGGCCTGAATCGCCTCGCTCGGCTCGCCGAAAGCGCCGAACCACCGCTCGTAAATGGGCCCAATGGTGCCTGAGCGGTAGAGCCCGGCTAGCGCTCGATTTACCGCGAGCCGGAATGCGCCGTCATTGCGGCGAACCATGAACCCATAGGGCTCATAGGAAAAGAGGATGTTCATCAAGGCGAAACGTGCCGGATCCTTTGACGTTACCGCGAGGCCGATCAGGATTCCGCGGTCCGAGGCGAAAGCTTCGGCTAGCCCTTTGTCGAGCGCCGCCAGGCCCTCCACATGGTCCTTAACGCGGACCATTTCAACGAGAGTGAATTCTTGCTTCAGAAATTCCGTGAGAGCTTTTTCGGTGGTCGTCCCAGGGATAACCGCAATGCGTTTGCTGGCCAGATCGGCGACGGTGCGCAAACCGGCGTCTGACTTCGTCAGCAAACTTCCGCCGTCCACGAAGGTCATCAGACTGAAATCTACGCGCTCTTGACGGGACAGACTCGCAGTGGTCGTGCTGCACTCGATATCCACTTTGCCTTGTGCCACCATGTCAATCCGGCTCTCGGGCGTAACCGGCACCCAGTTGAGCTTGAGATTGACTCCGAGCTGTTTTTGAACGGCGCTCGCGACATGCGTGCAGAGATCGATGGAATAGCCCACCGGGCGTTTGTCCGGCCCCGGAAAAGAAAACGGCGGCGCAGACTGAAGATAACCAAGAACGAAGGTACCAGAGGTCTTGATCTTCTTGAGCGTTCCGTCCAGGTCCTGGCCCAGGACCGGGCCCGCTAAGAATACCGTCGCTAGCAACGCGCTGAAAACTAACTTCACATTCGTCATAGTATTTCTCCTTGAAAGTGAAACTCGAAGCACCTCACCAGGTTACTCGCCGATTCGCGGCTGCTCGAAGACCCTCCATGGCTGAGACGACTCCTTCGCCATCACTAAAAATCGCCGAACCAGCGACCAGAACATTAGCTCCTGCATCGACTACGAGCGGCGCAGTCGTCGCGTCGATACCGCCATCAACCTCCAGATCGCAGCCGCGCTTGATCTCATCGATTAGCTGGCGGACGCGCCGGATCTTGGGCAGGGTCGTGTGAATGAAATGCTGGTGTCCAAACCCCGGATTAACCGTCATGACCAGAACTTGATCCACGTCTCGAAGAATTTCCTCGAGCACCGACGCAGGTGTTGCCGGATTGATGACGATACCGACGCGTTTGCCGAGTGCCTTCACACGCTGCACGGTGCGATGCAAGTTGTTGTTGCCTTCCCAATGGACGAGCAGCGAATCGGAGCCGGCCTCGACA
>Ga0209375_1003008_pt1 | contig 11830 bp, 16 predicted proteins | sample GraSoiAngelo_131_FD_185888 | JGI IMG/M metagenome (GOLD analysis project Ga0209375, IMG submission 185888) | Grasslands soil microbial communities from the Angelo Coastal Reserve, California, USA - 14_0929_02_30cm (SPAdes) (version 2) | ecosystem: Environmental > Terrestrial > Soil > Grasslands ... | reverse complement strand
TGGAAAATACTTTGCTCCCGTTTTCCACATCTGACTACTGACTACTGACTACTGACATCTGATCTCTGACCTTCTGGACCAACATGGCTTTCTCGCGCACAACAGCATTTGAGTACTTGCGCCGCGCCCACGAACAGAATCGCCTTGCGCACGCTTATTTGATCGCAGGACCGCCGGGTAGCGGCAAGGAAACCCTGGCGGCGCACTTGGCCAGCCTTGTTAACGGCACACCAGTCACCGATGTTTTCTCAGCCAAAGCCCGCGAAATCTCCGTTGCCCGGCCGGAGTCGAAATCGCGGCGGATTGTCATCGAACAAATCCGCGAGCTCGAGCATGCACTGCAAATGCGCGCTGTAAACGGGCGCCGCAAAGTTGCGATTATCCCTGATGCCGACCGCCTCCAATCCGCGGCGGCAAATGCTTTCCTCAAGACGCTCGAAGAACCGCCGAACGACTCTTTGCTCCTTCTGCTGAGTGCGTTACCAGAGGCGCTGCCGGACACAATAGTTTCGCGCTGTATCACGATTCCGCTCGCGCCAGAGGGCCAACAGCAATCAAAGCACGAACAAGAGAAGCTGGTGAAATTGCTGCAGCACGCTTCGGGTGAACGAAGCTGGAGCGTTCAATTTGCCTACGGCCTTGCCCAGGAATTCCAGCGTGTGCTCCGTGCGGTGCGGGAGGACGTGAAGCGCGAAACCGACGAAGCTTTGAAGCAGGAACAAGCGCGCTACAAGGATGCCACTGATGGCGCGTGGCTGGAAGAACGCGAGGAATACTACAAGGCGCTAACAGAAAGTCTTTACTTGCAACGACGCGCCGATTTGATTGAGACATTATTCGCGTGGTGGACTGATGTTCTTCGGGCGAGCAAAGGCGTGGCGCAGCGTAATCTGCCTCGGGCAAGAGAAGAAACCGCCGCGCTCGCAACCCCGTTCGGCTCCGCCGAAATTTTAAAACGCATCCGTTCTTTGGAAGAATTGCGTGACCATCTGGGTCGCAATGTTCACGAAGCTCTCGCAATCGAAGTCGCCTTTCTGATAATCTTCACCGCATGATGCTCTGACCGGGCCGCTGACTTCGCCCCGCACGGTTATAGAGGCGTTCGCAGCGGCGAACGGCTGTCTAATCCTGCCTCCCACCCATGGATACGCACGGTTGACAAAAGCCATCCAACCTTATCCAGTATCCACGTATGCGACATATTTACCGACTGATTTTGCTGTGTGCCGCTAGCTCGGTGCTGCTGCTGACTGGTTGTGCAACGGGAGGACGGGTGAGCGCGGGCGGTCCGTACCACGTCACCGCGTATAAGCCACATGATCCTTCGGCCGTGCGCGTAAAAGTCTCGCTTTCCAAGGAGAATGTCTATGTGATGGAAGGCGACCGCTGCTTGATGTCGGCGGCCATTTCGGTTGGCCTGCCCACGAAGCCCACACCAAGAGGCAATTTCAATATCTATGCCAAACAGGAGCACAAGCGTTCCGGGTCGTATGGATTCAGCGTGCAAGGCGATCGCATTGTTCCTTCGACGGGGGGCGGGGGCGGCCGGTACGTTGGTTACCCAATGGGTTACTGGTGCGAGTTCGCGCCTGCGTATGGTTTTCATCAGGGCTTTGTCCATCCTGTGCCTCATACGCACGGCTGCATCCGGTTGAAAGGCGAAGCGGCAGCGAAATTTTACGCGTTGGTGCGGATCGGGACTCCCGTGAATATCGCTACTTCGCAGCCCGAGGATGATACAATCGGACCGAAAGTGCAGCGGGTGGATGATTCCAGAACGCCTGATCCTCCAGCTTCCCTTATGATCACAGACGCAGCCTTTGAAAAACCGAGCGGGCCGCTGCTCGAATAGCCACTGATTGTGGCAATTGCTGCTAGCGCTTCGCTATGTCATGTTGAGCGGAGCGAAACATCTCTGATCGTTTGTTTGGTGCTGCCCAGCATGATCCGAGATTCTTCGCGGCGCTCAGAATGACAACGACGCTATGAGCACGAATTTGATTTCCAGCGGCACAACCGCACGCGAGAAGGTAAACCTCCGCACGCCGGATGTGATGGCCGCCGTTCAGCAACAGGTCGAATCGCATTATCGCAGTGACATTGTGGAGAAAGTGCGCCAGGCGGGTGGAATCATTTCTGTCGGCGATACTACGGTGCGCCTGGCGAAACAGTTTGGCTTTTGTTATGGGGTCGAGCGCGCGATCGACCTCGCGTATGCCGCGCGCAAAGTTTTCAAAGATCGCCGACTTTTTATCGTCGGCGAAATTATTCATAACCCGGAGGTCAACCATCAAATTGCCTCATTAGGGATTAAGAATCTCACGGGCAAAAATAAGCAGGCCGACATTTCTGATCTGGGACCCGAAGACGTCGTAATCGTGCCCGCTTTCGGCACGGAATTGTCTATCCAACAACAGATCAAGGACCGCGGCTGCCAGATTGTCGATACGACTTGCGGCGACGTGATGAGCGTCTGGAAACGGGTGCGCAAGTACGCGAGCGAAGCCGTCACATCCATCATTCACGGCAAAGCAGAGCATGAAGAGACCAAGGCGACCAGCTCACGCGCACTCGGCGACGGGAGCGGGCATTACGTTGTGGTACTGACGCTCGAAGATACCGATTACGTCTGTAATTACATCCGGCACGGCGGCGGTAAACATGCGTTCCTGGAGAAGTTCAACGGAGCCTATTCGCCGGGCTTCGACCCAGACGTGCATTTGCAAACGGTCGGTGTGGCAAATCAAACCACGATGCTTCGGGGTGAGACTGAGGAAGTGCAGCGGCGTGTTCGACAGGCAGTTATCGATCGCGACGGCCCTGAGCTTGCCGAGAAAAATTTTCGCTTCTTCGACACGATCTGCGGCGCAACACAGGAGCGGCAGGACGCATTGCGCGAGCTGCTCAATGTTCCAATGGATTTGCTGTTAGTCGTAGGCGGTTACAACAGCTCCAACACGTCGCATCTTGCCGAGATGGGTGAAGAAAAGCTGCCAACGTATTTCGTGCTTAACGCCTCTCGGCTCGTCTCCGCCACAGAGATTAAGCATTACAACTTGCACGAGAAACGCGAGGTCGTTTCGCACTTCTGGTTACCAAACGGGCCGGCCGTCATCGGCATCACTGCGGGGGCATCGTGTCCGAATAACCTGATCGAAGAAACTTTGATTCGCCTTTTTGAGCTGCGCGGCATCTCGCGGCGAGACCTGGAGCTGGCTGCGTAAGAGTCGAGAGTCGCTACCCCGTTCCCTTCGGTGTCATTCCGAGCGGAGCGCAGCGGAGTCGAGGAATCTCTAACTACTTCTGCACTGCCACCGTTGGATTGACATCAAGAGATGTCTCGACTTGGCTCGACATGACAACAACTGGACGCGCACTAGGAGCCCGCGCCGCGAAATACCTTTGTATGGCGCGTGCAATCTGGAAAGGCAGTATCAGCTTCGGATTGGTTAACATCCCAATTGCCCTTTATCCAGCTACCAGACGGGAGGAACTGAGGTTTCGTTTGCTGCGCGAAAGCGATTTAAGCCCAGTCAACTACAAACGTGTTGCCGAAAAAGACGGCAAGGAAGTTCCCTGGGACCAGATCGTTAAAGGCTACGAGTACGAGAAAGGCAAATACGTCGTGCTAAAAGAGAAGGATTTTCAACGCGTCGATGTCGAGGCGACCCAGACTGTGGATATCCAGGATTTCGTGGAACCGGATGAGATCGATCCCATTTTCTTTTACAAGCCGTACTACCTCGAGCCGCAAAAAGGCGGTGATAAAGCTTACTCGCTACTGCGCGACGCGCTCAAGGACAGCAAGAAGGTTGGCGTCGCCAAGGTCGTGATCAAAACGCGGGAGTATCTTGCTGGTGTGAAACCTGAAGACGGCGCGCTTGTGTTGGAGCTAATGCACTTTGCTGACGAACTGGCCGACACGAGCAAACTGCATATTCCGAAGAAGGTCGAAGTTGGAAAACGCGAAATGAAGATGGCCAAGTCGCTCATCGATAGCATGAGTTCGAAGTGGAATCCTGAGAAGTATAAGGATGACTATCGCGAAGCGCTCATGGAAGTGATCGAGGAAAAGGTTGAGGCGGGCGGAAAGGAGATCGAAGAGAAGCCAAGGAAAGCTCCGAAGCCAACCAAGGTGATAGATCTGGTTTCCGTTTTGCAAAAGAGCCTGGAGGAGACCGGCGGGAAGAGAAAAACGACACGCAAATCTCGCACGAGAAAAGCGCATCCTGCGAAAAAGGCTGCATAACTGTAGTCGCGCGTCCCTGCGGGACGCGCACGCGCTTCTCGCAACGAAGCGGCTACAAGCTTGACACGCGAAGCCGAAATCATTCAGGTTCAAGCGCATGAATGCACTTAATCGATTTACCGATCCGGTCTATTGTATAATGCGGCTGATTGCTGGACTAATGTTTGCGTCTCACGGAGGGCAATTGGTTCTCGGCATGTTTGGTGGCATGCCTGGTTCGAACAATGCGTTCACTCAGACCGGCGGCTGGATCCAACTCCTTGGTGGATTTCTCATTGCCTTGGGTCTGTTTACGCGCATCAGCGCTTTCATCTGCAGCGGCGAAATGGCCGTCGCGTATTTCATGATACACGTGGGGAATGCTACTACGTCGATGGCGAAGTTCTTCCCGATCTCCAGCGCCGGACCTCTGTTTTCCAATAAAGGCGAGCTCGCCATATTTTATTGCTGGGTGTTTTTCTTTATGGTGTTTTACGGGCCCGGACGATGGAGCGTCGATGCTCTGATGCGTAAAGGGAAAGCCACACCGGCGACGCAGTCCATGGTTTAATTTGTCATTTCGAGCGAAGTCGAGAAATCTCTGGATTCATTCGGTTGCTATGAAACGATTAATCTTCACGTGTGTTTGCGCTTTGGTTGCGCAGTCGCTGCCCGGTCAGGAGTACAAGGATTTCGGCAAGGACCGATTGAACAGTTCGCCGCGTCACGGCGAATGGATTGATCTCAAATCGGGCGATCGCACGATCAAAGCATTCGTGGTTTATCCCGAATCGAAAAACAAAACGCCGGTTGTTTTGGTGATTCAGGAGATCTTCGGCCTGACGGATTGGCTTCGCAGTTTGTGTGACGAGCTTGCCGAGAACGGCGTTATCGCGATCGCGCCCGATCTGCTCAATGGTCAAAAATACGAAGACGGCGACGCCGCCGGCAAAGCCACTCACGCACTGCCCAAGGAGCAGGGGATAAGCGATCTGAATGCGGCGGCCGATTACGCACTCACGAAAATTCCTGCAGCCAACGGGACGCTGGCCGTTTGCGGGTTTTGCTGGGGCGGCGGTTGGGCGTTCAACTACGCGCACATTAATCCGAAATTGAAAGCCGCGTATTCATTTTACGGAGTCGCGGTCGATAATCCCGATGACGCGAAGAAAGTCGTGTGTCCCGTTTACGGATTCTACGGCGAGAACGACGAACGCGTGAATGCGACAATTCCGAAAGCAGAAGAGCTCATGAAAGCGCCAGGCAAAAAGTACGAGCCGGTGATCTACAAAGGTGCGGGCCATGGTTTCATGCGTTCAGGGGAACCCACCAACCCAAATGTCCGCGAAGGTGACAAGAAAGCGCGTGATGAAGCTTGGGCACGTTGGAAGCTATTGCTAAAGCAGCTGCCATAGCATTTTATGTCATTCCGAGCGGAGCAGAGCGAAGTCGAGGAATCTCTAAATTGCTTCTGTTGCGCCGCGCTGCACTAATATCCAGAGATGTCTCGACTTCGCTCGACGTGACAAGTCACTGGAAATGGATGAACGCTCTGGTCACGCGTGGCCCGCGTTGTGCAGCGCTCAGATGACGGTGCAGATTCGCGCATCTACCACCAATAGATCTGGGCGATCTTTCTGTCTTTTGTCACAAGGACGGCAAACCAGTACGAATTCCCTCCCAGGCTTAGTTTATAGCGTAGCACCCGGCCGTCTCCTCTGTCTTCTCTGTCAGAGAAAACGAACGAGCCGAGCGAGCCGTGATCAGCGATCCATTTCCAAAGTGCTTTACCCGATGCTGTACCTAGGAAGACTCGCATCGCCGGTGTGAATGACGTCAGGCCGCGCTTTGGGTTCAGCAGACCGGACAAAACCACCTTCAACGTCGCGGTGGTCGTCGGATCAGGGTCAGTGGTTAGCTCGCGCCTTTTCAACTCAGGCACACAGATTCCAGCAAGATCAACAGCTAATTGATCAAGGATTCTATCAGCGTGATTGGTCAGAATGATAATCGTAAGTTTGTCACTCACGAATCGGTACATTGCTGACGAAAAGCCCGGTGTTCCACCACTGTGCTGGACGAGCCGATGACCGTGATAGTTTTCGATGAACCAGCCAAAGCCATAGTTGAATGGCGCGTCGATTCCATTATTAGTCACGTCGGCCGTCCACATCTGATCGAGGCTTGATTTATTAAAAGCTTTTCGGTGTAAAGCGCCGCGTCCCATTTAGCCATGTCTTCGACGGTGCAAAGGAGACTCCCTGCCCTGAATGCGATTGCCGGCAGCAGAACCGGCCGATTCTCAAAGTGATCGTTGTTCCACTCGTAGCCAGAGGCGCGATTCCGAACGATCGGTTGTGGATCGGTACTGCGCGTCGCGTTCATGCCGAGCGGCTTGAAAATCCGCTCGTCCAGGAACTGCCAGTAAGATTCGCCGCTGAACTTTTCTATAGCATTACCAAGCAGGTAATAACCGGTGTTATCGTACACCCACGTCTCGCCGGCTGAAACTCCCCGCGGCGGCTTGAAAAACATCTTGAGCAGCTCACCTCGCGACGGGGTCATTTCAAAAGCGAGATTGGTCCTGAAAACATCCAGCCAGTGCGGAACCGCGACATGGTTTTGAATACCGGATGTATGAGTGAGCAGGTCACGAATTGTGATGCCCCGCCACGCTTGTGGCACCTCCGGAAAATATTTCGTGATGGTATCGTCGAGACGGACCTTACCTTGTTCGACCAGCGTCATGATTGCGGTGGCGGTAAACTGCTTTGAAATCGAGCCGAATTCGTAAACTGTGTCTTTCGTCGCCGGTGATTTTAGCTCGAGATTCGCGAATCTGTACCCTTGCGCTTTAGTGATGCGCCCATCGCGAACAATGCCGAGCGAGGAGGCGGGAATGTGCAATCGCTCCATCTGCGCCGTGATGTAGTGGTCGATTTTGTCGGCCTTGCCTGGAACTGGCGCCCCAAATGTCACTAACAGCGCGATGGCGACTACGCGATGCCTAAGCTCCAATACGGCCGATCAACAAACTATTTTTTTACGCCTTCCAGTTCGTCTGCGAGCGCGCCTGCATCATAAACCTTGCGCAGCGCTTCGGTGATGGCAGCGGAATCGACCGATACAGCGCGGGCTTGTGTATCGGTGTAAACGCAATCGAGCACCAGCGATTGAATGTTGCCGTCGAAAATGATGCCGACGAGTTCGTTCGCCTTGTTTACCACCGGGCTGCCGCTGTTGCCGCCGATGATGTCTGCGTCGGAAACAAAATTGAAAGGTGTCACCAGATGATTGAGATCTGCCTTCTTGTCGATCCAACGCTGCGGCAGATCGAACGGCGGTTTGTTGTCGTGTTCGGCGGAACGTTGATATAGCCCAGCGAAATCGGTGAACGCTGGGATTTGCTTTCCATCCTGTTCGTATCCGCGCACTCTTCCGTACGAAAGTCGAAGCGTGAAGCTCGCGTCCGGATAATTACTTACACTTTCAATGGCAAAACGCGCTTTTGCGATCTCGCCATAAGCCTGCTGCTTGATTTCTTCCTGCGCATCGCGCGCCTTGCGCAAATCGCGCGCGGGTGCCTCGATCAAACGCGCCAGGTCGAGCATTGGATCATGCGCCGCCGCCATCCGGCCGCGTCTGCCGCGTAAAGTTTTTTGCGAAGATCGACATCCTTCAATTTTGTTCCGCTCACTAACTCAACCGCGCGAGCGCGTGGCGATTTGCTGGCCAGCACCTGCTTCACCATCGGATCGTCCGGGCCGAATTGTTCAGCAAAATCGGTTAACGAATCCGTTAGGTCGAGCATTTCCATGTCGTCATACACCGGCTCAGTCGAGAACAATTCCAGCTCGACCGATTCCTTTCCGCTCTCGCGGAAGATCGCCATCCGCTCGCTGTTGGGCTTGGTCCGCTCGTCGATCGCGCGAGTCAGAAGACGCGCATATTTGAAGAGAGTGCTATTTAAGGCGCGCGGATTCCGATACGCCGACGTGCTGCGTCGCGTCTGTTCCAGATAGGCAAAACGCGGCGCCGTTTTCGCGATTTCCGCCTGCGCTTTTTTAATTCGATCGTAGGCGGAACGTGTTGATTTCCATTTTGGGTTCGCCGCGATCGCGTCGCGTAATTTTTTCTCGCGCTGCTCAATGGACGTCCAGATGTCTGGATCCAGCAAGGCGGCGATGCGGCCATCGAAAGCTTTCCGGCTGTTTTGCGCACCGAACAAATCGTCCCGGCAACGTCTCGCGTTTTCAAAGGAGCGCTGGCCTCAAGCCGTCCACATTACCTCGCGCCGATTAAGCACGCGCAGCAAATCCGGCACCTCGCAGTCACGCACATCCTTCATCTCATCCACCGTCAATTGCCGGTCGGTGCTGCCTGGATTTCCGCTAACAAAAGTTAGCTCGCCGTCATTTGGCCCGTGCGAGTTTCACTTCAGGTAATGCTCAATTTTGGCGGGCTGACCATTCTCGTAGACGCGGAAGATGCAGATATCGAGATCGTAGCGCGGATATTCGAAATTATCCGGATCGCCCCCGAAAAACGCCATGGCCTGTTCTGGCGCAAAAACGATGCGCATATCGTCGTAACGTTTGTAGCGATAAAGGTGATAAGCGCTGCCCTGATAAAGCGTGATCACATTCGAGCGCAATCAGGTTTTCTCCTTGCTCTCTTTTTCAATTGCGGCAATCGCAGCGTCGCGTGCGCCGTTCGCTGCGGTGGGCGACATGTCCGGTTTGACGGCGCCCTTTACGCGCGCGGCCACATCTTCAATTGACATCAGAACGTTGAGCTCGAGATCGGTCGATTTAATTTCATCGGCTTGCGTTTTCGCATAGAAGCCGTTCCACAGATAGTTGTGCTGCGCGTCGCCGCCCTTCTGCAATGTGTCGGCCCCCCATGGTGATTCGTGATCGCGAGTCCATTTGCAGATACGAACGAGTCGCTGCCACCGGAGTTGAAGCGAACGCTGGCCTTCTGCAGATGCTCAAGCCACTGCGGTGTCGGCTCGAACTAATATTTTTCCTTCAGCTGTTTCAGCGGCGGCGCATTAAAAAGCCACATTCCTTCATCGGCAAAAGCGGATGCAGCGAAGCTGGTTGCGCATGCAATAGCGAAGACCCGTAATTTTCGTCGCAAGAGAAAATTGGTGAGCATCGCGCAGCATAGAATGCTGCTCTGCGCGCGACAACGCTTGTCCTATCGCTCGGGGTTCAAACCCGAGCCGTGATCAATGGCTGAGCGAATCAAGTGCGGCGCCGTTAGCATCTTCTAATGCGTAGTTCCGTTTTCGCGAGCCAAGAGCACTTAGGGCGGCAATTGCTGCGAGCGACATGACGAAAAGGACGACGACAGTAATTTCGATGAAAATTAGCATCCCGTCCGCGAGGGCTTTCCGAGCGGGGTTCATCCCAATATGAGACAGGCGACCGAATTCTGAGGTTACAAAAATATCGACAATGGTCGGCTGCCATTTCTTTGAATTAACTAAGGCCCGATTGCGTGAAGCGATCAGCGGTTCTTGATTGATAACGATGTTCCGAACAAAGCGTCGCAAACTCGACCGACTCGATTTCATTCTGGCCGGCGCGCAAAAATCCGGGACGACGGCGTTGCATTACTTCTTGAGCAGGCACCCAGACATCACCATGGGCGATCAACAGGAAATCCATTTCTTTGATAACGACGCCATATTCGTTTCGGACGTCGACTACGAACAATTGCACAAACATTATCCGCTGCTCGCTGAGTCAACCATCGCCGGTGATTGCACTCCAAGTTATATGTATCACGAGCCGGCGGCGGAGCGGATTTGGGAATACAACTCGCAAATCAAATTGCTGATTATTTTGCGAAATCCCGTGGAGCGCGCGTTTGCGCACTGGAACATGCAACGATTCAAAGGCCGCGAGCCGTTGGATTTTTTCGATGCGGTACGGGAAGAGCAATCGCGTATCGCCGGTGCGCCCGCGGCTGAAGCGCGCCGTTTTGCCTACGTCGACCGGGGATTTTATGCCCGTCAACTCGACCGTCTGTTCAAGTTCTTTCCGCGCAAGCAAGTGAAGGCCGTTAAGTTCGAAGAATTCAGGGATAACCAGCGTGAAACGCTCGCCTCCATATTTTCGTTTCTCGGCTGCAAACTCCCGCGTGTAGTGCGCAGCAAAGACAGGAACATTGTGCCGTATGAGCGCGCGTTGAACTGGGAGGAGAGGGTTTTCCTCTACAATCTGTTTGCCGAAGACATCGCCAAGGTTGAGCAGATGCTCGGCTGGGATTGCGCAGACTGGAAATTGTGACGGCTGTTTGTGGGGAAACCGCTTCCGTTGCAAGGTCTGGGCGGGCGATTGAGGTCAATGGCTCCTACCTATTTCTTTGAATCGCGGACGCTGATTCGGGTCCGCTGCAAGCAGCGCCTTCCAGCGAAGAATGCGCGCGCCTTGCGACTCAAAAAAATCGCGCAATTCCGCGGTAAAGAATGAAGAACCGTCCTGTCGCCGGTTAAATTCCAAAAGAAGACGTCCATCAGGCTTGAGGAATCGTGTTCGAATATCGTCGATGAAAAATTCCCAATCGGCCTGCGACCATTCAAGCCATTCGCCGTTTTCGCCGCGAGCAGTGCGATGGAAACAGACGCGGTGGGCAGTCACGAGGTCAAATTTCCTACCAAGATCGGGTAGAGCTGTCTGCGGATAAATCCGGGCTATGACGCGGCGAACGTCGAAGAGTTTGGTCGTGCCACGGAAGAAAGGTTCGTCATCAGGGTCAATTCCGAGCCCTTCGTGGCCGAAAAGCTGGCAAAGGTAAAGGAAATAACCCGGGCCACAGCCAAGATCGAGAATCTGGAGCGGCGGCGAGCGATCGAGCCAAAGGTCTTGGAGTCGCTTGACGTTTACGCCGATCCAGTAGGCTGCGTCTTCGTAGGCGTTGATTCTTCGCGCATTAGGGCGGTACGGATAGCGCTTGCGCAACCGCTCTAATTCTGTTCGGTCGATTGTAGCAAGAAGCCGCCGAGCACTCACTGGGTGTGTCCAGCGACATGCGTGCTCCCACAGGCTTTGGGCCGCGTCACGCGAAAACAGCTTTTGGAATTTACGCGAAAACCGCACTCGAAAATGATGCAGGGAAGTAGACGCTAGACAAGATGGTTGAAGCTTCTGCTCAGGGGCGGATATCGATGCGGACCAAACCGGTCGAACCTTCGCGAGTCATAAACCCGCTTCCCCAGCGGTCATAAAAAGGTTGCTCATAACGCCAGAGCATTTCCAGCGTTGCACCGGAGGGTTTTTTCCAAAGAAGTTGATAATACATGTGTCGCTTCCACGATGGCGACTGCCCCGTCATTAAATTAAAATCAAATACATTTGGCCAGCTAAGAGCACTTCTTCGCATCACCAAGGCAGCATGGTCGCCTGCCTGCGGCACAGCGGCAAGATCGTAAGCGGCATTTTGGGTTGTGGACGATAGCGGCCCGAAGGCGAAAACTTTGCCGCCGCTCGCCAACGCGAATTGATTGTCTTTGGTCGAGCCGATGCTCAGAGGAATTTTTGTGTCGTTTAGACTTAAGCTGAGATCGTTCACTATGAGGATGCCAGCTGTTCC
>Ga0209375_1003006_pt1 | contig 11833 bp, 9 predicted proteins | sample GraSoiAngelo_131_FD_185888 | JGI IMG/M metagenome (GOLD analysis project Ga0209375, IMG submission 185888) | Grasslands soil microbial communities from the Angelo Coastal Reserve, California, USA - 14_0929_02_30cm (SPAdes) (version 2) | ecosystem: Environmental > Terrestrial > Soil > Grasslands ... | reverse complement strand
GCTTTGGCGCAATAATGGCCGATGCTGTTCGTTGGATGATCTGTGGGACGCCCGCCGTGTGGCCAGGCAGCTCGGCATTCCGTACTACGTTCTCAACCTCGAAAAAGATTTCGAGAACACGGTAGTCACGCCTTTCGTGCAGACCTATCTGCGAGGCGAAACGCCGAGTCCATGCATCCTGTGTAACAACTACGTAAAGTTTCACCATCTCGTCGAAAAGGCCGCCGGAATCGGTGCCGACCGGGTAGCGACAGGACACTACGCCCGCGTTAAGTACGACGAAGCGCTCGGCCGATGGCTGTTGGTCCGTGGCAGGGACCGAAATAAGGATCAGTCGTATTTTTTGTTCGGACTGACCCAAGAACAGCTTTCAAAGACATTGTTTCCGCTGGGCGAAATGACGAAGCCCGAAGTGCGCGAAATTGCCCGGCGTTATGCACTGGCGACATCGGAAAAGGCCGAGTCGCAGGAAATCTGTTTCGTCGAAGGCCGGGCGTATGCCGATTTTGTCGAAGAATATGCCGGAATCGAGACCCGATTGTCCGGCCCGATTGTCACCGAGAGCGGTGAAGTGGTTGGGACACACGCCGGAATTCACAGGTACACTGTCGGCCAGCGCAAAGGCCTGATCGCCGCCGGCCGTCCGCAATACGTCGTCCGGATCGATCGGGAGATGAATTGCATCGTGATTGGAGATGATCCGCAGCGCCGGCGGTTCACCGTGCGCGATCACAATTGGATCGCGATCGAGACGTTAAACGTTCCCATTCGATGCGATGTTCAAATCCGGAACCGATTCGAGCCGAAGCCGGCAACGGTGTTTAGCAACGAAGGGCTCGTCACGGTTGAATTCGACGAGCCGCAGCGCGCCATCACGCCTGGCCAGGCAGCGGTGTTTTATTGGGGCGATGTGGTTGTCGGCGGCGGATGGATCCAGAACTAAATTACTTCAACTACTTCACCGAAATTGAGCGCTTCTTTCAAACGAAGCGTCGCTCATTCACTCTCGTCTCTTGTCTGGATTGGGTTCTCATGGAAAATTGGCTCGAACAAGGGATCCCGCTGGATGTCGTTCTCAAAGGCATTGAACGGGCATTCTCAAATCCAAACCGAAAGCGCGATATCGGCTCGTTAGCTTATTGTGTCAAGTCAGTCGAGCGAGTCCGCGATGAACAAAAGGACCTGCTTGTCGAGGCTCCCAAACTGCCGGACTTTCAGGACCAGGAGGTTGCGGAGTACATCGAAAAACTGGCAAATGAGGTCGCACCCGTCGATTCAGCCATTGCTGAATCAATTCGTGCCGTCGGTTATCAGGATTTGCGGGCAGCGGAACAAGCCTTGGCCGCACTGGAAGAAAAGTTGATCGCGAAACTGAAGGTCACGGCAGACGACAAGACGATGACCGAACTGAAACAGGTCGTCGATCGAGAATTGAACCCATTCCGTTCGACCATGACGACACCCCAACTCGCTATGCTCGAGCAACAGATGTGGCGAAGAAAACTGCTCGACCAATTCAAGGTGCCGCGCCTCAGCTTGTTTTATTTAATCTAGAGAGGGGGAACCTATACCCCTCCTCGCATCGGAGGGGTGGCGCGAAGCGCCGGGGTGGTCACTTCGGCCGAAACATCTCGCCGGGCTGACTACCCCGTCTGCGCCGCCAGCCTGCTGGCTGTCGGGCGCATCCACCCCTCCTCTGCGAGGAGGGGAATGTTTCGCCCGTGCCACCATGCGTCTCACAATTGAAAAACTCATATACCGAGGATTCGGTATCGCGCGTACGGGTGAGGGCGTCGTTTTGGTACCGAGGAGCGCCCCGGGAGACGTTCTCGAGGTGGAGCTTACCAGCAAGAAGAGAGATTACGGGACTGCCCGGATTATCGAAATTCTCCAGCCCTCGCCTGACCGCCAAGAGCCGGACTGCCCCAATTATGCAACAGCCGGATGTTGCCACTGGCAACACATTCGATACGATCGGCAGATCGAGTACAAGGAAGCCATCATCCGTGAAACCCTGCGTCGCGTTGGACATTTTGAGTGGGAAGGCGCAATTGAAAGGCTGACTGGGCCCAATAGAAATTATCGGCTGCGCGCGACGTTTCACGTGACGAACGGCCGTCTCGGCTTTGTACAGGAAAACACAAATGTAGTCGTGCCCATTCGGGAATGCGCGTCGCTTGTTCCGGAGTTGAATCAATTCATCGGATCAGTGGATCCCGGTCCTGCGCGGGAAGTACATGCGATCAGCGCACCTGAGATCGCTCGAAGCTTTGTGTTTAGTGATGGCACTATCCGGCGATCGGGCCGCGCTACGATTCATGTTGGAGAAAATCGTTACCGGGTTACTGCCGACACGTTTTTTCAGGCGAATCGATTTCTATTGCCGGCAATGAACCGTAAGGTACTGGAGCACGCTGGTCCCTCACCCGGAAATGTTCTGGAGCTTTACGCGGGCGTGGGATTCTTTTCGATACCCCTCGCGCGCGCCGCGAAGGAAGTGATCGCTGTCGAATCCAGTCGTTTTGCGGTTAGGCTGGCGCGGGAGAATGCGCGATCAAACCAAACGTGGCCATTACGGTTCGTGGAGGGGTCTGTCAGTGCCACTTTACGCGGTGGCAGTCTGCACCCCAATGTGGTCGTGTTAGACCCACCCCGCACCGGTTGCGGTACCGAAACGGCCGATCAGATCGTTAGCCTGAAACCCGACCGCATCGTCTACGTCTCCTGCAACCCGGCGACATTCGCGCGAGAAGCGGCAAGATTTGTGTCCAATCAGTACGAGTTGAAGCAAATCACTTTGGTTGATCAGTTCCCCAACACGTTTCATATCGAGATCGTTGCGTCTTTTGCAGTAAGATAGAAGCGCCCTTTGCAGCTCCCAACTGAGGCGTTCAATGGGGCTGCTGTTAATCACCCTTCTGATGGGCATTCTTCTGTCCCCGTGTCTGGACGAAAGGTCTGTCTGGATTGCGATCCCGGTCACGATTGCAACCCTCACCCTCTCTCAAGGCTTCGCCCTAGCGGGCTCGCGCTTCGCGCCCTCTCCCAGGGGGAGAGGGTGGTGCTTGATGTTGCTGGTCGCGTTGATCGGGGCGGTGGATGCGTCGATGCTGCCAGCAGTTCCTCCGATTCCTGAAGATACGGCCGTTCGTGTCGTTGGGAAACTCACGAAGGCGCCCGAGTGGCGCGGGCTCGGTACCTATTTGGATTTGGAATTGCAAACCGTAGACAGGCTGCCGTACCGCGGACGGGCACGTCTTACGGAGTTTTTGAACGATTCGGACCAACGCGAATTGTTCGACAAGTTGGATCTTGGGTCCGGCGATCGTGTCGAGATCGTGGTCAAGCTACACCGGCCGGTGGTCTACCGAGATCCCGGGGTGTTTGACTACCGCCGCCACCTGGAGCGACAAGGGATCTATTGGACCGGCACGATCCGCAATCCCCGACTCATCACGGTTCTGGACCGAGGGTGGCACGGGCGTGATCGAATCCAAAAATGGATTCAGGCCAAAGTTGAAGCACCATTTGACGCGAGCCCTGACAAACAGCCTATCAAGGGTTTGGTCAGCGGAATGGTTCTTGGACACAAGTATGGCCTGACAGCTAAAGTCGAACGGCAATTTCAGGCGGGCGGCCTTTACCACCTGGTGGTCGTTTCCGGCTTTAATCTTGCAGTTGTTGCCGGGGCTGCGTTTTGGGTTGTTCGATGGATTCCATGGAAACGCCGAACACGGCTTCTGATCGTCCTTACATGCGCTCTGGCTTACGCAGCGATCGTCGAAGGGCAGGCGCCCGTTTACCGGGCGACACTGATGGTGTCGTTCCTGGTTATGGGCCGCCTGCTCGATCGCGGGTACTCTCGAGCGAACACGATTGCGGGAACCGCATTCATCATCCTATTGGCCGACCCGAACGCGATCAAAGATTCGAGTTTTCAAATGACATTTGCGGCTGTGTTCGCTGTCGTCTGGATGGGAATGCCGGCCAGCGAATGGGCTTTCGGATGGCTCCGGGAGGCGTTGAGGGATTTCGGCGATTCTTCGAAGGACGGCGAGCTGCCCATGCGCGCATCCGATTGGCGTGTGTCGCGGCGGATATGGTGCGAACGCCATGGACTTCCAACATGGATGGTTACGGTGCCATGGAAGGTGATACTCGTCCTCGCCGAATCGCTAGTGATTTCCTTCTCGGTCGACGTGATCTTTGTTGTCTTCATGGTCGAATCCTTTCATCGGCTATCGCCGCTCTCGCCGCTGATAAATGTTCCCGCGGGAATTATCGCCGCGCTCGTCACTCCGTTGGCACTGTCGCTAATATTCCTTTCGGGACCCGCATCAGCGCTGGCCGGCTGGATTGTTGCGGCGCTACTTCATTTGATGCTGGCGATTCTCGATCTGGCATTGCGGATCCCAGGAGCGACATTCCGGGTTCCGTCGCCGCCGCTATGGTTATGGATCGTGTACGGCATATCGGCCGCGTCCCTGTTCATGGCCGTGCGGAACAGATTGACGGTTCTTTGTCTTTTCAGCTCCGCAGCCATTCTCGCGTTGCACGCGTTGATAGCTTTCAAAGATTTTTCGCCGAGGCCTCCGGGGTCCGTAACTTTAACGTTTCTCGATGTCGGACAAGGCGATTCTACGTTGATCGAATTCCCCTCCGGCTATCGCATGTTGATCGATGGGGGCGGCGTGGCTTCCGGACGCTTCCTCGACTTGCGCGACGAGAGCACGTTCTCAATAGGCGAGAGCGTCGTCTCGCCGTATCTGTTCTCCCGTGGCATTCGGCGACTGGATGCCGTCGTTTTGACACACGCGCATCACGATCACATGGATGGCCTCTTCAGCGTGATCGAAAACTTCCGGATCGGCGAATTTTGGCTGGGGCGTAATCCAATGATTCCAAGATACGGCGAATTGATCGAGCGCATTCAGGAGAAACATATCCCCATTCGATGGGTGACGGCGGGGCAAACCATCGGCTCTTTCACCGTAGTACATCCGCCCAAGAATTGGATCCCGCGAAGGAACGACCAGAACAACGATTCGGTGGTCCTGCTCTTAGATTCCGGCCGAGGAACGGCCCTGCTGACTGGGGATATCGAAAGAAGTATTTCAGTACCCGAAGCAGTGGACGTGCTGAAGGTTCCACATCATGGGAGTAAAGGCGTCCACGTCCGGCCTACCGCCAGGGTGCGCGTGATTTCAGTAGGAGCCAACAATCCATTTGGACATCCGCACGTCTCGGCCTTGCCGGCGCTCCGAACTGACCAACTCGGTGCGATTACCATAGTTTTTCCCGGTCAGGAACCGAAATCTGGCGTACCCCGGCTCCGGATCTTTAGTGCCATTGACTAAAGCGTGGAACAAGGGGGAGTTTTGTTTTATTTTACTTGTGAATTCCCGGCTTCGGACCTTTAGTGCCATTTGACTGAAGCGTGCTCATCGTGTAAGCTGACTACGCTTCTAGAAGCCACTATTCACAAGGACCTTAAAAACCTGCGGACTAGTGGCTTTTTAGTTTATGGAGGTTTTTTTCTGGCTCGTTCGAATCGGATTCTCATCTTGATGTTATTTTCTGTGGCCGCTTGTACCAAGGCTGTGCCGAGGCAGGCGGTAAGAGTAGCACCTCCTACGCCGCCCCCCCCTTTATCTCACATCGAGCAACACGTTGAACCTTTGGTGGCCGCCATCCCTGCCGATCTACCTCAAATCCGTGTGAGTGATCCCATCGACTTAAAGATCCTCGAAGCGCGACAGCACTTCGAACTGGGTGAAAATCTTTACAAGCAGGGATTCCTGAGGGGGGCCAAAGAAGAATTCGACCGAGCCGTGGACCTCATTCTAGATGCCGCTCAAACGTTTCCAAAGGACGCAAGGCTTCAACATGAATTAACGGATTTGACCGCACGCGTCAATGCGATGGAACTGGCGGCGCTGCGGCAAGGAGACGGCTTCACGGACCAAAAGGAAGAGCCCGCTGCCATTGATGACCTGCTGCATGTCGAAACCTTCCCTGCTCTGATCGATCCGAAGCTCAAGAAGGAGGTCGAAGAGGACGTCAAAGAGACCAGTCACGATCTGCCGATCGAGATCAACAATCGGGTCCTCGGATTTCTCGACTACTACCAGAACGGACGCGGCCGTGGAGTCATCGAAGTAGGTCTGCAGCGGGTCGGGCGATACCAGCCGATGATGGAAAAGGTCCTGAAAGAGGAAGGCGTTCCCCTGGACTTGATCTATTTGTGCCAGGCAGAAAGTGCTTTCCAACCGCGAGCGGTGTCTCGCGCCAAAGCCAAGGGGATGTGGCAGTTTATTTCATCGCGCGGAAAAGAATACGGCCTGCGCCAGACATGGTGGGTCGACGAACGTTCGGATCCTGAAAAATCGACTCGGGCCGCCGCGCGGCACTTGAAGGATCTTTATCAGGAGTTTGGCGATTGGTATCTTGCAATGGCGGCGTATAACAGCGGGCCGGTGCGTGTACATCGAGCGCTGGAAAAGACAGGTGCGGACAACTTCTGGACTTTGGCTGACAAGAAAGCGCTGCCAAAGGAGACTATTAATTATATTCCCACCGTCCTGGCGCTCGCCATCATTGGCAAGAATCCCGAAAAGTATGGTTTCGAGATCACGCCGGCGGCCCCACTGGAAACCGAACGAGTGCGGGTCGATAAGGCTACGGATCTTCGAGTCATTGCTGAGGCTATCAATGTCTCAGTAGAAGAGCTGCGGGAATTGAACACGCATGTCCTGCGCTGGACGACGCCCCCGGACGACCTGGATTTCAACCTCGTCCTTCCCAAAGGCTACGCGGACAAATTCAACGAACAAGTTGCCTCGCTGCCGGAAAGCAAGCGGGTTCTCTTCCGGGAACACGTCATCAGAAAAGGCGACACGCTGGGCGTGATCGCCAAGAAATACGGAACTACAGTTGCTCAACTGGTGCAGGCCAACAACCTCGGCAAAACTCCGGTTCTTAAGGTCGGACGGTCGATCATCATTCCGATGAGCGGGGTAACACCGCCCCAGCTCATGTCCAGAAACCAGCCGCCAGCGCCGTCGAACGGAAGCACTGGAACAACCGCTCAAACCAACGCGCGGGCGACATCGTATACAGTGCGGCCCGGCGATACTCTGTCCAAAATTTCTACGCAGTTCAATACGACCGTCGAAAAATTGCAATCGTGGAACCACCTTACGTCCACCCGGCTGGTGGTCGGCAATCGCCTGATTGTCGCTCCGCAGCCGGCCCAAGCAGCCTCGGCGGCCCCGGCTCCCGCCAAAAAAGTCATCCACCAGGTGCGTCAGGGAGAAACGCTGAATCAGATTGCCACGACCTATCACACCTCGGTAAATGCTATACTTTCCTGGAACGAATCCGAAGACCTCTCTGTCATACATCCCGGAGACCGGATTACAATTTTCTTAGGCGACGATAATAATTAGCTTGCCGCAACCTTTTGAAATTACGGGCGTCTAAACCGCTCGTAACCATGGAAGCTATATTGAAAAGGACCGCACAACGAGTTCACGAGTCCGACGACGAAAAGCTGCTTATCGAGCAGGCACAAAATGGTGATCGTGAGGCATTTGAGCAACTTGTCCGAAGGCATGACCGGGACATCTTGCGATTAGCGTTCCACATGCTGGGGAATCGCGAGGAGGCGCGAGAAGTTTTCCAAGAGACGTTTCTCAAAGCTTATCGATCGCTTAGCCGTTTCCGTTTCGAGTCCAGCTTTTACACCTGGGTTTACCGGATCGCCACCAACGTCAGCCTGGATCATCTTCGGAAGCGCCAAACCCTGAAGGAGGAGATTTCCTACGAGTCCGATACGGAAATGCATCCAGATCGGCCGGCGCTGAAAGACACCTTGGCAGCCACGACCTACTACAGCAATCCCGAGCGCCGTCTATACGGGAAGGAGGTCGGAGAAAAAATACAAGAAGCGCTAAAAACCCTTTCCGAAAAGGAGCGTCTTGTATTTGAATTAAGGCACTATCAGGGGCTTAGGCTGAAAATGATCGGTGAGATTATGGGAAGCACCGAGGAAACTGCCAAGAATTATCTGTTTCGAGCTACTCAAAAACTTAGAGCGTATTTAACGAACGTATGAGCTGCAGAGACTACCAACATCAAATCACGTTACTCCTCTATGACGAGCTGCCGGAATCCAGCCGGGTCGAACTGGAAACGCATCTTCAGAGTTGCCCGAATTGCCATGACGCGTACGAGTCCGAAAAAGCCATGCATTCGGTTTTGGCCGAAGATGCAGCGCGCTGCGTTGACATTCCATCGGACTTGTTGGTCGAATCGCGAAGAGGTCTTGCCGACGAACTGGACCGCATCGAGAGAAAGCGGTCGTGGTTGCGCGTACCGGCATTCTGGGTGGTGTTCACGCCGATGCGTCTGCTCGAGTCGGTGGCCCTTATTGCGATGGGGTTGGCGCTTGGCGTTTATGTCAGCAATCAGCGTCAGGTGATTCCGCAGATTGCCGGGAATCCAGCTCCAGATCAGATCTCCGTCATTCCGCGGAATGGCACCATATCCAATCTTCAAGTCGTGAGTGCCGATCCGGTAACCGGACAAGTCGAACTGGCCGGCGAAGTTTCCCAACCGCTTCGCTTCCAGGGGAAGATGGAGGACGCTAGGGTCCGCAGTCTGCTGTTCAGTGCCCTTCGCGATGCGAATAATCCGGGGTCGAGGCTAAACGCCATCGAAGTTTTGGCTCAAAAGCCGACAGACGAATCCATTGAAGAAGCATTGATCAACGCGCTCATCTACGACCACGATGCCGGCGTGAGGATGCGTGCAATGGAGGGCCTGCAGAAGTTTGCCGACGAACAGCACGTCCGGGCAGCATTCATGCACACGCTTGGAAACGATACTGACGCAGGAATCCGGGTCAAGGCGATCGATGCTTTGATGGCACGCAACTCGAGAGATGTCGAATTCGCAAAAAGCCTTGAAGCAGTGACGGAGAAGGACGATAACCCCTATATTCGCTCAAAGGTGTTGGAGTTCGTAGGCACAGCGAAATGATGCGTGCAATCGGCGTTATCGGCGGCTCGCTTCTTCTTATCAACACATTCACGTCTGCCCTTCTGGCAAAATGTCCCGTTTCCGATGGGGCGGTTCTCGTTGTAAGAGCTCCCATCGGCGATTTGCAAGTCGATACCAGCAGCCGCGAGGCTGCCGTTGATGTCCAGGTCGACAACAGCCTCATTCAAGTCCAGGAGAACTGCGGTAGAGACATCGAACTCACAAGCAATGTGCCGGACCCCGCACAGGTTCGCGGAACCGTCCTCTGGCGGATCGTTGCGCCGAGAAACGTCAATCTGGATCTCGTTGCGACTGCCGGCAATATCAACGTTGGCGATGTCGATGGAGATGTCATTCTCCGCACGACCGGAGGTCACATCACCGCCGGCCAGATCAAAGGCAAGGCCGCCATCATCACCCAAGGCGGCTTTGTTAAAGCTGGAAATGTGGGTGGCGACGCCGAAATACGCAGCCAGGGCGGAACCCTGGAGGTCGGTGATGTCGGAGGAAATGCCGAATTTCACACTACGGCCGGTCAAATCCGCGCCGGCAGTATTTCCGGCTCCGTCACTGCAGAGGGCGGCCGAGCCATTTTCATTATCAAAGCCGGCGATGTTAACGCCATTACCAACGCGGGCGATATCTCGATCGGAGACGCCGCCCGAATTAATGCCAAAACGGCCGGCGGATCAATCACCAGCCGCCGCGTGCGTGGTCCTTTCCAGGGTCACACCGAATCCGGCGATATCCGGCTGGATAGCGCGGCCGCCTGGGTCGAGGCCTCGACGGGAGCTGGGAATATCGTGGTCCATCTCGTTCCAGAAAATATCGATGGCGATCTGCATATGGATCTGCAAGCCGGTATTGGCGACGTCACTGTTTACGTGCCCCCACGTCTCAAAGCGACGATCGATGCCACCGTACAAAGACCGGCCTTCCTGGCCCAGCAGATTATTTCCGATTTCCCCATGAATGGAATCGCGCCGGGACGCCCTGTTCAGGGACTGATTCCGAGCAATCGTTTCTACAGCCCCACGCACTCGCAGTCGCTGCTCAACGGCGGCGGAAATAAGATCACGCTGCGAACATCGCTAGGAAAGATCACCATCCGCAGACAGTAATTCGGCTGTAGGGGCGGCTATTTCTTGAGGTTGCGGGCTGCCGCGCTCGCGCTTCGCGGACCGCCATGGCATTGTGCGAGTTGAATCGATTTGATCAGGCGTCGGAAACTCGCTTCCGTGGAAATGGCACGCGGATCGAGTGATGCTGCGATTGATATCTATCAGCAGGCCCTGAAGCGGAAGCCGGACGGGAAACGGTACGTTCGGAAACCTCGATTCCCAGCTTAAGCAGTTCCCCATGAATTCGTGGTGCGCCCCAGCCCACGTTGGCTTGCGCCATCGTCCTGACAAGTTTTCGGATATCGCTGCTGGTCCGATGCCGGCCTGGACTCTTATGCGAAATAAACGAAACAAGCGTAATATCCGTTGAAGACGGCCAGTGTTACGCTGGCCGCAATGTGTGCGTGGCTGTTTCGCGGATCCCCGTGGAGGTAGTCGATGATTACGTTCATTGCGCAACATCAATTCTGGACGGCCGTGGCCGGCTATTGGATTTTGTCGGCCGCGGTTTCGCTGCTTCCTGAGGCTGCGCCCTGGCGGGCTTGCGCTTCGCGGCCGGACCCGGCTGCAAACAGCAGTCCGCCTTACCTGTGGTTGTATCGGTTCTTGCATACGATCGCGGGGAACATTACGACAGCACTCGGCAGCAAGATACCCGGGGTTAACGCCGCCATAACCGGCGCCGCCACGACTTTCTGCTGAGAGCCGGACTCGCACGATTTCACGCATTTCCTCGTCGGAAATCACCGTACTACCCAGCGTCAGAAGATGCTTTCCGTTTCCGGCATTGTCACAACTGATGAGGAGATACTTCACGCGATCGAGCACATAGAGAATGATGACTTTCAGGTGGCGCTGCCGATACTGAGTCGCGCCGTGGCATTTCAGCCGAACAATGCTCTCGCTTACCAGCTGTGGATCATGTGTCACATACACCTCGGAAGGCTTGAGAAGGCTTTCGAACTGACGGAAACCGATCTTTCGCACGGGATGCCACCTGTGATGCTGAATATTCAAAAGACCCACGATGTCTGGCTGGCGAGATTGTGGGCGGCCAATAGACCGCCCCTACAGAGGCCTGAAATCACTTCTTGACTCCCCGCACAATCGCCGCTCGTAACAGCTGAGCTTTGAAATAAGCCTCCGCGGTTTTCTTGACTTGCTCCGGCGTAACGCCGCGAATGAACCGGGCGTAATTTCCGAGACCCTGAACGCCGTCGCCACTGTAAATCGATCTTGCATATTCGAGAACTGTAGCGGAGCGTGTTTGTAATCCGATCTCATGTTCGCCGATGGAATACGCGATCGCTTTCCGCACTTCATCGGCGGTGACGCCGTCGTTGAGGAGCCGATCGATCTCCTTCTCCAAGGATTCTTTGACTTGCGTTTCATTCTCCGGAGAGAAAGCTACATACGTATAGACCGCGCCCGCCTTCGAGAAAAACGCGGTCTCGGTCCGAACGGTGTAAGCAAGTCCCTGTTTCTCGCGAATGGCGTCAAAGAATCGGCCGCCAAGGCCAGATACGATATTCTGCAGCACGACCAGTCCATAGCGATCATTGCCCGAACGTGAAATGCCCGGGTATCCATACACCAGAGCCGTCTGCTGCCTCGAAGTGTTTTCGACAGTTTCTTTGGTCTCGGCCTTGAGGTTCGGTGACGGCAAGGAA
>Ga0209375_1002997_pt1 | contig 11849 bp, 7 predicted proteins | sample GraSoiAngelo_131_FD_185888 | JGI IMG/M metagenome (GOLD analysis project Ga0209375, IMG submission 185888) | Grasslands soil microbial communities from the Angelo Coastal Reserve, California, USA - 14_0929_02_30cm (SPAdes) (version 2) | ecosystem: Environmental > Terrestrial > Soil > Grasslands ... | reverse complement strand
CCCCGGGCGACGACCCTGCGCGCCATCGAGGCGATCAAGATCGAGCTCGCCGAGCGAATCGAGCACTTCCAGAAGGCAGGCAAGCTCCTGGAGGCCCAGCGCGTCGAGCAACGCACGCGCTTCGACCTGGAGATGCTTGTCGAGCTGGGCTTCTGCAAGGGCATCGAGAACTATTCGCGGCACCTGTCCGGAAGGAAGGAGGGCGAACCGCCGCCGACCCTGATCGACTATTTGCCGCCGAACGCGCTCATGTTCATCGACGAATCGCACGTCACCGTCGGGCAGCTGGGGGGCATGTACCGAGGCGATCGCTCGCGCAAGGAGAATCTCGTCGACTATGGTTTTCGCCTGCCCTCGGCCCTGGACAATCGTCCGCTCAAGTTCGAGGAATTCGAACAAGTCATGCGCCAGACCGTCTTCGTCTCGGCGACTCCCGCGGAATACGAGCGCAAGACCTCGGGGCAGATCGTTGAGCAGGTCGTACGGCCGACGGGCCTGGTCGACCCCGTGCTCGAAGTGCGGCCCGCCTCGACGCAGGTGGACGACCTGCTCACCGAGATCAGCCTGCGCGTCGCGCGCCGGGAACGGGTGCTCGTGACCACGCTCACCAAGCGCATGGCGGAAGAGCTCACCGACTACCTCGCCGAACACGGCGTAAAGGTGCGCTACCTGCACTCGGAGGTGGAAACGGTCGAGCGGGTGGAAATCATCCGCGATCTGCGTCTGGGTGAATTCGACGTGCTGGTCGGCATCAATCTGCTGCGCGAAGGTCTGGACCTGCCCGAAGTGTCGCTGGTGGCGATCCTCGACGCGGACAAGGAAGGGTTCCTGCGCTCGGAGCGCTCGCTCATCCAGACCATCGGCCGCGCCGCGCGCCATTTGAACGGCATGGCCATTCTCTACGCCGACACGGTCACCGATTCGATGAAGCGGGCGATCGGAGAGACCGATCGCCGCCGCGCGAAGCAGGTCGAATTCAACGCGAAGCGGGGAATCACGCCGATCGGGATTTCCAAGCAGGTGCGCGACATGATCGAGGGCGCCCGCGACTTCCAGGATGTGCAGATGGAGTTGAAGGCCGCCCAGGAACAGGCGCGCTACGAGTCGATGTCAGAAAAGCAGCTCGCCCGGGAGATCAAGCGCCTGGAAAAGGAGATGCTCGACCATGCGCGCAATCTCGAGTTCGAGAAAGCCGCCGAAGCGCGCGATCGCCTCGCAGAGCTCAGGCGGAGCGTTTTTGGCGCGGCGCCCGAGGAACCTCTTCGCGCCGTCGGTTAGATGGCTACCGCCGTGGCGACGGTGGTGCCGGAGAGTAGTACCAGGACCGCAAGAGGGACTACCAAACTCGCAAGTGTTGAGTATGACGCCTTGTATGTTCAATTCTCCGATTCTGTAGAAGAATCGGTGTCTGAGTAAGGAGTACTACTCCTTACTGCCGGCGATGTGGCAGCCCGTTGAGGCCTTGGGATATCGAACCCGTACGTTAGCGTGGGGCGCCACATCGCGTTTTCTATTAACCCGAACAGTTGCCGGGGCCGAGAAGCCCGGATTTTGCAAGGCTGGGTACTGAAAACATGTTAAACGAATCCTTTGTCGGAATCGATGTATCGAAAGACTGGCTGGACGTGGGCTGGGAGCCGGCACAGCAGACCGAGCGGCTGGTCCATGACGAGGTCGCGATGGTGGGGCTGTGCGAGCGGCTGGCGCAGGAGCGGCCTTGTCTGATCGTGCTGGAGGCCACGGGCGGACTGGAGACGCATCTGGCGAGTGCTCTGGCAGCGGCAGGGTTGCCGGTGGCGGTGGTCAATCCGCGCCAGGTGCGCGACTATGCGCGTGCCTGTGGACGATTGGCCAAGACCGACCGCATCGACGCGCTGGTATTGGCTGCATTTGCCCGGGCCATTCGTCCCCAGGTGCGAGCCCCGAGGGACGACGAGACGCTCGAGCTGGGCGCACTGCTTGCCCGGCGTCGCCAGCTCATCGACATGCGGGTGCAGGAAAAACTGCGGCTGGAGCGTGCCTCGCCGGTTCAGCGAGACAGCATCAAGGAACACATCGCTTGGCTCACTGAGCGCATTGCACGGCTCGATACGGACCTGACGCATCGCCTTCGCAGCTCGTCGCTGTGGCGCGACCAGGAGGACCTGCTCAAGGCGATCCCGGGGGTAGGCACCATAACCCGGGTGACGCTGATTGCGTTGTTGCCGGAGCTGGGCAAGCTCAATCGCAGAGAAATCGCCGCCCTGGTCGGACTTGCCCCATTCAATCGCGATAGTGGTCAACACCGAGGCGAGCGCGTGATCTGGGGTGGGCGCGCTCAGGTTCGGCGGGTGCTCTACATGGCTTCGGTTGCCGCCATTCGTAGCAACCCGGTGATTCGAGCTTTCTATCAACGCCTGCGTGCTCAGGGAAAGCCCGGGAAGGTGGCACTCGTCGCCTGTATGCGAAAACTGCTCACAATTATGAACGCCATGCTGAAACACAACACGCCTTGGAATCCCAACGCTCTTGACTTAGAACACAGTTGCTAACGTCTTGGTGAGCGGCGCGCTTCAGCGCGTCCGCTCCACCTAAAAGTTAGAGCGCAGTACATCTATAACCTCTTTGAGCGTTATAGGGCTGATTAACCGGCAGCAATCGTGCGAGGTGATTTTGCAAATACCTCTCGGCTGTTCTGCTCATATGGGTCGATGCAATTCCGCTGTATGGAAAGGGGTGAGCGTGTCGATCGCTTCGACGGACTGCGTCTTTACGTCCCATTTGAAGAACCGCAGCACTATCGTGTCGGAGGTGAAATCGGCGAGGATGAAGCCATGCTGCTCGATCGGCTTCAGCTGCTCCTCGAAATCGAGCACTGCAGAAGGCGTAGCCGGCGTACCTCGAATGCCCGTGGAGGGCCAGCCGCCGGGCCGCGTGCCGATCGTTCCCGGCAGCGCGATGTTGACCGGGTTCTTGCGCATGTCGAGCGTGCCGCTTCGTTGCATCGTGCCGCGCGCGATCGCATGCATGTCGCCGCTCACGACGAGCGGTACGCGGCCTTTCATGGACGAGATCGCTGCCATCAGCCTGTCGTGCTGCCTGAGCCAGCCCGATTGCCAATAGGGCTTCGGGATAGCGGTGGTGAGCTTGCGGTCGGGCCCGACGATGTCGGGATACCACTCGCCCCATTTCCCGGCGGTCCAGCCGGGGGGGTTGGACGGCGCATGCACGAGGTGCGCTACTTCGCCAGCTGCCGTGCGCGCCTTCAGCCATTTCTCCGCTTCGGGGTCGACATACACCGCGCTCGGCCCTGCGAGCGTGAGCGTGCGGCGAATGTCGTAGAGCAGCACTTCCGCGAGCCGGCCATAGCGCAGCGTACCGAAGCATTCCGAGACGCCCTCGGGCCGGTCGGCGGCCGCCGACCACGGCAGCCCGCGCGGGCGCACGACGTCGGGCAGGAATTCCGGATAGAACATCTGCTGCGTGGCGCGCGCGAGCTGCAACATGAAGTACGACGGCGGAAAGGTGACAATCTCGTCGGTCGCCTCGTCATTGTCGAAGTAGTCGTGATCGTCCTGGAGGAAGAACACCGGCGTCGAGCGGAAATCGGCGCCATACATCGGAGCAATCTGCGGCCCGGCGGCGCGCTTGAGCACGCTCTCGTTGTCCCCGCCAAGCACCACGCCCGCGCGATCGAACTTGCCAGCGATTTTCTCGGCGAGCGGCGAGGCGCCATAGCGCTTGGCGAGCAGCGGAGAGAGCAAATCCCAGTACACGTGGTCGCCGTTCGCCACCGCGGCCTGGGGCGAGAAGCTAAGCGCGCGCCGCAGCAGCCGGTTGCGAACTGCGGGCGGCAGGAACTCCATCGCCTCGTGTCCGCCAGCACAGGAGTAGAACAGCACGCGAAGCTGCGCCGGACGCTCGTCTGGGCCGGGAAAGGTGGCGAGCTCCCACGGTTCGCACAGCGCTCGGCCCCGATCATCGGCGAGCGCGAGCCGGTAAGGCGAGCCCGGCTTGAGATCGGCAGCGTAGAACTGCCAGAATTCGCCTCGCGTGTCGCTCATGCGTCCGCGCACGGTCGCACCTCCGACGCGCAACACCGGCGCCTCAGCAAGCGGCGCGCTAAAGGAGACTTTGACGAGCATGCGGCTGTCGCTCACCGTCGGGAGCAGATGGCGTACGGAGCCGGGATCCCATGCTGGACGAGTGGAAGGAGATGGTGCCGCCGCTGCTTGAGCAAAGAGATCTGCAGGTATCGCGGCGGAGAGCGCCACTACACTAGAGGCGCGGAGAAACTTACGACGAGTCGTGAAGCTCATGTCTCCTCCAAATTGTTCGTGCGCAAGGTGATATTGCGCTCTAACGTCTTGGTGAACGGCGGGCCACCACAGACGGTTGATGTAGCACGGCGCTTGCGGCCCGTCCGTTCCATCTAAAGTTGGGCGTTCGTCTATACGGTTCAAATTGAAACTTCTGGTAGGCACGATCACGTGCCAAGGAGGACACTAATCCGCCTTCATGCCCGATTCTTTGATCACCTTCGCCCACTTCGGGATTTCGGACTTGATGACCGCGGCGAACTCATCGGGCGAGTTGCCGATTCCTTCCACGCCAAGATCGGCGAGTTTAGCGCGCACGTCTGGTAGCGCGAGCGCCTTGACGGTTTCGAGACGGAGCTTGCGGAGGATCGTCGCCGGGGTCCTTGCCGGCGCGAGCAAGCCGTTCCATCCCGTAGACTCGAAGCCCGGAAAGCCGGACTCGGCGATGGTCGGCAATTCCGGGACTGCTGACGAGCGCTTCAACGTGGTCACCGCAAGCGCGCGCAGCTTCCCTTCGCGCACCAGAGGCAAGACAATCGCTGTAGGGCTAAAGATCATCGTGACGCGCCCGCCAAGCAGGTCTGGGATCGCCAAAGGCACACCTTTGTAGGGAATGTGCCGGATGTCGACGCCCGCCATGGACTTGAACAACTCCGCGGCCATGTGGTTCGCGCTACCGCTACCGCCGGAGGCGAACGTGAGCCCGCCAGGCTGCGCTTTGGCCAAGGCAACCAACTCCTTGACGCTCTTCGCCGGCACGGTGTTGTGCACGACCAGTATATTCGGCGACACGGTAACCTGCGAAACCGGCGCGAAATCTTTCACCGGGTCATACGCCAGCTTGTACAGGCTGGGATTGACGACGAGCGGCGGGCTGGCCAAGAGTCCCAGCGTGTAGCCATCCGGCTCTGCTTTCGCTACGCGGTCTGCTGCGATATTGCCGGCGGCGCCGGCAGCGTTGTCGATCAACACCGGCTTTCCCCACGCTTCGGCGAATTTTTGGCCGAGCAGGCGCGCAACGGTGTCCGACGAACTGCCGGGCGGGAAACCGACGACCATGCGGATCGGCTTTTCGGGGTAATTCGTTTGGGCAGCCGGACTCTCCACGATCAGCAGCGCAAGTAGACCAAACATGAGACCAGATATTTGTTTCATTCTTCGCTCCCTCTGTCGCTCCGTTTCGGACGCCCAACGTCGCAAATGAGCGGCAGCCGATGAGCGTAGCGAGGAGGGAATCGCAAGCGCGCGAAGCACGCTTGCGACTGTCCACTCGATTTGCTTGTTGGGCGACAAGGCGTTCACTATTGCGGCCCGCCCACACGGCCGACTCGCTTTAGCTCCGCCGCAATCTCGTGCGCTCCGGCGGAAATCAAAGAAGCATCAGAGGTGCTTTGTCCGGTGCCCACAACAGCGATTTGGCCAGCCCAGGCGGCTCCGAACGCATACATCGCCCCGTGGCGTCCGTAGCGGTGCACACACGGTTCGGCTTCATTTCGGATACTTCTCCGGCCTTTACCCACCGGACGAACTGACTCCTAAACCCTTGCCTACTCTCCGGATCGCCAGCAGTATCGTCACCGTACGGGGTAACATCGAATGCGATTCCAGACTTGCTAACTCCATAAAGATGGAACTCACCCGCATCGAGGGCGATCGCCTGTAACGGAAGAGTCAGTAAGGCAGCTGTTAAGACGCGGATCACCATGACCTCTAACGCTCAATCATCTTCCGAAAAACCGCCTAATCTGGCGCCTCAGTCTACGCTTGTCGGAAATGTTCCTCCAAATCAAGACTGTCTGAGTGCGGCATAGGATTTCAGCTCTTGATAGGTTGCGGGCGGAGGATTAAGTATCTGAATTCCCTGGACGTGAAACCCCGCAAGAGGCGATCCTGTATTGCAGAAACGTTTTTCAACAAACTGTTAGATCAATAGACGGCTCGGCTGCCCGCGGCTCCCGAGGATGAGGGGCGCACCGCCAAGCCAGGGGCCATCGTCGAGATCCAGCTGCAGGGAGAGGCAGGCAAGCGAACCGCCCGGCAGCGCCGATGGCGACGGTGTTTCCCGAGTTGCCACGATGGAAAGCGGCGGACTGCCGCGGCAAGTCTCGAGGGTCCAGGAGGCCGTTTTCCCCGGTCGCACGCTCCCTGCGACTCGGGGATCGAGGGCAAGGTTCGCCTCGTTCAGACGCTCGACGCTTTCGACAAAGCGATCGGTGGCGCCGCGCCAGGACGTCGGAACCGCTTGGGTGAAAACGCACCGGGTGATGCGTACCCAGGTGGCCTTGTAAGCGACCGACAGCTCGACGGCATAGCGTTCGCCGAGGAGGGCGTCGCCTTCGATTCTGCAAAGGGTCGCGTCTGCGCGAAGGTTCGGCGCTAGCCGAGGCAACACTTCTTCCGCACCGGCTAGCCGCGCCGAGCCTTCCAGGGCGGAAAGCAGCTCCGACGCGCGCTTCGCCCCTGTGGGAATCGCTTTGAACGCTTGCACGGCGATCGTTGCCGCATGCCGCGCCAGCCGGATTTCCGCTTCATCCGCCGGCTGGCGGATCGCGGTGAACAGACCCGTTGCATCCACCAGCGCGCGGCCAAATTTGGATTTCGCAAGAGATTCGGCGACGGGCCAGGGCAGGGCATCGAGTTCCAGGACGCCGATGCTCGAAGGCCTCGGAAAGCGTTCTTCGAGAAAGTTCACGGCCGCTCGGCCCAAGTCGGGCGCGGAACGCACTTCGCCCAGGTGACTGACGCTGCGAATCCAGTCGTGCACACGTTTGGAAAACGCGGCGAGAAGTACCGGCGCTCCGCTCGGCTGGACAACGAGCAGCGCCTCGTTCCAATAGGGCACGAAATGCGTGAGCCAAGCGACTGCGCTTGGTCGCGCAAAGGACGTGTACACGAGTACCGCATCCAGTTTCGCGGCTTGAATTCTCTCCTGAAATCGTGCCACGCGGCGATCGAGTACCGATGGGGATACTTCTTCGCGCGACCAGCTGATCAATCCACGCCGCACCGCTTTAGCCCAGGGGCACCGAGAACAATCGCCGCGGAGTCCGGGTCAGGACCTCGCAGCCATCTGCCGTGACGCGCACCGAATCGCCATGCACGAAATATCCGACCTCCGGATGATAGGTGTTCGGATGGACAACGAGCGTCATGTCGGGCTCTAGGTCCAGATCGACGTCCTCGAGCACGGCGGGTCGCCCGTCCACGTAAAGGCCCAGACCGTGGCCGCGCACGCGGGTGTATTCCGAGGTCACGTAGTGGCCGAGGCCATGATCGCGAAATACCTCGTTTTGCGCTCGCGCGACGTCTCTCGCCTTGGCGCCGGGGCGAACCGCCGCGACGCCGGCTTCGAGAGCCTCGTTGTAGAGCGCGAAGGCCCGTTCTTGGGCCGTGCTCGGTTCTCCGAGCACGAGGGTGCGACAGATCTGCGCGTAGTATCCGTCCACACATGGAGTCAGCTCGGTCGTTACCAGATCCCCGGGTGCGAGACGCCGTTCCGTCGGCGGATGCATCCCGCGCACCTCCCGGCCGCCTGAACCGAGAATCTGGAAGTTCTCGGGACAGCCGCGCGAGCGGAAATACGCCTCGACATCCGCGACGAGCGCATATTCCGGCCGCCCGACGCGCGCCGCTTTGAGAAAAACGGCGTAGCCTTCGTCGGCGAGGACGGCGGCGCGGCGAAACGCCTCGATCTCGGACGGCGACTTCCGGAGCATCAGGCGATCGAGCAAAGCCGTCGCCGGTGCGATGCTTGCGACGAGCGGCCCCATTGCGAGGCGATAGGGCACGGCGACGTGCGGGGCGAGCGCGATCCGCCGCTTGCCGAGCTCGCGGATCGCGATCTCGGTTTCTTCGATCGCCGAGAGCGACCATCTCACATCGAGTTCCGCCTGCTCCGAACGGAAGCGCGCGGCCTCGGCCGGGTGCTCGACGATGATCCGCGCCGGCCCGTCACGGTCGATGAATGCAAAAGCCTGCCCTTCAACCGGGGTGATGTCGGCCGCGAAGCGCAGGTAGTCGCTGCGCCACGGATTCCCGACGACGACGAGGATGTCGATCTCTTCATCCGCCATCGCCGTGGCGAGCCGGAGGCGCCTCTCGGCGCGCGCGCTTCCGGGAATCGCGCTCACTCCGGCTTGATGCCGCCCAGTTCGACGATGGACTTATAGCGCGCCGATTCCGACCTGAGGAAGACCGCCGTCTCGGCGGGCGCAAGCCCGATCGCGACGTGACCGAAGTCGCTGACGCGCTTGCGCACGCCCGGTTCCGCTAGGGCCTTGCGGAACTCTGCAGCGAGGCGCTCGACGATGCGTGAGTTCGTGCTGTGGGGTGCCGCGAGCACCCACCAGTTGCCGCCGACCAGTTGTGGAAATCCCGCTTCGAGCGTCGTCGGGACATCGGGCAGCTCGGCCATTCGCTGGGTGGCCATGACCGCGAGCACCCTGAGTTTGCCGGCCTTCACGGGTCCGATGATCCCGGTCAAGGTGGGGAAGGCCACCTGGATGTCGCCCGCGAGCAGCGCCTGCACCATGGGGGACGTGCCTTTGTACGGAACGTAGACCATGGCGTTTCCGGTCTGCTGTGAAAATGCAGCTCCGGTGAGATGAGCGGGCGAGCCGGACCCCGGAGAGCCGTAGTTGAACTTGCCCGGATTCGCGCTCACGTATTCAGCCAGCTCCTTGAGCGATCTCGCGGGCACGTTCGTCCCGATCACCGCGAGCAACGGGGCGTCGGCGAGCAGGGAGATCGGATCGAGCGCGGTCAGCGGGTCGAAACCGAGATTCCTGAACATGTGAGGCGTCACGGCATAGACGGCCGTCGGCCCGAGCAGCAGGGTATAGCCGTCCGGCGCGGCGCGCACGACTTCTCCCGTGCCTATGGCGCCGTCGGCGCCCGGCTTGCTCTCCACGATGAAACGCTGGCCGAGGCTCGTTTCGACCCCGGGGGATATCGTCCGGAATATGGCTTCCGAAACGCTCCCTGCGGCGAATGGGATGACCACGCGAATGGGTTTGCTGGGCCAGTCCTGGGCGAGGCCGGCCGACGGCCCGAGCGCAAGCAGCCCGGCGGCGAGGAGTGCCAAAATGTGTCTCACGAGCGGATTCTATATTGGGAAGATCGATGTCCGGCAACAAGTTCGGCGTTTTGTTCGTATGCACGGGGAACATTTGCCGCTCGCCCACGGCCGAGGCGATTTTCAGAAAGCTGGCCACTGACGCAGGGATGGCGGTGACGGCCGATTCGGCCGGCACGCACGGTTACCATATCGGAGAGCCGCCTGATTCTCGGGCGCAGAAGGCGGCGGCCAAGCGGGGCTACGATCTCAGTGCGCTGCGAGCGCGCACAATCGAGGGCGCGGATTTCCAGCGCTTCGATCTGATCCTGGCGATGGACCAGGATCACTACGCGATTCTCGCGCCAATGGCGGGATCTTCAGCCGGCCACAAGCTGAAGCTGATGATGTCCTACGCGCAGCGCTTCAAAGAGCGCGAAGTGCCGGACCCTTACTACGGCGGGCCGCAGGGGTTCGAGCGCGTGCTCGATATGCTCGAGGATGCGGCGCGGGGCTTGCTCGAGTCCCTGCGAAGGGACTAAAGCTTGCCCTCCAGGTTCAAACCTTCGGAGCCGGCGGTTCGTTCCCGGTTTCCACCTGAACCAGGGGCTCGTCGAGATCCGCGGGAGGCGGCCGGCGCTCGCGCTTGGCTGGAACGAATTTCGGCTCCGACTCCATTGGAGAATCGGCCGTGGCACCCGAGCGCGTCTGGACCAGCTCGAGCCCGCTTTCCTTGAGCGCGCGCTCGATCTCCGCTGGGTCCGGCTCGCGCGGCGCGGGGGAAACCGCCGCGACCGGAGCCGGAGGGACGGGCCTGTATTCCGGCTGAGGTTTCTCAGCCATCACGACCTCGTGCGCCTGCTCGCGCTCAGCCGGGGCCTGAATGGGTTGCGCCGTGAGCTGCTCTGCGGCGGGTGCCGCTGCCGGTCTTTCGGCCGGAGGGGAGCCTGTTGCAACGCGGCTTTCCTCGCTCCGGGGTGTGGACGGCGGGGGCCCGCGGCGTTCGCCCCGCTCGCCGCGGTCGCGGCCGCCGCGGCGGCGGCGTTTGCGCTCGTGATCGCTTTCCCGCGGATCGGGCGCTCCCGCGCGGGGCGCAGGCGGGCGTCCGTGTTCTTGCGTACGCTGCTCGCGTGAATCGGGCCTTTGCGCCGCCGCGCGATCTTGCCCTTCGGGACGCTCGTTGCGCGGCCTTTGTTCTGCGAATGGGCGCTCGGGGCGCGAATTGCGGTCTTGACGGTCCTGACGTTGCGGCCGTTCACCGCGGTGATCGCGCCCGCGCCCCTGGTCCGGACGCTCGTTGCGCCCGCGAAAGCGGTCGCGGTTGCCGCGCTCGCGCTCGCCGCGTTCCGGCCGGGGCATCGGCTGCTCGCGTTGTGGCGCCGGCGTCGGTTGGGCGCCGGCAGGTGCGGCGCCGTCGCCCTTGAACCAACCGAAAATGCGACCCATGAAGCCCGGATGCGGTTCGGCCGGGCGTGGCGCCTGAGGTCTGGGTTGCTGCGCGCTCACCGGCGCAGGCCGCTCAGGCGTGACTCCTTGCACCGCGGCTTGCTGGCGCGGCGGGCGCGACTCCTGCGCCGCAGGCTCCTTCGCTTCTTCTTCGACCGGCGCGGTGACGAGGTTGTAGCTTGCCGGCAGCGCGTCCGACTGGTTCAAATCGTCGTGTCGCAGGCGCTCCACCTTGTAATTCGGTGTCTCGAGGTGGGTGTTCGGGATCAGCACCACGTTGACTTTCAGTCGCGCTTCGATCGAATGGATATCGGCGCGCTTTTCGTTGAGCAGGAAGGTCGCGACGTCCACCGGCACCTGGGCGTGCACCGCTGCACTGTTTTCCTTCATCGCTTCTTCCTGGATGATGCGTAGGATATGCAGCGCGGTGGATTCGGTCCCGCGGATGTGGCCGGTGCCGTTGCAGCGCGGGCAGGTGATGTTGCTGCCCTCTCCGAGCGAAGGGCGAAGGCGCTGGCGCGAGAGCTCCATCAGTCCGAAACGCGAGATCTTGCCCATCTGCACCCGCGCGCGGTCGTAGCGCAGCGAGTCGCGCAGCCGGGTCTCCACTTCGCGCTGGTTGCGCTGGTTCTCCATGTCGATGAAGTCGATGACGATAAGGCCGCCAAGGTCGCGCAAGCGCAATTGCCGTGCTATCTCGTCGGCCGCCTCGGCATTGGTGTGAAACGCCGTCTGCTCGATGTCGTGGCCCTTGGTGGCGCGCGCCGAATTGACGTCGATCGAAACGAGCGCTTCGGTGTGGTCGATCACGACCGCGCCTCCGGAGGGGAGCGACACCTGGCGCGAGTAGGCGGTCTCGATCTGATGCTCGATCTGGAAGCGCGAGAACAGCGGCACGTCGTCGCGGTAACGCTTCACCCGCCCCACGTTGTCGGGCATGACGTTGCTCATGAATGCGACGGTTTGTTCGTAGATCGGGTCGGTGTCGATCAGGATCTCGCCGATGTCGGGCTGGAAGTAGTCGCGGATTGCGCGGATGACGAGGCTGCCTT
>Ga0209375_1002993_pt1 | contig 11851 bp, 8 predicted proteins | sample GraSoiAngelo_131_FD_185888 | JGI IMG/M metagenome (GOLD analysis project Ga0209375, IMG submission 185888) | Grasslands soil microbial communities from the Angelo Coastal Reserve, California, USA - 14_0929_02_30cm (SPAdes) (version 2) | ecosystem: Environmental > Terrestrial > Soil > Grasslands ... | reverse complement strand
CGAGAAGCCGGCGGGGGCCAAGGGGCGGCCGAGCGAGTGGACGCCGGGGGAGTACCGCGTGCGAGCGGGGATCGTCGTGTGCGCGGGAGGCGTGATCGGGACGACGAGCCTGCTGCTGCGCAGCCCCCTGCCCCGTCCCCGGCGCGTGGGGGAGGGCTTCACGTGCGACCCCGCCCTGATCCTCGTCGCCGAGCACCCCCACCCGATCACCAACGACGTTGGGCACCCGAAGAGCTACTTCGTCGACCGCGGGGCCGAGCAGCGCTTCGTCCTCGAGACGTGCATGTACTTCCCGTTCACTACCGCCAAGGCGCTAAGCGGCTTCGGCGCCGACCACAGCGGCGTGATGCGCGCGTTCCCACGTCTCCAGATGATCCTCGTGCTGGGGTGCGACGCGGCGACGCCCGGCAACCGCGTCAGCATCGACGGCGCGGGGCGGCCGGTGGTGCGCTACCGCTTCACGGACGAGACGGTGGCGGGGCTCGTCGAGGGCACGCGGGCCGCGGCGCGGATCTTCTTCGCCGCCGGAGCGGTGCGCGTGCACGCGCCGTTCGCGAACCCGCCGCTCATCGAGGCGCGAGACGCGGAACGGGTGAACGAGCTGATCACCACTCGGCACTTCCAGGAAGGAAAGGTGGCGGTCTCGGCGGCGCATTTGATGGGAGGGTGCGCGATGGGGGCGGGCGCGGCATCCGTCACCGACGGCTGGGGGCGGGTGCACGGTCTGCCGTGGCTGCGGGTGGCGGACGCGAGCCTGTTCCCCGATTCACTCGAGATCAACCCGTACGTGACGATCATGGCGCTGGCCGACCGCGTGGCGCAAGGCATCCGCGGGGACGCCTCCGCCCTGCTCGGCTAACGCCGCGTGGCCTGCGCGATCGCCGCCGCCGAGCGCTCCACGTCGGCCGCGGTGGTGGACCAGTTCGAGAAGGAAACCCGCATCGCCGTTGACCCGTGCCACGTCGTGCCGCCCAGCCAGCAAGTCCCTTCCTCCTGTACGCGCGCAATCACGGCCTGTGTGAACGCACCGGCGTCGCCGCCCGCGGGCGGCCGGAACCGCACCAGCACCTGGTTCAAGACCACATCGTTGAGGATCTCGGCTCCCGGCACGGCCCGCAGCCGCTCGGCCATGAGGCGCGCTAGATCACAGCAGCGCTCCACGAGCGCCGCCACGCCGCGGCGTCCGAGCGAACGCAGGGCCGCGTAGACAGGGAAGCCGCGGGCGCGGCGCGAGAACTCCGGGGTCCAGTCCTCCGCATCGCGCCGCCCGTCCCCGCCCTTCACCAGGTAAGCGGCCGTCGCCGTGAAGGCGGCGCGGTGGGCGGCGGAGTCGGCGACGATGGCGACGCCGCTGTCGTAGGGGACGTTGAGCCACTTGTGGGCGTCCGTCGCCCAGGAATCCGCGTGGGCCGCGCCGGTGGTGAGGTGGCGATAGCGGGGGCTGGTGGCAGCCCAGAGGCCGAACGCCCCGTCCACGTGGAGCCAGGCACCGCGCCCGTGCGCGAGCGGCGCGATCTCCTCCAGGGGGTCACACGCCCCGGTGTTGACGTTCCCGAGTTGGGCGCACACGATCGCCGGCCCTTGGCCGCCGGTGAGAGCCTCCCGCAAGGCGTCCGGCCGCATGCGACCCTGATCGTCCGCCGCCACCGTGCGGACCCGGGCGGCGCCCAACCCCAGCAGCCGCAGCGACGTGAAGATCGTGACGTGGGCCTCCGCGCCGACAATCACCTCGATCTCCGGCGCGCCGAACAGCCCGCGCTGCTCCACGTCCCAGCCGGCGCGGCGCAACACCGCGTTGCGCGCCGCGGCGAGACAGGTGGCGTTGGCCATCTGGCACCCGGTGACGAACCCGACGCTCGCGGACGCCGGCAGGCCGAAGAGATCCAGGAGCCACCCGGCCGCGACGTCCTCGACCACTGCCGCGGCGGGCGATAAGACATAGATCCCCGCATTCTGGTCCCAGGCGGTCGTGAGCCAGTCCGCGCCCACCGCGGCGGGCAGGCTGCCGCCGACGACGAACCCGAAGTAGCGCGGCCCCGCGGAGGCGACGAGCCCCGCGTCGGCGGCGCGGACGAGGTCGGCGACGACCTGCGCGGCGTCGACACCGTTCTCGGGCAGTGGTCCGCCCAACGCGGCGGTGAGCTCGGCCGGCGTCGCGGCGGACCCGACGGGTCGAGCGGCGACACCCGCGAGAAAACGCCGCGCAGCGTCGGCGGCGGCGGACAGCGGGTCGGAAGTGGTCATGATATGATTGTCGCATGACCCGGGAGGACGAACAAGCGGTCGTGGTGATCGGCGCGGGCCCCGCCGGGCTCGCCACGTCGCAACAGCTCGGGGCGCGGGGAATCCCCCACCTCGTACTCGAGCGCGGCGACGCGGTCGGGCACACTTGGGCGAACCTCTACGACAGCCTCACCCTCCACACCGGCAAGCACCTGTCGAGCCTGCCTGGCCTGCGGTTTCCGCGCGCTTACCCGCTGTTCGTCCCGCGCCCGCTGTTCTGCGATTACCTGCGCCGCTACGCCGAAACATTCCGGCTCCCGGTGGAGACGGGGAGCGTCGTCACCGCCGTGCGGCGCGAGGACGGCGTCTGGCGGGTCTCTACCGCGCGTGGCGATCACACGGCGGGGGCCGTGGTCGTGGCCACGGGGATCGTCGCGAACCCGCAGCGGCCGCGGTTTCGCGGCGAGGAGGACTTCCGGGGACGCGTCGCCCACAGCGTCGAGTATCGGAACCCGGCGCCGTATGTGGGCCGGCGGGTGCTGGTCGTCGGCGTGGGGAACTCCGGCGCGGAGATCGGCAGCGAAATCGCCCGAGCGGGAGGCGGCGGCCGGGTGACGATCGCCGTGCGCTCGGGCGCCAACGTCGTCCCCCGCAGCATGCTCGGTCTGCCGATCCAGTACCTCGCCTACTGGGTCCGCAAGCTGCCGCGGCCCGCGCAGGAAGTGATCGTCGCGGGCGTGCGCAAGCTCACCGACCTGCGGCGGGGGCCGCCGGTGCTGCCACGGCCGCGGTACGGCCCGCTCGATGCGATTCCGGTGATCGGCTTTCATCTCGTGGACGCGATTCGCGCCGGGCTCGTCCACGTGAAGCCCGGTCTCACCGAGCTCACGGCCGAGGGGGCGCGGTTCGCCGACGGCAGCGTCGAGCCGTTCGACGATGTCATCCTCGCCACGGGCTTCGCCCCGGCCCTGGGCCCGCTGGGCGCCACCGTGCGCACTGATGCGAAGGGCTTCGCCCTGCGCACCGCCCGGGTGACGAGTGTGGATCAGCCGAACCTCTACTTCGTAGGGCACAACTACGACGCGACCGGCGGCCTCTACAACATCCGGGTCGATTCTCGCCTCGTCGCCGAGCGGCTCGCCGCCGCGGGATGAAGGCTGTCGCACCTCCGCCACAACCGCGCCGATCACGCGGGTCGCGTTCGTGATGGAGCGCCGTGCCGGTCCCTGGCCCGAAACTTGTAATCTCGACCCGGCATGGCGACCCGCGTGAGCCATCGTCTCGACCTCAAGGCGCACGACCCGCCGGCCGCGGCGCGCGTGCTGACGCCGGAGGCGCTGGAGTTCGTGTGGCGGCTCCAGGAGGAATTCGGGTCGCTGCGCGCCGCGCTGCTCGAGCGCCGGACGCGGCGGCAGGTGGAGTTGGACGAGGGCACGTTGCCCGATTTCCTCCCCGGGACCGCGGCAGTGCGCGCTGACCGCTGGCAGGTGGCGGCGGCTCCCGCGGACCTCGAGGACCGCCGCGTCGAGATCACGGGGCCCGTCGAGCGCAAGATGATGATCAATGCCTTGAATTCCGGGGCTCGTGTGTTCATGGCGGATTTCGAGGACGCGCTCGCCCCCACCTGGGACAACGTCGTGCAGGGCCAGGCGAATCTCCAGGACGCCGTGCGCGACGCGCTGGACTACACGAGCCCCGACGGACGCGTGTATCAGGTCGGCGAGCGGCCCGCGACCCTGATGGTCCGGCCCCGCGGCTGGCACCTGCCCGAGCGCCACGTGCAGCTCGCGGGTGAGGCGATCTCGGCGAGCCTGTTCGACTTCGGCCTCCACTTCTTCCACAACGCGCGCCCGCTGCTGGAACGCGGCTCGGGGCCGTACTTCTACCTGCCGAAGCTCGAGTCGCACCTCGAGGCGCGGCTGTGGAACGACGTCTTCTGCTTCGCCCAGGAGACGCTCGGCCTGCCTCGGGGGACGATCCGCGCGACCGTGCTGATCGAAACCATCCTCGCGGCGTTCGAGATGGAGGAGATCCTCTACGAGCTGCGCGAGCACAGCGCCGGGCTCAACGCCGGGCGCTGGGATTACATCTTCAGCATCATCAAGAAATTCCGGCAGCGCGCCGAGTGGGTGCTGCCCGACCGCGCCCAGATCACCATGACGGTGCCGTTCATGCGGGCCTACACCGACCTCCTGGTCCGCACCTGCCACCGGCGCGGCGCCCACGCCATCGGTGGCATGGCGGCGTTCATTCCCAGCCGCCGCGACGCCGACGTGAACGCCCGGGCGCTCGCCCGCGTGCGCGAGGACAAGCAACGCGAATCCGCCGACGGGTTCGACGGCACGTGGGTGGCCCACCCCGATCTGGTCCCGCTCGCCACCGAGGTGTTCACCGCGGTGCTGGGCAACGCGCCGCACCAGAAGCAGCGACTCCGCGACGACGTCCACGTCGGAGCGCACGAGCTGCTGGACATCCGCGTCCCCGACGGGGAGATCACCGAGGGCGGCGTGCGCGCCAACGTGAGCGTCGCGCTGCAGTACCTCGACAGCTGGCTCCAAGGCACCGGCGCGGCGGCGATCGCGAACCTCATGGAAGACGCGGCGACGGCGGAAATCTCCCGCGCGCAGCTGTGGCAATGGGTGCGGCACCGCTGCAAGTTGCCTGACGGCCGCTCGATCGATCCCGAGCTCTACCTCACCCTCCGGCGGCAGGAGTCGGCCGCGCTCGGCGCCGGTGGGCGGCTGCGGGAGGCCGCGGAGCTGCTGGACACCCTGGTGTTGGCTTCGGAATTCGCCGAGTTCCTTACCCTGCCGGCCTCCCGGCTGCTGGACGCCGGGGCGAAGCCGACGAACAGGAGTTGAGCATGCGACCCGACCTTCGGACGGAGACGGACGCCCTGGCGCGTGGCTGGGCACAGGACCCGCGCTGGCGGGGCATCCGCCGCGACTATCAGCCGGGCGACGTGGTGCGGTTGCGACCGTCGGTGATGGTGGAATACACGCTGGCGCGGCGCGGGGCGGAGCGGCTGTGGGCGTTGCTGCAGCGCGAGCCGTATGTGGCGACGTTCGGCGCGCTGACCGGCACCCAGGCGGTGCAGATGGTGAGGGCGGGGCTCCAGGCGATCTACCTCTCCGGCTGGCAGGTGGCGGCCGACGCCAACCTGGCCGGCCAGACCTATCCCGACCAGAGCCTCTACCCCAGCAACAGCGTCCCGGCGCTGGTGCGGCGGCTGAACGCCGCGCTGATGCGCGCCGACCAGATCGAGCGGGCCGAAGCGAACGGGCAGGCCGTCGCCGACTGGTATGCTCCGATTCTCGCCGATGCCGAAGCCGGCTTCGGCGGCGTGCTGCACGCGTTCGAGCTGATGAAAGCGATGATCGACGCCGGCGCGGCGGGCGTGCACTTCGAGGACCAGCTCGCCGCCGAGAAGAAGTGCGGGCACCTCGGGGGGAAAGTCCTGGTGCCCACACAGCAGTTCGTGCGCACGCTGACCGCGGCCCGGCTCGCAGCCGACGTGCTGGACGTCCCCACTCTGATCGTCGCCCGCACCGACGCGCTGAGCGCCACCCTGCTCACCTCCGACGTCGATCCGCGGGACCGCGCGTTTTGCACGGGCGAGCGGACGCCGGAGGGGTACTTCCGCGTGCGCGACGGCCTGGAGCCGGTGCTGGTCCGCGCGCTGGCGTATGCGCCGTACGCGGACCTGTTGTGGTTCGAGACCGCGAAGCCCGATCTGGAGCAGGCGCGCCGCTTCGCCGCGGCGATCCACGCGCGCTACCCGGGCAAGCCGCTGGCCTACAACTGCTCACCGTCCTTCAACTGGTCCCAGCACCTCGACGCGCCCGACATCGCGGCCTTCCAGGCGGAGCTGGGACGCCTCGGCTACAAATTCCAGTTCGTCACGCTCGCCGGCTGGCACGTGATCGGGCTGCGGACGTTCGAGCTGGCCCACGCGTACCGGGCCGAAGGCATGCCCGCGTACGTGCGCCTGCAACAGGAGGAGCTCGCGCGCGAGGCGGACGGCTACACGGCCACCAAGCACCAGCGCGAGGTGGGCGCCGGCTACTTCGACCAGGTGCTGTCCGTCGTCATGGGCGGCGAGGCGTCCACCGCCGCACTCGCGGGATCGACGGAAGCGGCGCAGTTCGTCAGTTCGAGCCGCTAGTCGCCGCCGCCGCCGGCGTCCCGCCGTACTTCTGGAACCAGCTCATCATATAGAGCTGGGTGCGCATGAAGTTCGTGGGCTTCGAGCCCGTGCCGTGGTACTCCCCGCTGAACCGCAACAGCACCGCGGGGACGTGCCGCATCTTGAGCGCCTGGTAGTACTCCTCCGATTGCGGCATCGGCGTGCGCAGGTCCAGCTCCCCCGTCATCAGCAGCGTCGGGGTCGTCACGTTGCCGACGTACATCAGCGAGGACTGCTTGAGCCACTGATCCGGCTTCTCCCAGAACGGTGCGTCGAAGAAGTTGTAGGTGAACAGCGGGATGTCGGTCTGCCCCGCCATCGAGATCCAATCGATGACCGGACAGCGCACCGCCGCGGCGGCGAACCGCGTCGTGTGCCCGATCACCCAGCTCGACAGCACACCGCCGCCGCTGCATCCCGACACATACATCCGCTTGGCGTCCACGTAGCCCCGCCCCACCACCGTGTCGACGCCGGCCATCAAGTCGTCGTAGTCCACGCTCGGATAGGCACGCTCGATCGCGTTGCCGAAGGCGGTCCCGTACCCCGTCGAGCCGCGCGGGTTCACGTACAGCACCACGTACCCGTTGGCGGCGAAGTTCTGGAACATGTAGCTGAAGCCGACGTTGTACATGCCGTGCGGCCCGCCGTGGATTTCCAGAATGAGCGGGTATTTCTTCGCGGGATCGAACGCCGGCGGCTTGACGATCCACGCCTGCACGCGCGCGCCGCCCGATGACGGATACCAGATCTCCTCTTCTTTCGCGAGCCGCACGCCCGCGAGCACGTCTTCGTTCACCGCGGTGAGCCGTTGTGGCGCCCCCGCTCGCTTGAGGTCGTAGCGCACCACATCGGGCGGGTCGGTGAACGTCGAGCGCACGCCGGCCGCCGCGAACGAGCGGGCCAGCGAGCTCAGCGACAGCATGTGCGCGCCGTCGGTGATCTTGCGCGGCGCCGCGGCGCCGGTCGCCGCCGCGTACCACACGTTGCTGGTGCCGCGGTCGCCGGCCGTGAAATACAGCCCGCTGCCGTCGGGCGCCCAGGTGACGTCGCCGGGATCGCGGTCCAGCGTCCCCGACAGCTTGCGGATGTTGGCGCCGTCGAGCCCCATCGCGTACAGATCGGCCGCGTGGTACGACATGCGGCTCGAGTCGGCGCCCGTGAAGGCGATGGTGCGGCCGTCGGGCGACACCGTGGGGTCGGTCCAGGTGCCGGGCCGCTGGGTGATCTGGCGGATCGCCCCCGACGCGACGTCCACGGCGTAGATATGAGAATTGCGGTAGTTGTAATCGGCGGCCGGATCCTTCAGACCCTCGAACACGATGGTCTTGCCGTCGGGCGTCCAGTCGTAGCCCACGCCGGACTCGAGTCCGTCGAAGCGCGAGCCGACGTTCCACGGTCCCGACGTCAGCTGGCGCGGCGTGCCGCCGTCCGCCGGCACCACAAACAGGTGGAAGTAGCCGAAGTCCATGAACCCGCGGCGGTCCTGGCGGTAGTGCATGCGGTCCACCATGCGCGGGGCCGGCGTCCACTTGGCATTGGGCGGCGCGGCCGGCATGCTGATCTGCCAGTCGTGCTTCTCGGGCACGAGCATCGCGAAGGCGATCGACTTGCCGTCGGGCGCCCAGTGCAGCTCCGCGGGTGTGTTGGTTACGCGCGTGACCTGCGTGGTGGCGCCGGATGCGTCCATCCAGCGCACGAACACCTGGGTGCCGCTGGGCTCGCCGTCCGCGAGGTAGGTGATGCGGGTGCCGTCGGGGGACCAGCGCGCCGAGGCGCCTTTGACGAGGAAGCGCGCGTGGGAGCCGTCGGCGTTCATCAACCACAGCGCCGATTCCCACTTGTCCTCGAGGCGGTTCACCCAGCGGCGCGTGTACACGATCTGCTGGCCGTCGGGGGAGATCTGCGGGTCGGCGACCTGCTCCCAATCGAGGTAGTGATTCACCGTGAGCAGCGAGTCGGAGGCCGTTTCCTGGCCGCGCACCAAGCCAGGACTCAGCATGCAAACGGCGATCAATGCGGCCGCGAATCGGGGAACGGGGACCGGGGAACGGGGAGCGTTGCGCATATACCCTCCTGCTAGGGCTTCAGGACGATCCACTCGATCTTGTTGAGCACGTTCACGACGTCTTCCGCCGACTGGCTCTCCGTCGTCAAGCACCGGGAGTCGCCTTCACGGGTCAGTCCGGGGAGCCTGGCCACCTCTTCCGGCACCCACGCCTCGTAGGAGCCGCGCAGGCACAGGCGCACGTGATACGGGCGCTCGAACACGAGCGGCTTGATCGCGCCGGCGCGCACGCGGCGCACCGCGCGCCCCGCGGCCTGGCGGATCCAGCCGCGGACCGTCGCCGGGGAGAACACCGCGGCGGCGCTGCGACTCTCGGCCAGCTTTACGGTCACCGTCTCCAGCGGCCCCACCATCTCCCGCGTCTCGGCGGTGAGTACGTTGTCGCCGGCCGCCAGGGCCAGCGGCACGCCCATCTCGCCGCCGACGAAGGCCGCGATTCCCGCCTCGTTCAGCGGCTTGCCGTTCACCGTGAAGCTGTCGAAGGCGAAGTTGTGCGAAATGATGCCCGGCGTGCCGGCGTTGGCGTGCGCCCCGATGATGAACATCGCGTCCACCTGCGGGTTCAGCCCCGTCTCCATGACATTGGGCTTGGGGTAGCCGCGGATCAGAATCGCCGCCGGGTCGAGCTGTTCGACGAGCACGTTGCGGAACAACGTGCCGCCGTGGCCTTCGTTCACCACGAACTGGGTCGCGCCCGCGAGCCGCGCGCCGGCGATCGCCGCGTTGACCTCGTCGGTCAGCTCCTGGCGGAAGCGCTCGTGCTCCGGCGTGCCGCCGCGGTACGACGGGCGCATCTCCACCGAATTGTTCACCACCGCCGCGAGACCCTCCATGTCGGCGATGATGTAGACCGTGAAGCCCCCCGGCTGCATCAACCGCTCGAGCTTGATGCGGGCGAGATGAAACTCGGTGACGCCGAAGTAGGCCTCGGGGGGCGTGGTGTCGCGCTCCTGGGCGATCGCGGCCGCCACGGGAGTCGCCGCCAGCGCCAGTACCAGCAGAACCCGCTTCAATGCAGCACCACGCGCTCGATGGCGTCGAGCAGCAACCCCAGCTGGCGGGCGCTGTCCGTCGTCAGGTGGTAGGAGCGCTCGCCGGTCTTCTGGAGGCCAGGCCACGCCAGCGAGTCCACGCCGGCGACGACGCGTACGGGGTAGCTGCGCCGCAAGGCGAATTCGACCTGGTACGGCCGGTCCAGCACCAGCGGCTTGAACTCGTGCCGCATCGCGCGGCGCACCGCTTGGGCCGCCGAGTCGTGCAGCATGCGGCGGACACGGGTGGGGCTGAACGTGATCGCGGCCATGCGGCCGACGGCGTACTTCGTGACCACTCCCACGAAGCCGTTCCCCAGCATGTCGCGCGTCTCGGCGATCTCGGCATCGTCCCCCGACACCATGGAGACGGCGATGCCCAGCTCCCCGGCGATCAGCGCGTTGATGCCGACCTCATTCAGCGTCTTGCCGTTCACCGTGAACTGGTCGAACGCGAAATTGTGGGCCAGCACGCCGGGGCTGCCGGCGTTGGCGTGCGCGCCCGTGAAAATCAGCGTGCCGACGCTCGAGTCGATCCCCGTGATCATGACGAGGGGCTTGGGAAAGCCGCGGATCAGGATCGCCGCCGTGTCCAGGTCCCACGGCAGCACGTTGGCGAACAGGTTGCCGCCGTGCCCCTCGTTCACCACGAACGACCCGGCGCCCGCGAGCCGCGCGCCGGCGATGACCGCGTTGACCTCCCGGGTGAGCAGCCCGCGGAAGGTGTGCCAATAGTCGTCGCTGGTGAGGTTCTTGTAGGCCTCGCCCTCGGTGCCGGCGATGACCTCACGGATGTCCACGGCGCTGCCCATGCCTTCCATGTCGGGCACGATGAACACGCGAAAGCCGGTCGGCTTGGGCAGGGCGGGCGGGGTGTAAGTGGTCTGCGCCGAGAGCGTGACCGCGGCACAGCAACTGAGCAGGGACCACGCCAAACGCATCGAGGCTCCGTCGAAACCGGAGCCTCTAAGAGAACTGTCCCAGGCTGAATCGGCCAGGGCCTGCTACGTGGCGGCGAGCGGCTGCCGAGCGTGACGCTGGAGCGTCCGGAAGTGCGAGCGGATCGCCGAGAACAGCGTCGGCTGATGGTGGTACGGGAGCCCGTATTCCCGCGTGACCTCGCGCACGATCGGGGCCAGCGCCGGGTAGTGGACGCTGCACACCTTGGGGAACAGGTGGTGCTCGATCTGGTGGTTTAACCCGCCCACGTACCACGTGATGAGCGGATTGCCATTGGCAAAATTGGCCGTCGTAGCGAGCTCGTGCGCCACCCACACGTCCGCGATCGAGCCGTCCGGCGCCGGCAGGGGATGCGCCGTGTCTTCGACGACGTGGGCCAGCTGGAACACCACGCCGAGGATCAGCCCGCCTGTGAGGTTCATCGCCACGAAGCCGATGGCGACCTGCCACCACGGGAGCGGCAGCACCAGGAGCGGCACGACGATGGCCCAGCTGTAATAGAGCGCTTTCCCCACCAGCAGCGTCACCACCTCCGACGTCGACGGCCGGTGGTTCTTGTACGGCCCCAGGTCGCGCTGCAGGAAGTACTTGTAATCCTTGACGAACACCCAGAACAACGTCGAGAAGCTGTAGAGCAGAAACGCGTACAGCGGCTGGAAGCGGTGGTACCAGTGGTACTCGGCGCGCGGCGACAGCCGGAGCAGCGGCGAGACCTCGAGGTCCTCGTCGATGCCGTGGATGTTCGTGTACGTATGGTGGATGACGTTGTGCGTGATCCGCCACATGTAGCCGTTGGCCCCGCACAGGTCGAAGGTGTACCCGATGAGGCGGTTGACCAGGGGAGACTTCGAATAGGCGCCGTGCAGGGCGTCGTGCGACACCCCGAACCCGATCCCGGCGAGTCCCACGCCCATGACCACGGCGAGGCCCAGCATCGCGAGCTTGGGCAAGCCGCCGAAGAGAATCAACAGGTACGGGACGACGGTCAGGGTGAGCATCGACACCGTCCGGGCCACCATCACGGCGTTCGCCTTGTCCGAGAGGTGGCGCGTCCGGAAGTACTCCGCGACGCGCTCGCGCAGCACGGCCACGAACGGTGCCGCCGTGGAGCTCTCGAAGATCACTCGGGTTGCCGTCATGTACGGTCCAAGATATGGGGACGGCCGAGCACGGGCAATGCAAGGGGACTAACTTTGTTCCCCGCCTTCACAAACGGAGCCCTGGTCGGATGGAAACCCGTAGCGACACGCGTGCCACCGTCGTCGCTGGCTTCCTGGGCTGGACCCTGGACGCGTTCGATTTCTTCCTCGTCGTGATGTGCCTGACGGCGATCGCGGCGGAGTTCCATCAGCCCGACAAGGCGATCGCCGTGACTCTCACGGT
>Ga0209375_1002991_pt1 | contig 11854 bp, 11 predicted proteins | sample GraSoiAngelo_131_FD_185888 | JGI IMG/M metagenome (GOLD analysis project Ga0209375, IMG submission 185888) | Grasslands soil microbial communities from the Angelo Coastal Reserve, California, USA - 14_0929_02_30cm (SPAdes) (version 2) | ecosystem: Environmental > Terrestrial > Soil > Grasslands ... | reverse complement strand
GAGAGAACATGTCCACAAATTCAAGGCGACCTTCCTGTTCGATCTTGTCGACAGCGATGTGATGATCCTCCAATCCAAGTTTCACGATATCCGCTGGATCATCAATGCAATAGTAGAGAAGACTGCATCCTTGACGGATGAAATTCGTGACTAGTTCTCTGACGAGTGAAGACTTGCCGCTGCCGATAGGTCCCATCAGAGCGATCGCGGATGGCCGGGGGAAGCCGCCGCCGGTGACTTTGTCGAGGATTGGAATTCCGGTCGGCTGGAGAGCTTCAACTCTGTGATCCTCCGCCGACCTCTTCAAAGACGCCCGCACCCTAAAGAGACAGGCTTGGGCTCTGCTTCGAAAGGCGGCTTGTAACCAGAATCAGTCTCGGCAAGTGACACCGGGGCGGAGCATTACGCAGAGCCTCGCGAATCCGAGGACTTGTGCTTGATTCGGCTCAGCTTTTATTAGATCCCCGAGGCACGCGTCCGTTCCCCCATGATAATACTAGGCGGCTCCGCCTCAAGTGATTTGGCCGAGAAAGTTGCAAAAGAAGTTGGCGAGAATGTTGGCCGTTTAGAGATCAAGAGGTTTCCTGACGGTGACAAATACGTAAGAATACTCGATGATGTGAAGGGTCAAGATGTGGCCGTAATCCAGTCGCTGTACCATAAACCCGACCAGCACATCTACGCCGACCTGCATATCTTCGAACTCCTAATGATTGTCGACACATTGCGCGACTTGCAAGCGAAAACCATTACAGTGGTGGCTCCGTATCTGGCCTACGCCCGGCAGGATTCTCGTTTCTATCCTGGAGAGGCACTCAGCTCTCAAGTTATCGCCCGTCTCCTAGAGGATGTGGGAACCACCAAGTTCCTAACTGTGGATTGCCACCTTCATCGACTTGGCGACGTAGCGAAGATCTTCAAGATTCCTGCCCAGAACCTTTCAGCCATGCCTCTCTTGGGAAAATATGCCCTGAAAACCATACATCCAAAGAAGCCATTCGTCATAGGCCCAGACGAGGAGGCCGAGCAATGGGCTGCTACCGTCGCCAAGGAGTTGGATGCCGAACATACAGTCTTCCAAAAGAAACGGGTACGTAAGGAGGGTGCTACGGAAAGTAAAGTCGAGATAACCGCAACCGAAGTGGATTTGAAAGGGCGCGATGCAGTATTTGCTGACGACATAATTAGCACGGGGGATACTTTAGCAAAGGCCACAAAAATTTGCAAAAAAATGGGAGCCAGAAGAATCTATGCCTTGTGCACACACCCCGTGCTAGCGGACGGAGCCCTCATGCGGGTCAAGAGCGCCGGCATCCAGAAAGTAATTGGAACCGACACAATACCAAGCATCGTAAGTCAAGTCTCAGTGGCCCCGGTGATCGCTGCAGCACTCAAGAGCTAGGACCAACCCTCTCAATCTTGATTAACTAATCGTCATCTCTCCCTACTCGCGAGTACAATTGTCCCCCGATCTAGCAGTCACAGGAGCGCTAAATTGGGACATCAACCTCTTTGTCAAACATTTACCTCTGTCTGGGCAGGAAGTCGTAGTCGAGAAGATCGATAGGGTCCCGGGGGGCAAAGGCGGCAACGTATCGGTCGCGGCCTCGAGAATACTTGGGCCAGGGCATGTTGCGTTGCTCGCCTGCGTCGGAAGCGATGAAGTGGGCAAGAAGCAGATCGCCATCTTGAAACTGGAAGGCGTCGACACGACAGCGGTACAATCACTGGATCGGCTTGAATCTGGCCAAGCCTACATAACAGTAGACGAGAAAGGAAGCAATGTCATAGAGACTCATTTTGGCGCAAACGCTGGACTAAAGCGTGAGCACCTGATGCTCCCACAAGTACAGTCTATGTTCGCGAGCATACGAATGCTGGTTGTTATCGACCCACCACGGCACGTTGCCGGAAAACTGCTGGCAGAAGGTCGTCGGCTTGGAAGGTCAGTAATGTGGCATCCAGGGGTACTAACAAGATTTGGACTAGACGAGTTCGAGGACGACATGGAGGATCTGGATTATCTTGTTCTCAACGAGCACGAGGCTTCGTTATTTGCAGGAGTCAAAGGACTGGACGCCTCCTTGGCGAAGCTGGCCAAGGTGTCGCCGAAGGCGAGGATTCTTGTGACGCTGGGGAGTAGAGGGGCCGCGTTCTATTTGGCGGGGAAGCTGTCGAAGATTCCGAGAGTTTCACTCGAAAAGCTGGGGCGGAAAGTGGTCAATACAACTGGGAGCGGAGACGCATTTGTTGGAGCGTTTTCAGCCTACAAGGTCTTGGGGTTGGACGACGCGACCGCGTTTCGTTATGCGAACATGGCAGGAGCGTTGAAAGCCTGTCATCCTGAGACCCGTGGAAGCCCTACTAGGAAGGAACTAGAGGAAGCTTACAGGAAATACTTCACGTAGACGGTTCTAAAGTAGACTTAGAGATCCCACGACCTGTAGGTCAGACAGCGAGTTCATTCCTATCATTGCGGAAGAGATCGTATACAGAATTCCACCGATGTACAGCTCCCTCGTGATGGTTAACGGGCTTGTCATGGGACTGGGAGGCAAAGCGTCCGGGATGTGAGTTACCCCGCCTCTGAAGGTGAGCGTGTTCGTAGTAATTTGGAAAACGTAGGCGCCTTGCCAGACTGGAGAACCGTAGGCGTTCGGGACACTCGGATTCGGTGACAGGGAAACCGTGACGGGAAGAACTAGAAGATTCTTCTCAGCATCTAGAAGTATTGATTTGCTGTCTCGCAGTCCAAGAGAATCGGATCCACGGTCTCCTATGACATATCTCGCCACTTCTACGGGCTTGGTTGGATCCGAGACGTCGAAGAGGGATACCTTAACCCCCTGATACCATGCAAAACTTCCTTCGTCAACTGTGTCCTTACCGATGCCGATAAGATGCGACTCGTCCAAGGCTTGCAAATAGTCCGAGTAACCTGTTGTGTTCAACTGTCCCAAAACTTTCGGTCTCGTCGGGTCTCTGAGTTCTATTACGAAGAGAGGGTCTGTCTTCTTGAATGTGACTAGATAACCCATTTCTCCCATGAAACGGGCGGAGTGGAAATTCTCGCCTTGGCCCAAGCCTTCCAATCGTCCCACGATCTTGAGGTTACTGTTGAGGACGTAGACGTTTGTGGCTTGTCCCGAGCCTCTTCCAGTCCAACCCGTGTAGGAAGTGGTCGCAACTTGGAAGTATCCTTGAAACTCGTCCATGGAGAATTGGTTCAATACATGTCCTGGCACCGTTCCAGTCGCCTCGTACTTGACGTTGGCCTGGCTTATGCTGATCCGGTGTATTGCAGTCTGCTCCGTGAAATCCCAGGTTGGCTGTGTTAGAAAGATGTTCGTGAGAGAAACGTAGATTGTGCTGCTTGTGCCAAGAAGGTATGTTTCCACTGTAGGGGCTGGATTGTCATGATTGGTGTCGAGGGCGAGGATTGTGGTGTAGCTGAATGCTTGGTCTGACACATCAGAATGGTACACCTTTGTCGCCATGGTCTGGATTGGGTGCCCGTTGACCACGGTCAAGGGAAGAGTCTGGTTGACCCAAGCAGGAGTACTAGTCACAATGTATGCGAAGGTTCCGATCTGGCGCGCTCCAACGAAGGTTCCGTTAACAGTAACGGTCGACTGAAGCGAGGGACTGGAGCGGTTACTGAGATCATAAACCGAAATCGAGGTGTTCTGGATTTGCGGTAGCGTCGATCTGTAATAGGGCGAGGGATAAGCGATTCCCATCGCTGGGCCTCCGAATGTTCTGACCCCGCAGGCTCCGTAGGTGCTATAGATAATTCTCGGAGCCTCGCTTACGATTGCAAGATTGTTTCCGCTTAGGAAGATCCCATCGATTGTCTGATTCAATATCGAGATTCTTGATACTAGTTGGGCGTCGGTGACCGGGTATGCTCTAACTACGACAACTGTGTTGTTTGATACTGTGTAAATGTACTGGCCATCATTCTTTACCGTGTCGAGCTCATCGACACCCGCTACCTGGTTGTTGGTTTCAGAGTGAGACGGCGCAGAGCTTATGGAAGAAGTTTGAGTGGTGGACCCCGCCGTGCCCAACGTAGCCGGGAATGCCCCGCCTGGGTTCTGTAATCCAAAAGAGTTGACTAGTCGATTGGATTGCATGGTGTAGATAGGACCGCAGTTGCTCCTCGTGAGCAAGAAACGTTCGAGGTCTTGATACGAGCTGAACCTCACCATTCCGTGAGCGGGTGGGGCAGCAAGAATTAGTGATATTGGAAGAATTCCCCCGACGGTCAATAGGATAAGGAAGGCCACTCTTGCTCTGGTTCTCATCTTTCCGCTTCAGCGTCACATGATAGAGACGGCTCACAGCTTAATGCCAGTGTTTAGAACGAGGCGTCCAGGAACCAGAACGACACAGTCCACATCTCAGAACGAGGGATTTTACTTCTGATCCCGTGATCCAAACGCGTCTAGCGCAATCTCGAAACCCAGGACTCTTGGTTCAAGGGCAAGATTGAACTGAACGCCACCGGCAGGAGTCACTAGAAGATTCTTGCAGGAAGAGAAAGACAGGATCATTGAGTCGGAACTGAAAGGGCTCACACTTCGAATCTACTGGCACATCCTCAGCCTGAACAAGAAGAACACGATCGGGATCCGGTCGATTCAACGAGCTCTCGGGCTCAGCAGCCCAAGCGTCGCCTCCCATCACCTCGAGAAGCTGAAGACACTAGGTCTTCTCGAGAAGGATGCGACAGGTGAATACCGGCTGGTAGGCCAAGTTAAGGTGGGAATACTGCAAAACTTCGTCGGATTTCTCGGAGTTCTCCTCCCGCGCTACCTATTCTACTCGACCATGTTCACGGCGATGCTCATTCTTTACCCGATTATTTATCCGCCGAATTTCTCAGCACACAACATAATGGCGTTTGTTTTTGGAGCGTCTGCGGTTGTCGTTTCCTGGAACGAGACGCTGAGGGTCTGGAGGATGAGGCCGTTCTGATGTCAGGACAGCCTGTTCTAACCTGTGGGATTATGCGGGACGACGCACTCTTTACTCATGCGGGAGAGAAAGCGACGGGAGACATTAGGAGGGCAGGGCTGTGACCGGTTCACGAATCATACTGCGCCTTGCCCTCGGAGTACTCTGCGGGGTCGTACTAGTTCTGCTCCCCGCGGTCTTCTCTGCGGGACCCACGGCAATGCCATCAACATCATCTACCCAGAATCTTGGCAGAGCCTCCGGGCCAGTTACGCTGGCTCCGGCAACCCCATCGTTCTTCGGATTAGACAATGCTACACTAGGCGGGCTGTCCCTTCTAACCATCATCCTGTTCATTTTCTTGCCATCGACAATATTCTCGATTTTGGTCAGAAGGTGGGCGGAGAAGAAGGCTCATGACTATCTTGAGTGAGACGACTTGAGCACTGGCAATCAGGCTCCACGCATGTTCTTCAACATTCTCGGAGGCTCGCTGACTCTGTTGTCCGTCCAACTTCCTTGGATGACTATCAATGGGACCTATCCAGTCTCGGTCGAGTCCGGCGGGATATTCGCTGTCATATTCTACTGGGCGCTTGCAGGAGCAATCCTATCGTTCCTTTCGCGATTCGGAGGAGCCATGACACTTGTTGGTCTCATAGGATTCATGGGCGAGCCTTACATCTCTTATCGCCTTGCAAGTCCCGGCCTGGGCGTCTTGCTCGCCTTCGCCGGGGCCATCTTGACATTTGCCGGTGTTAGATGGTCGATCCCTAGTGAAATTGTTAGAGGGCATGAGATAGTTGGCGGAGTGCTATATTCTGTCGGATTCCTAATCATCCTAACAGTCGTAGTCACGTCGTTCGTCTACGGCGGCCTGTTCTCAACCGGATCGGATCAATTGATTGTCGCGGCACCCTTGCTGCTCATCGGTATATTCATGACCGGTCTCGGATTGAAACTATTTCTCACGCCCGAGAGAAGACAAGGGCTCTCGGCGTTCTGAACAGAGTTGCATAGCCGCAGCTACCGGCCGCTATAGAAGATGCTATTTACCCGTCATCACGACCTACCCTTATGCCAACCGCAGCACTGAACCCCGCGCTACAATATGTTTCGAAGAACAAAGACCGCTTTCTACAAGACTTCCGCACTCTGTTGAAGCAGCCGAGTGTTTCTGCTCAGAAGCTTGGGATAGAGGATTGTGCGAAGATTGTGAAGAAACAGATGGACATGGCAGGATTGAAAGCGAAGATTCTCCCAGTCAAGAACGGAAACCCAGTCGTGTACGGAGAGGCTCGATCAAAGTCGAGCTCGAAGACTCTCCTCATCTATGGCCACTACGATGTCCAACCGGTGGAACCGCTCGAGAAATGGGTCTCGGGACCCTTCGACGCGAAGTTGACTGGGCGGAAGATTGTCTCGAGAGGCGCGGCAGATAGCAAGAACAATGTTATCTCTTTCATCAAGGCGGCTGAGAGCTATCTCAAAAGCTCCGGCGATGTTCCTCTCAATCTCAAGTTCGTTGTCGAGGGCGAAGAGGAGATCGGGAGTCCACACCTCCCGAGTTTCATTGACGAGAACGCGGAGAAGTTGAAGGCTGATAGTGTCGTCTGTTATGACGGCGACATGGCCGAAGAGGGCCGGCCAAAGTTCGAACTGGGAGTAAAGGGTCTCCTCTACGTTGAGTTGCGCTGTAAGAAGGCGAAGGAGGATCTCCACTCATCCTACGCGCCTCTCGCCGAGAATCCGGCCTGGAGGCTTGTCTGGGCTATGAACACGATCAAGGGTCCTGACGAGAAGATCAGGATCAAAGGATGGTATGATGACATTGTCCCATTCTCACCAATCCAGTCGAGACTGATGAACAAGATCAAGTTCAACGGCCCAGGGCTCCTCAAAGAGTGGGGATTGAAGAGTTTTCCGAGGGCGAAGAACAACAGAGAAGCATTCAAGCATTACATGACAGAGCCGACCTGTACAATCTGTGGGTTCAAGACCGGCTACATCGGGGAAGGCTCGAAGACTGTTCTTCCGGGGAGTGCGATGCTCAAGATCGACTTCCGGATCGTCAACGACCAGAATCCCAGAAAACTGTTGCAGTTGCTCAAGGAGCACTTGCACAGTCATGGATTCGACGATATCCAGGTCAAGGCCCTAGGCCTCATCGAGCCTTCAACGACCAAACCTTCCGCGCCGATCGCGAAAGCGGCAGAGAAAGCGGGAAAGATGGTCTACGGACGCACGCCTGTCGTGATGCCGAGAAACCCCGCCTCGGGACCCGACTATCTATTCACCAAACATCTCGGGCTCGACTCGATATGGACCGGCAGCGGGCCGCCCTCAGCATACAGCCACGCACACGCCCCGAACGAATGGACGACAATCGACAACTTCCTAAACGGAATCAGATACATCGCAACCATAATGGACTGCTACGCAACCACAAACTAACCCCCCAGGCACACAATTTCTGATAAACCGGCCTTGTCTCTCTATTCCATTGGCTCCGGAACATCCTTGAGAGACCGGACAGGGGAGAGAAATACCCACAGGAAGGAAAAGAGTCCTCCAATGACACCGATCACAATTGCTTCTCTAAGGCCAAAGACCTCGGCGAGCACTCCGCCAGTAATGGCGCCAGCTGGAATTGTGCCCCAGACTATCCATCTCATGCTGGCGTTCATTCTACCCTGAATGTTCTTCGGGACAATCGCCTGCCGCAGACTCACCTGGTTAATGTTGTAGACGACAACTCCAATCGACGTGACAAACCCTCCGATCATCAAAATTAACGCGTTATAGTCCAGTCGAAAAGTGCCGAGCAAAGGAATCCCGGTCGCTGAGAAGATCGGAGTTGATAGACCGGGATTAGCGAGAGCGAAGGGTATCGTACCAAGGCCGCCCACTACCATAGCTGCAATGATTACGGGACCTACACCCAAGATTCGCGCCAGTCTAGAAGAGACAGCAATTCCGACAAATGCTCCCAGTCCACCAATGAAGAAAATTGTACCAATTACCAATACCGTATACCCAAGTTGTTGTACCAAGAAGAGAATGAGAATCGCGAATGTTACATTACTGAAAAAGTTCGATGTTGCCGTTGAACCCGCAATTGATCGAAGGCGTTTGTCTTTCAAAACAACCGCCAGTCCCTCCTTCAGATCATGCCACACGCTTGCTGTCGAAGGCTTGATCACCTCATCCTGTCTTATTCTCGAGATAACAGATGCCGAGGCCATGTAGGCAGTGGCGTCGATGGCTATGGCGAGTGGTGGAAAAACCGCTTGAACCACAATCCCGGCCATACCGGGCCCGACGACTTGGGCCCCGGATCGGCTCCACTCTAGTTTGCTGTTGCCCTCAACCAGTTGACTTCGGTCAACAAGTGACGGCAGTATGGCCTGATAGGAGACGTCGAAGAACACAGTGAGCAATCCGACCATGAAACTCACAAGGTACAGCAGCGGCATCCCTGCCCTGACCAGAGTTCCGGTTAAAGCGGCGAGCGGGATTAGTCCAAGGAATATTCCTCGTCCAACGTTGGCGAGAGTCATTATTCGCTGTCGGCGGTGCCGGTCGACGTAGACTCCGATGAAGAGCGCGAACAAAGGGAACCCAATGAATGCGCTGACGTTGAGAATCGAGAATGCTAGTGGATCCTTTGTCAGCAGTAGCGCCGTAAAGGGAATGGCGTAGCCGCTGAACTGTGTCCCGAATTGGGAAATGGTATCGGAGGTCCACAGCTTGAGAAAATTGGGATGATGCCAGAGAGAGGGTCTCCGCTCAGTCTCCGTCTCCATACGCCGTCAGAAAACGCTCGGTTCTCTTAAGGGTCGCTCACAGTGAGTAGTCACATTTGACAATCACGTGTAGTGTCGAAGAATAAATGATCAAGATGGATAAGCCAAATTATTCCTGTTTACTGCGAAGCGTTGTAGACGAGGATTACCGGCTCCCCTTCGAACTTGCAAGTGGGTTTCGCGTGAGATTATCGAGGCGTCATTGGAGCTTCTCCCTTAGCCATGTACTTGGTAATAATCCGGGGCTAGTTCTTTAGCTCGAGCTTGCGGCGGCTTCAGTCTCTTGTCGGTTTGTTTGAACTCAAGAAGGCATACTTTCCCGTCTCTGATCGCCACAGCGTCAGACACTTGAGAGCTATTCACCACGTAGTCAAAATTCGGCCGAAGCTTTTCGATCATTTCTCTCTCGAATTGTCTGGCTCAGCTGCCCGCACTATGAGCTAATTTCGCTAGATCTTTCGCTCGCAATTTGCCAGTCATTTTCCCGCCTTTTCTGGCATCTTTTAGAGTAAGAGAAGGATGTTCTAAGCGCTGTTTCCTGCGGAGTTCGCGGAGCTCTGGAGTGTAGGAATTCTTTACGGCATCACTGAGCTTTCTGCGAAGCTCTGGAGTCCAATGAATCTTCTTGTATGCAGTGTACTATCTTATCTTTGTTTTCTTGCTTTTCGGAGGATAATAGGGAATGCCCTTTTGTAAACAAGCCGCGTTGTACACTAAAATGACTGGTTTGCCCTCGAATTTATACTGAGGGTCTATCCAACTTTTGTGTCTCCCGTAACGTTTCAGTGTGGAGGCGGTGTGTGTTTTGTCGCCGTCTAGCCGGTATCCAGTCCATGTTCCATCTTGGTTGGAGAACTCCGGCGGTAAATCGGCGCACCAGTAGGTGTAGCCTTTGTCTTTGTATTTCTCGTAGATGTCTTTGAAGCTGCCGTAGTCTCTGGTGTTGATCCACCGGTAGTAGTGGTACTTGTAGCGGACGCGGATCTTGTACATGCTACTCGTTAGTCTCTTTGAGCGTTTTCTTCTTTTCTTTCTTGACTCCATTTGAGTTTGTTGGCTCATGCGGGTTCACCAGCTGTTTCTCCCACTCGTGGGCGAGGCGAATGAAGACGTCCTTGCTCGCGCATTTCAAACGCTTAGTGTGGTACGCGACGAAGTGCATGAAGCTCTCAATGTCGATATCGTCTTCAAAGTCAACGGTTAGGATGTATCTCATTTCTGATCCTCTTGGCGTCTCCTCCGTCTCGCCAAGTGGAAACTCGGCTTTTCAAAGATTAAGCGAATCGAAACCCTTGAACCGGGTCCATAGTACTATCGAATTACCAGTCACTACGAGACATTGCGAATATTCGCTGGTCGACAAATTTGCCTTTCAGAATTTGCAGAGGCCGGATCTCCCTTTGCACATCGCGCCGTTCGGAATCAACGACCCGTAGAGCTATAGCTCAAGGAGCTTTGGAAGCGCGCCTATCTGACTGATCACGAGGTCAGCTGTTCGACGAAAAGTCTCCAGCTCTTCAGGGTTCCGCAGCCCGTTACTCGCGACGAAACCTTCCATGAAAACGACGGCCGAACCCAGCTTGCCTTGCTCCCTCTAGCTCGTTTGATCCCCCATCACCGACATATGCAGCCTTTCGAGGCGACGTTCCCAGTCGTTCTAGAACGATTCTGAAGGCTTTCGGGTTGGGCTTGGTGAACCGATATCGCAAGAGAAACATGCAGCGTTGAAGTACTGAGCCAGAGGAGAGTCGGGCCACCGTCGTATCTCACGTTCATCACAGTTTGATAATAGGCCAAGCTTCATCCCTCCCTGTGCAAGGGTCTGTAGAGCAGAGACAATTTCGGGCCGAGGATTCAGGATTGCAATATCCTGATAGCGGCCCATTTCTCGGTCGACCCTCGCGACAGCGTCCTCGTCGAATTTCTTTCCATGCAAAGCTAGGTACGCTTCGGTTAGTTTGACCACTGTCTGGGAACGATCGGTGTTTCTGAGAGCTAGGGTGTTGGACCAGTAGGAAGTGAAAGATTGCAAGTCGACGTTGAGTGCCCGTGCTACATGCTCGGCCCGTCGGTAGCTCTTAGGTCGAAACTCCTCCGGATCAACAATGGTATGGAACAGGTCAAAGACTATAGATTCGCAAGAGTGATTCAGCTGCTGTCCGCCTGAGAGGGACTCTGCCCGGCTTTGAGTGCATTTGATCAAAGGAGCCCGCTGTAACGAGAAGGTGCCAGCTTGTTGCCTATTTTGCTTCCAGCAAAGGTTGTTGTTTCCTCGGAAACAGGTGCTGAAGTAGACCTTTTTTCTCTTCAATCTCTTTGGGATGATACGATATGTTCCCAGACCCGATGACTAAGAACATCTTCAGACCATACCCTATATCGACCCAGCCCTCCGTATGAAGGAGAACTCCGCCTGGCAGTTTTGCGTCGGGTCCGTGCAGCAGTGCTACATGGACAACAAGTTCGTTCTGATGTCTCTCAACCTTAACTGTATGAGGCATTCCTCTCATTCTGCTCACTTCAATCCTGGATCCGTCTCACGTTTCATTTAAGGAGCGAAATTTCTGGAATCAGTGGAATTGCCCGTGGGGCCGCAAAAGTCTCTGGTGCGATCAGTGGACGTTTGTCCAGCTGGGACGCCAGATACCTTAAATTTGCTCGTTCTTTTAACGCCAGAATGACGATTCGTACAGATCGACTTTGGCGGAACACAATGGAAGAAGTAGGCTACAAGCGTTTCAGGATAGAGCCAAAGCCGGCTCCGCACGTCTATCAGATTCCGAACAAGTTTGACGTGAGCGCTCGCAAGCTGCGCCTCGCAGCTATGCTTGTTCACGAGGCCTTCGAGTACAGGCTGAACAAGGAAGTTGTGCTTAGCCGGCCTTGCATCTACGGGGTCTTTGGGGGCCACTTCGGCGGATTCAAACCGCTGAAGCACAAGTGTGTCGGGTGCATGAGATGCGTCCAGGAATACCCGCACATCATGACGGTTAAACAATCTGACAGTTACAAGCGGCTCGGTGATTCGTTCTGGACCCCCGAGAACGTCTACACGGTATGGAATGAAGCTTCGACCGGGAAGATCCCAG
>Ga0209375_1002980_pt1 | contig 11882 bp, 10 predicted proteins | sample GraSoiAngelo_131_FD_185888 | JGI IMG/M metagenome (GOLD analysis project Ga0209375, IMG submission 185888) | Grasslands soil microbial communities from the Angelo Coastal Reserve, California, USA - 14_0929_02_30cm (SPAdes) (version 2) | ecosystem: Environmental > Terrestrial > Soil > Grasslands ... | reverse complement strand
CACGACTGGAATGAGCGCATCGAGCGGGAGTCCTACCGCGCCGTGGTCGCGGCGCGCGTGTACGCTCCCGACGGGCGCATCGCGCACATCGTCAACACCCTGGCCTCGATCAGCTTCAACTTCGGCGCGACGCTGCTCGAGTGGCTGGAGCGGGAGACGCCGGGCACGTACGCGGCGGTGCTCGAGGCCGACCGCGCGAGCCGCGCGCGGCACGCCGGGCACGGCAACGCGATCGCCATGCCATACCACCACGTCATCATGCCGCTCGCGTCCCGGCGTGACAAGATCACCGAAGTGCGCTGGGGGATCGCGGACTTTCGCCGCCGCTTCGGACGCGGCCCCGAGGGGATGTGGCTCCCCGAGACGGCGGTCGATCCCGAGACGCTGGACGTGCTCGCGGCCGAGGGGATCGCCTTCACGATCCTCGCGCCGCATCAGGTGGAGCAGGCGCCGGCCGACGGATCGGCGGGGCGCTATCGGACCTCGGGTGGCCGGTCGATCGCGCTGTTCGTGTATGACGGCGCGATCTCGCACGACGTGGCGTTCGGATCGCTGCTCAAAGACGCCTCGGCGTGGGCGGAGCGGCTGCTCGCTCCGGGCAAACGCGGGCACGAGCGGCGGCTCGTGGCGGTGGCGACGGACGGCGAGACCTACGGCCACCATCACAAGTTCGGTGAGGTGGCGCTCGCCTGGGTGCTGCGGGAGCTGGAGCGACGCCGCGACGCGCGGGTCGAGAATTTCGCCGCCTTCCTGGCACGGCACCGGCCCGAGCAGGAGGTGAAGCTCGTGGCGCCCACCTCGTGGAGCTGCGCGCACGGGGTGGAGCGGTGGCGCGCGGACTGCGGTTGCCGGATGGCGCCGGAGCGGCCGACGCAGCAGCGCTGGCGCGCGCCGCTGCGTGAAGCGCTCGACTGGTTGGCGGGTGAGCTGCACGCGCGGTTCGAGCAGGAGGGGGGAGCGCTGTTCGCCGGTTCCTGGGCGGCGCGCGACGCCTACGGCACCGATCGCACGGGCGATGGCCGTGCGCGGGAGCTGCTCGAGATGGAGCGCAACGCGCTACGGATGTTCACATCGTGCGGCTGGTTCTTCGACGACATCGCCGGGATCGAGACCATTCAGATTCTCCGCTACGCGGCGCGCGCCATCGAGCTGGCGGGTGCAGACGCGCCGCGACTCGAGGCGGGCGTGCTCGAGCGACTGGCGCGCGCCCAGAGCAACGAGCGCGCGGAGGGGACCGGGCGCGACGTCTATCTGAACCACGTCAAGCGGCGCGTCCCGGTCGAGTCGGCAGCGCGGACGGATGCCCATGCCGCTGATTCGGGGGACGACGCCGCGCGGGCCCTGCTCCGCGCCGTCCTGGCGCTCGAGCACGACCACTCCCCCCGCGCGATCGCGGCGGTCACCGAGCTGGCCGATCGCGCACAGCGCGACGGCGGCCACATCCCGTTCGATGCCCAGACCGCGTTCTACCGCATTCGGGCGGCAGCCCCGCCCGAGCGGGCGGCCCAGCTCGCCTCCGTCGCCTGGCGGCTCGGCTTCGCCGACGGGGAGGTGGAGGGGAAGGGGAAGGGGGGAAGCCACTAGGTGGACCCGCTGCGCTTCGTGTTCGGCGTTCACTTCCACCAGCCGGTGGGGAACTTCGACCACGTGTTCGAGCAGCACGTGCGCGACGTGTACCGCCCGCTGCTCGAGCGGCTGGCCGAGCGGGAGTTCTTCCCTATCGCTTTGCACATCTCGGGCCCGCTGCTCGAGTGGCTCGAGGCGCACGAGGCCGCGTTGCTCGACCGGATCGCCGGGCTCGCAGGCGACGGCCGGCTCGAGCTGCTGCTGTCGGGCTTGTACGAGCCCGTGCTGGCCTCCCTCCCGCGGGAAGACCGCGTCGAGCAGATCCGCTGGATGCGCGAGGCGGTCGAGCGGCGGTTCGGGGCTAAGGCGCACGGCGGCGGGTTGTGGTTGACCGAGCGTGTGTGGGAGCCCGAGCTGGCCGCCGATCTGGCGCTGGCGGGCGTGCGCTACGCGCTCGTGGACGACCGCCACTTTCTGGTCTCGGGCTTTGCCGGCGATCGCCTGCACGCTCCGTTCTGGACCGAAAGCGACGGCAAGCGCGTCGCCCTGTTTCCGATCGACGAGCGGCTGCGCTACCTGATCCCCTTCCAGCCGCCGGCGGACATTGCGGCCTACTTGCGGCAACTGCGAGAGCGCGGCGCACCGCTCGCCGTGTTCGTGGACGACGGCGAGAAGTTCGGCGGCTGGCCGGGCACGAAGGAATGGGTGTACGACCGCGGCTGGCTGGCTCAGTTCCTCGACGCGATGGGCGCGCTGGTCGCGAGTGGCGAGATCCGTCTCACGACGCCGGCGACCGCCCTGGCCGAGGTGCCCAGCGGCGGACTCGCCTACCTGCCGACGGCGTCGTACCGCGAGATGGAGGGCTGGGCGCTGCCGCCCGATGCCGCGCTCAGACTGGCGCGACTCGAGCGCGACCTGGGGGAGGAGCGGCTCGCCGGTCCCGACGGTGCGCTGGTGCGGGGGGCGCACTGGCGGAATTTCTTCGTGCGCTATCCCGAGTCGAACCGGATGCACAAGAAGATGCAGGCGCTGTCGGCGTTGTGCCGGCGCGCGGGCGAGCCGGCGGCGGCGCGCCGGGCGATCGGCCGCGCGCAGTGCAACGACGCGTACTGGCACGGCGTGTTCGGAGGCCTGTACCTGCCGCATCTGCGACATGCCATCTGGCACCAGCTCGCGCTGGCCGAGGGCGAGCTGCGGCGCGGCGCGCCGCTCGCCGTCGAGCGCGTGGACCTGGACGGCGACGGGTTCGAGGAGATCTGGATCCATGCGGCCGGGTTCTCGGCCGTCGTGAGCCCGCGGCGCGGTGGTGTGATCGAGGAGTACACGCGCTTCGGCAACGGGGTTAACTACGCCGCCGTGGTGACGCGGCGGTTCGAAGCCTATCACGCGCTCGCGCGCGAGGAGGCGGCGCAAGCCGCCGCGCCCGTGCCCGACGGGGCGGATGGGGGCGAGAGCGGCGCGCCCAGTATTCACGACATCGAGAAGCGGGTGCGGCTCGACCGGCTGCCGCCCGTCGATCGCGACGGGCGCGCGCTGTTCGTCGACCGCGTGCTGCCCGCCGACCTGACCCTGGACGTGTACGCGAGCGGCGAGTACGAACCGGTCGTGTCCTGGGCGGCGGAGCCCGTCGCGGCAGAGGTGCGCGCCACGGGCGAGGCGGTCGAGGTCACGTGCCGGGCGCTCGGGCTCGAGAAGCGACTCCGCTTCGCCGCCGGCGGCGGGTTGACCGTGACCTACCGCTGGGACGCGGCGCGGCTGCCGGCGACCGCGTGGTTCGCCCCCGAGATCTCGCTCGCGCACCCGCTCGAGCTCATGTGTGCGCCGGAAGCCGACGTATGGTCGTTTCCCATCGCCACGGTGTCCAAGTCGGAGCGTGGGCTGGACGAAACGGTGCAGGGGCGCTCGCTGACGCCGCGCTGGCCGGCGGCGCTGGGCGAGGCGCGGATCGAGATCCCATGGACCCGGTGATCGCGAAGGGGACCTGTTTTCCCCTGTTCGCATTCGACGTGGCGCGGGCGATCGACTTGGACGCGGCCGAGCGCCGCATTCTCGCCGGCACCGAGCGCCAGACGGTCAAGCAGCGGCGGCGCGCGCCCGCGAACTTCGAGTACCGGCCGGCGCCGTTGCGCGTGACGCGGCAAGGGGACGCGCACGTCCTGGGCGCCTACCGCACGGCCCCGACGCTCGAGCTGGTGCTGTACGACTTCGGCGCAATCTCGGCAAGCTATGCCCTGTCGATCGAGGGACCGCTGATGGGACTGCCGGCGCTGGCGTACGAGCTGTGGGGGAACGAGCGGCTCGTGGCCGATGCCCGCCGTCACGTGGAGGAGCTGATGGCGACGGTGGGGGACGCGGCCGTGCGACCGCGCATCGCGGATGTCGTGGAGGACTACTCGATCTTCGAGATCGAGGCGTTCGCCGCGCCCTGCCCGGCGTCCGCGCTGTGGACCGAGCACGCGCACACCGTCGCTCAAGTGCTGCGCGCGGAGCCGCGCACGCTGTCACAGCAGGAGGTCGCCGATGCGACGACCTCGCGGCTCTCGTTCGGTCCCGACGACGCGACGTTCATCGACACCGACGCGACGCTGCTGTTCGACGCCGAGGGGGACGACGTGCGCGCCGTGCTCGAGTTCGCCAACATCCAGCTGCTCGAGATGCGCTTCTTGGACCAGCAGCTCGACGATGTGCTGGATCGGGCGTACGAGCTGCTCCAACCGCCGCCCACGCGGATCGGCGCCCCGGGGCGCGACGGGCCGGATCTGCGGCGGCTGGCCCGGCTGCAGCTCGACGGCGCGATCCTGTTCGAGCAGGTGACCAACGCGCTGAAGCTGGTGGGCGATCAGTACCTGGCGCGCGTGTACTCGCTCGCGTCCCGGCGCTTCCATCTCGGCGAATGGGACGCGAGCATCACCCGTAAGCTGCAGACGATCGACAGTATCTACGCCAAGATGGCCGACCGGACGGCGAGCCGCCGGATGGAGATCCTCGAGTGGATCATCATCGTGCTGATCGCCGTCTCCATCATCTTGTCGGTCGTCCCCGTGCTGCCCCGGCATTGAGCGGGTCCGTTACGCCGTCGCGCCCGCCAGTTGCACGGCGACCGGCTCGTGCGCAGCCGCGGCCGCCACCGGCACGACCAGCAGCGATGTCGGCAGAAGGTTGAGCAGTCGCTCCGTCACGCTGCCAACCAGCATCCGCTTCGCCCAGCCCTTCCCGTGGGACCCGACGACCAATAGGTCCGTACCCCATTCTGTCGCTTCGCGCAGAATCGTCTCGACCGCCATCCCATACCGGACGATTCGCTCCACGCCCGGCGTGCGGATTAGTGACCACACGTCGCGCTTCAGTAGCTCCTCCGACATGGCGTAGTACTCGCCCGTCTCGTAGGGCTGCGTCACGCCGGGGGTAACCGGTAGGGGTTCGAGCACGCTGAGCGCGCGCAGCTCGGCGCCGAACAGACGCGCGCAGCGTTCGGCTGTCCGGAGCGTCGGGCGGGCCGCCCCTGATTGGTCCACCGCCACGAGCACGCGGCGAATGGTTGCCGGCGAGCCGGCGGCGACGAGGACGGGGACGTCTGTGGTCCGCGCGACGTTCAAGCTCGTGCTGCCACCGAGCCATCGGCCCCACGCCGAGTGATGCTTGCCACCCAGCACGACGAGCTCGGCGCCGAGCTCGGCGACGGCTTCTCGGAGCACCACTGGGGTGCGCCCGAGCCGGACCGTCATCTTGTCCGTCAGCTCGCGCGGGACGACGTCTTTCAGTGCAGCCGCGACGTTCACGTGCTCCTGGTCGATGAGGGCGCGCTTCAACTCGTCCACCCCTTCTTCCACGCCTACGGAGGCCCACCCGTCACGCGCCGCGTGGACCAAATGGCAGCTCGTGCCTGCCACGCCCACCATCCGACACGCGAACCCTGCCGCCCCCGCCGCCTCGGGCGAGGCGTCCACACCCACTACGATGGGTTGCCATGACATGGGACTGCCTCCTTGGTAAGCCGTAATCCGCTGCTGCCCTGGTCAAGATGGCGGCGCCTCCGTGAAGAGAAGTTGAGATGCGGCAGAGGGACTCCTCACGCCATACAGGTGAAGACCTCTTCATGTATTCTCACGGTCCGGTTCATCTAGTCCTTCCGATACTTGCTCTGTCACCAGACAGCAACGACCTCAACAACGGAGCGGATCGATGAACAGCAGGATTCTCACTAGCAGCGCGGTCGGCGCCGTCTTGGCGTCGCTCGCCGTCGTCGGCTTTTCGGGCCCACCGCGGGTCGAGGTGACGGACTTCGGGTCGATGCCGCGCGCGACGCAACCGGTGTACGACGCGCGTCTCAGCCCCGCCTCGACGGCGGCCGTGAAGGAGTTCCGCATTCCCATCCGCGACGCGACGGTCGAGATCGCCAAGGGCGTGACGTACAAGAGCTGGACGTTCGGCGGGACCGTGCCCGGCCCGGTGGTCCGCGTGCGCGAGGGCGACCTGGTGCGTATTCGCCTCGTCAACGAGGCCTCGATGCCGCACTCGATCGACTTCCACGCCGCCCGAATCCCGATGAACAAAGCGTTTCGGACGATCCTGCCCAAGGACTCGCTCTCCTTCGAGTTCACGGCGCGCGATCCCGGCGCTTACCTGGTGCACTGTGGCACCCCGCCCGTGCTGCTGCACCTGATGCAGGGGATGTATCTCCCGATCATCGTGGACCCGAAGGGCGGGTGGCCGGGCAAGGTTGACAAGGAATTCGTCATTGTGCAGAGCGAGTTCTATGTGCAGGGCGGCGACAGCGCGCTCCCGGGGCAGGCCGACTGGAAGCAAGCGCTCGAGCGCGAGGCGAGCTATGTCGTGTTCAACGGGCGGGCATTCCAGTACCAGGAGCACCCGCTCCAGGTTGACGTCGGCGACCGCGTCCGGCTGTTCGTAGTGAGCGCGGGGCCGAGCTTCACGAGCGACTTTCACATCGTGGGCGCCGTGTTCGACAAGGTGTACCCGGACGGCAACCCGGCTCATGCGCTGTCGGGCGTGCAGACCTATGGAGTCCCGGCAGGCGGCGGAGCGGTGTTCGAGACGGTGTTCGCCAAAGACGCGAGCGGCGAGGGCGTATACGCGTTCGTGACGCACGCGTTCGCCGACGCGGCCAAGGGCGCCGTCGGCCTGCTCCGGGTCGGGGCGCCGCAGGTGGCGGCGATGGCGCACTAGCAGTGAGTTGACCGGGCGGCGCCCGAGGTCCCTCGGGCACCGCCTCGCGTCATCCCTTGCGCCGGGTCACCTTCCATTGCCCCCTCTGGGCCACGCCCGAGCCTGCCCCGAGCGTGGTGTACGTGCCCTCGATAACATCCCCGGATAACTGCCCTTCGAATGTGGTGGCCAGCGGTGCGCCGCTCTCGGGGTCGGCGTAGGGTGCCAGCCGGCCCGTCACGCGGCCGCCCGCCACTCGCACGAAGTTGATGGTCAACACCGCGGCGCGCGGCTGCGCCCCCGCGGGGCCGGCGGATCCCGGCCGGTCCCACGCCTGGAGCGGGCGTCCCCAGCCGCGGGGAATCATGACGACGTCGCCGAAGGCGCTGTCGCCGTTGGCGGAGAGCGTGAAGGAGATGCTGCCGCTGCGGCCGGTGGCGGCGCTCGAGTACGATCCCTCCCATTGACCTGCGAGTGCGGCCACGTCGCGAGGGGTCCCGGCCAGAGGTACGGGTGGCTGGCGAGCCGCTCCGCAGGCTGTGACCAAGGCCGCGAGCGCCGCGTACAGGGTCCTGGTTCGTGGACTCATAGGGAGCTCCAGGTGTTCGGTGGTCGAGGAAGATACGAGCAGCGAGTGCTGCTTGATGCGTAAGACGTCCGGACGGCCCAGTTGGTTGCACTCAGATCGGAGCACTCGTCACGAGGATCTTGCGGATTCGCATGGTTCGAACGTAACCGTTCGGTGTCGAAGAGAGACTGAACCCCGGCGTTGGGAGATACCGCGTGCGGAGAAAACCGGCCTCCAAGTCCAGACGACCCCGGGAGGGCGCTGGTGAAGGCGCGCGAGTGAGGCGCCGCTTCGAGAGCCTCCTGTCGGCCGGAGTGGCGATCTTCTCGGAGCATTCACTGGAACGGGTGCTGCAGCAGATCGTCGACTCAGCGCGCGAGGTCGTGGGGGCGCGCTACGCGGCGCTCGGCGTGCTCGCGCCGGACCGCGCGACCCTGAGCCAGTTCGTCACCTCCGGCCTCACCCAGGCCGAGCGGGAACGGATCGGCGACCTGCCCAGGGGCCGCGGCCTGCTGGGTCTCGTGATCCGCGAGCCCCAGCCGATCCGCTCCGCCGACATCAACCGGCACCCCCAGCGCTACGGGTTCCCGCCGCATCACCCGCCGATGCGGTCGTTCCTCGGCGTCCCGATCCGCAGCCGCGGCGAAGTGTTCGGTAATCTCTACCTGACCGAGAAGATCGGGGCGAAGGAGTTCGACGTGGAAGACGAGGCGATCACGGTGCTGCTCGCGGCGCACGCGGCGGTCGCAGTCGAGAACGCCCGGCTGCACGACGAAAGCCAGCGGCTGGTCGGTCAGGTGAAGGCGATGCAGCGGCAGCGGGATCTGTTTTCGGCCATGATGAATCACGAGTTGCGGAACGCCCTTACGGGGGTGTACGGCTGGGCCGAGCGTCTGGTGCGCGGCAAGTCGCCCGAGCAGCACGCGCGGGCGGCCCGTGAGGTGTATGAGGGTGCCGAACGCACCATCACGCTGCTGAACAACTTCCTGGACTTGACGCGCCTCGATGCTGGGAAGGTCCGGCCGGTCTGGCACGACGTCGACGTCGCCACGCCGGTGCAGCGGGCGATGGCGAGTGTCGAGCCCGCCGCCGAGGCGAAGCAGGTCCGCCTCCTGACCGAGTATTCCAACGGCGCCGTGACACTGCGGACCGACCCCGTGCGCCTCGAACAGATCCTCGTCAACCTGCTCTCCAACGCGGTGCGACACAGCCCCGACGGGGAGACGGTCGCCGTGCGGGTGGAGCAGGGCAGCTCAGAGGTGTGGTTCCGAGTAGTCGACCACGGGCCCGGCGTCCCACCGGAGCTACGGGCGGGCATCTTCGAGCCGTTCGAGCGCTTCGATCCGCACTCGGGGCTCGGGACCGGGCTCGGGCTCCCCGTGTCGCGCCGCTTGGCCGAGGTGATGGGGGGACGGCTGGCCGTTGAAAACACGGTCGGGACGGGCGCGACTTTCACCCTGGTGCTCCCGCGGCGGCCAGCCAACGTTACGTGAAGATTCCTTCACCGATTCTTTAGAATCGGTTCCACACCTGCCATCTATTATCCGACCCATGAAAATATCCGACCCATGAAAATCCTTGTGGTGGAAGACGATCGTAAAGTCGCGGGCTTCATCGAGCAGGGACTGCGCGAGGAAGGCTACGCGGTGGACGTCGCGCCCGATGGCGAAGAGGGGACGACGTTGGCGCACGTCTACGAGTACGACCTCGTGGTGCTGGACGTGATGCTGCCCAAGAAGAACGGTCTCCAGGTCGCGTCCGAGCTGCGCCGCGAAGGTCGCAAGACACCGATCTTGATGCTCACCGCGCGCGACACGACGGAAGACGTGGTGCGTGGGCTCGATGCCGGCGCAGACGACTATCTCGCTAAGCCCTTCAAGTTCGACGAGCTGCTGGCCCGCGTGCGGGCCCTGGTGCGCCGCGGTGGGGCCTCGCGTACGGAGTTGCTGGCGTACGGGCCGGTCGAGCTCGACCGGTTGAAGCACAAGGTCCGGGTCAAGGGCAAGAAGCTCGAGCTCACGCCCAAGGAATTCCAGCTGCTCGAGCATTTCCTGCTGCGGCCGGAAGAGGTCATCCGGCGCACCGAGCTGCTTGAGAAGGTGTGGGACCTGCACTTCGACCCCGAGAGTAACGTGGTGGACGTCCATGTGGGCAATCTGCGGCGCAAGCTCAAGGAAGCCGCCGAGCTCGAGCTGCTCCACACCGTGCGGGGCGTCGGGTTCCGGCTCCAGTCCCCGGATCGGGAAGAGGAGTGAGCCGGTCGCTGCGGCGAACGCTGGCGGTCCGATTCGCTGCGACCATGGGTGCCGGTCTGCTGGTCGCGGCGGCGGCGGCGTACGGCGTGGCCGTCGGCCCCGCGGCCGGCATGCATCGCGAGCTGATGTTCCTGCTGGCGGGTGTGGTGGTCGTCGGGACCGGTGCCACGCTGGTGGGCGCATGGTGGCTCGCCGGCTCGGCGGTGCGCCCCGTGTACGAGATCACGGAGCAGGCGACACGCATCGCGCCCGGAACGCTGGACCAGCGGATCGCCGCTCACGTCGAGACGGACGAGTACCGCGGCCTGGTGGCCGTGTTGAACGGCATGCTCGAGCGCCTCGACCAGGCGTTCCACAACCAGCGTCGCCTCACGGCGGACGTGAGCCACGAGCTGCGCTCGCCGCTCACGGCCTTGCGGGGCGAGGTGGAAGTGGCGTTGCGCTCCGAGCGGAGCCCGCGCGACTATCGGCGGGTGTTGCACAGCGCGCTGGAGGAGATCGACCGCCTCACGGAGATGAGCGAGGACCTGTTGCTGATCACCCGGGCGGACGCGCATCTGCTGCAGGCCCACCGCGTCCCGACCGACATCAACGCGATCGTTGGCGGAGTAGTGGACGCGCTGCAACCGCGCATCGAGGAGCGGGAGCTGGCGGTGGACTGCCGCTTCGCCCCCGACGCGACGCACGCCGTGGTGGACGCGGATCTCGTCACCCGATTGGTGCGGCAGCTGCTCGAAAACGCCGTGAAGTTCACTCCGCCGGGTGGTCGAGTGCGCGTCGCCACCACTGCACTGAATGGCGAAGGCGGCATCCAGATCGTGGTCGAGGACACAGGTCCAGGGCTTGCCCCTGAGCTGCTCCCCCATGTCTTCGAGCCGTTCTTCCGCGCCGACGAAGCGCGCACCCGGGGCACCGGCACGGGCCTCGGGTTAGCCATGGTCGCGGCGATCACGCGGCTCCACGGTGGCAGGGTCCACGCGGCGAACGTCACGACGGCTGGGACGGGCGCCCGCTTCGAGGTGGATCTTGTCGCGGTAGCTCATTCCTAGACCCGGAGCGTGACATGGCGCCGGGAGGCCGGCTGCTGCAGCGCGTGAGGCGGTACCCGCTTCCCTTGATCGTGGGCGGGGGGCTCGTTGCCGGGCTCGCCGCCCGCTTCGTCTTCAGCGCTCCCCAGTTCGGAGAGTGGATCTTCGTGGCGACGCTGGTCGGCGGGGGCGGCCCGCTCGTGCTACAGACGCTCCGGGGCATGGCGCGGGGCCGCTTCGCCGCGGACATCGTCCGCACGGTGCGGGCCAACCTGCTGCCGGCGGACAAGGTCGCTGCGGTGGATGAGCTGAAGCGGCGCTACGGCGCCGTGGTGATGGTGGGGGACGGCATCAACGTCGCGCCCGCGCTCGCCGCCGCCACGGTCGGCATTGCGCTGGCGAGCACGGCACGGCTGTCTCGGCCGAGGCGGCGGACATCGTGCTGCTGGTGGACGACATCTCCCGGGTAGGCGACGCGATAGCGATCAGCCGGCGGATGCGGCGCATCGCGCTGCAGAGCATCGGCGTGGGGCTGGGCGTGAGCTTCGCGCTGATGGTGGTGGCGAGCTTCGGTCTCCTGAGCCCCCCGTCGGTGCCGTGATGCAGGAGGCGCTCGACGCGGCGGTGATCCTCAACGCGCTCCGGGTGCGGTGAGGCGGCGCTCAATACCTCGCCTGCATGTAGGCCACGCCCGGGGCCAGCGTCTCCCGCCAGGCTCGCTCGACCGCGGAGCTGAACTCCGGATCGTTGCGCTGCACGGTCGCAATCAAGCTCTCGATGAAGGGCGCATACAGCGCCGGAGGGATGTCCAAGTCGCGGCGGCTGTGCCGCTCGGCGACTCGCGTGAGGACGCTCGGCTCGGTGCGCGCCTGGTTCGGGAAGATCAGCAGCAGGCCGAACGCGTGCCGCAGCAGCTTGTTCTGGCGCTCGAAGTCGGTCCGGGCAAACCGCGGCTTCGCCTCGGGACAGCGGGCAAAGAAGTCGTCGTAGAAGGCGCGGAAGAAGCTGGAGTCGGCGCAGCAGCGCTCGTAACTCGCCTTCGCCGCCCGCATCGCCGCATCGAGCCCGGGGTCGCCCCTGACCGGTTGACTCATCACTCACCGCTCCACAAGGCAGTGGCCCAAAGCTGACGCGCGGGCTGTGAGGCCGCTAGGGCTGGGAGGACGTCAGTATGCGTCTTCCAGCTCACTGCGCTGTGTCACCGCCTGCCCGGTGCCCGGCCGGATCTCGACGTGGCGCAGGTGGCCGAGGAGCAGGCCGAGAAGGTGCATCGCTATGAGCGCACCTACGGCGCGTCCG